>Ga0371490_1000434_pt1 | contig 29051 bp, 22 predicted proteins | sample MB2SIPfraction_FD_207959 | JGI IMG/M metagenome (GOLD analysis project Ga0371490, IMG submission 207959) | Lab enriched peat soil microbial communities from McLean, Ithaca, NY, United States - MB28FN SIP fraction | ecosystem: Environmental > Terrestrial > Soil > Wetlands > Peat | place: USA... | reverse complement strand
GATCGGTGCGCTTCAGCTTGTCGGCCAGGCGCTGCATGACGGGATGAATGGACATTGTCTTTTCCTGCGTTTGAACTCAGAATCCTTAGTTTAACAGAGAATCGTGGCAGGTGCCGAATGGGGTCCCAAATCTGTCCCGGTTTCAGTCCGAACCGGCACAGTTTGCGGTAGATTAGGGGCATGGAAACCGCTCTCGAACTCGCCCGCCACAGCCTGGCCGCACTAGCCTACCGCGCCCAGCGCGCCCTGGAAAACACCCCCGAAGAGTTTGCCGCCTTTACCGGGACCGGCAAACAGCCTGGCCAGATTCTGGCCCACATGGGCGACCTGTTCGACTGGGCGCTCTCCATGGCCGAAGGCCGTCCCAGCTGGCACAACTCCACACCCCGGGCCTGGGCTGCGGAGCAAGAGCGGTTCTTCCGCGCGCTGACGGCCTTTGACCAGTACCTGGCCTCGGGCCAGCCCGTCCAGGCCCCGCTCGACCGCCTGCTGCAGGGCCCCATTGCCGACGCCCTGACTCACGTAGGCCAGCTGGCCATGCTGCGCCGCCTGGCAGGCTACCCGGCGTGTGGCGAAAACTTCTACGTGGCCGCGATCCGCACCGGGCAAACCACCGCCGAGCAACCCGCGCCGGCGAAGCCCTTCGCCTGAGGCGATGGCGCAGAAGTTGGCGGCTGAAAAGCAGCTTTCAGCCGTCAACTTCTACCTCCCAGCCCCTGTTCCCTTGTTTCCTCGCTCCTCAATATCCCGTTGCCCGCCACTTCTTCACCTGGATGGGCTTTTTACCATCGGGTTTGGGTACAAAGATGTCCTGCCACTGCAATCCGCAGTCGCGAATCATCTGGATGGCGTACTCCATGCGGCCCAGCTCCGCCTCGTTGTTGTTGGTGCCAAAGCTGAACTTGGCGCCCGCGGCTTTGGCTTGGCGGATGAAGGCCGGGCTGGGAATCTTGTAGCGGTTGTTGATCTCGATGGCCACATCCTGCTCGATGGCGGCGTCGATCACGCGCTGCATCCGTGCCGGCGTCCACAGCTTGTCGTACTGCGCCACCAGCGGCTTGGGTAGATACGTCGGGTTGGCGTAGATGTCGATGGGCTCGTGGAGCACGGCCTCGATGCGCTGCACATAAAGCTCCATGAAGGCCTGGGGATCGGAGAGGTCGCCCATCTCTTCGGCCACATACAGCCGGCGGCGATAGCCAGTGTCGTCGCGGAAGGTCATGGCGTCGGTAAAACAGTAGTCGAAGCGCGCAATGGACTCCGGCGAGGTGAGCGTCATCCACTCCCGGCCTTCGCCCTGCAGCGCCGCGTAGCAGGGCTGGTTCTTCATTGTGGCCAGATACTCCTGCACGCTCTTGTCGTCATGCACCGGGAAGTTGAGCCCGCAGTTCACCGCAATGCCGTAGAAGATGCCCAGGCGGCGCGAGTTGGCCAGCGCAAGCTCCAGCGTCAACCCGCCCTTCAGGTGCACGTGGTAATCCACCACCGGATAGTTCTCCGTGCCTAGGCGGATGATCTCGCGGAAGTTGTCGTCCACAACTGGAGCGGCGCTGGAACTCTCCAGGCCGGCTGCGTCGGGCAACGGGCGCACGCGCAGGTTGCGGAAGAGCGTGGTGCTCTTGGGGTCATGCCCCTGCAGCGCAAAGGTGCCGTGACCGAGCACGCGCTCAAAGTTCAGATCGGCGCGGAAGGGCTCGGCCGGCTCCACATAGTCCACCACCAGCATCCCATTCAGCCGGATCTCGACGCGCTTGCCCTGGACGCGGATCGCGAGCGTGAACCACTGGTTGTCGTCCACAAACTGTTTGTAGACGTTGCGCACGCTGTAAAGCGAACCGGTCTTCTTGTTGTCGCCGGGATAGGTGTTGGCCACCTGCACCTCAAAGCCGGCGCGCGGCCAGCCCTCTGGCTGGAAGACGGTGTGGAAGTAGATGCCGGAGTTGGCGCCGGGCCGGGTCATTACTTCGGCGCTGAACTCGAAGTTTCTGAAGTCGGCGTTGGGGCCCATGTAGAACAGGTGCGAGCGCCCGCCCTGAGCCTGAATGCAACCGTCGACCACGGAAAAGGTCTCGGCGCGCTCGCTGGCCTTCCAGCCCTTTAGCGTGCGACCGTCAAAGAGCGAAATCCAGTCCGTGGGCGCATCGGCCCAGGCACGGGCAACCGCTGGCGCAGCCAGCAGAAGACGAGAAAAACTGCGGCGGGAGAACGAAGGCAAGCGAGGAGTCACAGAAAGCCTCTCACGAGGTGAAGGTAGGTGCGCAGGCAGTATAGCTTTTGGCTGTGCACACGCGCCATGCTGCGGCGTCGCGCGCTGGAAGCATGGCGCCTTGCAACGCAGAAAGGCCGCATCTGTTTGGATGCGGCCTTCGCTAGTTGGAGCTAGATGGAACCTAGAACGGGTTCAGCTTGTCTAGGCCCTTCTTCTTCTTTTTCTTGCTCGACGACTCGTCGCTCTGATCCACGCGCGGCGCCTTCTTCTTCTTGCCGTCGTTGGCCTGCTGCGGCGGATTCGGAATGGAACCGGGCTTGCCGATCTCGTTCACCTGGGTGGGAGCCTCGGCCGGCTTCTCGGCGGCTGGCAGAGCGGCATTGTTGGAGCCCACGGGCTTGACCACCGCATTCGGGTCCGCTGCCGGAGCGGCAACAATCGAGACGCCTACGCCGGTACCCTCGGCCGGCGGAGCCATCTGCAACGGAACGTTGGAGGGCTGATCGCTGCGCGGCGGCTGATTGGCGGCGGTGGGGGTAACGGCCGCGGCGGGCTGGGCCGGCCGGCCGTAGTTGACCGCTTCTTGGAACAGCGCCAGGTTCTGCTTGGTCACGTCGGGAGCCAGAAGGCGCTTGGGATCGCTCAGGCTAGGTTCGCCCACGTGCACGGCTTCAACAACAATTGGCCCACGCTTGATCAGGCCGAAGGTCTTCTCCTGGAAACGCAGCGGACGGCGGCTGCCTTCCTCGGCTTCGCTCTCCGCAATGGCGGCTGCGGTGGGCTCGGGGATGGGCCGGTTCATGGCCACCAGACGGTCGCGCGCGTCTTCCACGTGCGGAGCCATCGGATAGCGGACAATCACCTTGGCATAAGCGGCAGCGGCGCGATCCTGGTACATGGCCACCAGGCGTTCCCGGATGGCTGCCTGCAGGCCGGGCGCCAACTGCACATTGTGGGCCTGGCCGGCATAGGCGTCGCCAATGCCCAGCAGCGCCTGATCGCTCTTGGAGTAGAGCGGATAGGTGTCGACCACCGTCTCCAAACGGGCGATGGAGGCAATGTAGTTCTCTCGGCTGCCGTAGTAAAGGCCGATGGAAGTCTCACGCTCGGCCAGAACCTCCTGCACGTCGCGCAGCTTCTGCTTTGCGCGCGGAATCAGGGCCGAATCCGGGAACATGTTGATCATCTCCCGGTAGTGCTTTTCAGCGTTCTGGGCGTTGTTGAAGTCGCGGTCCGGCTTCTCCATCTGCTGATAGTAGATGTCGGCCACCTTCATCTTGGCCTCGGCGGCTTCCGGAGCATCCGGGAAGAAGGTGATGAAGTCCTGATATTCGGCCTCGGCCTGGGTCAGAGCCGCCGAGCCGCCCTCCTTGAACCAGCTGTCGCCCACCGAAAGCTTGGCGCGCATGCGGTACTCGGAGTCCGGGTAGGTGGAGAGCAGCGTCTGCAGGTCCAGCCGGGCCACATCGAAGCGGCCCTTCTTGAGGGCGATCATCGCCTTGTCGTACAGCTCCTTGTCGGGCTGCTTGGACTGCAGGCTGCCGAGCGGATTGGCGCTCAGATCCTGATTCTTCTTGTGCTTCGGCTTCTTTTCCCTGGCATCGGCCGTAACCGTGCCCAGAACCAGAACTGCCAGCGCTACCGCGGCAATTTTTTTCGACAACCCGTTCATACCACCTCGTTCGCACCAGAGCAGGCGGAAGATCCCGCGCCGGCAACTCTGAACCAAATTCTATCCTGTCAGGCGTGGTTCTGGCCTGCCGCAGCCCGGGCCGCGGCCAACAGCCGCCGCGCGTTTTCCTCAGCCTGCCCCGCGCCGAAGACCGCGTTGCCGGCTACCAGCAACTCCGCTCCTGCTTGGACGATGCTGGCAATGGTATCGTGAGCCACGCCGCCGTCCACCTCGATTCTATAGGTGAGGCCCAGCTCCGTGCGCAGCCGCACCAGTTCTTGGATCTTTTGCAGCGAAAAAGGAATGAACTTCTGTCCGCCGAAGCCGGGATTGACGCTCATCACCAGCACATGGTGCACCATGGGCAGCACTAGGCGGATACTTTCCACCGGGGTGGCCGGGTTCAGCACCACGCCCGGCTTCACGCCGTGGCTGGCAATCAGCTCCAGCGAGCGATGCAGATGCGGACAGGCCTCCTGGTGGACGCTGATCCAGTCCGCCCCCGCCTCGGCAAAGGCTCCAATGTAGTCGTTGGGGTTCTCGATCATCAGGTGGCAATCGAGCGGCAGCCGGGTAGCCTTGCGCAGGCTCTTGACCACCGGCGGGCCCAGGGTGATGTTAGGCACAAAATGGCCGTCCATCACGTCCACGTGGATCACCGTGCCGCCGCCGCGCTCCGCCGCGGCCACTTCATCGGCCAGACGGGCAAAATCGGCGGAAAGAATGGAAGGAAGCAGCTCAACCATGGGCAATATCTTTCCTGCTTGATTACCGCAGACTGTAGTATATCGGTCAACGTCAGGTCCGGGGGATTCACGCTATGCTGCAACGCAAAATGGTCATTGCGTCTACTCACATTGACCGTCATAACGAGAAAATTTCCTTGGAATGCCTTCAGATCATGGCAAGGAAGTTCTCAGCTTCCTATTTTCCGGTCACGGTGGAGCACGATCCGAGAATTACGCCCATTGGGCGAACAAGTTCCGCAGAACTGCGAAAGAGGGATGATGGCGAGCATGAACTGGTAGTAACAGCTGAGATTTTCGAAGAAGACGATGGTGATTACGCTGCGAATGGAAAGTGCTTCAACCTCCCAAACTCAGATCGGACGGGATTGGTTATCGAATTTGATCGATCGTTCTGCAACCCCGAAGACCGACAAGACGTCCTGGCAATCGGAGATCTCCTCGGCAGTAAACCAGTCGAGCAATGCAAGAAGGCTCTTGATCCGATAAGTATCCTTCAGATTTCTGGAAAATTTGCTTTGATAGCTATAGCTGCGGGGTTCTTTGGTCAGATTGGTGCGGACGGTTGGACCTTCCTCAAAAAGAGGCTTTCTGAACTGTTTGAGCGGAAGCGAAAGCTTAAAAGAGATTACCTCTTCGTGTTCGATGCTTTGGTTGCTGTCGACTCATCTCGACGGGTCAACGTTCAAATCATTTTCACGAACCCAACGGGCTCAACCTTTGACCGAGAGTATGCAGATTCGCTTGCAAATCTTGACTTGGTTCTGCCTGTGTACGTTGAGCGTCTCCCTGAGATGCGAAAGTTCGTATTTGAAGCTAAAGAAGGTGAAATTGATTTGAAGTTCGCACTGCGCGCCGACTGTCTGCCATTCAGGCCGGAAAAGCCTACTCGGGAGCTTCTAGCGCAAATCCGGCAACAAGCCTCCTCAAGACCTCACTCCAATCATTCAGCTCGGCGCCCGAAAAAGAGAAAGGACACACAATAATTTCGGTGTCGTTTTGCTTCGAAGACGTGCCTCCCAGGGCTGAAGCCCGGATTCTTCTCTTTTCGCTGCTCCTCTTCAGGAACCTGAAGGTCCCTGCTCCTTCCCACCCCTTTGCCGCAACCAACGTAGGAACGGATGGGGCATCCTGAAAGAGTTTGGCGCAGGATCAATCTATTGCCTCTATGCCACCACCTGCAGACGTACCCCTTCATGCTCCTGGAGGCATGCAATAATCTTGAAAAGGTTGGAGGCAGTTGGATTCCCCTTGGGGCCGAACATTTGATGCAGAGTCTTGACGTGAATCCGAGTCTGCTCGGCCAGCGCAGGAAAGCCCACCGTTGCATTGATGTAATCGCGCAGGATCTCTCGTCCGAGGAGTACCTCATCGGCCAGAAACGATGCAACGGCATCGCTCAGCAATCCGACACGGTAATCCGCGTCGGATTGCACCCTTACCTGTACCGTCTCTCGGAAATCTCTAGTCAACGCCATGGCTAGGTCCTCTTCTGACTCTTAAACTCGTGCCAGCACTCTCTGGCCAATTCAATATCATCCTGCTGGCGCTGCTTTGTTCCGCCCAGCAGTAAAATCATAAGCCGCTCGCCGTCTTTGCCGAAGTACACACGATATCCCGGACCGAAGTCGATTCGGCATTCGAACACGCCGCCGCCAACGCTCTTCACATTCGAGAAATTTCCCAAACCCAGACGGTAAAGAGCGGTAGTAACCCTGCGGGCTGCATCGGAGTTGAGTCGCGCAAACCACTCGGCGAAGAGATTCCGTCCATCCAGCCCGATATACTCGCGCATCTCGAACATTGGGACGATAGTAGCATATATTTTCCCATTAATGCGTAAGGAGATGCTCCAGCTCCCCGCGCAGCCGCTCGATGACCGCGGTCCAGTTGCCGGGCTCGGGCTGGCGGAAGAGGCGCATGGTGGGGTACCAGGGGGTATCTTCGCGGTCCAGCAGCCAGCGCCAATCCGGGCAGTTGGGGATCAGCACCCAGGTGGGCTTGTTCAAGCCGCCGGCCAGGTGCGACACCGAAGTATCCACAGAAATCACCAGATCCATCTGCTCGATTGCCGCGGCGGTGTCGGCCATGTCCCCGGTCAGCGGAGCCAGATCGACGATCTCGCCCGGTGCCACCGCCAGCTGACGGGTCTCCGGCCCCACCTGCAGCGAGTAGAAGCGGACACCTTCCACCCCAAACAGCGGCGCAAACTCCTTCAGCGGTACGGAACGGAAGCGGAACCGGTCGTTCAGGAACGAGGGATTGCCGGCCCACAGCAGGCCCACGCGGAGCTTGTCGGGATTCCAGTTGACGGCTGCCATCTTGCGCCGCGCTTCCTCGGGAGCCCGCAGGTAGGGCGTGGCGTTGGGAATGTTTTCGAGCTCGGTGCCAAAGGCGGTAGGCAGGCTCAACAGCGGGCAGTGATAATCGAACTCCGGCAGCTTCTCGCCCGTGCGCAAAACTTCGCTTACGCCCTCCAGCTCCTTCGACAGGCGCACCACCCGCTCCTGGGTTTCAAAGATCACCGTGCCGCCGGCTGCGGCCACCATGGGAAGGTAGCGGCAGAACTGCAGCGTGTCGCCGTAGCCCTGCTCGGAGTGAACGAGGATGCGGGCGCCGTTCAGCGGTTCGCCGCGCCACTGCGGCTGGGCAAAGCCGCGATCCACCAGCGGCGCATTCTCCCAGCGCCACTCGTAGTTCTTCCAGCCCTCGGCAAAGTTGCCGCGCACCAGCTCGATGAGCCCGATGTTCATGCGTACGCGGGAGAGATCGGGTTTCAGGCTCTGCGCCTTGTGGTAGCACTCCTGGGCCTCGGTAAGCCGGTTCTGGGCATGGAAGACGACGCCCAGATTGCACCAGGCCTCGGCCTTGTCCGGCTCCAGTGCCAGGGTCTCGCGGACGGCGGCTTCGGCATCGTCGTGGCGGCCCAGCGAGAGCAGGGCCAGCCCCATGTTGTTGTAGGCGCCCGCCCACTCCGGATCGCCCTTGGGAATCAGCGCAAACTGCTCCACGGCCTCCTGCGGCCGCTCCAGGGTGCGGTAAATAGATCCCAGGTTGTTGCGCGCCTTGGCCAGTTGGGGATTCAGGCGCAGAGCCTCTTCAAACTCGGCGGCGGCGGCCTCGTCCTTCTTCTGCTCGGCCAGGGCGTTGCCCAGGTTGTAGTGGATATCCGCAGAGTCAGGGTCGAGCTCCAGAGCCCGGCGCTGGCAGGCTTCCGCCTCTTCCAACCGCTTCTGCTTCAGGCGCAGATTGCCCAGATTCGACCAGGCCTGCGCGAGGCCCGGCTTCAACGTGACGGCGCGGACGTAGGCTTCGGCTGCCTCTTCCAGATGTTCCTGTTCCTGCAACACATTGCCCAGGTTGTACCAGGCCTCGGGAAAGGCGGGCTTCAGCTGGACGGCCTTGCGGAAGTGTTCCTCGGCCTCGGCGATGCAGCCCTTCATTCCCAGCACGTTGCCCAGATTCGACCAGGCTTCGGCCAGCGTCGGCTTGAGCGTGGCGGCGCGTTCGAACTCAGTAATGGCCTCGTCCAGCTTGCCTTCCAGCTGCGCCAGCAAGCCCAGGTTCAGGTGCACCTCGGCCAGCTGCGGATTCAGCGCCAAAGCGCGCCGATAACAGCTGGCAGCCTCCAGCAAGTGGCCTTCGGCCTGCAGGATGGTGCCCAGATTCGAGTAGTACGGCGCCGACATGCCATTGACCTCAAGGGCGCGGCAGATCAACTGCTTGGCCGGCTCGGCGCGGCGCGCGTTCCACAGGATCATGCCCAGCAGATGCAGGCTGTCGGCATGGCGGGAGTCGATCTTCAGGATCTGTTCATACAGATGCGCCGCCTCGGCTGTCTGTCCACCCTGCTGCAGGCGGAAGGCGCTGGCAAACAACGCATCCACTGCCTGCGCCTGGGGATGCGGAGGCAGCTGCGAGGTTGGGGTCATGGGAGTTGCCCAGCCGTTGGCGGGCGCGTGCGCGCGGTTCTGGTCCGTAGGTCCACCCTGCTCGAAGGCCATCATGAGCCGAGCTTAACCTCCCGTCGGCTCAGGGTGTTCTGCAGTCATCCAGATTCTTGATTTGGACTAAGAAAAAATTTCCCGCAATGGTTCATTCCCATTCCGGGCGCGGCGCAGCGGAACCAGCTTTACCTCGTCACCACCGCATGGATTGCCAGCAGTTGTTCGAGCAGGGGCTTGAGCTGGTCGAGGGCCAGCGAGTTAGCGCCGTCGGAGAGGGCCTGGGCGGGGTTGTCGTGGACTTCGAGAAACAATCCGTCGATTCCGGCCGCCACCGCCGCCCGCGTCAGCACGGGAATGAACTCGGGCTGGCCGCCGGAGACGCCGCCCGCCGCCGATGGCTGCTGCACGGAGTGGGTGCCGTCAAAGACCACTGGAGCCATCGCGCGCAGCACCGGCAGCGAACGGAAATCCACCACCAGATTGTTGTAGCCAAAGCTCGAGCCGCGCTCGGTCAGGAAGATGCGCTCGTTGCCCGTGGAGCGAAGCTTTTCCACCGGGTGCTTCATATCCCAGGGCGCCACGAACTGGCCTTTTTTAATGTTGACGGCGCGTCCGGTCTTGCCCGCGGCCACCAGCAAATCGGTCTGGCGGCAAAGGAAGGCGGGAATCTGCAGCACGTCGGCAGCCTCGGCGGCGGGCGCGCACTGCTCCGGCTCATGCACGTCCGTGAGCACCGGCAGACCGGTGTCTTCGGCCAGGCGGCGCAGGATGCGCACCCCCTCCTTGAGCCCCGGACCGCGGTAGCTATGCACGCTGGTGCGGTTGGCTTTGTCGAAGCTGGCTTTGAAGATGTAAGGGATGCCCAGGTCGGAGGTGATGCGCTGGATGCCCTCCGCCATGGTGCGCACGTGGGCTTCGCTTTCAATCACGCAGGGGCCGGCGATCAGGAACAGCCGTCCCGCGCCCACCTGAACAGGACCGATTTCAAATGAGTTCGTCACACATTCGATTCTAAAGGGAAAGCATCCTGCTTGTGTCCGGCGAGCCATCTGCTCCGGCCGCTGCCGGACCGGGGCCAGCGCAGAAAAAGGGCCGTGCCGCGGAAGCACGGCCCAAATCGTACTTGCAGTGTTACGGGGGACAGCCGTGGTCAACCCAAGCCGGCGCCTGCCTGTGCCACGGAGGCTATGGCGGCAGGTCAGGTGCCCCTCGGTACGGTGCCAGCGAAAGGTCAGTGGCTGTGGCTGCGCGCCCACTGGCAAAGAGCGCGCTCGGCGGCCTGCAACGGCGTGGGGCCAGGCAGATCGGACTGGGGCTGAATAACGCCGCACTCCACAAGCCGCTGCATAAAGTGGTTGTATTCAGTGTAGAAGCGCACATCGTGGCGGGCGTGCCCCAGAGCCTCCAGCGCGCGCACGTCCAGCACCGCGTAGCGCTCCGGGAAGATGGCGGCCAGAACGGCCGAGGCCATCACAATATCGATACCGCGCAGGGCGGTCAGAGCCTCAACGGCCACAGCCGGGGTGCTCTGGGGGGCAATCACCGTGGCCAGCGCGGCACGGATGCTCTCATTGCTGTTGCCAATCAGGTAGTTCACCGCGCGCTCCGACTTCCAGCGCACGATGATCTCCAGATTGGTCAAAGTTAACTCTCCGTTGCGAATAGCCGAGCCGGCCTCGTAGGCCGCGGCCTCCAGCTCATGCTCCTGGACGCCGGTTTCGTTCCAGTACTGATCGGCCAGTTGCTGCATCTCTTTGGCTTCAGGCTGTAATTCGAAATTCGCCACCATGTCGTTCCCTCCTTCGGGAAAAACGGAATGAACTGTAGGCCCGGCTTTTGAGCGTTGTCAAGAGAATATGTTGGCCAGGTGGCAAAACCATCAGCCCGCCACAAGGACGGGAACCACGTGCCGGGGTGAAACCCATCCAGCGCCGCTTGGGGCTGGCAGGGGCGGCCGCAGGAACCTTTGTCCGGGAGGTTTCAGTCCGGTGCTATCATGGCGCAAGTTCGCGTATCCGTTGCACGCGAGCTGCCGATGAATCTCCACCCTGCCGTTTGTGGGTCCCAGTCCCGGAGTACGCCATGAAGACCTGCCCGATCTGCGAGAGCAGCGGTCCCGTCATGCTCCAGCCGGCAGCCGCAGATGCCGTACAGCAGTGGCGCTACCGCCCTTACCTGTTGGATGGTCAACCGGTGGAGGTAGAGACCACGGTCAACGTGATCTTTACCCTGGGCCGATGACGATGGGCACGGGGTGGGGAGATGGCGGACCGTCCCAGAACTTGACAATAACATTGTCAAGTTTCTATCATGAAAATGGCGATTTTCCTCGTCCTTTCATCTCAAATTGCTGAAAATTCATAGCTTAAGGGACAAGGCGGGGAAACGCAGGCAGCGACTGGCAGACCCGTTCTGACCGGACCGCGCCGGGAGTTGTGCCACGATGCCCCAGATGCGCCTCAGCCCGCGCGAGCGGTTGGTGCTGACCGCGATCATCGAGCTGTATATCGCGACCGGCGAGGCGGTGGCATCGAAGGCGCTCGCCGAATTTCTGACCCATCGCGACGGCCTGAGCTCGGCCACGCTGCGCAACGTAATGGCGGTGTTGGGCGAAGCCGGGTTGCTGGAGCAGCCGCACACCTCCGCCGGCCGCGTACCCACCGCAGCCGCCTTCCGCTTCTATGTGGAACAGATGCTGCGCCCCGACCAGTTGGGTGCGGGTGCGCAGCCGGCAGCCGCCCTGCCCGCCCCGCTGAGCGAGGCCCGGCGCGACCAGATTGAAGAGAGCTTTTCCGGGGTGTCCAGCTCCCATGAGTATCTGGAGCGCACCTCGCATGTGCTGGCGCTCCTCTCGCAGGGCTTGGGCGTGGCCCTGGCCAGCTCCACCACCGGGCAGGTGCTCGAGCATATCCATTTTTCGCGCCTGGGCGCAGGTCGGGTGCTGGCCGTGCTGGTCACCCAGGCAGGAGCCGTGCTGGACCGGGTGCTGGCGCTCGATCGCGAGATGTCGCTGGTGGAGCTGGAGACCGCCGCACGCTACCTGAACGAGAACTTCCGCGGCTGGCAGATCGACCGCATCCGCGCCGAGGTGGCTCACCGCGTAGATGCCGAGGAACTGGCCTACCGGGAGATGATGGCCTCGGTAGAGGAGCTTTGCCGCAAGGGCGCGCTCAACGTGGGCGCACAAGGCCCGGCGATCTATGTGGACGGCATCGCGAACCTGATCACCGGCGAGGTGGACCGCGAGCGATTGCGGCAGATGCTGGCCGCGCTCGAAGCCAAACAGCGGCTGATCGAGCTCTTGAATGCCTACGTGGATGGACGCCAGCAGGAGGTGCGCGTGGTGGTGGGCCTGGACGCAGCTTCGCCCGCCATGCAGGATTTGGTGCTGATCGGCGCACCGGCCCGGGTGGGCGAGGAAAACCTGGGTACCGTTGCGGTGATCGCCCCCACCCGTATGCAATATCAGGAGATGATTCAGGCTGTAAGTTATATTGCCAAACTCTCCGCACGGATTCTGGACCGGCCTGTCGAGTAGGCCGTCCATAGACTTTATTCCCCAGGTCGGATGTTGTTCGCAGTTTGATCACGGCGCGCTTCCCAGCGCAGACACAACCATTGCGGAAAGGCGCGTGCCATGTTGAGGAGAAAGATAAGACCCATGCAGGAAGAACAGATGAAAACGGCAACCGAGGAACCACTGGAGATTACCGCGGGCTCCTCGGCCGTGGAAACCCCGACAACGGAAACTGATGCCGAGGAAGCTGCGGCGGAGCCGGTGGCGCGCGGCGAGTTCGAGCAGCTCCAGGCCGAGCGCGATCAGCTGGTGGACCGGCTGGCCCGCATGCAGGCCGAGTTTGACAACGCCCGCAAGCGGGCCGAGCGCGAGCGTGCGGAGTATCGCGACTACGCCGCCGGCTCCGTGGTGGAGCAGTTCCTGCCCGTGCTGGACAACTTTGCGCTGGCTCTGGCGGCTAACGGTTCGGCCGAGCAGCTCCGCAATGGCGTGCAGCTGATCGTCAAGCAAATGGAAGATGTGCTGCGCCAGCTGCAGGTGACCGCGGTTCCGGCGGTGGGCGAACCCTTTGACCCGCGCATGCATGAGGCGTTGGGCACCGTGGAACGCGACGACATCCCCGACCAGCACGTGGCCGAAGAGATTCGCCGCGGCTACAAGATCCGCGAGCGGCTGCTGCGCCCCGCCATGGTGCGCGTAGCCAGCAATCCCAGGCAGGTGGCGGAATAAAGCAGCTGTCAGCTTCCAGCTTTTAGCTGGAGTGAAGCCACGGCGATTGTCGAACAGAAAAAACCATAAGTTCAGAAAAATAGCGTTGTTCCTGGCTAACATCAGCTGGGAGCTAGAAGCTAGGAGCTAGTAGCTGAAGTGAGCAAATCAGATTTTTACGATGTACTCGGGGTGAACAAGGACGCTAGTGACTCGGAGCTGAAGAGCGCCTATCGCAAGCAGGCGCTCAAGTACCATCCGGACCGCAACCCTGGGGACCATACCGCGGAAGAGAAGTTCAAGGAAGCCAGCGAGGCCTACCAGGTGCTGAGCGATCCGGACAAACGCGCGGCTTATGACCGCTACGGCCATGCCGGGTTGGGCGGCGCGGGCTCGCCGGGCGGCTTCGGCGGCAGCCCCTTTGGCGGTACCGTGGACCTGGGCGACATCTTCGGCGACCTGTTCGGCGAGGTGTTCAACATGGGCGGCAGCGGTGCCAGCCGCGGCCAGCGCCAGCATCGCGGCGACGATCTGCGCTACGACCTGACCATCGACTTTGAAGATGCGATCTTCGGCACCCAAACCGAGGTGAAGATCCGGCGTCTGGAACCCTGCCAGAGCTGCCATGGCAAAGGCAGCGCCAGCGGCCGCGGGCCCAGCATCTGCCCGCAATGCCAGGGCCGCGGCCAGCTCCGCTTCCAGCAGGGCTTCTTCTCCGTGGCGCGCACCTGCGGCAACTGCGGTGGCACTGGCACCGTGATCACCGACCCCTGCCCGGCCTGCCGCGGCGAGGCCCGCACCACCGCCGAGATCAAATTGACCGTGAAGGTGCCTCCGGGCGTGGAAGACGGTACCCGCATCCGCTACGGCGGCGAGGGCGATGCCGGACGCAACGGCGGCCCCAAGGGCGACCTCTACGTGGTGCTCGGCGTCCGCCCCCACGACTTCTTCGAGCGCCAGGGCAACGACCTGCACTGCGTGATTCCCATCAGCTTCCCGCAGGCCGCGCTGGGCGCGGAGTTTGAAATGCCCGGCATCGACGGCCCCATCAATATCAAGATCCCCGAAGGCACCCAGAGCGGCAAGGAACTGCGCATCCGCGGCCGCGGCGTGCCCATCCTGAGCGGCAAGGGCAACGGCGACCTGATTGTGAAGGTCATCGTGCAGGTGCCGCGCAAGCTGAGCCGCCAGCAGCGCGATCTGGTACAAAAGCTGGGCGAGTCGCTCACCGTGGATAACAAACCCGCTGCACCGGGCCTGCTGGACAAGATGAAGGACCTGTTCAGCTAACGTTGGCGGAATCTATTGATCCGGCAACTGAATACTGGCAACCAAATACCGTCAGGGTGCCCCATCCTTTTCCGCGTTCTTGGCGGAAAAGGGTGGGAAGAAGATGTCGCTGTTCGATTACCGGATCGATGAGACGTCCCAAGGTGCTCCCAGCGGAACCTCCTGCTGCGTCCCCCTAGAATCTCTTCTGCTTCCTTTCTCTGCGCCTGCCTTACGTTCAGGTGCCCAGGAACGCCCTCTGACTTCATCCCCCGCCCAACTCTTGGTTCAACTGCCACAGTCCTCAGCCTATAGTCAGCCGCACCGCAGGTGCCTGCGTGCGATGCCCATCTGCTAAAGTTAAGGGTGGTCCCTTTGTGTGGAAATCCGCGGTTTTGTGCGGCATTTCCGCCGATTCCGCAGGGATCGCTCCGGGAAAACCATGCCGCACGAATTGCCAAAAGCCTACGATCCCACCGCCATTGAAGACCACTGGGCCGAGTACTGGGTCCGCGAGCAGTTGTTTGCGCAGCCAACCCCGGAACCGGGCGAAAACCAGGGCCTGGACGGCCAGTCCTCCTCCTATACCATCCTGCTGCCGCCGCCCAACGTAACCGGCCGCCTGCACATGGGCCACATGCTGAACCAGACGGAGATGGACATCCTGACCCGCTGGCGACGGATGTCGGGCCGCAAGGCCCTGTGGCTGCCCGGCACCGACCATGCCGGCATCGCCACCCAGATGATGGTGGAACGCCGACTTGCCGACGAAGGCATTACCCGGCAGCAGCTCGGCCGGGAAAAATTTGTCGAGCGCGTGTGGGAGTGGCGGCGCGAATACGGCGGCGCAATTCTCGGCCAGATGAAGCGCCTGGGCGCATCGGTGGACTGGAACCGCGAGTATTTCACCATGGACGAGCGGCTTTCGGTGGCCGTGCGCGAAGCCTTTGTACGCCTCTACGAGCAGGGGCTCATCTATCGCGGCGCCTATATCGTGAACTGGTGTCCCCGCTGCCAGACCGCCATCAGCGATCTGGAAGTGGTCTACGACGAGCACAAGGGCCATCTGTGGGAGATTCGCTACCCCGTTATTGACGCAGACGGCAAGGAAACCGGCGAGTTCCTTACGGTGGCGACAACCCGGCCGGAGACCATGCTGGGCGATGTGGCCGTGGCCATTCATCCCGAAGACGAGCGCTACAAGCATCTGCACGGCAAGCGGCTGCGGCTACCGCTGGTGGGCCGCGAGATCCCCATCATCCTCGATGAGTGGGTGAGCCTGGACTTCGGCACCGGCGCGGTAAAGGTGACGCCGGCGCACGATCCCAACGACTTTGCGCTGGGCGAGCGCCACCATCTGCCCTCCATCAACATCATGGACGACCGTGCCCACATCAACGCCGAGGGCGGCGCCTACGCGGGCCTCGAACGTTACGCTGCGCGGAAGAGAGTCCTCGAAGATTTAGAAGAGCGGCAGCTCCTGGGCAACATCAAGGACCACATCCACAACGTGGGCCATTGCGACCGCTGCAAGACGACCGTGGAACCGCGGCTCTCCACCCAGTGGTTCATCAAGATTCAGCCCTTGGCCGACAAGGCCAAGGCAGCCGTGCGCGAAGGCCACATCAAGTTCACGCCGGAGATGTACGAAAAGACCTACTTCGAGTGGATGGACAACATCCACGACTGGTGCATCAGCCGCCAGCTGTGGTGGGGTCATCGGCTGCCCGCGTGGCACTGCTCGGAGTGCCACAAGATTACCGTGGCCAAGACAGACCCAACCGAGTGTCAGCACTGCGGGTCCAAGAAAATCACCCAGGAAACCGACGTGCTGGACACGTGGTTTTCTTCTGGTTTGCTCCCCGTCTCCGTCTTCGGCTGGCCCAATTTTTGCAAATCCAACACTCCGGGTGCCCCGGTGAAGGGTACGGGCTTTAGCCCGTACGAAAATGGCCCCCATCAAGATGGGGCTTTAGCCCCCGAGGGGGAGGTCGATCTCCGCGACTTTGACGCCTTCTATCCCACTAGCGTCCTGGTCACCGGTTTTGACATTCTCTTCTTCTGGGTAGCGCGCATGATCATGCTCGGCTGCTGGTTTGCCGAAGATGTGCCCATGCCCGACGGAAGCAAGCGCTCGCTGGCGGATTCCGTGCCTTTCAGAGAGGTCTACATCCACGCTCTGGTCCGCGATGCCAACCGGGAAAAAATGTCGAAGACCAAAGGCAACGTCATCGATCCCATTGAGATCGTGAAGCAGTATGGCACCGATGCGGTCCGGTTCACGCTGGCCTCCATGGCCTCGCCCGGCACCGATATTGCCTTCAACGTGGCCCGCACCGAGGGCTACCGTGCCTTCGCCAACAAAATCTGGAACGCGGCGCGCTTCCTGTTCATGAACGTGGACCGGGCCGCGGAAGTTGGAATCGCCGTCGATCCCGCGGCGCTGGGCGCAATGCCCACAGTGGATACGAATGCACCACTCGAAGCCCGCTGGATTGTGGCCGAACTGAACGCCACCGCTGCAATCGTCGGCAAGGAACTCGAAGCCTACCGCTACGACAACGCCGCCAACGCCATCTATCAATTCTTCTGGGGCAACTTCTGCGATTGGTATCTGGAGATCGTCAAGCTGCGGCTGGATTTTTCTGAGACCGCCGCCAAGCAAGCCACAAAGGCTGCATTGACCACGCTGGTGCAGGTCTTCGAGGCCTCGCTCAGGATGCTTTCGCCCTTCATGCCCTTCCTGACCGAGGAGATTTGGCACGCGGTCTACGACGGCAATCCACCAGTCAAGTCGATTGCGCTAACCGCATATCCGCAAGCTGAGGGTCAATACGAGCAGCTCAAGAATGATCAGTCGTTCTATACGCTTAACAGTTGCAGTGAAACTGCAGTACTCGAAATGACTGTCATTCAGCGAGTCATCACTTCGCTAAGATCACTCCGAAAAGATGTCGGTGTTCCCGAGAAGGAGATCGTTGACGCAAAGGTCTATTGCACCGAGACAGACGGTTCATTGACTGCTGGTTACATGACATCTGAAGCAAATCTGCACCTATGCAACTCTTTGGCCCGAGTACAACTCGAATTGAGAATGCAGGATCCACCAACATATGGCCACCTGCGCACCGAGACCGGGTTTACGGTTGAAGTCCTATACGAGAAACAGATCGACGTACCGGCCGAAACTGAGCGGCTCACGCGCGACATTGCTAAGTACGAAAAAGGTCTGGCCGCGGCCAGTCGCCAACTCACCAACGAAGCCTTTCTAGCCAAAGCCCCAGCCGCAGTTGTGGGGGGGCTGAAGAAGCAGGAAGCGGAGACGCGGCTACTGCTGGAAAAGGCGCAGGCGGCGCTGGCGGCACTACCCAAGAACTAGCCTCTAGCTTTTAACTCCTAGCTCTTAGCTCCGGTTGTGTTTTTCGGAGCTAGAAGCTAGGAGCTAGCAGCTAGACGCTGTTTTCCGAAGGAAAACGAATGGACTGGAAGACAACACGCATCGAAGCATTGCTGGAGCAGGCGCTGATCGAAGACCGCGCGGCCAGCGATTGGACGACGAACCTGACCATCGATCCCGAGCTGCGCGCCACCGCAACCATTCTTGCGCGCCAGGAGATGGTGGTTTGCGGACTGGGCGCGATTCCGCGCTTCTTTGAGATCTTTGCGCGGCTCGACGCGCGCCCCGCCGCGCATCGCCGCTACGAGATTGTCAGTCACCCAGAGATATTCGATGGTGTGCGCGTGCACGATGGCCAGGCGCTGGCCGTGGTGCGCCACAATGCGCGCGCGCTGCTCAGCTGCGAGCGCGTGATCTTGAACCTGATACAGCACCTGAGCGGCATTGCCACAGCCACGCGCCGTTACGTGGACGCCATCGAGGGCACCGGCACCCGCGTGCTCGACACCCGCAAGACGATTCCCGGCCTGCGCGTTCTGGAAAAGTATGCTGTGCTCTCCGGCGGCGGCACGAATCATCGCATCGATCTGGCCAGCGGTATTCTGATCAAGAACAACCACATCGCGCTCGGTGGCGGCGTGGCTACCGCGGTGAAGAACGCCTTGGAAAAGCGCAAGAAGGGCCAGCGCGTACAGGTGGAAGTGCGCACGCCCGCGGAGTTGCAGGACGCGCTCGATCATGGCGCCGAGGCCATTCTGCTCGATAACATGACGCCTGCCCAGGTGGCCGCGTCGGTCGCGCAGATCCGGGCCTTTCTGGCGGCGAATCCCGGCCGCACGATTCCCATCGAAGCCTCCGGCGGCATCAAGCTCGAAAACATTCGCAGCTATGCCGAAACCGGCGTGGACTTCATCAGCGTGGGTGCGCTTACCCATTCGGCTCCCGCGGCCGACATCTCCATGCGCATTGTGGCGGAAGAGTGAGAACAGCTTCTTGCTTCTAGCTTGAGCCTCCTGGAATTACACCTTAAGCTGTGAGCTGTCGGACTATGGTTGCAGCTTGAGCACGGGGCCTTTAGCTAGAAGCTAGAAGCTGAAAACGGAAAGCTGCCGGAGGCCCATGTATAACTTGCCCGCGATGGACGCAGAGTTAGAAAAAACCGTCTTCGCGGGCAAGCTGCATTTTGCGCCGGAGACGACGTCCACCAACCACGACGCCATGATGGCGGCCCGCGCGGGTGCTGCGCACGGCAGCGTCTTCTTTGCAGACGCGCAGTCAGCCGGCCGCGGCCGGGGCGGGCACGCGTGGCAATCGGCCGCGGGCGACGGGCTCTATGTGAGCGTGGTGCTGCGTCCGCAGGCGCCGCAAGCACGCTGGCCACTGATCCCGCTCTGCACCGGGCTGGCGGCGATGGAGGCTATCCGCGCTGTTACCGGCCTTACTCCAGATCTGCGCTGGCCGAACGATGTGTTGATCGGCGCGCGCAAAGTCTGCGGCATTCTGGTGGAAGCAGGCGCGGACACAGACGGCCGGCAGTTTGCGGTGGCCGGCATCGGGATCAATGTGCATCAGCGCGCCTTTGCGGGCGAATTGGCCACGCCGGCCACCTCGCTGGACCTGGAGACGGGCGGTTTCACCAGCCGCCAAAGCCTGCTCCTGGCCCTGCTAGAATCCTTGCAGCAGCAGACCGCGAGACTGGCCGATGAGGTTGCTCCACAGCGGGTTCTGGCTGCACTGGAACAAGCTTCCACCTGGGTCCGCGGTCGCCGGGTGGAGGTGCACGGACCGCAGGCCTGCATGGGCCTGACGGATGGATTGGATCCGCACGGATTCCTGCGCGTCAAGACCGCCGCAGGCCTGGTCACCGTGCAAACCGGCGGCATTCGCGCCGCGCAATTGGATTGAGTACGATGCTGCTTGCTCTCGATGTCGGCAACACCAACACGGTACTGGGGCTCTACAAGCTGGACGGCGAAAAGCCGGAGCTGGCCGCCTACTGGCGCGTCTCCACCCACCGCTCGCAAACGGTGGACGAGTACGGCGTCTTCTTTGTGAAGCTCTTTGAGATGAAGGGGCTCACGCCCAGCCAGGTTTCGCATATCATCATTGCCTCCGTGGTGCCGCCGGTGGAAACCACCTTGCGCCAGGTGTGCCAGGAGTACTTCCACCTGGAACCGATGTTTGTGGAGCCCGGCATCAAGACCGGCATGCCGATGCTGATCGACAACCCCACCGAGCTGGGCGCCGATCGCCTGTGCGATTCGGTTGCGGCCTACGAGCTCTATGGCGGGCCGTGCATCGTGGTCGACTTCGGAACGGCAACCAAGTTTGAAGTGATATCGGCCAAGGGCGAGTACATGGGCGGCTGCATTTCTCCGGGGCTAGGGCTGAGCGCCGAAGCACTGTTCTCGCGCGCGGCCAAGCTGAGCCGAGTGGACATCAAACGGCCGGCCAAGGTGATTGCCACCAACACCGTCGGCCACCTGCAGGCCGGGCTCTACTTTGGCTACATCGGACTGGTGGACGGCATCCTGGCACGCATCATTGCCGAGTTTGGCGAAAAGCCGCGCGTGGTGGCCACCGGCGGCCTGGCCCGCATGATCGCCGAAGACTCCAAGTACATTCAGGAGATCAATGAGATGCTCACGCTTGAAGGGCTGCGCATTCTCTTTGAGCGCAATCGCAGCGCACGCCCCCGTGGCCGCGCCCACTAGGCACCTGCGGTGCGCCATTGCATGGAGCAGCCGCCTTCGGCATGGTCAGCGGGTGCCCCTGGTCCCTAGCCTTGGGGGACCAGGGATCACAAGCTCGAAAGAAACCTCTGAGGCTTTATCTACTTGCAAAACTACTTCAACTACTTTACGGAGATCGAAGAACGCTTTCAGCAGCGGCGCGGATCGCTGTTGCTGCTCTCCACGCTGGATTGGGCGCTGATTGAAACCTGGCGCGAAGCGGGCATTCCGCTGGAGGCCGCACTACGCGGCATCGATTCCGCATTCGACAAGTACGAGGAACGCCAGAAGCGCGGACGCCAGCGCAAGGTGAACGGCCTGGCATGGTGCGCGCAAGCCGTGATGGATGCGGCTGAAGACTTGAAGGAGGCCGGCACCGGTTCGGCGCAACCGGAAAGCGCCGCGGATGAGCGCGAGTCGGGCTTTGAGCAGGAACGTGTAGCCGTGCATCTGGAAACAGCGGCTGCCGCGCTCGATACAGCCACAGTTGCGCCCGAGGCGGCCAAGGCCACGGCAGCCCGGCTGCGCGAGCTGGCCGCAGAGGCACGCGCCAACGCCAAGCTCAATCTGGAAACGCTGGAGCGCTCGCTGACGGTGCTGGAAGAAAAGCTTTTTGCCGCGCTCACCGCCGCCGCGCCTGAGGCGTTGCTGGTGGGCCTGAAGGAGCACGCGGCCAAAGAGCTTGCGCCCTACCGCAGCCGCATGGGCGCCGTGCAACTGCGCCAGGTGGAGCAGCAGTTCACCCATAAACAACTGCTGGCGCACTACGATCTGCCGCGCCTGAGCCTGTTTTACATGAGCCAGCAATGAGCAAGAACGAAGCACAATCCGGCGCGCCACAGCAGATCACGCAACTTGTCACCATCGAGAAGCCGATCTACGGTGGCGCATTTCTGGCGCGCTTGGAGGGCAAGGCGGTTTTTGTGCCGCTGGCGCTCCCAGGCGAGCAGCTGCGCGTGCGCATTGCCGAAGACAAGCGCGGCTACTCTACGGCAGAGATCGAAGAGATTGTTGCGCCGTCGCCGGAGCGCATGACACCCACGTGCCCGCACTTTGGCGCATGCGGGGGATGCGACTATCAGCACACCGGCTACGCCGCCCAGCTCCGGATCAAAGAGAGCATTCTGCGCGAGACGCTTACCCGCGCCGGCGTTCAACCGCCCGCGGCGATCGAAGTGCTCTCCGCAGAGCCGTGGGCGTATCGCAATCGCATTCGTCTGGCGGTGGATGCGCAGGAAAGGCTGGGCTACCGCAGCCGCGGTTCGCATGCGCTCATCGCGCTTGACCAGTGTCCCATCGCCACGCCGGAGTTGCTGGCCGCGGCACAGGTTGCGGAAGAACTGCTGCGCACCAGCGCACCAGCTCTGCGTCCCACTGAGATTTCCCTCTTCGCCAACCACGACAGCTCGGCAATGCTTGTCAGCGTCATCGTGCGCAGCGCCGCGCGCGGCGCGTTCGAAAGCTTTGCGCAGGCGCTCGCGGAGCGCGTCACCGCAGTCAAAGGCGCGGAGTTGGTGGTGGAAGCGCCGCAGATGGGACGCAAGCCTGCGCTCTTCCCGAAAACCGTCGCGCGCTGGGGCGAGAATTCGATCAACTACGCGGTTGCGGGCCGCAGTTATCGCGTGGATCTGGGCGCATTCTTCCAGGTCAATCGCTGGCTGGTGGATGCGCTGGTGGAGCGCGTCACCGCCCAGGCCCGGGGTACACTGGCATGGGATCTGTTTGCCGGCGTGGGGTTGTTTGCGTGCGTGCTGGCGGAGCGCTTTGAGCGCGTGGTTGCGGTGGAATCCGCTCCAGCCTCCATCGATGCGCTGGTGGCGAACCTGAAGGGCACCACGGGCAAAGCGTTGCGAACTTCCACTGCGAAGTTTTTGCGCCGCACGCCACGCAGCGAGCGGCCCGACCTCATCGTTCCCGATCTCATCGTTGTCGACCCGCCGCGCGCGGGGCTAGGCTCGGAGGTGACCACGGCGCTTGGCCGCATTGCCTCGCCGCGCCTGGTCTACGTCTCCTGCGATCCAGCCACACTGGCCCGCGACCTGAAAGCACTCACCGGTGCAGGCTATGGCATCGAAACCATGGCCATGGCCGACCTCTTCCCGCAAACTTTCCATCTGGAAACAGTAGTTCATTTGCGCCACTCCTGATAGGCTGATGGACCAAAGAGGTTTTTCGTTTTCCCCCGATGCGAAGCCTCAGAACCATCTTCGCGCGACCCGCGGCGGGGTCGGTTGAGCCTGCTGACGCCAGCCCGGGTGGAAACCTCCCGCTCTTCCCGGCGGCTTGTCTGTTTGCAGCCGGCATCGCGCTCACGCACTGGATTCTCCTCACTTCCAGCTTTGTATTGCTTGCGCTTGCAGCCATGGCAGCGCTGTGCGTGGTGGCCGGTTACAGAGCACAGCGCACCGCATGGTTACCGCTGGCGCTGGTCTGGTTGCTGCTGGGCTACTGGTGCGCGCAGCTGGAGCCGCAGCCTGCGCCCTCGCCTGCGCTGGTGCCCTTTGCCAACGGCTTGCTGCGCACCGTGGAAGGCACGGTGGTGGACGGCTCGCCGGTCCGCAGCGAACTGGATGATCCGGTGCGCGAAGACGACTTGAGCGCTGCGCCTGCCGCTCGACAGCAGCCCACGCAACGCATCGACATCGACCTCACCGCCGTGGAGATGGTGAACGACAATGAGGACCGCGAGGTGCCGGCCGCCGGGCGTATTCGCGTCATCGTACGCTGGCCCGTTGGTGCACCAGAGCCCTTCCGCTGCGGCGACCGGTTACGCGCCGAGCTGCGCATCCTGCGCCAAGCCGACTATCGCGATCCCGGCGCATGGAGCCGTTCCGCCTATCTGCTGGACGAAGGCGTAACGGCTACGGCCACGGCACCGTTTGACCTGATTGTGCGCACCGGCGCCAGCCATCGCTTCAGCCCCGGCTGCCTGTTGCGCAATCTGCAGCACGGCGCTGCCACGCGGCTCATGATGCTGCCCGCCGCCATGCGGCGTCTGCCCCCAGTCCTGCGCATCTCCGCGGACGACGCGGTCATGCTGACGGCCATGGTCACCGGCGACCGCACCTATTTGCGCCACTCGCTGCGCGTAGGCTTTGAGCGCACCGGCTCCTTCCACATGCTGGTGGTCTCCGGCTTTCACCTGGCCATCATCGCCGCCTGCCTGCACACCTTGATGCGCCGCCTGCGTCTGCGCCGCGTTGCGGCCACAGTGGCCACGCTGGTGGCATCGTTTGGCTACGCGCTGTTCACCGGCTTTGGCATCCCTGTACAACGCGCGTTCTGGATGGTAGCGCTGTACCTGCTCGGCCGGCTCATCTACCGCGAGCGCAGCGCGCTGAACGCCATGGGATTGGCGGCATTATGCCTGCTCGCGGCCAGCCCGCGCAGCCTCTTCGATGCCAGCCTGCAGATGACGCTGCTGGCGGTGGTGGCCATCGGCGGGATCGCCGCGCCGTTGCTGGCACGCACCCTGCATCCCTACTGGCGCGCTGTCGAGGACCTGGGCGAAAGAGCACTGGACGCAGGCCTGGAGCCGCGCATTGCCGAGTTTCGCATTCTGCTGCGCATGTTCGCCGAACGGCTCACGGCCTGCGCGAACCACTGGCTGGGCTGGCGCGCAATGCCGTGGCTGGTGCGACTCTCCATCCGCGTGGTGGAGCTGGTGGTGGTCTCGGTCTTTGTGGAGTTGGCCATGACCCTGCCCATGGCCATCTACTTCCACCGCATCACCCTCTACGCATTGCCGGTGAACATGCTGATGTTGCCGCTGTTGTTTGTGTTGTTGCCCGCCGCGCTCATCACGCTGGCCACGCTGTCGGTGTGGCCGGCGGCCGCGGCCGTGCCGGGCGTCCTCACCGCACTGGCGCTGCATCTGGGCGTAGGGCTGGTGCATTGGTTCGGCGCGCTAGGCACCGACGACCTGCGCATCGGCGAACCACTTCTGCGACAACAAGCGTTGTTCTACGCGCTGCTGGGCACGGCAGTCTTCGTTGCCCGCCGCGCCATGGTTCGCGGAAGCAGCCGGCTGCGCTGGGCGGCTGCTCTGGCCGTGCTCTGCGCCGCGGTGGTGGCAATTCTGCCGCGGCCGGTGGAGCACCCCCACGATGGCCTACTGGTGGAGGTCATCGATGTGGGCCAGGGCGACGCCATTCTGCTTGTCACCCCCGACGGCACCACCCTGCTGATGGATGCGGGCGGCTTTGGCGGCAGACCGCAGGCGGCGCAGGAGGAGTTCGACATCGGCGAGGAGGTGGTAGCGCCGGCCTTGTGGGCGCGCGGCATTCGCAGGCTGGACGTCGTGGCGCTGAGCCATGCGCACTCCGACCACATGGGCGGCATGCCGGCCATCCTGCGCGATTTCCGTCCCCGTGAGTTGTGGGTGGGCAACAACCCCCTCGTGCCCCGCTATCGCTCCCTGCTCGGCGAGGCCGCAGAGCTGCGCATTGCCGTGCGCAGCCTGCGCCAGGGCGACGAACGGATGCTGGGAGAGGACCGCGTGCGGGTGCTGGCGCCGATGGTGGGTTACACCCCCGGCAACGAGCCGCAGAACAACGACTCGCTGGTGCTGCAAGTAGCCAACGGCCAGACCGCGGTGCTGCTGGAGGGCGATGCGGAAGCGCCGATTGAAAAAGCCATGCTGGCCGAGTCCGGCCTTGCAAGCGCGTTGCTGAAGGTAGGCCACCACGGCAGCAAGACATCGTCAACGCCGGCGTTTCTCGCGCGGGTTCAGCCTCGCGTGGCCATCATCTCCTGCGGACTGCATAACCGCTACGGACATCCCGCACCGCAAACCCTCTTCCGGTTGGAAGCGATGGGGGTGCCCACCTTCAGCACCGATCTGGCCGGCGCCAGTTGCTTTGTGCTCGATGGCCGCACAGTGCAGGTGAATGTGGGTTGCGGAATGCGGCGCTGAAAAAACTGGCCGGCCGCAGAGTAAAGACCGCGGCCGGCCGATCGAATGAAGGTTCGGGTTGGATCTTTAGAACGTGTACTTGAACGAAGCCTGCAGTACGCGCGGTCCGCCAACGCCGTTCACGTTGCCGACGCCCGAGCCCAGGGTGCTGGAGATTTTGCCCAGGTTAGAGCCAAGCGTACCGTTGGGATTGCTGAATGCCGGGGTGTTGGTCATGTTGAACGCATCAAACCGGAATTCCGCCTTGGTCTCGTGGTAGAGCGAGAAGCTCTTGGAGATCGACAGGTTGTCCGAGAAGTAGGCCGGTCCACGGAACTGGTTGCGCTGCGTGTTGCCAAGCGCGCAAGCCACCGGATTGCTCGCCGAGTAGGCCGTGCAAGCCGCGGGAGCCGCAAACTGCGTCGGGTCAAACCAGGCGGTATTGGCTGCCCGGCTGACGCTGTGCGTCACATTGTACGAGCCGGTCATGTTCACCGTCTGCGTGGTTCCCGAGGTGGCGCTGGTGGTGGAAATGGTGTACGGCGTTCCCGAGACCGCCGAGATGATCGCCGAGAGCTTCCACCCGCCCACGGTGTAAGCGCCGATGCCGGAGTTCAGCAGACGATGACCTTTTCCGAACGGAAGTTCGTAGGTAACCGTCTGTTCGAAGTTCTTGGTGCGGTCGAAGTCGAGCAGGTTGTAGTTGCGCCGCCAGTTGCCGCTGAAGTACAGCAATCCGCCGTCCTGGGCGCCGGTCTGATAGCCCTGCGCCTTGCCCCACGTAAAGGCCGTCATGGTGGCCAGGCCATTGGTAAAGCGGCGCGTGAGCTGGGTTTGCAGCGACTCATAGTTGCTGGAGAATCCCAGGAAGTATTGAGTTACCGAAGCCGTTTTTCCAAAGGCAATGTTGAAAGGATCGTAGCTGCCACCCTGGCCATAGATCGAGGGGTAGTTGATGTTCTGCGCCAGATCGATGCGGGTGCCGTGATTGGCCACATACGCAATCTGCAGGGTCATGTTCTTGGGCAGAGTCTGCTCGATCGCCGTATTCCAGGAATCCACATAGGCATTCTTGAAGTTCAGCGGGATCAGCAGATTGCCCAGTGCGAGGGTGCCGTTGGCCGCGGTTTCGGTCAACGTTCCGCTGGAAGTAAACGCGGGGGTCGGGGTGATGGGCACGCCCGTCTGGTAATTGACGATCGCGCCGTTGTTCAGAGCCGGGCCGTAGTTCTGCGAGCTGTTGTAATCGGTGCTGGTCTTGATCGGGTAGTTGTAGGCATAGCTGTTGTCCACAAAGGGAACGTAGCTGATGCCGAATCCGGCGCGGAGAACGGTTTGTTCAGAGACGCGATAGGACAAGCCCAGGCGGGGAGCAAGATTCCTATAGTCCGTCTGCATCCCCAGGTTGGAAGGATTGCCGTCTACGCCGGCTATCACCAGCGTGTCGTTGGTGGGAATGTAGTTGACAAAGCCGCCAGCCTTGCGCGGCGTGGCCGGCGGATAGAGCTCATAGCGCAGGCCAAGATCCAGAGTCATCTTGTGATTCAGCTGCCACTTGTCGGAGACAAAGAAGAACAGCCAGGTCTGACGGAAGCACGGGAAGGTGCTGTTGGTGTCCTGGCCAACCTGATAGGGAACATCGAACAGTTCGCTAGCCACATCGTTGGCCTGGCCCGTAGATGCGCCGTTGAACGATGCAGCCCCGACCGGAATCGAGGTGGTTTTTTCGTTGAAGTAGAACTCTCCGGCGGCGGCGTTGATATTGCCCTGCAGAAGATCGTCGCGGACGCGGCGGATATCGAAGCCCGCCTTCAACGTGTGGTTGCCGCGAATGTTGGTCCAGTTATTGGCAAAGTCGATGTTCGACTCCGCGCGCAGCCAGGGCAACGACACCGAATAGCCGATCAGCATGGACGAGGACGCGAAGTTGGCCACCGAGAAGGCAACTTGGCCGCTGGCCTGCGGCGTGTTATCCGTGCCGTTGGGGCCGTTGCCTGGAATGCCGAGCGTGGTAGCGTCGCCCTTGCCGTAGTCGGACTGGGTGGCCGAGTTGCGCAGATGGGCCACACCAAAGCGCGCTTCGGTAAATAGCGTGGGCGAAAAGACGTGGTCGTAGTTGAAGCCGGTGCTGTAGGAAGCCGCCACGCCAGTGCCTTCAAACGCGGAGTTTGCCGGGCCGCCCAGGAACGCGCCGAACAGTGGGGCCTGGTAGGTGTTGATCTTCTGATGGCTGAAACGGCCGCTCAGGTGATCCTTCTGCGTGATCGTGTAATCCGACTTCACATCGTAGCTGGTGGTGTCTTTGCTGAACGGCAGGTTCATCGAGAAGTTGTTGGTCGTTGCACCGGCAAGGTACGCTGCCGACGCAAAATTCGTGGTTGGATTTCTGGCCAGCGCATCCAGGTCCTGCAGAACCGTGAGGCCTATCTGACTGGGCAACGCCTTCAGTTCGGACATCGGAATCAGGTTACCGGCGAACGCGGTGCGTCCGGTACCGCAACTGGCGTTGGGCGATGCACCCGAGCAGTCTGCCGTATCTCCAGTCGTCGGATCATAGACCTGGCCCGAGTATTCAGCCAGGCTCAGATAGCTGGTGCCGGCCACGCTGACCACGTTATAGAACGGAATGGTCGTGTTGGTCGTCGCCGATTCGTGATCGGAGGTGCGCAGGAAGTCGCCAAAGAAGAACAGCTTGTTCCTGATCACCGGGCCGCCCACGGAGCCGCCCGTGTAGTTGTAGACCAGCCGCCCATTGGGGCCGGAGGCAAAGTAGTTGCGGGCGTTCACGCCGTTGTTTTCCATGTTCTGGAAGGCCGATCCATGGAAGTTGTTGGAGCCGGACTTGAGGGTCACGTTCACAACCGTACCCACCGCGCGGCCAAACTCCGCCTCGAAGTTGTTGGTGGTGATGTCCACGTTGTCGATGGCCGCCGCGGGCGGAACCAGGATAATGTGGATGCCGGTGCGCTGATCGTCGTCGATACCTTCAATCTGATAGAGGTTCACGTACGACGACTGGCCGTTGGCGTTGGTCGATAGATCGTTGTTGGCGTTGTAGAACTGCGAGTTGTTGAACACCACCGGCGCCATGCCCGGAACCGTATTCAAAACCGATTGGAAGCTGTTGCCGCTGCTCAAAGGCAGACTGGCGATCGTGCCCTTCTCGATGGTGCTGGAGATGTCGGCACGGTCGGTCTGCAGATCCGGAGGCGCCGTGGTCACTTCCACCGTCTCCGACGTGCTGCCCGTTTGCAGATTCACATCCACGCGGACCGTAGTATTGGTCGCCAGTTCGATGTTCTCGCGGGTCTCGGTCTTGAAGCCGGTTGCGGCAACCGTGACCTTATAGATGCCTGGCGGCAGGTTGGGCATGGTGAAGTCGCCGCTCGCGTTGGTGAACGACGTATGTTCCGTACTCTGGCCCGTCAGCACAAGCGTGACTTTTGCGCCGCTGACCACCGCGCCGGTGGGGTCCGTCACCGTACCCAGCAGGGTGCCGCTGACGGCCTGGCCCCACAGAGACGATGAGAACATCATCACGAACAGCAAGATGAGGGAGTTGAGAACCAAGCCTGGTGATTTCCGTAAACACATTGGGTGAGCCTCCAGATTGGATTGCAGTTGGGGTTGAACACTGAGTGGTTCATTGCCACTGAGGATCCGGTTCCGGCCCGTTTGTGCGTCGCGCCAAGATGGGCGCACACTGTGCCGGGTCCCGAATTTCTTACGCTGCTTCTTCAGGGCACAAAACTGCCCGTCATCTTCCACATAGGGATGAACTGGGTTCGGATTTTGCGCTCCTTCGAGAAGGTTTGACACCCCGGTTTGGCCCGACCCAGGCTGCCACAGTACTCCCCTGGAGCACAGCCATCTAGCAGAGGTCGACATGAACTCTTGGCTATCAAACTCGCGAATTCTTGCGTGGGCCTTCAACAAGGCGCAAGGCTAATACCGTATATT
>Ga0371490_1000427_pt1 | contig 29439 bp, 25 predicted proteins | sample MB2SIPfraction_FD_207959 | JGI IMG/M metagenome (GOLD analysis project Ga0371490, IMG submission 207959) | Lab enriched peat soil microbial communities from McLean, Ithaca, NY, United States - MB28FN SIP fraction | ecosystem: Environmental > Terrestrial > Soil > Wetlands > Peat | place: USA... | reverse complement strand
GCTCTCCAAGAGCGTCCGTGAAATTGAGGAACGAATTCAGCTTGCCCAAGTACCGCTCCCAGGTGCACTCCAACGAGCGCAAGTTTGAGATACTCTTCGGCCAAAAGAAGAACTCCTTTTTAAACTCCTCGCGATCCACAGACAGGGATGCCAATTCTGCCGCAACGAGATCCGGGATGGTTCTGTTCTCGATGCGCATTCCAGTCTTCTGTGTAGTTAGGGTGAGCCGGTTGCCCACAAGCGCTGCTCTGGGGAGTGCAACGGCATCACCGATGCGCAGTCCCGACCAGCGTTGAAGCAAACAAAGTGCCCTAAGTTCCGTCGCGAATCTGTGCAGGTTGCCGTTGTCAGCTGCGCAGCATATTGGAATTGCCGCCAGCAGGTCTTCGAACTGACTCGGGGAGAGCGGATGAACCTCCCTGTCTTCTGTTTTGATCGGCTTTAGGCCCTCTGCCGGACTCTTTTCGAGATAGCCTCCAAGGCTGACGATGTACCGGAAGACGCCCTTCAAATAGCTTTGAAAAGTGACTTGAGTTGACGGCTCGAGCCGACTGTAAAGCTTCTCTGCAACAGGTGACCAGTCTTCACGCCACTTGCTGAGATTGTCTGGAGTGACTTCGGCAACTGTCTCGATATTGTTGTCTTTCGCCCAAGCTCGAATACGGCTCACTACCCACCGATGCAAAGCAGCGGTGGAAACTTCGACTCCTTTCTGCGCTTTCGACCAGCGCTCCGTGGCCTCTTCGATGGTCAGAGTTTTCTTGGCCGCGGCTGCTTCGGCTTGCGCCTGGACCGCAGCTAGGCGCGCTTCTAGCTCCTTCACCTTCTGCTTATCGGGGTCGCGTTTATCTCTCTCCGCCTGAGCCACCTTCTCTGCTTCGCTCCAGATTCGGGTTTTCGCGGAGATTGGATGATCTTCGCCATTCTCGTAGATGTAGATGGACTTCCGGCAATTGCAATCGCGGTAGTCCTCACCGAGGCCGGGATTCTCTCGTTTGCATTTTGTCCCGTGCCGCACAATGACCTTGATCGTGGTGGTGGACGGACGTGCTTCATTGTTCACCAGGTTTCCTCACTATCCATGCACAGGACGACACGAGCCGTCCCCTGAAGCTGGTTCGTCGAGGTCGCTTGTGCTGAATGGGGAGTAGTGATACGCTGGCGCGATAGAACTCCCGCTGAGATCCGCAGCAAGTGCCAAAATCGGCAGGAAGCCTAGATTTTGAGAGGAGGGCGCCATGTAACTAACTCCAAGTGGATGTTGGAGTTAGTCTTTGGAATGGTGGGCAGTGAGGGGCTCGAACCCCCGACTTCCTGCTTGTAAGGCAGGCGCTCTAACCAACTGAGCTAACCGCCCACGATGAAGGGCAAGGCATTGGGATGCCTCTGAATCATTTTAGCAGTGAGCAGGGATCCCTGCAGGACAAAGGTGGCTTGGGGGCGGCGATGCGGCCCAAAGTTGATAGACTCACTTGCGGTGGCCAAACTGATTGTGAATGCGGACGACTTTGGATTGACCGGAGGGGTGAACCGGGCAGTTGCGGAGTTGCATGCCGCGGGTGTGCTGACCAGCACCACACTGATGGCGCGTGCCGCAGCCATCGAAGATGCGATCCGGATGGCCCGGGGCACGCCCACGCTCGGAGTGGGTTGCCATGTGGTGCTGGTGGATGGCAAGCCGGTGCTTTCCCCTGCGCGGGAGATTCCGCATTTGGCCAACCCGACGACGGGCCGCTTTCGGCCCACGCTGGGACGGTTTCTGGCGTGGCTCCTGGGCTTTGCAGCCGGCAGCGGATCGGCGGCGGAACGGGCCCGCGAGATGGAAGCGGAAGCGGCAGCGCAAATTGCACGCCTGCAGGCGCAGGGCGTACGGCTGACGCACATTGACACCCACAAGCATGTGCACATGTTCCCTGCTGCACTGCGGCCGGTGCTGCGGGCTGCGGGCCGGGCGGGCATCCGAGTGGTGCGGAATCCCTTTGAGCCGGCATGGAGCGCGCGGGCAACGCCGGGGGCGCCGTGGCTGCGGCGGATGGAAGTCAATGCCCTGCGGCGACTGGAGACGCGATTCCGGCGGATTGTGGCGGAAGAGAGCTTCCGGACCACCGACGGCGCACTGGGTGTGCTGGCCACGGGAACGCTGGACGCGCGGACCGTGCATGCGCTCGCCGGAGCGATGCCTCCGCAAGGCGTCTACGAATTAGTGAGCCATCCGGGCTACAACGACGCGGATTTGCAGCGCGCACATACACGGTTACTGGCATCACGCGAAGTGGAGCGCGAAGCCTTGATGGCACTGCGGGAGCATGCGGAGATCGAGTTGGTCTGGTTTGCAGATCTGGAGTGAGGCTTTCTTCTACTGGGGCTGCACCTCTTGCTACCGGTCCGAGAACGAGCTTCACTCTTCCCACCCTTGACCACAGAGTGCGCGGTCAAGGATGGGGCACCCACAGATCTTCAGCGTTCAAATTGTCTACTGGGGCAAGCTTCGAGTCAGCACGACGTTTCACAAACTGATTGCATCCTCCAGCTGCTTGCGGGCGTCGAACGATGGGACACAAGTTTCCCTCAGGATCGGACTCGTATCATGCGGATCGGAATTACCTGCTACCCCACCTACGGCGGCTCGGGTGTGGTGGCTACAGAATTGGGCATTGAGCTGGCCCGGCTGGGCCATGAAGTTCACTTCATCTCCTACTCGCAACCTTTCCGGCTGAGCGGGCGCGACGACGAGGGCATCTTCTTTCATGAAGTCCCGGTGTCGAATTATCCGCTCTTTGAATTTCCTCCCTACGATCTGGCGCTGGCCTCGCGCATGGCGGAGGTGGCAGAGCTCTACGATCTGGACCTGCTGCATGTACACTATGCGATTCCGCACTCGGTGTGCGCCTTGCTGGCGCGGCAGATTCTGGCCAGCCGCGGACGGCGGCTGCCCTTTGTAACCACGCTGCACGGCACCGACATCACCCTGGTGGGCCAGGACCGCGGCTATCTGCCGATTACGCGGCACGCCATCCAGGAGAGCGACGGCGTGACCAGCATCTCCGAGTATCTGAAGCAGAAGACGCTGGAGGATTTCGGGATCACGCGGGCGATTGAGACCATTACCAACTTTGTGAACTGCGATGTGTACCAGCCGATCCGCAACGAAGAGGCGCGCGCCCGCGCCCGGGCGCATCTGGCCAAGCCGGACGAGGCGATCCTGATGCACCTTTCGAACTTCCGCCCAGTAAAGCGCGCCGTGGATACAGTGAAGGTCTTTGCCAAAGTAGCCAAAGAGATTCCTGCGCGGCTGGTGCTGGTGGGCGACGGGCCGGACCGCTCCGCGGCGGAGTGGCTGGCGCACGACCTGGGAATTCACTGCCGGGTGCAGTTTCTGGGCAAGCAGGACCGCGTGAACGAGCTGTTGCCGCTGGCCGATCTGATGCTGATGCCGAGCGAGATGGAGTCGTTTGGGCTGGCCGCGCTGGAAGCCATGGCCTGCCGGGTTCCGGCCATCACCACGCGCGTGGGAGGCGTTCCGGAGCTGGTGGACGATGGCGTTACCGGGCTGCTCTGCGAGGTGGGCGACGTGGACGCCATGGCCGCCGGCGCACTCTCGCTGCTGGGCGATGCGCAGCGCTTCGAGGAGATGCGCGAGGCCGCGCGGCGTACGGCGCAAAAGCGCTTCTGCTCCTCGCTAGTGGTGCCGCACTACGTACGCTACTACGAACAGGTGCTGGCCGCGCGCTGAGAGCACGATCCAACTACAAGAAAACCGGTGAGCCGAGGGTGCGAACGCGCGCATCTTCGGCTTTTCCTTCTGGAAAAATCAAAGATCAGGCTGTCTGATCTACAGATATACCCAGGAACAAACTATAATCAGGTCAAGAACAATATGCCGACGCTTAAACCCGTTTCCCGTGTAACGCTGGGAGAGCAGGTAGCAGCCCAGCTCTCTGATCAGATCGCCGAAGGCCGGTGGAAACCCGGCGAAAAGCTGCCCTCCGAAGCCGAGCTCTGTTTCACACTGAACATCGGCCGCTCCACTCTGCGCGAGGCACTCAAATCGCTGGCTTTTGTCGGACTGGTGCAGATGCGGCCCGGCGAGGGCACCTTTGTGCTGGACGGATCGCAGATGCTGCGCGACCGCATTCTGGCTCGCGGATTGCCGAAGTCGGACAAGGGACTGGCAGAGGTGGGTGAGGCGCGCCTGGTGCTGGAGGGCGAGATTGCGGCGCTGGCCGCCAGCCGCGCCGACGACAAAGATATGGAACAGCTGGACGCTCTGATCGACGAGATGAAGGCCAGCCTGGCGGGCGAAGGACGCGATTTTGTGGACCTGGACGTTGAGTTCCACCTGATGATTGCCCAGTGCGCCAAGAACCAGATGCTCTTCGATCTGATGTCGCCGATCCGCGGCGCCATGCGCGACTGGATCAGCCGCTCGCAGCAGGTGCCGGAGGTGCGGCAGAACGCGCACAAACAGCACATCAAGATTCTGGCCGCCATCCGCAAGCACGACCCGGAAAAGGCCAAGCATGAGATGCGCACCCATCTGCAGACCTGCGAAAGGATTTACACGCTGGTGGAACGCATCACCAAAGACACCGTGCGCGAAGTCACCGTGTAGCGATGGTCGAATGGAGATCCGGAGAGGCTGGAGCAGCGCCCGATGACTTCGGGCGCTGTTGGTTTATTCGGCGCGAATCTCCACCGCAAAGCCTAGCGCGCTCCAGAAGGCTGAGACCAGCGCGGCGGTTGCCTCGCTGGTAGCCGGCGCGCGGCGCAGAACGATGGTTGAGCTAGCGCCCCGCGTCAGCGCCGAGGCTTCCGCTTCCATGGCAATACACTGATCCGCGCGATAGGTACAGGAGGCCAGATCGGTGATGGAAAGGCGCATGGTGGGTGTGGCAAAGACGGCGCGCGGCGGAGCCATGCGGTCAAGCAGCCAGAGAATCTCCAGCTTCGATTCGAGCTCGTCCGGCACGCAATCGATGACCAGGTCGGCCTGGCGCACGGCATCTTCGATGGTGGAGACAAAGCGAACGGAAGGGAGCGCTTCCGGACCGAGCGCAGCGCGAATCTCCTCCTGAGCGTGGTGGAGATTGGAGGGCATCACGTCTTCCAGGAAGACGGTGTAGCCGGCGCGGGTGGCGGCAAGAGCCAGCCAACGGCCGAGGGGTCCGGCTCCGACAATGGCGACGATGGGCAAGGGAGCCTACTGCTGATCCAGCGCCTGGAGAACGTCGGCAGCGCTGGGGTGCGTCTGGCGCAGATGCTCGGCAACGCGGGTGCGCTCTTCGGGAGTGAGCGCGGGGACGGTGGCCAGAACACGGCGCAACGTCACTGCAACGTCATCGATCAGATTCATCAGGCGGATAGCTTCACCGGAAAGGGGCATGGGGTATTCACCTCGCATGTTTCGGTTCGAAATCTATTTAAACAGCGCCGGAAACAAAGACGGCACAAGTACGAAACTCCCCTCCGCTGCCGGAGCGCGGCGCGGAGAGGAGTTGAAAGCGATTCGATTGCCGGTTGCGGCTACTTACCGGGCTTGGCCGGAGCGCTGGCCGGGGCGGGATTGGAACCGTCCAGAACCGAGTGCGGGTTGGAGGCACGCATGTACAGAACCACCAAGCCGATGGAGGTGCACATGAACAGCACCGCCGACCAGGTGGTGAGCCGGGTGAGCACGTTAGCCGCAGCGCGGGGACCGAAGGCGGTCTGCGAACCCTGTCCGCCGAAGGCGCCAGCCAGATCGGCCGAACGACCCTGCTGCAGTAGAACCACACCGATCAGGAAAAAGCACACGATCACGTGCAGCACGATAACAAAATAGAAAAGGATGTTCATCGATGAAGCAGCTTTCCAAATCTGCCCGGCCCTGCGGGCTGAAGATCGAGTGGTGCGGAGGAGGGGACTTGAACCCCTATGCCTTGTGGGCGCTAGCACCTCAAGCTAGTGCGTCTGCCAATTTCGCCACCTCCGCACATTGGGGGGCAACTCAACAAGTATAGCAAAAGACACGCGATGGCCCAACTGGACCGGGCCACGAATCTTAAGGAACTGTTTTTCAATCCCTTCCGGAGATTCGGCAGGGGTAAAAATGGCCCGCTGCAGCCCGGATTTTGCACTGCTTCCTGTGCCCCCGAAACAACGTCTTCCGGTATACACTCACAGGCAAGCCTATGCAGCCGACACGATCTATTTCCCTTTTGTTGTATGCGATTGCCCCGCTGATGCTGGCCGGACCACTCGGCCTGGCCCAGAACCCGCCTAAACCGGCTGCCCGGCTGACGCCGGCCACCGTACATGCCTCGGCGTTGGTCATCGACACCCATGCCGACACCCCACAGCGGTTCCTGGACGAGAACTTTGACATGGGCCAGCCGCTGGGCCCGGGCGAACTGAACCTGGAAAGCGCCCGCAAGGGCAATTTGGGCGCGGAGTTCTTCTCCATCTGGGTGGACCCGGACGCCTACAAGGGTCACGAGGCGCGGCGCACGCTGGAACTGATCGACGCCGTAAAGCAGCAGGTGGCGAAGCATCCGAAAGAGATGATGCTGGCCGCCAGCCCCGCGGAGATTGAGCAGGCGCACCGCGGACACAAGCTGGCGGCGCTGATGGGCATCGAGGGCGGCCACTCGATTGAGAATTCCCTGCCCCTGCTGCGCCAGTTCTACGCGCTGGGGGTGCGCTACATGACCCTGACCTGGACCAACTCCAATGGCTGGGCCGACAGCTCCGGCGACTTCGACAACAAAAACATTCCGCACACCCCGAATGGCCTGAACGAGTTCGGCAAGGATGTGGTCTACGAGATGAACCGAATGGGGATGATGGTGGACGTCTCGCATGTGTCGGACAAGACCTTCTTCCGCACGCTGGTGATCTCGCGGGCCCCGGTGATCGCCTCGCACTCCGGCGCGCGCGCCTTGTGCAATGCGCCCCGCAACATGACCGACGACATGCTGCGCGCCATTGCCCTGGCCGGCGGGCCGGACTCCAAGGGCGGCCTGGTGCAGGTGAACTTCTACTCCGGCTACATCTCACAGAAGTATCGCGACGCGCAACTAGCCATGGAGCCGGAGATTGCCAAAGCCAAGACGGACTTGGTGGCAAAGAACAAGGCTGCCGGACGAGAAACGCCGCAGCACGATCTGGATGTGCTGGAACGGCAGATGCTGGACCGCATTCCGCGGCCTCCGCTCTCCGATCTGATCGACCAGATTGACCACATTGCCAAGGTGGCGGGCGTGGATCACGTGGGGCTGGGTTCGGACTTTGACGGCATCGACGGGCAGCTTCCGGCGGGGATCGATTCCGCTGCCGATTTGCCCAAGATTACCGCCGAGTTGATGAAGCGCGGCTACTCGGCTGAGGATTGCCGCAAGATTCTGGGCGGCAATTTGATGCGCGTCTTTACGGAAGTGCAGAAGATAGCGAAGACGATTGACGCGCCGGAGCGGCCGAAGCTATAGAACTCCATACGCGGTCTATCGAGCTGCAAGAACGAACTTCGTCCAGCAGGGGTTGAAGCCCTGGTTCTTATTGTGTGGGATTTGCGGCACCGTTCGGCGGTGTTAAGGACAGGCTCTGAAGTTGTGCCCGGGAAAGAAACTGCTCTGCAAATTCAACCAAAGCAGCCTGAGCGCGGGTAGCGTTCAGGCTGCTCACCGCGCCCCGACGGGGGCGCGCGGTCTAGCTTGGGCGCGCAATCCCAGGCCTGCGCGCGGCTTGCCCTGGGCTATTTTCACAGCGCCCCGCTGGGGCGCAAAGCTACGAGCGGGGCATATTGCGAGCAAGACATATTGTGCACACGGCGTATAGTGTTTTATCCATTGAGGTCGGAAACACCGCTGGGGGACGGTTACAAAGCGCCGCCGTCGCAGAGTTTCTGCAGCCTGTGAAGCCCAAGAATCGTTTGAATCGGATGCTTGCGGCACCTTGCCACAGAAGAATTCTTCTGCAATCGCTGAAAGCCATGCCATGAAAACGACAACGCGGGCAGATTACTGGCCGCCCGTGCCCGTGCTGTTGGCGGCCGCTTGCTGCATCCCGTACACCGCACGCGCGCGGTCAAGCGCTGCCTGCACGTTGGGCATGATGTTCTCCGGGCCCAGCCGCTCCACAAAACGCGTGCCGCTGAGCAGCTTTGAGGGCTGCTCCATGGCTCCGCATAGAATCAACGCACGGCCGGAGTCCTGCAGCCGTTTGGCAAAGGTCTCAATGGTGTGAATGCCGGAAGCATCGATGGCCGTCATGTTGCGCAGGCGCAGGATCACCACCTGCTCAAAGGCATCAAGATTGGCCGTGGCGTCCACCAGCTTCTCGGTGGTGCCGAAGAGAAACGGCCCATGAATGCGCAGGAGCGAGACGTAGGGCGGGATGATGCGGCCCTGCAGGGAGTGCGGCAGACCGTCGCGGATGTACTCGTCGGTGACCGGGGAAACGGAGGTGGTGTCAGCCACGCGATAGATGTAGAGCAGCGCGGCCAGCGACATGCCTACGGCGACAGCCACAGTGAGGTCGGCAAAAACCGTGAGGCCGAAGGTGACAAGCCAGACCGAGACGGCGGTGAGGTCCAGGCGGAAGATGGCGCCGATCTCATGCCACTCGCCCATGTTGTAAGCCACCACGAAGAGCACGCCCGCCAGTGTGGCCAGGGGGATGTAGCTGGCCAGGGGCGCGGCCACCAGCAGAATGACCAGCAGCGTAGCTGCATGCACCATGCCGGAGACCGGCGACTTGGCGCCGGCGCGAATGTTGGTGGCCGTGCGGGCAATGGCGCCAGTGGCTGGAATGCCGCCAAACAAGGGCGAAAAGATGTTGGCAATGCCCTGCGCGGTGAGCTCGACGTTGGGATTGTGGCGGTCGCCGGTCATGCCGTCGGCCACCACCGCCGAAAGCATGCTTTCAAGAGCAGCCAGCATGGCCACGGTAAAGGCGGAGGGAATCAGAGGTAGAAAGTGTTCGGCATGCAGGTCGGGAAAGGCGAAGGGCGGCAGGCCCTGCGGAATGCCGCCGAACTTGGACCCGATGGTTTCCACCGGCAGCTTGAAGATGGCCGCGACCGCGGTACAGACCACCACGGCAACAATCGAAGAGGGCACGCGCTTGGTGAGGCGCGGCAGCAGCAGAATGATGGCAAGCGTAGCCGCGCCGACAGCCAGCGCCACGGGGTTCAGCGTCTTGAAGCAAGCTGTGAGGAGCCTGATCCGCGGCAAGAATTCGCTGGGCACCGCGCCCGTCTTCAGGCCGAAAAAGTCCTTGATCTGGGTGGATGCGATCAGCACGGCAATACCGTTGGTAAAGCCCACCACCACCATGCGGGGAATGAAGCGTACTGCGGCTCCCAACCCCGTGACGCCCATCAGAACCAATAAACAACCGGCCATCAGCGTGACCAGGGCCAGGCCGCTCATGCCAAAGCGCGCCACAATACCGGCCACAATGACAACGAAGGCGCCGGTGGGTCCGCCAATCTGGGTGCGCGAGCCGCCCAGCGCGGAGATCAGGAAGCCGGCAACAACGGCGGTGTAAAGGCCGGCCTGCGGCGTCACTCCGGAGGCGATGCCGAAAGCCATGGCCAGGGGCAACGCAACCAGGCCCACAGTGATGCCGGCCAGCAGATCGTGCAGGAAGAGTTTGCCGGAGTAGTTGCGGAGAGCGAGTACGGATTTGGGAAGATTCGGATTGCTAAGGGACATGGAGCTTGGTTCCATATTACGCCTCTGTCCAGAGCAGAGTTTCATTCTGCGCGCAGTCCGGTGGGGGAAGCAAGCGAAAGCGCCAGGACCAAAGCGTGGCGGCCACGGCCGTAATAGTTCTTTTCCCTGCCCAGCATGACAAAGCCCTGCGCCGCGTAAAGCCCTCGCGCCGCCTGGTTCTCTTCCGCAACATGCAGCCACAGAGCCGTCGCATCCGCCTCCCGGGCGGTGGCGACAGCATGGTGCAGAAGTCCCGCGCCTACCCCCTTGCGCCGCTGTTCGGCAGACACTTCGAGGGTTTCAATGTAGGCCACCGTCTCCGACGGAAGGTTGACCCATTCAACAATCGCAAAGCCAGCGAGCTTCTCCGCCTCGTCAACGGCAATCCAGGTAGCGGCGTTGGGGCTGGTGACCAACTGGCGCATGTAGCGGCGCGTGAAGCGCTGCGGGAGCTGGAAACAGCGGGTCTCCAGCGCATAGAGCGCGGCAAAGTCATCGGGCAGGTAGGGGCGATAGTGCACTTTTTCTATCTTCTGAGATTCATCTTCCGAAACAAAGATGATTTCCGGGCCTGAAGGCCGGAAGTTTGGAGATTCCACTGTTTCAGGAGCCTGAAGGGCCCCTGCTCCCTCCCGCGCGGCTACGAAAGCAAAAAGCCATCCCGGGGCGGGATGGCTTTTTGCCGGCAAGGCGCGATAGGTTACTAGACCTTGGCTTCCAGGCCGTCGATGACGTCAAAGAAGGTCTGGCTCAGGCGGCGATTGGTGGCGATGGCTTCCTTGATGGTGATGTCGGTGATCTCGGTGCCCTTGAGCACGGCGATGCGACCCCACTTGGCTTCGTGGACCATGTCGATGGCATGCAGGCCGTAGCGCTGGCCAAGCAGGCGATCGTAGGCGGTGGGAACGCCGCCACGCTGGGTATGGCCCAGGTTCACCGAGCGGGTCTCAAAGCCGGTCTTCTGCTCGATCAGGCCAGCCAGAGCCTCGCCGATGCCGGAAAGGCGGGCGTGACCGAAGGAATCCACCTCGCCGGAGCCAGTCACCTGGCCGCCGTCGGGCAGCTTGCAGCCCTCGGCCACCACCACCACGCCGTAGTGCTTGCCGTGGTCGTAGTTGTACTTGAGCAGCTTGCAGACGTGGTCCAGATCGACGGGGCGCTCGGGAACCAGCACCACGTGGGCGCCGCCGGCAATACCGGAGGCCATGGCGATCCAGCCCGCGTCGCGGCCCATCACCTCAACCACGACCACGCGGTTGTGGGAGTCAGCGGTGGTGTGGATGCGGTCGACGGCCTCGGTGGCGATCATGACGGCAGTGTCAAAGCCGAAGGTGGCGTCGGTGCCGCTGATGTCGTTGTCGATGGTCTTGGGCACACCGATGGAGGGCAGACCGTGCTCGGAGAGATAGAGGGTGACCGACTGGGTATCGTCGCCGCCCAGCGCGATCAGCGCATCGATCTTGTTCTGCTTCAGGACTTCCTGCACCTTTTCAATGCCGCCGGGGATCTTCTTGACGTTGGTGCGGGAGGAATGCAGGATGGTGCCGCCCTTGAGCTGGATACCGTCGATCTTCTCCAGGGTCAAAGGAATGAACTGGTTGTCGAGTACGCCGCGCCAGCCGTTCAAAAAGCCGATGAACTCATCGCCGTAGTGGTTGATGCCCTTTTTCACCGCCGCGTAGATGACGGCGTTCAGTCCGGGGCAGTCGCCGCCGCCGGTCAACAAAGCAACTCGCATCGTAAATCTCCTCGTAAAAGAAGGGCGAGGCCAGTGCAACGGGCCGTGCCCGAATGATCCATGAAGTGGGGCGCCAAGGCCGATCCGCCGGACTCTGCACCGTAGATAGTGTACTCCGGCGGGGTCAAGAGTGGGCGTGCGCGCGGTCACGAACGGCAATGTTGCAGAATCCGGCGAGGAGGGTGGATTTCAGCGCAGATCGATGATTCAATAAGGTATATGCCGGGAACCGGAGCTCTGATGCTGTTGGCCTTCGCCGGCCTGGTGGCGATGATGCTGCTGGTGCTGCTGCAGCTCACGCGACTGGGCTATCTGATCCGCACCACCATTCCGGACCGGCCGCGGCGACGCATGTTCATCGCCTCGCTCAGCTTCCTGTTCACCTTCATCGGGGTGCGGATCCTGGTGCACCGGATCGTCAACCACGAAGGACATTTTGAGTGGGTAGTGGTGCGCGGCCACCACATCCATCACTTGGTCTGGGGCATTCTGATTCTGCTGCTGGTGGGCTACGGCTGGATGCTGGACCTGGGCCGCTCGCACTCGCGGCTGTCGATCTTCTTCAGCCGGATGATGTCGGTGAGCTATGGGGTGGGCGCGGCGCTGACCCTGGATGAGTTTTCCCTGTGGCTGGATCTGGAGCCGAACGCCTACTGGAGCGATCAGGGACGCTTGAGCATCGACGCCATCATCCTGTTCGGCGCGCTTCTGGCAGTGGGCGCCGGTGGGGCGCCCTTCTTCCAGGCTTTACAACGGATGTGGGCTCATCGCGATTCGGTGGGCTGGGGAATGAGCAAGCTCAGCTCGCCGATTCACCACGTGCGTTTGCTTCGTCCGCATAAATCTCGTCGATCAAAGCGGCATATCGTGCATTGAGAACCCGGCGTTTGATCTTCATCGACGGGGTCAGCTCGCCGCTCTCCTGAGTCCACTCGTCGGCTACCACCTTGTAGCGTTTGAGGGTCTCGAAGTTGGCCAGCGTGCCGTTGACCTCGCGGATCAGCTGGCCGTAGACCGCCTGCACCCGGGGGTGGTTTACCAACTGCTGGCGCGAGGCAAACTGCACACCGTGGCGCTTGGCCCAATCCTCCAGGGCTACGAAATTCGGCGAAAGGATCACCGATACAAACTTGTGGCGGTCGCCCACCAGCGCGGCCTGCGCCACCAGGATGTTGCTCTTCAGCTTGTTCTCGATGGGCTGCGGAGCCACCAACTTGCCGCCGGAGGTCTTCAGCAGCTCCTTTTTGCGGTCGGTGATGAACAGGAAACCGTCGGCATCGATGTGGCCGATGTCGCCGGTGCGGAAAAATCCCTCCGCATCGAAGGCCTCTTGGGTCGCTGCCGGCTTGTTCCAATAGCCCCCGAAGACCGAGGCGCCGCGCACCAGCAATTCGCCATCTTCGGCAAACTTCAGGTCGATATTGGACAGCGGAGCGCCCGCCGCGCCCATCTTGTGGTGCAGCGGCGTGTTGAGCGCAATCAGTGGAGAGGTTTCGGTAAGCCCGTAGCCCTCCCAGAGAGCGATACCGGCCGCGGCAAACCAGCGCGCGGTGTCAACGCCCAGCGGAGCGCCGCCGGAGATGAAGATGCGCACCCGCCCGCCAAAGGCATCTTTCACCTTGGAGTAGACCAGCTTCTTGGCGAGCTTCCACATCATCGCGTTCGGCTCGCGGCAATCGAAGACTTCCTGCTCGTGGCATGCGCCCACGCCCAGAGCCCAGGCCAGAAGCCGCTTCTTGACCGGCGAAAGTCCGGCCCGGGCCTCCACCGCCTGGCGAATCTTCTCGAAGACGCGCGGCACACCGACAAAAACCGTGGGACGCACCTCCAGCATGGCCTGCGGCATGCGGTCGAAGTTGGAGCAATAGGCCACCTGTGCGCCATGGGTGAACATCACATAATCCAGTGCCCGCGCCGTTACATGCGAGAGCGGCAGGAAGGAGATGCACAGGTCGTTCCAATCGAAGGTAAAGTCGGCGGCGGCAATCGACTGGTTGGCCGCAAAGTTACCATGGGTGAGCGCTACGCCCTTGGGCTCACCGGTGGTGCCGGAGGTATAGATGAGCGTGGCCAGATCCTTGGGTTCCACGGAGCGGGCCAGAGCATCGAAGATCGGATCGTGTTCGGAGCCGCAGCTGTCGGCATTGGCCACCAGAGAGGCAAAGGCGATGGCGCCCTCGGCTGCCGGAGCATCCATCATCACGATCTTTTCCAACTGGGTGAGATGGCGGACGGAGTTCAGCTTGTCGAACTGCGACCGGGTGCTGACCACGGCCACCTTGCAGCCGGCATCGGCCAGCAGCGCGGCAATCTGTTCGCCGGTCAGGGTCGGGTAGATGGGAACGTCGGCGGCGCCGATGGCGAGGGTGGCAAAATCAGTGACCGCCCACTCCCAGCGGTTTTCGGCGATCAGGGCGATGCGGTCGCCCTTGCGCACCCCCCAGCCGAGAAAGGCGGAGGCCAGGGCGCGGACGCGCTGGTAAAGTTGATCGGCAGAGATGGGCTGCCAGTGCCCAAAAGCATCCTGCCAGAGCACAGGCCGGGGATGGCCGGAAGTTGCAATACGCAGGAACAGGTCGTTGACGGTCGCGAAGGGAGCTTTCTTAGTCATGGTTGTACGCAGGTCCCAGGTGAAAGATCACCTTTGGGCCAAAACGTGAGTGTAACAGCGCAGAGCCGTCCATGGCTTGTCCAAACCGGCAGCTGCAGATGAAATTGCACTCTTTTCCCTGGCCCGGAGGCAGCATTGAAGGTGCAAAGAAAGAAATGAATCACGATTCTTGAATTGACGCGGTTCCGGTCCGCCGGAGCGCAATCCGGGACAAGACCGGAAATCGGATTCGGGAGCGAATTGCATACTTATTCATCCGGATGTATATTTATTCATGCGCGGGATCGCTGCAGGCGATCCGCGCCCTTTGCTTTTTGCGGACCTTCCGCACTGAACTTTCGCCATGAGACATTTGCGCCTGGATGCAATCCGCGAAGTGCTGGCCAGCTCATCGATCACCAGCCAGGACGAACTGCGCCGCAAGCTGCGACGACGCGGCTTTGCCGTGACCCAGGCCACGCTCTCCCGCGACATTCACGCACTGCGGCTGGTCAAGGGCCCTTCCGGCTACTCGCTGCCGGAGGCGGCTCCGGCCACCGCCGTGGCCGTGGAGGAGGACGACGCACCTCCCAACGTGGATGAGATGCTGGACAGCTTCGGACTGCGAGCCCGGCAGGCGATGAACCAGGTGGTGGTGCGCACCGTGATGGGGGGCGCGCAGCCGGTGGCCGCTTCGCTGGACCGCGCGGGATGGCCGGAGATCATCGGCACCATCGCCGGCGACGACACCGTGCTGGTGATCTGCGCCGATCAGAAAAAGGCACTTGAACTGGAAGCCAGAATCAGGACCATGTTGGAGTCATGAAAGAAACCGTACAGACCGCAGTCATTGGAGTGACAGGATACGCGGGCGCGGAGTTGGCGCGCCTGTTGCTGCATCATCCCCGCCTGAAGTCCACCCCGCCGGTCTTTGCCGGGCGTGTGGAGCAGAAGGACATGGAGCGCGGCGGCCTGCCCCTGGGCGAGATCCATCCCCAGCTGGCGAACAGCCACGGCGCGGGCAAGCTGGTGCAACAGCCCTTCAGCTGGGAATTGCTTGAGGATCTGGGCGTGGAAGTGCTGTTCCTGGCCACGCCCCACGAGCAGTCGCGCAGCTGGGCCCCGGAAGCCCTCAAGCGCGGCATCCAGGTGATCGACCTGAGCGGCGCATGGCGGTTGAACGAGGCCGCGAATCGCGCCATCTACAACTTTGAGGACGAAGGCTCGGCGCTGGCTGCAGAGCTGCAGGCCGAGGCCGTCTACGGCATGCCGGAGCTCTATCGCCAGCAGATTGCAAAAGCGCGTCTGATCGCCAATCCGGGCTGTTACGCCACCAGCGTGATTCTGCCGCTGAAGCCGCTGGCGGCGGCGGGTTTGCTCGATCTGGAACGCGGCATCGTGGCCGACGCCAAGAGCGGCGTCAGTGGCGCGGGCAAGGCGCCCACGGCGAAGACCCACTACATGTACGCGGCCGACAATCTTTCCGCCTACGGCGTCTTCGGACATCGCCACATGGGCGAGTTGCTGGAGCAGATTGGCCTGGAGCGCGAGCAGATCGTCTTCACGCCGCACCTGTTGCCGATTCCCCGCGGCATTCTGTCGACGATCTACGTGCACTTCAACGAGCCGCAGACCCGGGCCAGCGTGCTGCACGTCTATCGCGAGTTTTTCGCGGGCAGTCCCATGGTTCGGCTTTACGATCGCCAGCTGCCGCAGATTCAGTATTCGGTACGCACCTGCTACGCGGATATTGGCTTCCAGCTGGACCCGAGCGGCAAGCGCGCGGTGATTATCAGCTGCCTGGACAATCTGCTGAAAGGCGCGGCCTCGCAAGCCGTACAGAACCTGAACGTCATCCAGGGTTGGGATGAAGCGGAGGGGCTCGAATGAAGTTCGTGGTGAAGTTGGGCGGCGCGGGCCTGGAAAACGCGGAGATCCTGAACGGCTGCGTGCGCGCCATTGCCGAACTGGTGAAGGACGGCAATCAGGTGGCCGTGGTGCACGGCGGCGGCGTGCAGTTGACCAAGACGCTGAAGGCGCTGGGCAAGCAAAGCGAGTTTGTGAACGGACTGCGCGTCACCGATGCAGAAACCCGCGACATGGCGCTGATGGTGCTGGCCGGCAAGGTGAATAAAAACCTGGTAGCCGCGCTGGGCGCACTGGGCCAGCCGGCCATCGGCATGAGTGGCGGCGATGGACTAATCTTCCGAGCGCGCAAGAAGAAGACCGATCCGGACCTGGGCTTTGTGGGCGAGATTGCGGCCAGCGATACCCGGTGGCTGGATGCGATCTGGGCGCTGAACGGCGTGCCGGTGCTCTCGTCCATGGCTCTGGGTTTCGACGGCCAGTATTACAACGTGAATGCCGACGAGATGGCCGCGGCCTGCGCGGTGGCCTGCGGCGCCGATGCGCTGGTCTTCCTGACCGATGTGCCGGGCGTGAAGGATGCTGCCGGAGCGGTGCTGCGATGGGTCTCCATCGATCAGATTGCAGAGATGGCCAAGAGCGCGGTGATCACCGGAGGCATGTTGCCCAAGCTTGGTTCCTGCCGCGAGGCGCTTTTGAACGGTGTGAAGCGCGTGAGAATTCTTCCTGCCGACGCTGCCAGTTCCCTGCCCGACCTGTGCAGCGCGCGCGTAGCCCAAGGCACCGAAGTGATGGTGGCCTAACGGTCCGCAAGACAAAACGGATCAGGAGAAGGAAATTGACGAAACTCGATCAGATCAAGGCAGCCGAAGAGAAGCTTCTGCTGCAAACCTACGCCCGGAACCCGATCCTGTTCACCGGAGGCGAAGGCGTCCACATCATCGACGAAAACGGTACGAAGTACCTGGACCTGCTGAGCGGCATCGGCGTGAACGCGCTGGGCTACAACCACCCGGTGATCGTGGAAACCATCCAGCGCCAGGCAGCCACGCTCATCCATACTTCGAACCTCTTCTATCACGAGGGCCAGGCCGAGCTGGCGCTGCGGCTCACCGAGCGCACCGGCATGGATCGCTGCTTTTTTGCCAACACCGGCACCGAGGCGTGGGAAGGCGCGCTGAAGCTGGCCCGCGCCCATGCAGGCGTGCTCCGTGCGCAGGGAAAAAACATAGGAACAAAATTCCTCGCCCTGGAGCAGAGCTTTCACGGCCGCACCTTCGGCGCCATGGCCACCACCTACAAGGACAAGTACCGCGAGCCCTTTGCTCCGGTGATGCCGGGTGTGGAGTTTGTGGCCTTCAACGATATCGAGGACCTGCGCGCCAAGTTCTCCAACGAGGTTTGCGCCATTCTTGTTGAAGCCATCCAGGGCGAAGGCGGCGTGCGTCCCATGACCCAGGAGTTCATGGACGAGGCCCGCAAGCTCTCGAGCTCTACCGGCGCTCTCTTGATCGTCGATGAGATTCAGGCCGGCCTCGGCCGCACCGGCAAGTTCTGCGCTTATCAGCACTACAACGTGAAGCCCGACGTGACCACGCTGGCCAAGCCTTTGGCGGGCGGCATCCCGATGGGCGCGGTGCTCTGCACCGAAGAGGTGGCCGGAGCCATTCATGCCGGCCAGCACGGCACTACCTTCGGCGGCAATGCCCTGGCTTGTGCCGTGGCCATCGCGGTTCTCGACGAGATGGACCGTACCCACATGTTGGAGCACATTGCGGAGGTGGGCGCATACTTTCTGGCCGAGCTGCGCAAGCTGGCCACCAAGCACAGCTGCATTACCGACGTGCGCGGCATGGGCCTGATGGTGGGAGCGGAAGTGAACTCGGCCGAGTTGGGCAAGCTGGCCGTAGCCGAAATGCTCAAGCGCCGGATCGTGATCAACTGCACCAGCGACACGGTGCTGCGCTTCTTGCCGCCCTACATCCTGACCAGACAGAACGTGGACCAGACCATCGCTGCGCTGGACGAGATCTTCACCGCACACACAGAACAAACCGCCGCCGGCCAGGCCGCAGCGGCAGCAGCCCAAACGACCGTAGGAGGACACCATCGTGGCTAGCAACGCAACTCTCCCGCCTCGGACGCCGGCCATCCCGGTGGAGCAGGACCCCGATATTCTCACGGCAGCAACGCGGCTGAATGGCGAAGACCTTTGTTCGATCGCCGATCTCTCCAGCGCCGAAGTGCGCGCCATCCTCAAGCTGGGCCGCGACGTGAAGGCCAACCCGCGCGCCTACCGCTGGGCGCTGGACGCCAAGCAGATGGTGTTGATGTTCGAAAAGGCCAGCCTGCGCACGCGGCTGAGCTTTGAGACCGGCATCAACACGCTGGGCGGCAACGCTGTCTTCTTCGACCAGACCAGCTCGCCGCTGGGCGAACGCGAGGCCATTGCCGATGTGGCCCGCAACTTGGAGCGCTGGGTGAGCGTGATCGTACTGCGCACCTACGCGCACGACACCGTAACCGAGATGGCAGCCCACGCGCGCGTGCCGGTGATCAACGCACTGAGCGACTTTGAGCATCCCTGCCAGGCGCTGGCCGACTTCATGACCCTCGACGAGCACTACGGCGGCGTGAAGGGCCTCAACTTTACCTACGTGGGCGACGGCAACAACGTGTGCCACTCGCTGATGCTGACCGGCGCGCAGTTGGGCGCGAACGTCACCGTGGCCACGCCGCGCGGCTACTCGCCCGACATCGAGATCGTGACCCGCGCCCGCGAGATTGCGGCCGAGAACGGCTGCGAGATTCGCCTGCTGCAGGACCCGCAGGCCGCGGCCGAGGGCTCGCACGCCATCTACACCGACGTCTGCGTTTCCATGGGCATGGAGCACGAGTCGACCAAGCGCCAGCCCATCTTCCGCCCCTTCCAGGTGAATGAGGCGCTGATGGCCAAGGCCAAGCCAGGCGCAGTCTTCATGCACTGCCTGCCAGCACGCCGCAACGAGGAAGTGACCGACGCGGTGCTGGACGGGCCGACATCCATCATCTTCGACCAGGCTGAGAATCGCATGCATGCGCAGAAGGCGCTGTTGCTGCTGCTGCTCGGCGGGTTGAAGAACGTGGAGAAGTACAACGTAGGGACTCGGAACTAGGGACTCACATCCTAAATTCTGAAGTTTGCGGCAGAATTACGGCTGTCATCCTGAGCGAACGGGGCCCCAAGCGCACTCTTCAGCTTGGGGGTGGTGAGTCGAAGGATCTGCTGTTGCTTTTTGCACGAACTTTAGATCGGGACGAAGAGGTTAGTTCATTCCGAGCATCCTTTTGGTTCAATCGAGGTTTTGAAAGAACACGGCTTGAGCCGTGCCGCAAGCAAGATTCCGACGAAGGATACGGGCTTTAGCCCTTGAGGGAATAGGCAATGAAGAAGCCTTGGTGGCAGCGCAGAAGGAACTTGCCTCTCTGGGGCATGCTTTCTATCTGGCTGGTCATGAGCCTTGGATTTGCTGCGTACAACTGGTTTCTTGTTCTACAGGATGAAGCAGTTGCGCCCCGAGAACAAATGGCCCTTGGAACCATCAACCACATTTCACATGGCAAACACGACACCGCCCATTATTCCTTTACCTATGCAGGCAAGGAATATCATGATGAGGAGATGGTCCGGTCTGACCAGACCCCGGGAGACGCCGTTGTCTACTTCGACCCAACTCACCCGTCGACGAGCTCCCTGGTGGAGTATCGACGCAAGAGCAAACAGGACAGATCCGTCATGAAAGGCTGCCTGTACGCAGCTATTGGATTGACGGCAGCTCTCACATTCACGTTGTTCCTGAAGTGGAAGAAGAAGGACTCGCTTGAAAAGCAAGCCAGCCTTTCCTTCAATCGATGAGAAATGCACCGCAACACCTAAAAGCATGCGCATAGACGTTCCTCATCTGACCCCTGACCTCTGATCTCTGAAAGGTTCTTCACCATGTCCGTCATTCTAGAATCCCTGCCCGTCGGCCAGAAGGTCGGCATTGCCTTCTCCGGAGGTCTTGACACCTCTGCGGCCCTGCACTGGATGAAGCAGAAGGGCGCGCTGCCCTATGCCTACACGGCCAACCTGGGCCAACCCGACGAAACCGATTACGACGAGATTCCGCGCAAGGCTCTGGAATACGGCGCCGAAAAGGCCCGTCTGGTGGATTGCCGCGCGCAACTGGTGCGCGAAGGCATTGCTGCGCTGCAGGCCGGCGCCTTCCACATCACCACTGCAGGTGTGCCGTACTTCAACACCACTCCCATCGGCCGCGCCGTGACCGGCACCATGCTGGTGGCTGCGATGAAGGAGGACGACGTCCACATCTGGGGCGACGGCTCCACGTACAAGGGCAACGATATCGAGCGCTTCTACCGCTACGGCCTGCTGGTCAATCCCGGCCTGCAGATCTACAAGCCCTGGCTCGACAGCGCTTTCATCGACGAGCTGGGCGGCCGCGCCGAAATGTCGGCCTTCATGCAGAAGGCGGGCTTTGCCTACAAGATGTCCGCCGAAAAGGCCTACTCCACCGACTCCAACCTGCTGGGCGCTACGCACGAAGCCAAGGACCTGGAGTATCTGTCTTCGTCGGTGAAGATCGTCGTTCCCATCATGGGTGTTCCCTTCTGGCGCGAGGACTGTGCCGTCAAGGCCGAAGAGATCACCATCCGCTTTGAAGAGGGCTTCCCGGTTGCGCTGAATGGACGCACCTTCGACGACCCTGTCGAGCTGTTGCTCGAAGCCAATCGCATCGGCGGCCGGCACGGCCTGGGCATGAGCGACCAGATTGAAAACCGCATCATCGAGGCCAAGAGCCGCGGCATCTACGAGGCCCCCGGCCTCGCCCTGCTCTTCATCGCCTATGAGCGGCTGATCACCGGCATTCACAACGAGGACACCATCGAGCAGTACCGCGACAACGGCCGCAAGCTGGGCCGCCTGCTCTACCAGGGCCGCTGGTTCGACTCGCAATCCATCATGCTGCGCGAGTCTGCACAGCGCTGGGTCGCGAAGGCCATCACCGGCGAAGTCACTGTGGAACTGCGCCGCGGCAACGACTACTCGATTCTGAATACCGAGTCGCCGAACCTCACCTTTCATCCCGAGCGGCTCAGCATGGAGAAGACCGAATCCACCTTCAGCCCGCGGGACCGCATCGGCCAGCTCACCATGCGCAATCTCGACATTACCGACACCCGCGACAAACTGCTGACCTACGCCAAGAGCGGCCTGCTCACCCTCAGCACCGGCAACGAAATGCCCATGCTCTCCAGCGCGAAGGAGCAGAAGTAACATGTCGAACGAACAACAATCGGTCAAGATGTGGTCGGGCCGCTTTCGCGAGCCGCTGGACACCGAATTCGAGCAGTGGCAGCGCTCCATTGTCTTCGATTGGCGGCTGCTTCCCCAGGAAGTGGCCGCCAGCAAGGCGCATGCTTCGGCCCTTTGTGCCGCCGGTATTCTCACCGAAGGTGAAACGGCGGAGCTGCGCGCGGCGCTGGACGCGATTGCGGCCGACTTCGCCACCGAGGCCGGCAAGACCGCCGTGCGCCAGCACCCCGACGCCGAAGACATCCATCACTACGTTGAGATCAAGCTGGTGGAGCGGGTTGGCTTGCTGGGCCGCAAGCTGCACACCGGGCGCAGCCGCAACGAGCAGATCGCAACCGATCTGCGCCTGCACGTGCGTGCGCAGATTGAGAAGGTGATTGCGTGTCTCGCTGCCTGGGCCGCGGCTCTCGTCGAGCAGGCCAAGGCCGCGGGCGAAGCGCCGATGCCGAGTTACACCCACCTGCAGCGCGCCGAACCCGTTCTGATTGCGCATTGGCTGCTGGCCTACACGGAGATGGCTTTGCGCGATGCGGCGCGGTTGAAAGATTGCGCTGCGCGGCTCAACTACTGCCCGCTGGGTTCGGGCGCAGTGGCGGGCGCAACGCTCAAGCTGGACCGCAACCTTGCCGCCCGCGAACTGGGCTTCACGGCTCCCACGGCGAACTCGATGGATGCGACCAGCGATCGCGACTTTATTCTGGACTACTTGCAGGCCCTCACGTTTGTCGGACTTCATTTGAGCCGCTTTGCGGAAGAGATCACGCTCTTCGCTACAGCGGAATTTGGTTTTGTCGTGCTGCCGGAGGCCTTCTCCACCGGCTCCAGCGCGATGCCGCAGAAGAAAAATCCCGACCTGACCGAGTTGCTGCGCGCCAAGGTGGGCCGCATCAACGGTGCGGCGCAGACCATTACGGTGCAGTTAAAAGGCCTGCCGCTGGCCTACAACAAGGACATGCAGGAGACGCAGGAACCGGCCTTTGCGGCGGATTTTGTGCCGCAGATGCTGGGGCTAGTTGCCCGCTTCACCAAGGCCATTCAGTTCCAGCACGCGCGTCTGCATACGGCCGCTGAAACCGGCTATCTGAACGCGATGGCCGCGGCAACGTACCTTGTGTACAAGGGCGTTCCCTTCCGCACCGCGCATGAAAAGGTGGGCAATGCGGTGCGTTACGCGCTGGAAAAGGGGGTGGAGCTCGGTGCCCTCTCGCTTGACGAGCTACATCAATTTGGCGAAGAATTCAGTCAGGACTTCTATCCTGCGGTTTCGCTGAACGCGACACTGGACTGCCACGATGTGATCGGCGGAACGGCACGCGCACAGGTGAAGCAGGCGCTCGAGCTGGCATCGCAACGTGTTGCTGCGCTCACTGCCAAAGGAGATTGCTGATGCTGGTGCGGAAGGCCCGGTTGCAGGACGCGTCCAACGTCTACGACCTGGTGAACTCGCTCTCCGGCGATGGAACGCTGCTCAAGCGCAACTTTGCCGAGATCTGCGAGAATATTCGCGACTTCACCGTGGCCGAGTCGGACGGCGGCGTCTTTCTGGGCTGCGGCGCGCTGCACTTCTACGGCCCGCATCTGTGCGAGGTGCGCTCGATCGTCATGCGTCCCGAGGCCAAGGGCCAGGGTGCGGGCGGAGCGATTCTGAAGGCCCTGATCGAAGAGGCCGAGGAGCACGCCATCCAGTCCATCTGCCTGTTCACACGCATTCCCGACTTCTTTTTCAAGTACGGCTTCCGCACCGTGGAAGACAAGGCCGAACTGCCAGACAAGATCTTCAAGGACTGCCAGAACTGCCCGCGTCTGCACCGCTGCGACGAAGTGGCGATGGTGCGGGGACGGATTCCGCGCATGTCGATCCTGGGCCCGCGCAGCGAAGCGCAGGAGCTGGTGCGTTTGCTCGGATAATTTTTTCTGCTCCCTCGACAATGCAAAAGCAACGCGGCATCCTTCGTGGGTGCCGTTTTGTTTGGTGCCTACTTCAGCGTCAGCAGCGCGGCAGCAACAGCGGCCTGCCCATAGCTCAAGCCACCATCGCCCGGACTGACGCGAGCAGGGGCGAGCACCTTGAAACCCTCCCGCTCCAGCCCCGTACGCAGCAGATGCGCAAGGCAGCGATTCGCCAGACAACCACCGGAGAGCGCGACGGTCTCCGTGCCGGTTGCAGCACGGGCTTGCGCTGCAGCGCGGACGAAGACCAAAGCCACCGCCGCATGAAAGCCTGCGGCGATGCGCGCGGCCGGAACTCCGGCGCGAAGATCCTCCACAACTGCACGTAGCAGGGACGCAGCCGAGAGCACGCTGGGCTCGCGCTTCGTCCAGTCTCCTGGTGCAAGGTCGAAAGAATAGGGCGAGTCCAACTCCATTGGCTCGTCCACCGCGATGCCTTCCAGCTCGATCGCCGCCTGGGCTTCGTAGTCCACTGTACGCCGGCCCAGCACGAGCGCGGCAACCGCGTCGAAGAGCCGTCCGCAGCTGGATGTGAGGGGTGCGTTGAGGCCGCGCTCGATCATGCGGGCCACGATGCGTGCTTCCTCGGCACTGGCTCCAACCAGCGCTACAATGTGGGGGGAATGGATGTCTAAACCTGCTGCATGCAATGCCCCAAGCGCCATGCGCCAGGGCTCGCGAATGGCCTTCTCGCCGCCGGGCAAAGGCGCATAGGCAAGATGCGCAAAACGTTGAAAGCCACCCAACTCGGCGATCAATACTTCTCCGCCCCAGATCTTGCCGTCTGTCCCGTAGCCCGTGCCATCGAGAGCCAGGCCAATCACCGGCTCCGTCACGCCGTGCTCCGCCATGCAAGCGGCCACGTGCGCATGATGATGCTGTACGGCAAGCAGAGGGAGATTGCGCTCCGCTGCCCAGCGCTTGGCCCACTCCGTGGAAAGATAACCCGGGTGCAGATCGTGTACGACGGCTGTGGGCTCGATCTCGAAGGTGCGCATCAAGTGCGCCAGCGACTCCTCGAAGAACTCCAGGCCGGTAAGATTTTCCAGATCGCCCAGATGTTGGCTCTGATAAACAAACCTTCCCTTGGAGAGCGCAAAAACGCTCTTCAAGTGGCCGCCCACGGCCAGCAACGGCTGGGTATCGATGGGCAGATCGACGGCCAGCGGGACGTAACCGCGCGCCCGGCGCAGAAACTGCGTTCGGCCATCCACAATGGCCGCCACGGAATCGTCACAGCGCTGCAGAATCTCGCGGTTGTGGAGGAGGAAGAGATCGGCGATTGCACCCAACCGCTGGCGCGCTTCGTGGTTGTCGATGCAGATGGGCTCCTCGCTCAGATTGGCCGAAGTCATTACCAACGCCTGAACGCGCGGATCGGCAAAGAGCAGATGCTGCAGCGGCGCATAGGGCAGAAAAATGCCCAGCCAGGGAATACCGGGCGCCACCGACGGAGCAATGAGCGATCCGGCACGATGGCGTGCGAGCACAATCGGCCGCGCCGGCGTCAATAAGAGCTTCTCTTCAGCATCCGTCAGATCGCACAGCGCACTCGCTGCGCCGAGATCGCGCACCATCACCGCCAGCGGCTTGCCGAAACGGCGCTTGCGCTGGCGGAGACGCGCCACTGCGGCTTCATTGGTGGCATCCACGCTGAGATGGAAGCCGCCAATGCCCTTGATGGCGGCGACCTTTCCTTCAACGAGCGCGTCAATGGTGGCTTGCACGGGATCTTCGCAGGCAACCGCAGCACCGCCTGCGTCGGAAAGCCACAGATGCGGGCCGCAGACGGTACAGGCATTGGGCTGCGCATGGAAACGACGATTCAGCGGATCGTCGTACTCGCGCTGACACTCCGGGCACATGGGGAAGACGACCATCGAGGTCTGCGGACGGTCGTAAGGAATGCGGCGCGTGATGGTAAAGCGCGGACCGCAGTTGGTGCAGTTCAGGAAGGGATAGCGAAAACGGCGATCGGCGGGATCGAGCAGTTCGCGCAGGCAATCGTCGCAGGTGGCGGCGTCGGCAGGAATGCCTGTGGCAACGGCCCCGTGCACTTCGCTGGCGACGATGCGGAAGTGGCTCTCGCCCGTGGGTTCGAGAGCCTGCACCGCGACCGCATCGATGCGGGCCAACGGCGGCGTTTCCGTGCACAGGCGCAGCAGAAAAGCTTCAATGCGCTCCGGAGCGCCTTCCAGTTCGATGGTCACGCCGTCGGTGTTGTTGCCGATGGAGCCGGCCAGCTCCTCCTCCACCGCAAGCCGGTAGACGAAGGGACGGAAGCCTACGCCCTGCACTACCCCGCGCACCAGTACGCCGCGCCGCTCCCGGCGGGGTACTTCGTACGGTTCTCGTTCTGGGGCAGTGTGGTGCATCCAGCAGTATCCTCGGCAGAAACCCAGCATAGCGCATCGGACGCCGGGGGTGCGGAGCCGTCCGGTTCGTACCACAACGAGTTGCCCACAGTCCGCATCGATGCCGCACAATAGGAGGGAGGATGAACGATGCTTCAACCACTGTGGAAGGTTCTCGCAATTCTGGCTGCGGGTTGCTTCCTGGCGCCACATGCTGCACTCGCCCAGGAACCAACACCGGCGCAGTTGATCAGCCGAATCGATGCGGCGGTGCAAACGCGTTTCGACAACATCGCCAGCTACACGGTAACCGAACATTATTCGGTTTTCCGCAATGGTGACCTGATCCATCCGGCAGCCGAGATGACGGTCAAGACGACCTACAAGCGGGAGACCGGCAAGAGTTACCAGATCCTTACGGAATCGGGTTCAGAGATTCTGCGCCGCATGGTGTTGCGCTCCGTTCTTTCCAACGAACAGGAGGTCAACCGGCCCGGCGTCCGCGAAGGCGCATTCTTCACCTCCTCCAACTATCGAATGACCGTGAAGCCGGGGGGCGCACAGCAGATGGACGGGCGCAGTTGCTACGCCGTGGAGATCCAGCCCAAGCCCAACTCGCAGCATCTGGTGGCCGGCACGCTCTGGGCCGACGCCGCCAACGGCCAGATTGTGCAGGTAGAAGGCAAGGTGCAAAAGGGGCTCTCGCTCTTTACCGGCGCGGTGCAGGTTTTTCGCAAATATGCCAGCGTGGATGGATTTGCCCAGGCCACCTATGCCCGCGCCGAGTCGAACTCCGTTCTATTGGGGCGCACGGTGGTGACCATCGACTACCGCGACTACCAGATTGTTGCCGATGCAAAGCCGGCAACCAAGTAGCTTATTCTTCGCTTTCGCAGCGCGGTCTGGCTCGGCTATACTTGCGGCGTGGTGCTCTTCCCCGGCCACAGGCAACTCCGTCTGAGTACCCGTAGCCCGAACACCATCCGTACATCTGCAGCGGCAGAACGGTGTTTGCCATGGGCATGCTGCAGACGACGGCGCTGAGACGCCGGGCCAGTCGATGCGGCTCTATCTGAAAGCAATCTGACGGGTGCGTTCTATAGTTGTACCCTTGGACGAATCTTTGGATTCGGCATCTTGGATAAGCTGCCTTGATCACCAGCGTGCTAATCCTCACAGGCCGTATCTCCTGCACGAAACACATAGTGAGCAAGATCACCTTTTAGCAGATTGATCAAGGGAAGATTCCACGGGTTGGGATAGCTTCTCACCCCTGTACCATTCTGGTGACAACTATCACCGCTATCTGAACCTTCAATCCGGTAAAAGTTGGTTGACCCCCGGCGGGGAGGAGAGAACCCGCTCTAAGCCGATCCGGAAGGTCGCACATAGGGAGGAAACCGTGCCAGCCTTTACGCCCCCTCCATTGCCGAGTGACGATAAGAGATGGAAGATCGTCAACGGCACGATGCGCAAGAACGGCTTTGCCCGTCACGCGCTGATTGAAACTCTACACACCGTACAGTCCTCGTTCGGTTATCTGGACGATGACGCGATCCGCTTTGTAGCCAAGTCGCTCCGCGTGCCCCTCAGCCAGGCCTACGGGGTTGTGACTTTCTACCACTATTTCAGTTTGAAGCCGCCCGGCAAGCACACCATGACGGTCTGCACCGGCACCGCGTGCTACATCAAGGGCACCGACAAGCTGCTGGCCGCAGCCGAAAAGCAGCTGGGCGTCAACCAGGGCCAAACCACGCCGGATGGCAACATCAGCCTGGCCGCCGCGCGTTGCGTGGGCGCCTGCGGACGTGCGCCGGTGGTGCTGGTGGACGGCGAACTCGTGGGTCAGATGACCAACGAGCAGCTGATTGAGCAACTGGAAAGGTGGGCGGTCGAATGACGATTGAAGAACTGGATCAGATCGCAGAAGCTACGCGCGCCGAGTACGCCAAGTTCGATCATGAGATCAATGTCTGTATGGGCACCGGGTGCCTGAGTCAGCACTCGGACAAACTGAAGGACGAACTCGCCAAGCAGGTTGAGGCGCAGGGCAAGCACGTCTTTGTCCGCCGCACCGGCTGCATGGGCCTGTGCGCGGCCGGTCCGCTGGTGCTGGTGGACCCGGAAGAAATTCTCTACCAGCAGGCGCATGAACAGCACGCCGAGGCCATTGTGAAGAGCCTGGATGGCGAGCCGGTGAAGGAGCTGCAGTGCGACCTGCGCGAGCACTTCGACCAGCAGGTGCATGTGGTGCTGGAGAACTCGGGCCAGATCGATCCCGAAAAGATTGACGACTACATTGCGCGCGATGGCTATCGCGCCCTGCTGATCGCACTGAGCGACATGACGCCCCAGGGCGTGATCCGCCAGATCACCGAAAGCGGTCTGCGTGGCCGTGGAGGCGGCGGTTATCCTACCGGCTTGAAGTGGGGCACCGTGGCCAAGGCCGCCGGCGATGTGAAGTACGTCATCTGCAACGGCGACGAGGGCGACCCGGGCGCGTTCATGGATCGCAGTGTTCTGGAGAGCGATCCGCAGCGCGTGATTGAAGGCATGGCGATTGCCGCCTATGCCGTGGGTGCCAGCAAGGGCTACATCTACGTGCGCGCCGAGTACCCGCTGGCGGTGCAGCGCCTGCAGGCCAGCCTGCGCGATGCCCGCCGCCGTGGACTGCTGGGCAACAATATCGGCAACACCCCGTTCAACTTCGACGTGGAGATCCGTCTGGGCGCCGGCGCATTCGTATGCGGCGAAGAGACGGCTCTGATCGCCTCCATCGAAGGCCGCCGGGGCACGCCCAAGCCGCGTCCGCCCTATCCGGCGGTCTCGGGCCTGTGGGGCAAGCCGACGCTGATCAACAACGTGGAAACCTTTGCCAACATCGCACCCATCATCCGCAAGGGTGGCAAGTGGTTTGCCGGCATGGGATCGGATCGCAGCAAGGGCACCAAGGTCTTCGCCCTGACCGGCAAGATTGCCAACACCGGTCTGGTGGAAGTGCCGATGGGCATCAAGCTGCGCGACATCATCTACGGCATCGGCGGCGGCGTTCCGGACGGACGCAAATTCAAGGCCGTGCAGACCGGCGGACCTTCAGGCGGCTGTTTGCCGGAGTCGATGCTGGACATCGGCGTCAGCTATGACGGCCTCATCAAAGTGGGCGCCATGATGGGCTCCGGCGGCATGATCGTCATGGACGATACCTCGTGCATGGTGAACGTGGCCAAGTTCTTCATCGAGTTCTGCATGACCGAGTCCTGTGGCAAGTGCATTCCCTGCCGCGCGGGCACGGCGCAGTTGCACGCGCTACTCAGCAAGATCTGCGCGGGCGATGGCACCATGGAAGACCTCACCATGATTGAAGAGCTGTGCGACACGGTGAAGAACTCCAGCCTCTGCGGCCTTGGCCAAACAGCGCCCAACCCGGTGCTGAGCACGCTGCGCTACTTCCGCCACGAGTATATCGATCACATTGAGCACAAGCGCTGCACCGCCGGCGCCTGCAATATGAAGCCCGCCAGCCAGGAGGTGCCCGCATGAGCGACGCCGTGGAAGTCAAAACACTCATCATCGACGAGCAGGAAGTCAGCGCGCGGCGTGGCCAAACCATCCTTGAGGTAGCCCGGGAGAACGATATTGACATCCCGACGCTCTGCCACCTGGACGGCTTGGGCGACGTGGGTGCCTGCCGCATCTGTCTGGTCGAAGTCAAAGGTTCTCCCAAGCTCTTCCCGGCCTGCGTTACCGCAGTCTTTGAAGGCATGGAAGTGACCACCAAGAGCGAACGCCTGGATCGTTATCGCAAAAACATCCTGGAGCTCCTGTTTGCCGAGCGCAACCACACCTGCGCGGTGTGCGTTTCAAACGGCGGCTGCGAGCTGCAGTCCATG
>Ga0371490_1000426_pt1 | contig 29453 bp, 17 predicted proteins | sample MB2SIPfraction_FD_207959 | JGI IMG/M metagenome (GOLD analysis project Ga0371490, IMG submission 207959) | Lab enriched peat soil microbial communities from McLean, Ithaca, NY, United States - MB28FN SIP fraction | ecosystem: Environmental > Terrestrial > Soil > Wetlands > Peat | place: USA... | reverse complement strand
CAGCCGTCAGCTTTCAGTTCTCAGCCGTCAGCCCTCAGGCTTCGTGGCACGACGTCGCAACAAGGGGCAACGGACAAGGGACCAGGTTTCAGGCGGGCGAGGCAAAGTGTCAAGAAGTGGTCACGGGTTCGCAGCAACGGGCTACGGACAACTGACTACTGACTACCCTCCATCAATCGAACCAGCGCTCGGGTCACTGCTCCTGCCACCTCTTCACCCGCAGAGTTGACCTCGCCGTACCAGCGGTCTTTCCTATTCTGAAGCCAGGGGGGTTCGTTGTCCCACTCGGCCTTTGGAATGATGTAGCCGAGCTCGTCGTTGGCCAACCCAAAGACAAATTGATACCGGCTGCGCAGGTGGGCGCGCAACGTGGGTTCGAAGGGCGCGTCGGGGAAGTCCGCTCCAGGATAGCGCGTGATGCCGCCATTGACGAGCTCGGGATAAATCTCCCCCGGAACAGTGGTGATCTCCGCCAGCACCTGGCCATGGCCGAGCAGTTGAATGTAGTCGACTTCGGTCTGGAGATCGTGGCCGGTGGCGCACGGGAGCTTGCCGAGGCCGGGAAGTGCCTTCTCGGCAGTCGAGGTATCGGCTTTCCCATCCGTGAACAGCGGTTTACGGCCTTTGAAGAGGTTGAGCGCGCCGGCAGCGCGAAAATGATCGTTATCCATGGGCGCGAAGATCACCGCCTGGCGGAGCACAAATGAATCCACCGGCGCGTCCTGGCCATTCTTCAAAGCCCGCGTGGCGAGCTCGCCGAGCGTCTCGCCGAACAGCTCAGCCTTTCTCCACGTCCCATCCTTGGCGACGCGGCCCGTTTCCGGATCCTGCAAGGCCACCTCATCGCCGAGTGTAGAGAGCAGGCCGCCGATCGAGCCCTGAAAATACACAGCCGTGCCGCCGTCGTGGCTCTCCACGTATTGGCAGAGGTAGTGAGGAAAATCTGCGGTAATCAGCGTATTGCGACCGCCCAGTGTTTCCGGGTGGTCGCTCCAGTTCACCAGCGTGGCGATGGGATGGCTGTCGGCAAGCGCTTCGAGCTGCATGACGAAAAGATACGGGTCCTTCACGTAGGGGGGCCGCGAGTCGCCCTGGAGGAGGGCCAGTAGCGGGTGGTCGTCGCGGGCCAGCGTCATGCGCGCGTCCTGCATGGAGTGAACAGCCTGAAGGGCCGTGGAAGCGATGCGGTCGTCCAGCCAGTCCATGTATTTGTCGTCTATGCCGCTTTGGAACGGGGTTGGCCCCCAGAGGCCCATGGTGTCCGGCCCTTCGTGGTCGTGCGAAGAAGCTACAATCACCTGCGTTAATTCCGGCGCCTGGGCCTTCAGCTTCTCGCGCACCTTAAGCACATCGTCATAAAAGAGGCCGATGACGTCCACTTCGCACAGGGCAAGCGTCTGGTGGCTGGCCCCAAGCGCCAGGCAGCGGACGTAAAGATCATCGTGCACTCCGGTCGCCACGCGATTGTTATCGAATCCGGCCATGTAGACCTTGGCGGCTTTTACGTCCGGCGTAATCGTCGCCTTGGCAGCGCCGGCCCGGAGGTCCGCCGCCCGCACTACATTTGTTGCAAAACTAGAGAATACTACACTTATAATTGCAAACTTGCGCATGGCCAACCACATGATAGACGCCTCCAGAGAGTGAGTTCGAATTCCGCTGCGAACGACCGACAAGAAGCTAGCACGCCCGCAAGGTGGTTTTCAAGCCATAATCAATCCAGGTTCGCCTTATGCTTTGACAGGGCAAGCGCGGGAGTCTAGAATGCGAGACCGCCTGACCGCAGGGGCCTGGTGCTGCTGGAGGGGCAAGAATTGGCCGGCCGCGAAGGGGTCTCCCGTGAGTAGCTGCAGGTTTTAACCTGCGGATAACTCACAGCTTGCCCCCTCGGGGGAGTCGGTTCCAACAAGAGTATTATGAAAGGGTTATGAGAGACCAGGGTGGCAAAGAGGAGGACATGATGAAAAAAATCTGCTTGTTGGTTTCGGGTTTCCTTCTATGGGGTGGCGTGTGCCTGGCACGGGACGCGGACCCGCTGCTGCTGCAGAGTCCAACGGTGAGCAAAACCCAGATTGCCTTTGCCTACGGGGGTGACATCTGGATAGTGGACCGCAGTGGTGGCGACGCTCGCCGTTTGGTGACTGGAACGGGGCTGGAAAGCGGTCCTCTGTTCTCGCCCGACGGCACGCTGGTGGCTTACACCGGCGACTATGACGGCAACCAAGACGTTTACGTGGTGGTGGCGGCGGGCGGTGAGCCGCGACGCTTGACGTTCCACCCTGGCACCGACGTTGCCGTGGGGTGGACTCCCGACGGCAAACGAGTTCTGATCCGCTCCACGCGGAGCAGCTACTCAAGGTTCGAGAAACTCTTCACCGTCCCGGTGGAAGGCGGGTTCCCAACTGAATTGCCGCTGCCCATGGGGGTGCAGGGCTCGTATTCGGCAGACGGCTCGAGGATCGCGTACCTGCCGACCTGGAACCGTCGTTTGGGGGCGGGGCCGGCCTACATTGCTATCAAGCGGTATCGGGGCGGGCATACGGCGCGCATCTGGATTGCCAACTTGTCGGATTCGAGCATCGTCAAGGTGCCCCGCGAAAACTCGAATGACTTCAACCCCATGTGGATGGGCGACAAAATCTATTTCCTCTCCGACCGCGACGGTCCCGTCACCCTCTTTGCCTATGATACGAGGACCAAAGAGGTAAAAGAATTAGTGAAGAACGACGGCTTTGACTTCAAGTCAGCGGCGGCGGGGCCGGGCGCAATCGTGTACGAACAACTGGGATCATTGCACCTTTACGATTTGCGCTCGGGGAAAACAACAAGAATCGAAGTTCGCGTGGCGGGCGATATGCCGCAAGTGACGCCTCATTTCGCGAAGGTGGAAAAGCAGATCCTCGAGGCCAATATTTCACCCACCGGCCAGCGTGCCGTGTTTGAAGCCCACGGCGAGATCCTGACGGTGCCCGCCGAAAAGGGGGACATCCGCAACCTTACGCACAGCCCCGCAGTGGCCGAGCGAGATCCGGCGTGGTCGCCCGATGGCAAATCCATTGCCTACTTCTCGGATGAATCCGGCGAATACGCGCTTCACATCAGCAGCCAGGACGGCCTAGGCGCGGTGCGCAAAATCGACCTGGGCCAGCCGCCTTCCTTTTACTACTCTCCCACCTGGTCGCCCGACAGCAAGAAAATCGCTTACAGTGACAAGCGGCTGAATCTCTGGTATGTGGACCTGGACCACCCGGCGCCGGTCAAAGTCGATACGGACCTTTTCGATTCTCCGCTGCACGAGTTTGATGCAGTGTGGTCGCCTGACAATCGCTGGCTGGCTTACACCTTACAGTTGCCCAATCACCTTCGCGCAGTTTTTGTTTACTCACTCGAGGCGCACAAGGCGACTCAGGTTACCGATGGCATGAGCGATGCGCTCTACCCCAACTTCGACAAGAACGGGAAATACCTCTACTTCACGGCCAGCACCAATATGGGCCTCGCCACCGGCTGGCTCGACATGACCAGTATGGACCGCCCCGTGACCCGCAGCGTTTATGTGGCGGTGCTGCGCAAGGATTTGCCGTCGCCGATTGCCCCCGAGAGCGATGACGAAAAGGCAGAAGAGAAGAAAGAGGAAAAGTCCGGCCAGGCTGCCGAGCCAAGCAAGGACAAAGGCACGGACAAAGATAAAGAAAAGAAGGAGCCGGTTAAGGTCACCATTGACTTTGAGAACCTCAGCCAGCGCATTCTGGCTCTGCCCATTCCGGAGCGCAACTATGAGGGGCTGACAGCGGGCAAGGAAGGCATCCTGTATGCACTCGAGGGCCCCCAACTGGACACCGAAGAGGGGCCGCCGAGCTTGACGGTCCAGCGTTTCGACCTGAAAACGCGCAAGACCGAAAAGCTGCTCGAGGGCGTCCGAGCCTTTGCGGTCTCGGACAACGGTGAGAAGATGCTCTATCGCCAGGGTGAGAGGTGGTTCATCGCCGCCGCCGATAAGCCTCCCAAGCCTGGCGAAGGCCAGCTCAAGACTGCCGGCATGGAAGTGTACGTTGATCCCCGCGCCGAGTGGAAGCAGATGTACCACGAGATTTGGAGGATCGAACGCGACTTCTTCTACGATCCGCACTTTCACGGATTGGACTTGAAGGCGGCGGAGGAAGCCTACGCGCCCTTCCTCGCCGCGGTGGCGAGCCGCGCCGATCTTGACTACTTGTTCGACGAGATGCTGGGAAATATCAACGTATTGCACATGTACGTTGGTGGCGGCACGCAGCCCGAACTCCAGACCGTGAAAGTGGGCCTGCTCGGCGCCGATTATGCCCTGGAGAATGGCCGCTACCGTTTCGTGCGCATTTACAGCGGTGAGAACTGGAATCCGCAACTGCATGCGCCCCTTACCCAGCCGGGTGTGAACGTAAAAGAAGGGGAGTATTTGCTTGCGGTCAACGGGCGCGACTTGCACAGCACGGACGAAATCTACAGCTTCTTCCAGGAAACAGCCGGCAAACAGGTGGTGTTGAAAGTCGGTTCCAACCCTGACGGCAGCGGCGCGCGCGAGGTGACCGTGGTCCCGGTCGATAGTGAGACGGCGCTGCGCAACCTTGATTGGATAGAAGCCAACCGGCGCAAGGTGGACCAGATGAGCGGTGGCAAGCTCGCCTACGTCTATCTGCCCAATACCGCCGGCGCCGGCTATACCAACTTCAACCGCTACTACTTTGCGCAAGTGGGCAAGGAAGGCGCGGTGCTGGACGAACGCTTCAATGGCGGGGGCTCCCTGGCCGACTACATCATCGACTACATGCGCCGCCCGGTGATGAGTTTCGTCATGACGCGGGAAGGCGAGACCTACTCCGAGCCGCAAGAGGCGATCTATGGGCCCAAGACGATGATCATCAACGAATTTGCCGGTTCCGGCGGCGACGCCATGCCCTGGTACTTCCGCAAGGCTGGGATCGGCCCTCTGGTCGGAACGCGCACCTGGGGCGGGCTGGTCGGCATCGGCGGCTATCCGCAGTTGATGGATGGCGGTTTCGTTACCGCGCCGCGCTGGGCCATCTACGGAACCAAAGGCGAGTGGGAGGTGGAAAATCATGGCATCGCCCCGGACCCGGGCCTCGAGGTCGAGCTTGATCCCAAGCTGGTTCGCCAAGGCCACGACCCGCAACTCGAGAAGGCGGTTCAGGTGACGATGGAAGCGCTCAAGAAGAATCCACTGCCGGTGTACAAGAAGCCGGCCTACCCCAACTACCATCCGCATGTGCCGACGGCAGGTGGGCAGTGAATGAGGATTCGCACTTTTGAGGAACTTCGGGAGCGCGCCAAAGGCCTGGGCCCGCGGCGCGTCGCCGTCGTCTCAGCGGACGATGAAGTGGCTTTGACCGCGGCGGCGGAAGCCTTGCGCCTGGGCATCGCCTTGCCGGTTCTGGCCGGCGATCTCAGGAAAATTCGCGAAATCGCGGAAACGCTGGGGCTCAGCGAGCTGATCGAGCGCGCGGAGTTCGTGGACGCGCCAAACGACGCTGCGACGGCCGCCGTTCGCTTGGTGCGGGCAGGGGGCGCGGAAATTCTGCTGAAGGGCCATCTGCGCACCGACGAACTGCTGCGCGCCGTGCTTGACAAAGACCACGGCCTGCGCACCGGCCGCCTGCTCAGCGACCTAATGCTGTTCCAATACCGGAACGGCGAGCGCCGCTTGGTGGGCTTGACCGACGGCGGGCTGAACGTGGCTCCCAAACTGGAACAGAAGGTCGAGATTGTCGAGAACGCCATTGAAGTGATGCGCAGCCTCGGAATCGCGCGGCCGAGAATCGCCATCATGAGCGCCACCGAAGTGGTATCCGACGCCGTACCCTCCACCAAAGACGCGCAGGCCTTGACCGCGATGGGTGCACAGGGAGCATTCGGGGACGCGGAGGTCTATGGTCCGCTGGCCGTGGACAATGCGCTGCTGGAATCGGCGGCGGCGGCGAAGGGAATCCGCCACCCGGTGGCGGGCCACGCGGACTGTTTGGTGGCGCCCAACATCGAGGCCGCCAACATGTTCGGCAAGGCGGCGAAGTACCTGGGCGGCTCAGCCTGCGCGCACGTGGTGGTGGGGGCGAAGGCGCCGATCCTCATTCCGTCGCGCGTGGAAAGCGCGGAAGACAAGCTAAACGCCATCGCGCTGGGGGTGATCTTTGCCGCCCGTTGAGTATCGCCTACTGGCGATCAACCCAGGCTCGACTTCCACCAAGTTCGGCGTATTCGTAGGCTCAAAGGCCGTGCTGGTGCGAAACCTGCGGCACTCCGAAGTCGAGTTGGCGCCGTTCCGGGGCAGGCCGGTCCTCGAGCAGGCGGAGTTTCGGCGCGAGGCGGTGGAGCGTGAGCTGGTGGCGGCCGGCGAGGATCCGTGCGGCTTTCATGCGGTGGCGGGACGAGGAGGGCTGCTGGGACCGCTGCGTAGCGGGACGTATCGGGTGAACCAAGCGATGCTCGATGACTTGAAGGAGGCCCGCCGGGGGGAGCACGCTTCGAACCTGGGAGCAGTTCTGGCGCGGGCCATGGCCGCGCGGGCCGGCGTCGAGGCATACATCGTCGATCCGGTCAGCGTGGAAGAATGGCCTGAGCGCGCGCGGCTGTCGGGGCTGGCCTTGATCGAGCGCCAGTGCCTCTCGCACGCCCTCAACACAAAGGCGGTTGCCAAGAGGTATGCGCGGGAGGTCGGGCGTTCGTATCAACAGTTGCGCCTGATCGTCGCCCACTTGGGAAGCGGAATATCCATTTCCGCCCACCAGGGCGGGCGGATGATCGATGTCGCCGACGGCGTCAATGAAGGACCGTTTTCGGCGGAACGACCTGGCAAACTGCCCGCCATTGAGCTGATGCACCTCTGTTTTAGCGGCAGGTATACGCATCGGGAGATGGAAACCCTGCTGTGGAGAGGGAGCGGATTCTACTCCTACCTCGGCACTAAGGACTTGGCGGAGGTGGAACGGCGGATCGACAGCGGCGACGCGCGTGCTTCGCTGGTGTTCGATGCCATGGCGTATCAGATCGCGAAGGAGATCGGCGCTATGGCCACGGTGCTGCTGGGCCGTGTGGATGCGCTGCTGATCACGGGCGGCATGGCGCACTCGGCTCGGCTGGTCGCGGCGGTGCAGGCCGCCGTCGGGTGGATTGCGCCGGTGGTCGTGTACCCGGGCGAACACGAGTTGCAGGCGCTCGCCGAGGGTGTGCTGCGTGTACTGTACGGAGAAGAGCCGGTGCGGGAATACGGGGCCACGTAGGCCAGGCTCCCCTGGTCTGTCGCGGCAGGAAGGCTTGGTAGAGTGAGTTCCCAGAGGAAGAGGAAGTCAGCATTGCTTGAAGAGAGGGAGTCGCACAATGTCTGAAGAAATATCAACGTTCCGTCTGTATCTAATGAGGGCCCTTTACTTGCTTAACTTCGTGCTCGGATTGATGTGTCTATGGCCGGGGCTCATTAGGCACGAAGGACTGTCGGACCCATTGCGAGCCGTTGCCATCAGCTTCTGGGCGGCATTGTTCACTTTGTCGGGTTTGGGACTTCGATATCCGCTAAAGATGTTGCCTTTGCTTTTCATGCAACTGTTCTACAAGTCCGTATGGTTGATAGCATTTGCGCTCCCGCTTTGGTCGGCCGGCCGATCAACGGACCTTACCGGCGGAATGATTATGGGGGTTGTTTTGGATCTGATCGTTATTCCTTGGCCCTATGTCCTGGCAAAATACGTGAAGGAGCACGGAGATAGATGGCGCTAGCCTCTTCCCAACGCAAACGCTTCCAGATTGACTTCCACCAGCTTTTCTGGCAGCCGGCGCCTGATGGCGGCAATCCAGTCCTCTGGGGAAAATTCCAGATGGCGGCTTAGCGCGCCCAGCAATGCGACGTTCAGGCATTTCTTGTTGCGCAGCTTTTCCGCGTGGAATTGCGAGGGCTCGATGATTATGCCGCTGGGGCTCAAGGCCGCGGCATTCACAGAAAGCTGGTCCGGCTCGACCACCACCAGAAAGTCCGCTTCCCCTGCTGCAACCATGGGGCTGAAAACTTCGCGCCCGAACCGCACATCGCTGGCGATGGAGCCGCCGCGCTGGCTCATTCCATGCAGCTCGCTCTTCTTCACGTCCAAGCCCGCGTGCAGCGCCACATCCGCCACGATGTCGGAAGCCGTGAGCACGCCCTGCCCGCCAAGACCGGCGATGACGATGTTAGTTACAGCGCGCATTCATCCTCTCATATTCGCGAATGGTCCTAGCCGCCAGCAGGCAATCGCGTCTGGCTACGATGACCGAGAGTTCGGGCTTTTCCAGGCACTCCTTCACCAGACGCTCGAAAGCCGCGGGATCGACAGTCGGATCGATCACATGCACATTCCGGATGCCGGCGGCCCGGGCCAGCCCTTCGATGCTCGCCTTGGCGGTCGCGGAGTGGTCCAGCGTTCTCCCCGTACCGGGATTCTCCTGGAAGCCAGTCATGGCGGTGGTGCTGTTATCCAGCACCAATACCACATGGCCGGTGGGCGGCGGATTGTAAGCCATCTCGACGAGTCCAGTGATCCCGCTGTGAAAGAATGTGCTGTCGCCGATGACGCTGACCACCCGTTTGGCCTGTTCGGGTGGAAGGGCGTGCCGTAAGCCCAATCCCACTCCAATCGAGGCGCCCATGCAAACACAGGAATCAATGGCTTCAAAAGGCGGAAGCACCGCAAGGGTATAACACCCGATGTCCCCGGACACAATGCAGCCCAGGTTCCTCAAGGCGGAGAAGACGCTTCGATGCCCGCATCCCGGGCAGAGCGTGGGTGGCTTGCCGGGCGGCAGCTCGGGTTCGGGAGAGACATCGCCGGCCAGGATACGGCGCACCCGGGTCACATTCAGTTCGCCAAGGCGAAACATCTCGGCCTTGCCTTCGACGGGAATGCCCGCCGCGCGCAGCGCTTCCGCCAAGTAAGGGTCGCCCTCCTCAATGACTATCGCGCGCTCCACCGTCGAAACGAACCTTCGGATGAGCTCGAGCGGCAGTGGATAGGTCATGCCCAACTTGAGCACACTGGCTTCCGGGGCGGCCTCGCGAACGTGCTGATAGGAGATGCCGGACGTGACGATGCCAAGGGCCGGCGATCCCTGGATGATCCGATTCACGTCCGCGGTTTCGTTCCACGCGGCGATTTGCGCCAGTGCGGCGCGCAGCCGCTTGTGCGCCGGCCGGGCGTAGGCGGGAATCATCACCCGGCCGGGAATATTCCGTTTGAAATCCGCCGGCCGCGGGGGCGGAATCGACAGCGCTTCGCCCCGCCGGAGCACCGTTTTTGAGTGGCATATTCGTGTGGTCATGCGCAACATCACGGGCTTCTGCCAGCGCTCGGCGATCTCGATGGCGCGTAGCGTGAACTCGTACGCTTCCTGCGAGTCCGACGGCTCCAACATCGCCACCCCGGCCGCCACGGCGTAGCGGCGGTTGTCCTGTTCGTTTTGACTCGACGACATTCCGGGTTCGTCGGCAGAAACCACCACCAGGGCCCCGGGAACATCCAGGTAGGCCGCCGTAAAAAGCGGGTCGGCGGCCACGTTCAAGCCTACGTGCTTCATGGTCACGATGGAGCGAGCCCCTGCCAGTGAAACACCGAGGGCCACTTCCAGACCTACCTTCTCATTGGGTGCCCATTGGGCTACACCACCCAGAGCGTCAAAGGTCTCGAGGATCTCCGTGGAGGGCGTGCCAGGGTAACCCGTCCCCAGTGACACTCCGGCGTCGAATGCCGCCCGCGCGACCGCTTCGTCTCCGTTTACCAGCTCCACGATTGGCTGCTGCGCAGTGCCCGTCAGAGAGGTCGCATCCGTCTCCCTCTCCGGCGCCGCGATATGGGGGTCTTTCATAGCGCCATCACCTCTTTCACGAGATCTGTGACCGTGGCTAGCGTTCCAATTCGAGCATCAGATCGTAGTAAATCTGGCGGATTGTGGGTTCGTTCGGGGCAAGCCTATAGGCCGTGTGGAATTCCTCAAAAGCCGCCTCGCGATCGCCCTTCATCCAGAGCACACGGCCGAGATCGTAGTGCGCCGCGGCGTTGTCCGGCTGGAGGCGAAGCGCGGCGCGGTATTCGGCGATGGCCCCCTCCAGATCGCCCTTGGCCTTGAGCTCGGCGCCGAGGTCGCAATGCGCCGCGGCGTTGTCCGGGCCGACGAGGGGATCCACGATGAGCTTCGAAGGTTCGGACATGTTAGTACCCTACTTCCTCCCTCCGGCCAAGCTCTTCAGCCGGCACATCAGCAGTCCATTTCCAGGGGTTGGGGATTATGTGCATCACAGGAGGGAGAAGATGCCGAGTGACATTACGTCCCGCTCTTGGTCTCCTACTGCGCATGGCCACTCGGGGAAATGCTCACACCGTTACGGCGCGATGTCAACACAAAACTCCGGCGCGACTGTGCAGGGACAGTACATCCCACCCTTCAAGGCCAACAGAAGCTAATCCGCCCACGGAAGAGGATGTCGGCGCCCCAATCGCAGGTGCCCCTAATCCCCTATGACCTCAATGATCTCCTCGTCAGGGCCCGTCCATGCAGGAGCCCCCTCGTGGCTGAGCTTATGGGCAAGGTCATCCCAGCGCAGATGGGTGATACTGAGGTCCCCCTTTTCGTAGGCATAGGAGGTTCCGTCGTCCTGGTAAAGTGTGAAGTCGCCAGCCGCGCCAGCATAAATGCGCACCTTGGCGATCTTCTGGACTTGGTGGGTGTTTTCGATCGCTTCTCCGAGCGGCACGATGGAACCCGCGCGAACAAAGAGCGGCAACGTCTCGATAGGCGCATCGACCTTAATGCTCTGCCCGCCGTGAACACGTTCATTTGTCCAGTAGTTGTACCAATCCACGCCGGCCGGCAGGTATACCATGCGACTGGTTGCACCTTGCTCCGTGACTGGGGCCACGAGGAAGGCCGGGCCGAACATGTACTCGTCCCGGAGGTCGGCAACTTGGGAGTCCTGGGGAAAATCCATGAAGAGCGCGCGCATGTACGGCGCGCCGATCTGGTTGACGTTGTAACCCAGCGAGTAAATATAGGGCAGCAACTGATAGCGCAGCTTGAGGTACTTAATCAGGATCGGCTCGGCCTGCTTGCCGTAAGTCCAGACCTCGTTGTACCGGCGGCTGCCGTGGGTCCGAAAGATGGGCAAGAACGCGCCGTACTCGAACCATCGTGTGTATAGCTCCGGGTAGTCGTCGTATCCGCCCACGTTGTCTCGGGCGTCCGAGGGGTCGAGCAAGGGCGGGCGGGCGGGATGATGCTCGTCGGGCAAATACTGGAATCCCCCAACGTCGTTACACCAGTAAGGCAGGCCGGAAGCAGTGAAGTTCAGTCCGGTGGGGATTTGGCGCTTCAGCGTGTCCCAAGTAGGGAAGATGTCCGAGGACCAAAAGATCGTCGCGTTGCGCTGGGCGCCAAGGTAGGCGGCCCGCGCCAGGATGAGAGCGCGATGATGCACGTCGCGTCGGAACCCGTCGTAGATGGCCGCGGTGTGAAACAGGGGATAAACATTGTAATAGCGGGTGCCGGGCCCGATATGGAAGTAGCTGTCGTTAGGCGGCAGGTCGGGTTCGGTTTCATCCGCCCAAATAGCGTCGAAGCCCCATTTGATCTCATGGTCGCGGATGCCGTCCCAATACCAGCGCGCCGCTTCGGGGTTGGTCGTGTCGATGTCGGATCCTGCACGATCGTAGGGCAAACCGTTGGTGGGTGTGCCGTCCGCCAAGTGCTCGAGCCAACCTTTCTGAACGAGGAAGTCGTAGAAGCGCGAGCCGGGCTCGAAGCGAGGCCAGACGCTAATCATGCTCTCGAAGCCCATCTCATGAAGCTGGCGGTTCATTGCGACCGGATCAGGCCACATTGCGGGGTCCATGTCCATTTGGCCCATTTTGGTGTAATGGAGAAAGTCGACCACGATAACATCCACCGGCAGATGCCGCTCGCGGTAGCCCTTGGCAGCCGTGAGGAGTTCATCCTGCGTTCGGTAGTGTTGCTTGCATTGAATGAACCCATAAGCCGCTTTGGGCAGCATCGGCGTAACCCCGGTCAACAGGCGGTAGCCCGAATAGATCTCGTCCGTATTGGCGCCGGCGATGATGAAATAGGAAACACGTTCACCGACTTCGGACACCCACCACGTCTGTTCGTTAAAGCCCGGCTCGATGGTGGTTTTCGAGGGGTTGTCCCAGATTAATCCGTAGCCACGGTTCGTAACCAGGAAGGGCACACCAACACTCTCGCCTCCGACACCGGTGGCGCTGTAGTTGTGCCAGCAATCGACTTTGTGGCCGCGAAGATCGAGGTATCCCTCTTGATGCTGGCCCAAACCGTAGTAGTGCTCATCGGCGGGCGAAACGAAGGTTGCGCCAACCCGATAGAAGGGCGCATCCGAAGGCCGCTTGTCATTCACAATACCAGCATTGCCTCCGTCAACATTGGGCACGGACATTTCCCAACCTGTCAATTCCGAGAGGACCGTGCCCTGGGGTGTGCTCACCGTGATGTGCGCCGGTGGAACGGAACCGACGAAAAACTTGGCAATGTCTAACTCAGACGCCATCGGCTGGTGAGGACGATCTTTCACGATGGTAACGACCAGCCGCGAGGACCGATAGATCTCTCCTCGATCGCTCTGCTGGCGCGTCCAACCCTGCGCCGATGGCGTGGCGATGAAGCCGTACCCAGGCCGCGCCCTGGCCTGGTCCTTGAGGAGGCTTAGGCTGATGCGGATGATATTTGGGGCATAGGGTTCGAGCGCGATAGCGGTGCCGTCTCGCTCCACAACCATTTGCGGTTCCTGCGCCGTTGCGCCGCTGCTTTGCAGCATTACGGCTGCGGCCAACACGAAGGCCAAACCAACCCGCAGGAAGAAATCATCCGCCGCTCCCTGCGCGCGCGCGCCCCTCCGCGCGGTAATTTCGCGAGCGCGTGCAAGGGATGAAAGCGCCTGCTGTTCTCCTCGAATTGTTGCTCTCTCCATCTCCTGGCTATGATCAATCATTGTAGTCTGCTCCCTCTTTTCCACACCTTCGCGGCGCTGGAATAATTCAAACTCCCACCGCCCTGGTCGAACGCTCTCCATGGTAAAGCATGGCGGGCACTTCAACGCCCCCGAACCACACTTGCCTCTCCGCTGTACGCCTTCGGGCCAGTCTGTGTCAACTCTTGGGCGGCATCGGCCCAGTGCAGGCCGGTGATCTGGCAGTCGCCCTTCTCGTACGCATAGGTTTGGCGGTTGTCATTATAAAGCATGAAATTCCGCAAATCCTCCTAAACCCGCTCTGTGGCCGACGATTCCACCATGTGAGTCAACGTCCCCGCGCAGGCGCGGGGCCATCTCGCCCCGGTGGATTCCCGCCTTCGCGGGAATGACGGGACTTTCGACGGAAGGCAGCGAGGCGTCTGTGCAGTTCAAGCTTGAAAAACGGCCCAACGGAGGCGAGGGGGGATATACTGGCTCTTGGCCGGCGCGCCGGCGATTGCCCATGCGAAAACACTTGATCGTCATCTTCGGCACTCTCGTGGCCTCCCTCTGTCTTGGTCAGTTCCCGCCCTCGACACTGCCGGCGTCCCGCGCCGGACGCAGTCCTGGCCAAGCAATCCCCAGCACGTCCTCCAAGGCTCCCATGCGCTTTCGCGACATTGCAGCCCAGGCAGGACTCACGACCATTCCGCGCTCGTCGTCGGAGCGCCACTATCTGGTGGAAACCATGGGTGGGGGCGGCATCGCCCTCTTCGATTGCGACAATGACGGCCAGCTCGACATCGCGGTCGTGAACGACTCCACCATCGAGCAGTATCTTCGCGGCGGCGACCCCATGATCACTCTCTACCATCAGGATTCCCATTCCGGGAAGATCCACTTCACCGATGTGACCCAGTCGGCCGGCCTCACCACGCGCGGTTGGGGAAATGCCATCGCGGTGGGAGACTTCGATAACGATGGCTTGCCGGACCTGTATGTCACCGGCTATGGCCACAACGTGCTGTACCACAATCTCGGCGGCTGCAAATTCGAGGACGTAACCGAAAAGGCCGGCGTCCAAGTCAGCGGATTCAGCACCGGCGCGGCCTGGGCTGACTACGATCGAGACGGATATCTCGACCTGTTTGTAGCTCGCTACGTTCACACCGATCTCCACCACTTGCCGCCGCCGGATCCCTCTGCCACCGGTTACCGGTCCGTCATCCTCGAGCTGCCCGGCGAAATGCCCGGGGAATCCGACTATCTGTTTCGCAATCGTGGCGACGGCACTTTCGAGGATGTGTCCGAAAAAGCGGGCGTCAACGATCCCCACAGGCTTCATGGCATGGGGGTAGTTTGGGGCGATTACGACAACGATGGTTGGCCTGACCTTTTCGTCACGAACGATGACGGCCAGAATTTCCTCTATCACAACAAGCGCGACGGCACATTTGAAGAAATCGGACTTGTCTCGGGCACCGGTCTGGGCCCCAACGCAGAGAACTTCGGCAACATGGCGGCGGATTTCGGCGACTTCGATCGCGATGGGAAGCTCGACTTGGTGGTGAGCCGCTACAACAAACAGCCTGCGAGCCTCTATCGAAATGACGGCGCCGGCCTCTTCACGGACGTAGCCACGGAAGCCAAAATTGCCCCGCTGACCTACACTCCGATTAAGTGGGGCGTGGGCTTCGGCGATTTCGACAACGATGGCTGGCCCGACATCCTCATTGCCAACGGCAACTTTTCATCCCTGATGGATAAGCTGGAAAATGAAGCCAAGTATCGTGAGCCGATACAGTTGTTCCGTAACCTTGGAAACGGGACTTTCGAGGAAATTGCGGATCGCGCCGGGCTTAACGATGGCCCCCTCCAGTCGCGCCGTGGCACGGCTTTCGGCGACGTCAACAACGATGGCAATCTCGACCTCGTGGTCTTCAATGCTGCCGCGCCTCCTTCTTTGTTTCTCAATGAAACGCGCAACGCCAACCATCGCGTTTTGTTTCGTCTCATCGGCACCAAGAGCAACCGTGGTGCGGTCGGCGCGCGCGTCACCGTTTACACGTCCCGAATGACTCAAATCGATGAAGTTCGCGGTGGAGGAAGTTACAACTCAACGAATGACACGCGCCTCCATTTCGGCTTGGGCGGCGACGCCGTGATGAGCAAAGTCAAAGTCCAATGGCCCAGCGGACTAGAGCAGGAGTTCCACAACGTTTCCGGAGACGCGATCTATGAGGTTGTCGAGGGGCAAGCTTTGAAGAGAACACTTGTGCTGCCCCCTCCAGGGAATTGAATCACGAAAGCGCAAACGGGAATTACCGAGCAGAAATAGAAATTGCATTCAAGAAGGATGCCTTCGCAGCTCCGATTGGGCTCATTTCCCTCTCACTGCCCGGCCGACGCGCCGCATCCACGCCAACTCATCCGCACTCATCGGACCCAGTCGCAGCGCTCCCAGCGCCTCTTCCATCTGGGCGGCATTCGCAGGGCCAGTTAAACACACATCTACCTCTGGCCGAGTCAGGACATAGCGATAGCAGTCGGCGGCTGTTGGGACACGCTCCGATTTCGGAAGCCGATGCGTGCCTGGGAGAACTCCTTGCAGGAACCCCTTGCCCAGCAGTTGTCCCCAACTGGTGGCAGTGAATGAAACCATACCAGGCCGATTGGCGCCAGGCAGGTGCGGAAAGATGTCTTTTTCAGCGCCCGGATGGGCGGCATTGTAGCGGAAATGCACCACATCAAAATCCTGCCCTGCCGCAATCTGAGGCACCAACATTCGTTTGTGGGTCGAGATCCCGAGGAATCGCACCAACCCCCGAGCTTGAAGTCTACGCGCCGCGTCGAGAATCCTGGAAGGTAGAGGCTTGTACCACATCCCCAAGAGCAGGACGTCCGTGTAGTCGAAGCTCAAAGCCCGCAGGGCGCGCTCCAGGCTCCAGCTCAGCAAGCTCGCGAGCCTTGTGTAGGACTGGATGACAAGCACGAATCGCTGACGTTGCGTCCGCAGCTTCTTGAGCGACGCGCCGAACGAATCCTGCCGCTTGCTCCCCCAATAGATATAGTCCACGCCGCGCTCGAAAGCCCACTCGAGCGCTGCTCCCGAAACTCCATAGCCGGCGGCTACGCCGAGGCGCCCCACCTCCAGGCCGGTTCTTCCCAAGAGGCGGCGCGTGAAATTGCCCTGCGATGTGTCGAACGCGGTAGTCATGACAGAGGCACACCTCCGCGAGGCCGCTAGTATAACAAAATCGGTCCGATTGCCAAAACCACGATACAGCCATTGTGAACGGCATGCTGCTGGGGCACACTCCAGGCAGCATGAAGCTTCCGACGAACACTCGAACTTCAGCCTCGACCCCGGTCACCCTTGGAGAGTCAGCATCGTTTTTCAGGCAGAATCCTGACCGGCCGATTAATCCGGCTCGGCGGCTAGCTTTCGAACACACCTATTCGAGAGAGATTATGACTGAGGCGTGCGATGGAGCCTGGAGGTCTTTTCGGCAAACGGATTCGTTTTGAGGAGCACCTAGCGGAGTGCGAGCGGCGCAGGAGATTTGGCGTTGTGACTGCCATCCTCCTCACGCATGGAGAGACGCTGCGGCGATTCGATCTTGACCAACGCGTTGCGATAGCTAATTGTGAGAACGTAGGGCCTCAATGCCGGGAACCCGAGGACACCAACTACGTGCATGCCATAGTGGCGGCTCAGGTTCGAAAGATCTAACGCCACAACCTCATTCGGAATGAGTTCCTGCCCTGCAATTTGGAAATGCACGGCGAATGACACGAGCTGTCCCGTCGCAGCGCCAGTCCCTGCCCCGATCCGTATCTCTGGAGCAAGATGGCCACGCGGCGAGCCTGCAACCTCACGAGAGATGGCACTGCAAAAGGCGGCGGTATCCAAAACCACGTGCCCGCTTTGCTTTCCGTTCAAGACGGCCGCGACTAACAGCAGGTCTCGTTGTGTGACCCCGCGGCTGGACGGGCTCGCCGGGTCTTGCTCGCGCGGATAGGGAATCAGTCCGAGCGTCTTCTCGGGCAGATTGAGGCGCAGCAGGAAGTCGGAGAAGAGACTTAAAGGAATCACTCCGTCGGCCCCTTCGATTACATTGCCTTCCACCACCGCGACGCGGCAGTTTCGGAAGCGGACGGGACCGATCTCAACAGTCTCGGCCCACCCCACCCTTGCGGGTCTACTTCCCAAGCCTACCAGCTCCATTTCGGATCTGGCGGAAATGCCTGCGGAACGCGCAGGCTTAGCTCCAATCACGATGAAACCGGCACCGCTGTCCAGAACCAATCGCAGAGGAGGCCCACCATTGATGCGTCCATGCAGGAGAACACCGGCAGGGCGGCTAGGGACCGGATAGAAGGGCCGCAGCCTTAATTCGTATTGCAAATAGGGGCTTACGAGCTCGGGACGTGCATCTGGGCTAGGTGTCGAGCTGGCCTCACTCGCTCGGAGGCCGCCGACGGTCAACCAAGTTACCAGAAACGCTGCCGCTGCACGACGCCACACAGCGCGAACTCCACGTTACAGCAATGTGACAAATATATTACACTACGATTAAGAATGAAAGACATTCTTGCTTCCTGAGGACGCCTTCCGCTTCCGATTTAACACTCTGTTTACCGGCGCTTCACACACAGTTCATCACGTGGCCGCAATCTTGTTGCTCACGTGCCATAACCTCTGGTTCACATCTCATCTCAGGCACACTAGCTCGGCTTAATGCGGTTCTTCATCGTAGGGGCGCTCTCCGGGCGCCAAAAGGTGGTCAGAGAGCACGGCTGTACTTTATGTCCCTCTCTATAGCAATTCATACGAACAGGAGGAATTTTCCGTGAAACTTAAATGGCCCTGGGTTGTTTTTCTCGCTTTATTTGGCGTCGGCTTGTTTGTTGGCGTTGCTTTTAGCCAAATCAACAACGCCAACCTCAATGGAACCGTGACGGACCCGAGTGGTGCGAGCGTTCCCAACGCGGAAGTCGAGGTCGTTGCGCTCGACACGGGTTTCAAAAGGCAGACGACTACGGGGAGTAGTGGAGTTTACAGCATCAGCAGCCTGCCAACAGGAACTTACGATCTCACGATCTCTGCCACCGGATTCAGGACCTCCGCGACGACGGGGATCGAGCTTTTCGTTGGTCAGACCCGCACCATCAACGTGCAGCTCGTTGTGGGCGCACCCAAAACGAAGGTCGAGGTGCAGAGTACAGTTGCGGCGCTCGATTCGAACGACGCCGAGATCGCCTCCGTCGTTCAATCACATCAAGTGGAGAACATCCCCCTTAACGGGCGCGACTGGTCCCTCCTGATGACGCTCGCCCCTGGCGCGGTCAACCTCGGCGCCGGCGGCCAGCGGGACCTGCGATTCGTGGGTCGGGGCATCGACGACAGCAATTACACTTACGATGGAGTCGACGCCACGGGCGTCCAGGAGCAGAGCCAGAAGGTGGGCGTGCGCCTGGCTATTTCACTGGAATCGATCGCGGAGTTCCGCGTGAGTTCCTCGGTCTATACCGCAGATCAGGGCGGGTCGGCCGGGGCCATCGTCAGCATTGTATCGAAGACGGGGACGAACGCGTTTCACGGCGGGGTGTTTGAGTTCCTGCGCAACAACGTCTTGGACTCACGCTCGCCCTTCGATTTTCCGAGTATCCCGCCGTTCCGTTTGAACCAGTTCGGCGGCAGCGTGGGCGGGCCCATCCAGAAGGACCGCACTTTCTTCTTCGCCGATTACGAGGGCCTCCGGCAGCGCCTAGACACCACTATAATCGGGTTTGTGCCGAACGCCGCGTTTCGGGCCAGCGTGACCAATCCCGCTCTCCAACCATTCCTCGTCCAGTGGCCGGTTGGGACGGTCCCCGTCGATTCCCTAACCAACGAATGGATATCACCGCAGAGTAACAACAATCGCGAAGACGGCGGGATGTTCCGTTTGGATCACATCTTCACCGATCGAACCTCCATCTTCGCCCGGCTAAACATCGACGACGCCAACACCAGCTCACCGCTCGACACTCTGGGCGGCCTCGATAACCCTCTCATCCGCCCCTCCAATTATGTTGTCCAGTTGACGCACACTTTCTCGCCCACCATCATTAACGAGCTCCGAGGGGGAATCAACCGCTCCGCCTTACACCACTACCAGAATGGCACGTGTCCCCTCTCGGCCGCCGCCAACGGTCTGCCCGGCACCATCTGCGCGGCTGTGCCCCCCTTCGATGGTCCTAGCGATAGCCAACTTGACACGGAAGTCGGCACAACGATTGATGGCTACGACGACCTGACCATCGTCAGAGGCCGGCACACCATTAAGATGGGGATCGGCGTGGAGCGTCACCGGCTGAACAATTCGGACGAAAGTGTCGCGAATGGCGACCTCACCTACGACAGCTCCGACGATTTCCTGAACAACGTTGTGGACAACTATTCCTACGTCGGGCCGTTAACCCTCGGCGGCGAGCGGCGCACTTACATCATGCCCTACGTGCAGGATACGTTCAAAGTGCGGCCTAATCTCACCCTCAATTACGGATTGCGCTACGAGCATTACTCGGTCTTGAAGGAGGCGTTTGGCCGCCAGGCCGTGGTGAAAGTTTCGTGCGGAGGCTTTTGCCCTAAGGGCACGCCGCTGTATTCGCCCTACTACAAGGATTTCGGGCCTCGCCTGGGCTTGGCATGGGCCCCCGGGGGAAATGCAGGAAAAACGGTCATCCGCGCCGGGTTCGGGATGTACTTTTCGCCGAACCAGATGGACGACTTCACCGACGGGCACGAGAGTACCGACGAACGGTTCAACGTTTCGTCAGTGGATGTGCCAACCCTCGCGTGGCCAGTTCTTCCATCCCTGCTTCCTGCCCCATTATACTCGCCGAAGGCGTGGGATCCGAACCGCCGGGACGGATACTTCGAAAACTGGGATTTCACGGTCGAGCGGATGCTTCCGGGTAACTTTATAGGCCAGATTGCTTACGACGGCAGCGCGGGGCATAGATTGTTCGGCCGATTACAGGCCAATCTCATCAATCCCTTAACGGGCCTGCGCCCCATACCCACATTTGGCCAGTACGGCGAGAAAGATAACATCGGCAACAGCAACTTCCACTCGCTTCAGGTATCCTTGCAGCGTCATCTCACCAGTGGATGGCTGTGGGGGACGCAGTACATGTGGTCGCACGGCATGGCGGACCAGGGATTCGGAGCGGGCGACTCTACAACCAATGAAAACATGTCGTGCCTCAAATGTGACTATAGCAGCACAGACATTGACGTTCGCCAATCTCTATCCGTCAACTCGGTCTACGAGCTTCCGTTTGGACACGGCAAGCATTTCTTAAGCGGGGGAGGCGTAGCCGGAAGGGTGCTGGGCGGCTGGCAACTGAGTGGGATTGCGTCAGCCTCGAGCGGCCGCCCGAATAACATCGTAGTAGACCGGAGCGCGTCGGACCTGCCCGACGGCAACAGTAGAGATCAGCGGCCAGACCTGGTCCCCGGCGAATCCCTTTACTCGGCCCCGCAAACGATCAACAACTGGTTCAATCCAGCGGCCTTCGCGGTACCGGCCGCTGGCACATGGGGGAACCTGGGACGCAACATTGGACGTGGCCCCGGGTATTATGAAATCGACACGGCGCTCGAGAAGGAGATGCCCGTTACTGAACGGCTGAAATTGGAGTTCCGCGCCGAGGCGTTTAATCTGCTGAACCATCCGATCTACGGCGATCCGGATGACGATATCTCGGATGCCAGCTTCGGGGTCATCACCACCCAACTGAACACCGGCGCCACTGGCATCGGCTCGTCGCGGCGCCTTCAGTTCATGCTGCGCCTGGAGTTCTGAGCGGTGAAGCTGCGTCCTTGCGACAGAGCCGCGGGCGCGACTGAGCGTTACGGTCGCGGCTCTGCGCCCTGCAGGAAAAGCAAAACGGCTGGATGTCTAAATGGAATCTCCACGTCGACTTCACGCGCCTCCGAACATTACTTCTGTTCGCGGCGATGTCGATGGCCGGCGCTGGCCTATTAGTCGCCGGCGCCGGCCCGCCTTCCCAACTGCGCTACGTTGTCATCATCACCCGCCACGGAGTGCGCTCACCCATCTGGAACACCGACCGCCTGAACCAGTACTCAACCGAGCCCTGGCCGGCCTGGGGCGTTCCACCGGGCAACCTCACCTCCCACGGTCGAGCCCTCATGCTGGTCATGGGGACCTACTACCGTGAGTGGCTTTCCGGGCAGGGGTTGCTGCATCAACAAGGATGCGCTGACGTCAGCCGAGTCTATATTTATGCGGACACCGAGCAGCGAACCCTCGAGACCGGCAGGGCTTTGGCGGAGACTTTGCTCCCCGGCTGCGCCGTCGCCCTCCATTCGCAGCCGCCTGGCAGCAAAGACCCGCTTTTCCACCCGCTAGACGCCGGTCTCGCCAAGCCGGATTGGGAAATCGCCGCCCAAGCTGTGCGCGAGCGTCTGGCAGACCCTTCCGGCCGTTTCCGGGATTTGCATCGCGCCGCCTTCGAAACCCTCGAGTCCGTGCTCGCGGGAGGAGGAAACGCGCCGCAAAAACGGATTGAACCTGCGGATGAGATTAGGGTTTCTGTAACCGCCAGGGGCATTCAGCTCAACGAGCCTTGGAGCGTCGCGTCAACGCTCGGCGAGAATCTACTTCTCGAATACACGGAAGGGATGCAAGGTAAGGATCTGGGCTGGGGCCGCCTCGACGCGAATGGATTGTTCCGGATTATCGAGCTGCACGCGGTGTACGCTGACCTGATGCGGCGAACTTCCTATCTTGCCCGTGCCAGGGGTTCCAACTTGCTCTATCATGTTATGCAGTCGATGAAGCAGGCAGCAACCGGGAAAGCAATGACAGGGGCGCTGGACAATCCGGGAAATGCTGTCCTGATTGTGTCTGGCCACGACACCAACCTGTCGAACCTATCCGGCATGCTGGGGCTCTCCTGGCGCTTGCCGGGAAATCAGCCCGACGACACGCCGCCAGGGGGCGCACTCATTTTTTCAATTTGGCAGGGGCCCGGCGCCGCGGAATACTTCGTGCGCGCGCAGTACCTTGCGCAGACCCTCGAACAGGCGCGAGGCACTACTACACTCACTCTGGCCGCCCCGCCGGCAGAGGAAGACGTGTCGATTCCGGGTTGCGAATCTGCGACTGTGACTTCCGGCTGCTCTTGGGATATATTTACCAAGGTAATCGAGCGAGCTATCGACCAACGGTTCGTCTCGATGGAACCGGCAGCCAATTAGAGACTGTGTGAAGGGTAATCCTTGTGCGATAGCCCAAACGAGCAATACGCGGATAGCGTGGACCTGAGCACCCTAACCGTCTCCCTCGAACTGCGGGGTTTTCTCGATAGTTTCCCCAGTGGGCCTGAGTGGAATCTCGAAGGCTCGAGTTAGCCGGAACTGCTCGATGTCTGTTACCTCTTGGGAGAAAACGAAGCAAGCCGCTGCTTGAACGACTTGCCACACAGTGCGCAGCGCTCATCGGAATCAGGGCTGACCGTGCCCACCTTCTCGATGCAAACCGCGCAGGGCTCAGCACGCAGCGACTCTAATAACGACTTGGTCTTGTCGATTTCTGCCATATGCACCCCCGTGTATGGAACGGCTTGCGGAGGCCGCTTCGCCTTGAGGTCGTGCCGCTGCCTCTCGCCTGTTACCTCCTGAATTCCCGTTTTCCCTTTCGGGTCGGGCGGTAACATACTCCTGACCGCCGCCGAATGCAACGGCCAGCCGCATTTGTCTGGACTGAAAGACGTTGGTTGCGCCCGAGCCGGCGGGGCCATACTGCTGTCGCTCAGGATAATAAAAAGCAGACTCCAGTTGACATTCTACTTTCTCCGTGGACAATATACTGCCATCAGTCAGTAGAGTTGAAGGAAGTGTCCGTCCTTTTCTTTATACGCACGCCTCACTCTTTGGTGGTGTCCGTTCGAGACACGCCGGGGAGGCGGATCAATGTCTTAGCGCTGACCATTACGATGCTTGCAGGCCCTGCTTCGGGCAATGCGGGCTGGGGAGGTGGAGAACATGAAACGGCTATTATTGTGCATAGGGTTGGTAGGGTTGTTGGGGGGGATGGCACCTTTGGCCTGGAGCCAGGCGCTGACTTCCTTAAGGGGCACCGTCTCAGACCAGAGCGGCGGAGTCGTTCCCAGTGCGAAGGTCACGCTTACCAACATCGACACGGGCATCTCGCGCGTCACTAGCAGCGGCTCGGACGGCGTCTATGAGTTATTGCAAGTCTTGCCATCCAGATACCGCTTAAGCGTTGAGGCCCCTGGGTTCAGAAAGTACGTGCGGGAAAGTATCGAATTGCTGGTGAATACGCCTACGACTGTCAACGTGCCGCTGGAGGTAGGCCATGCCACAGAGGTTGTCTCCGTGGGCGGGGAAGCCCCGCTCCTGAACACCACGGACGCGACCCTGGGCAATACTTTCGACGAGAAGCAGGTCCTGCAACTCCCCATCGAGTCGCGCAATGTCGTGGACTTGCTTAGCTTGCAGGCCGGAGTGGTCTTCACCAGCAACCGTCCGGACATTGACCTGGATTATGATACGCGCAGCGGGGCGGTGAACGGCGCGCGCAGCGATCAATCGAACGTTACCCTGGACGGTGTGGATGTGAACGACGAGGTGAACGGCTACGCCTTTACCTCTGTCTTGCGCATGACACCCGACTCGCTGGAGGAGTTCCGCGTCACCACCACCAACGAGAATTCCGACACCGGACGCTCCTCGGGCGCCGAAGTGGTCCTGATGACGAAGGGTGGCGGGAATGACTACCACGGCTCTCTCTATGAGTACAATCGCAATACTGCCACCTCCGCCAACGACTGGTTCATCAAGCAATCTGAAATCTCGACCGGCAAGCCGAATCAGGCCCCCAAACTCATCCGCAACATCTTCGGGGGGTCATTGGGTGGGCCGATCAAGAAAGACCGTGCTTTCTTCTTCGCTAATGTCGATTTTCGTCGCGACCGCGAGGGCCAGAGCGTCGTGCGCGAGATCCCCTCAGCGACGCTCAGGCAGGGCATCGTCCAGTACCTGGACGTCAACGGCAACATCGATCAACTGACCCTGCAGCAGCTCACCGCCATGGACCCGCTGCACCTGGGCCCTGACCCGGTAGTGCTCAGCTATTTCAATTCCTACCCTGAACCCAACGATCATTCCGTGGGTGACGGATACAATTTCAGCGGCTACCGCTTTCCCGCTCCCGTCAACAATAACTTCGACACCTACATCGCCCGCTTCGATTATCACCTCAACTCCAGCGGCACGCAAAATCTCTTTTGGCGCGGCAACCTGATGAATGACTTCGAGGTGCAAACTCCCGCCTTCCTACCCGGGCGTCCGCCGGAGCTGAGCGAGGAGAACTACAGCAAAGGTTTCGTGCTGGGCTGGGTTTCAAATCTCGGGGCCAACAAGGTCAACACTCTGCATTGGGGGCTGACGCGCGAAAGTCTGAATTTCCTCGGGGACTCCACCCAGCCCTGGATTCTCTTCCGCTCTCTCGACCAGGGCGTTACCCGCAGCCACGGCTTTACCTTGCCGGTGTACGACATTGGCGACGATCTTTCTTGGAGCCACAGCCGGCACTCGCTACAACTCGGGGGGGTGGCGCGGCTCATTAGCAATCCGCGGCACAGTCTGGAAGACTCATTCAGCGACGGCCTTACAAACGCTTCCTGGCTGAATCCTTCCGGAATTGCCAATTCCGGGACATACTTCGATCCCGCGGCAAACGGCTACCCGGCGGTTGATTCCAGCTTTGACAATGCTTACGACTTTCCCCTGATCGCTCTGCTGGGGATGGTGACGGAAGTTGACGCCTGTTACAACTACAACAAGAATGGTCAGGTGCTGCCCCAGGGGGCGCCCATCCAGCGGCACTTTGACGATCGCCAGTACGAGTTTTACGGCCAGGATTCCTTCCGCCTGAAACCCAACTTCACCCTGAATTATGGGTTGCGCTGGCAACTTGCCTCACCACCCTGGGAAATCAACGGCCTCCAGGTGGCGCCGAGCATTAGTTTGGGGAAGTGGTTCCAGGATCGTGGTATCGCCGGGGCCTCCGGCGTCCCGGACAATCAGTTGCCCAGCATGCAGTTCAATCTGGGTGGCCCGGCCAACCACCGAGCTGGGTTGTACCAATGGGACTACCACAACTTTGCTCCACGCCTGTCTTTCGCGTACTCACCACGTCCCAGCTCCGGGTTCCTGAAGAAGGTATTTGGCGAAGGCGACAAGACCTCCATCCGGGCGGGCTTTGGGATGGCCTACGACCAATTTGGCATGAACATCCTCAACACTTTTGACCAGAACGGCTCGTTTGGACTGTCCACCACGCTCACCAACCCTGCTTCCGTCCAAACGGAGGACTGCGCGGCGCGCCTCACGAACCTTAATGTAATCCCCACTATGGGTTGCCTCTCTTCGAACGTCCCCGGGGGAACCATATTGATTCCTCCTCCGCCTGGGACCTTCCCCCAGACCCCACCAAGCAGTAATGATCAAGGTGGGTTTGCCATTGCTTGGGGCATGGACGATACACTGAAGACACCCTATACCTATATGCTCAACTTCTCCATAACACGCGAGCTTACCCCCAACATGACGTTACAGGCGTCGTACGTAGGCCACTTGGCGCACCGCCTCCTGAGCCAGGAGGATCTCGCCCAGCCGCTGAATCTCGTTGACAAGCAGTCGGGCATTGATTACTACTCTGCTGCGGCGCAACTCTCTCGCCTCGGCGATGCGGGGGTGCCGGTGACCGCCATCACCCCGCAGATGGTGGGCAAGACGGCGGCTTACTGGACGGACATGTTCCCCGCACTCGCGGGCACAAGCTGGAACGTTTGCGGGTCTGGAGCTTTGGCCAATTGCACACCCCTCCAGGCCGCTTACGACATTTGGCAGAGCTTCCTTCACAACGAGACCTCAGCTCTCTTTATCCTCGATCTGCCTCAGCCGTACGGACAGTGCCCGAATGGGTGTAGCAACTTCGGACCTTACGCCTTTTACAACGCTCAATATTCTTCACTCTATGCCTGGCGGACGATTGGGAATTCTGACTATCACGCCCTGGAGGTGAGCCTGCGCCGGCGAATGGGTCAAGGGCTGCAGTTCGACTTCAACTACACGCTTTCCAAGTCCATTGATCTTTCCTCGGACGCGGGGCGCATCGTGCCCTGGGGAGGGCTGGGAGGGCAGATCATCAATGCCTGGGACTATAAACAGCTCCGCGCTGTTTCTGACTTCGACGCCAGGCACCAAATCAACGCCAACTGGATCTGGCTGCTACCCTTCGGCCGCGGGCGCGCCTGGGGCAATCGTGCCCACGGGCTAACGCAAGCGCTCATCGGCGGCTGGCAGTTGTCCGGTCTATTCCGCATCACTAGCGGTTTTCCGGTTAGCATCTTTGACGGATACGAGTTTCCCACCAACTGGCAGGAAGGCGGCCAAGCCACCTCGCTCGGTCAGTTGCCCGCGATGCAAAGAAACAAACAGGGCAACGGCACGGTGAACATGTTCGCTAACCCCCAAGCTGCGATAAACGACTTCATGTTCACTCTTCCTGGCGCCTCCGGCATCCGCAACCCTGTGCGCGGGGATGGGACGATTGGGCTCGATACAGGGCTGGCAAAACGTTGGACGATGCCCTGGAATGAGCACCATTCGTTGCAGTTCCGCTGGGAAGTATTCAACGCCCCCAACTGGAATCGCTTCGACGTGGCATCCAATGAGCCGGAGATCGATATCTCATCCACGTTTGGCAATTACACGGGGTTGCTGACAAGCCCCAGGGTCATGCAGTTCGCGCTTCGCTACGAATTCTGAGGAAAAAATGAGGTATGGAAGCTGAGGTTTGAAGAGTATGCAAAAAGCAAGCTCGTTGACCGCCGGGCTCGCCCGCGTGTGTCTACTTGCCCTCCTGGCGGCGGCTGTCTCTCAGGGGGCCAAACCACCCCTCACCCTGGACGAGTTTTTCAACTCTGTTGACCTGCATGCCGTCAAGATCTCACCGGACGGCCACGCCGTTGTCGTCCAGACCACCCGCCCGGATTGGGTCGCCAACCGCTACCGCAGCGACCTGTGGCTTTACCGCGATGCCGACAGCGGGCGGGTGGCCCGGTTGGTCCAGCTCACGCAATCGGGCCACGACAGCGCGCCCGAGTGGTCGCCCGACGGGCTGTGGATTGCCTTCCTCTCGGATCGCAAAGGGACCGGCGCCGAAGCCAAAGGCCGAGAGGACGGGGAGGAAGAGAAGAGCGAGAAGGCCGTTGCCCAGGTCTATGTGATCTCCGCCGCCGCCGGCGAGGCCTTCCCCGTGACCTTCGGCGACGAGGAGGTTCACGCCTTTGCCTGGTCCCAGGACGCGGATCGCATCTACTTTGCCACCCGCGATCCGTGGACCAAGGAGCAGAAGGATGCCGACAAGAAAGAGTGGAACGACATCAACCGGTTCCGCGAAGCCGAGCGCGGCGACACCATCTTCAGCACAGATGTTGCCTCTATAGTAGCCCAGAGTACGGCGGGGGCAGGCTCGTCCGCCAAGCCGCCGGAGCCGACCAAGCTGGCGTCCACGCCTTACCGCGTCAGCCAGATGGCTGCGTCACCCGATGGGCGTCAGCTCGCCCTCGCCACCAACTCGCGCTCCGAGCGAGAAGAGGGTCGCGAGCCCTACGGCATCTATGTGGTGGACTTGCCGGGCGGCATGCTGCATCTTGCCATTCACACCCAGGACACCGCCGACGAAATCCGCTGGTCACCCGATAGCCGGCATATCTTCTTCAGTTACAGCCATGGAAAGCCGGAAGGGCCCTACGAAGACCCACAGACGCGGCTCTACTGCGTGGACTCTGCTGCCCGCGGGACGATGGGTGGAGCGAGCAATGTAACGGCAACGCGCTGGGCGTCGCGGTTTACAGGTTCCTTGAACAGCTATACGGTGATGGAGGATGGTGCGGTTCTCGCCGCGGCACGGGTTGGAACTGAGGTGCAGCCTTACCTCGAGTCGAGCGCCGAGGCGGAGTTGGTGAATGAACCGGGCTGGCCGGGGACGTACGAGCTCCTCTCGGCGGCACGGCATTCGACTCGCGTAGCCTTCGTCTACTCGTCGCTCCAGCGCCCAGCGGAGGTTTACCTTGCTGACGGGCCGGACCGTCTCGACCAAGCGCATCCCGTTACCGCTTTCAACAGGCTCTTCACGGAGTGCGAGCTGCCCCAAGGCAAGCCTTACCGCTGGAAGGCCGACGACGGCTCAAACGTTGAGGGCATGCTCCTCTACCCGCCCGGCAAATTCGAGGCCCTGCATTTGCCGATGTTCGTGCTGATCCATGGCGGACCCAATGACGCGGACGGCAATCACTTCGAAGCCGACTGGTACCAGTGGGCCACGCTTGCCGCCACCCAAGGCTGGCTGGTGTTTGAGCCCAACTATCGCGGCTCTGTCGGTTACGGCGACGCTTTCGCGCTGGGCATCATTCCCCACATCGTCTCCCGTCCCGGCAAGGACATCCTGGAGGGCGTTGAGGCACTGCTGAAGAACGGCATCGCCGACCCTGACCGCCTCGCCATCGGCGGCTACAGCTACGGCGGCTACATGACCAACTGGCTCATCACCCAGACCACCCGCTTCAAGGCAGCCGTGAGCGGGGCCGGAGCGGTCGAGCACGTGGCCAACTGGGGCAACGACGACACCACCTATGACGACGCCTACTTTCTCGGTGGCCTGCCCTGGGAGTCGGAATCCAACTACAACACCGAAGCCGCCCTGTGGCAGATCAGCAAAGTCACGACGCCGACGCATATCGTGGCCGGTGCGGAGGATATCCGCGTCTATGTGGGCGAGGACTACTTGCTCGAGCGCGCACTGCATACGCGCGGCATCCCCACCAGGCTGCTAGTCTTCCCGGGCGAAGGCCACGAGCTCGACAAAAACCCCTGGCATGGCAAAATCAAGGTCCGGGAGGAGCTGAAGTGGCTGAAGAAGTACGGGGGGCTGTAGCTATGAGGTGATTGCCCTCCCTTCTTTCTTTATCATACCATCCGCTATCGTCTTGCCAGCGGTCCGATTCGGTGTTAGCCTACATGCGTGGGGAAGATTAGCTTGAAAAGAAGGAAGAGACTCGGAGAAGCACTGATTGATCGTCGGCAGATTTCCTCCGAGGATCTTGAGAAGGCAGTTCGCGATCAACAAAGGGGCGCTGGCCTTCTGGGTGAACTACTTCTTGAGCGTAACCTCGTTTCAAAGGATGACCTCGTCGCCGCGCTCGAAGAGGTCACTCGTTTTCGGTACGTGGATGCTCGTTTTGCGGCCGTAGAGACGGCAGTTCTGGAACTTGTTCCACGGAGCGCCGCGGTCCGTTACTGTGCCTTGCCCCTGATCCGCGAGGGCAAAAGACTCATCAGCGTCATGGCGGAACC
>Ga0371490_1000421_pt1 | contig 29627 bp, 24 predicted proteins | sample MB2SIPfraction_FD_207959 | JGI IMG/M metagenome (GOLD analysis project Ga0371490, IMG submission 207959) | Lab enriched peat soil microbial communities from McLean, Ithaca, NY, United States - MB28FN SIP fraction | ecosystem: Environmental > Terrestrial > Soil > Wetlands > Peat | place: USA... | reverse complement strand
TAGCCGCCGAGGGAAGGCAAACTACCCTAAAGCCTCCCTCAGGGGCTAAAGCCCATCCGGTTTCTGCTCTTGATGTACGAGCTAAAGCTCGTACCCTTCAACCAAACCGAGTATCTAGACAGTTTCTTAAGAAAAAGCCACATCGCACAATCTTGGCAAGGACTGCATCTATTGGAGAACCGCTCTACAGTACATCGAACCCGGGCATGAAAAGAAAGTTTCCACCGGCAACGCAAGAGCCGCACTGGAAATCTCTCCAGTGCGGCTCCTGTTGCGGGCATGATCGGCTTAGGCTATGGTGACGGGCTGGCGCTTCCACGCATAGAGCGGAAACTTCTCCGCCAGCTCCGCAACTTCGCCGCGGATCTTTGCCAGCGCGGAGTCGTCGTTGCGCTGCTCCAGGGCGCTGGCAATCCAGCTGCCGATCTGCTCCATCTCGGCTTCCTTCATGCCACGCGTGGTAAGCGCCGGGGTGCCGATGCGGATGCCGGAGGGCTTGAGCGGCGGGTTGGTATCCCACGGAATTGAGTTCTTGTTCACCGTGATGCCAGCCTTGCCCAACGCCTCTTCGGCCTCGGAGCCCAGGATGCCCTTCTGGAAGACGTCGATCAGCAGCAGGTGGTTGTCGGTTCCACCAGACACCAACCGATATCCCGCTGCCTGCAAGGCCTGGCCCAGAACCTGGGCGTTGGCCACAACCTGCGCAGCGTAGGCCTTGAAGCCGGGCTTGAGCGCCTCACTGAAGGCCACAGCCTTGGCGGCCACGATGTGCACCAGAGGACCACCCTGCTGGCCGGGGAAGACGGACTTGTCGATCGCGGCGCCGATGGTCTGCTCAGGCTTTGCTCCCAGCTGGAAGTTCTTGCCGCAGACGATCAGGCCGGAGCGAGGTCCGCGCAGCGTCTTGTGGGTGGTGGTGGTGGTGATATGTGCGTACGGCACCGGCGAGGGATGCACGCCGCCGGCCACCAGACCCGCGATGTGGGCCATGTCGAAGACCAAGTAGGCGCCCACCTTCTCGGCAATGGAGCGCATGCGCTCAAAGTCCCACAGGCGCGGATAGGCGCTGGCGCCGCCGATGATCATCTTGGGCTTTTCGGCCATGGCCACGGCTTCCATCTCGTCGTAGTCGATGGTCTCCGTGTCTTTGCGCACGTGGTAGAAGGTGGTGTGATAGAGCTTGCCGCTGAAGCTGAGCTTGTGGCCGTGGGTCAGATGACCGCCGTGCGACAGGTCAAGACCGAGAATGGTGTCGCCGGGCTTGATGATGGCGCCGTAGGCCGAGGCGTTGGCCTGGGAGCCGGAGTGCGGCTGCACGTTGGCGTACTCGGCGCCAAAGAGCTGTTTGGCGCGGTCGCGGGCCAGGTTCTCTACCACGTCGGTAAACTCGCAGCCACCGTAGTAGCGGCGGCCAGGATAGCCCTCAGCGTACTTGTTGGTGAAGATGGAGCCGGCCGCTTCGAGCACGGCTTCCGAAACGAAGTTCTCGCTGGCAATCATCTCCAGCCCTTCGTGCTGGCGAAGGGTTTCGTGGTCAAGAGCAGCGGCCACCTCGGGGTCGGCCTGGGCAAGGGTAAGTTGCATGCGGTCGGTCATAAAAATAATTTTACGGCAACCCGCGTTCCCAGATTGACGGATTTTGGGCGCTTTGCGCGTAGTTGAGCGGGATTACGTTGATTTCACATGGGGTTTGCGGCATTTGCGCTGGCTGCTTTCCCTGGTGCGCTTGCCCGGCAGGAGCAGGCTTTGGATGGTGCGGCGTGCCATGTGCTGGATTTTGCCGGACGGTCAGGCTGCCGATATGCTGGAAAGAGGACATGCGCGGGCTGCATTTTCCAGTAGCCAAATCTGGATCACTCGCATCCAAATAACAAGAGGGTTTTCTGTCATGGTTTTGTCTCCTGCCGTTTCCGCTGTTGCCGGGCTTGCTGGCGCCGTCGCCGTCTTCTTCTGGCGCGTCCAGGAGGGCCGATCCGCGGTCACGCTGCGCAAGATCGTGATTCCGCCGCTGGGCATGGCTACGGGTTTCTCCATGTTCGTAGTGCCCCTGTTCCGCGTGCCGTGGACCTGGGCGCTGGGAGCCTTCCTGGCGGGCGCAGTGGTGCTGGCCTACCCCTTGCTGGCCACCAGCAAGCTGGAGCGCGATGGCGACCGCATCATGATGAAGCGTTCAGGGGCCTTCTTTGCCGTGGTGATTGCGCTGGCGGCCATCCGCATTGCCGCGCGCAGCTATCTGGACCAAGTGATCTCGGTGGAGCAGACAGCCGGACTCTTCTTTGTGCTTGCCTTTGGCATGATTCTCCGCTGGCGGATGAGCATGCTCTTCGAGTACCGTGCGCTGACGGCCGCGGTTGAGTAATCCCCTTGTTCACCTGATTCGTCCCATCTTTCATCCGCACTTACAACATTCCCGAGCTGGCTGTGGGCTGGTATGCGGGATGGAGGGTCGAGTGCGCCTCCGGAACGATTTTCCCTTCCCGCACGCCAGCTGGTTATTCTGTTGGAGATAGAAAGAGGAGCGAATGAACCGGAACAGGCGTTGGAGCCGTTTTGCTTTGTTGCTGACTGGCATGGCTGCTTGTGCGATGGGCGTCTACAGCCAGATGCCAACTCCTGTGGTCCAGATTGACCCGGCCGTACTGATCAAAGCCAACGCCGGCGACCCGGCCGCCGAGATCAATGTGGGCGAGGCCTATGCCACCGCTCCCGGCAGAGCCCAGGACTGCAAGCGGGCGGCGGTTTGGTACGAGAAGGCCGGAGGAATTTCCGGCTACCTGCATCTGGCCGCGCTTTATCGCGATGGCTGCAAGCTGCTGCCTCGCGATATGGCGGAGGCGTCACGCTGGTACGCTAAAGCCGCAGATCTAGGCGACGCGACGGCGCAGGGAACTCTCGGAACGCTTTACTTCTTCGGACAAGGCGTGGCGCAGAACTACAGCGAGGCCTATTTCTGGCTGGATCTGGCTGCGCGCCAGCCTGGCCCGAGGCAGCAGCAGTATGCTCAGAACCGGCAGCTGGCTGGGGCGCATATCACGGCGGACGAAGTGGATGCGGCCAAAGATCGCGTAGAAAACTGGCTCTACACCCACGCCAAGAAGTAACCTCGCCAGGAAGGCGCACTGCCTGGACGGCCTGCGCCAGCAGGCAACGCAGCGGCTTCTAGGTCTCTGACCGGATGAATTTGTACTTTGGCATCTCTGCTTCCCAGGTCTCAAAATCGAGACCCGGGGCACCCGGGAATGATTTGAAGTCGTGCGGTCAGAGACCTAGCGTGCCGCTAGTTCTTCTTCTTCCGCCTCGACGGTGGCCTGCGCGGGACTCAGCCCGGCAGCCTTCTCTTCGCGCAACGCCTTGAAGGCACGGTAGACAAACGAGCCCATGTACCAGCCATCGATGAACTTGTAGGGGGTTTCACCGGTGGTGTAGTGGCCACAGGGCAAGATGCGTGGCTCGTGGTTGAGGCCGATCTCCTGGAAGGCCCTTACCACTTCCAGCGAGTACTGGAGGGGGAAGGTCAGGTCGTACTGGGCGTAGACCACCAGAACGCGTTTTTGCGGCCCGCCGGCCTTTTCGCTGGAGATCAGCGGGTAGTAGTTGATGGGACTGATGGCGCCCCAGAGCTTGCGGAGGCGCTCCTGGCTCAGTCCGGCTTCCTCCAGGCCTTCCTTGATGTGACGCGTGCTTTGGCCGGCCCACACCACATCGCCAAATGAGGTGGAGGCATGGTTGAAGGCATTCACGCGCAGGCGCGCGTCGTGCGCGCTGGCCAGGAAGGCGTAGCAGGAGCCCAGGCTGGTGCCAAGGATGCCAAAATGTTCGTAGCCCTGATCCTCAAGCCAGTCGAGACAGCAGCGGATGTCGACCACAGCCTGGCGGCAGGCGGAGAGGGTGCGGCCGATGTTGGCGCTGACGGCGTAGTCGGAGCGTTCCAGCTCAGCCGGCCGGCGGATGTCGTGATAGGGCTTGGAGAGGCGGAGCGCTGAGACGCCGAACTTGTTGAAGATGGTGCACAGAGAGTTGTGGCTGAACGCGTCGGCGTTCCACTGCGGCAGCACGATGATGGCCTGCTTGGGACGCTTGGGGTCCTTGTGCTCGGGGGCAGGATACCAGCGGGCGTTCACCAGATCGTTTTCCGGGTGGATGGTCCGCTCCGGCGAGGTGAAGCGCAGGAACTGAGCCTTTTCGATCTTGCCTTCTTGCGCCTGCTGCTTCAGAGCAGCATCCTGAGCCAGCGTCTCCGGACGCACGTTGGTGGGAAAGAGCTCTGGGTAGCGCTCTTCCAGTCGATAGTCGGTGGGCTTTTCATAGCCAAAAAAGAGGTCGCTGGCCTGGATCAGGCGCTGGTTGATCCGCCCATAGGCTGCTTCGGCTTTGACCGGGTCCTGCTGCTCCGCTTCGGTGGGGATCACGTCGTTCATTCCGTGACGCTCCAGGAAGGGCACAATCCACTCAAATCCCCATTCGAGCGGGCGCACGATGCGATTCTCATCGCGCGTGGTCAGCCGCCACTCCCAGTCGTACATCCAGCGTGCATACCATTTCTTGATCATCTGTCTCGCTTAATTTTATCAGCGAGGCATGAATGGGCTGTGATGGCGGATGCCCTGCCAGCGATGTGGGGTTCGGCTGCCAGCTTGCTCCAGGACTCATCGGAGCTACCATAGAGGCAATGATGGGGTTCACGGATTCTGGTGCAGGGAAGCAGCGGGTTGCCTTCTATGGGGGTAGCTTCGATCCGCCGCACCGCGCCCATCTGGCCATTGCCCGCGCCGCCCGGCAGGCTCTGGAACTGGATCGCGTGCTGTTTGCCCCGGTGGGGACGCAGCCGCTAAAGCCCAGGGGCGGGGCAGCAAGTTTCCAGGATCGAGTGGTGATGACCCGCCTGGCAATTGCCGGGGAACCGGGATTCGAGATTTCACTTGTAGATGCGCCAAGACCGGCGGCAAAGCCCAACTACACCATCGACACGCTGCGTGGATTGCGCCAAGAACTTGGCCAGGAGATGGAACTCTTCTGCCTGATGGGGGCCGACTCGTTGGCAAAGCTCCGCCGCTGGCATCGCGCTGCAGAACTGCCGTTTGTGGCGACGCTCGTGGTGGCTGGGCGGCCGGGCGTGGAGCTCGTCGAACTTGCAATGCTGCTTCCGGAAGGCGTTTCGGTGGGTGCTGAGCCGGTCTTTGGAGGTTTGCGTCATGGAGTGGAGCTGGTGGGTTATGAACTGAGGAACCGAAGCGGGGATCAGGCGCTGTTGATCGTGTTGCCTGCGCTTGAGGATGAAACCAACGCCACCGAGCTCAGGCAGCTGCTGCGTTCGGGGGCTGGCGGGGTGGAGGCCTTGCTGCCGGCTTCCGTTTTGGACTATATTCGCGACCATCGGCTCTACAAGTGATTTACCCACGCCCACGAAGACGATACGATAACCACTGGAGTTGTAAAGTATGCTAACAACGCAAGCCCATGAAGAGACCCGGAAGCTGGTGCAGCTGGCCGCCGCAGTCTGCGAGGAAAAGAAGGGTGCGGACACGCGCATCCTGGAGTTGGACCCGATGGATTCGGGCCTGGCTGACTTTTTCCTGATCACCTCTGCCAGCAACGATCGCCAGGCCACGGCCATCGCCGACGAGATCGAATTGCGTCTGAAGCGCGAGTTCGGCCAGTATGCTCACTCCGTGGAAGGCCGCCGCGTGGGCGAGTGGATTCTGCTCGACTACGTGGATTTTGTGATTCACGTTTTCCTGGCCGAGCGACGCGCTTTTTACGACATCGAGCGGCTACGCAAGAGCGCTAAGCCTTTCACCCCGGCGGAGTTCGATGCCGAGCTGACGAAGGCGCTGGCGGTTAAAACCCTTGCCGCGCGGAAGAAGTCAGCAGCTGCCAAGCCAAAGAAGACGGTGGCAAAAAAAGCTGCGGCTGCAAAGAAGGCGGTTCCGGCAAAGAAGGTTGCCGCGAAGAAAACCGCTGCCAAAGCCGTGAAGGCTAAACCGGCGAAGAAGGCTGAGGGCAAGAAGCCGGTAACCGCAAAGAAGGCTAGCCCTGCGAAGAAGGTTGCGGCAAAAAAAGCTGTTGCGGCAAAGAAAACGGGTTCAGTGAAGAAGGTTACCCTGAAGAAGGCCGCCGCCAAAGGCGTTGGGGCAAAACCTGCAACCAAGGCTGCACGGAAGAAGGCCGCGGCAGCAGAGAGAAAAACAGCCAAGCCGGCTGCGAAGAGGACTCCGCCCCGGCCCGCAAGCAGGAAAGCAACCAAGAGCCGCTAACCCACCTCCCAAAAGACAAAGGATGCTCTTTCTCTCTGCGGGCTGGATGGATCCTAATCACAACTTGACATTCCACGCAAAAGGGACCGCCGAAGCGGTCCCTTTTGTTTGGCTTGGTAGGCCTTATTGCGTTTGTTAGAACTCCAGGCGCAGCGACAACTGCAGGACGCGGGCGCCGTTGTTCAGGTTACCGGGCTGTTCCACCGTAGAGCTGATCACGCCGAAGCTGCTGCTGGTGAAGTCCGCCTGGTCGTAGCCGTTGTAGACGTTGTTCGCCGGCTGGTTGAAGTTCGGGTGGTTGAGTGCGTTGAAGGCATCGGCGCGGAACTTGAAGGAGACATCCTGGAAGAGGAACGGGATGCTCTTCTGCAAGCCGAGATCGGTATTGAAGAACTTCGGCCCGCGCAGTTCGTTGCGGGGTCCGATCTGGAATCCGACAGGCCCTGTGAACGAGTTTGCCGCCTTTGTTGAGTTGGCGAAGATATTCACGCCGCCGCCAGCAATCTTGGTGATATGGGTAGCAACGTCGCTGGCGTTTCCAGTAAGGATGCCAGGGGCGTCGTTGGAGTAGCTGGCCACGAAGGCGTTGGAGACGGTGGACCACGGAGAACCCGTGTGCCAGACCATGAGGCCGCTCAGGTCCCACTGCCCGATCACGTAGTCAAGCCAGTTGGGACCATGGTTGGCAAACATCCGCTTCCGGCCGAACGGCAACTGATAGGTCCCGTCGCCGGTAATGTAGTGGCGCATGTCGAAGTCCGAGGCAGCACGGCACTCGCGGGGACGGACCACATCGCAGACCAGGCCGATGCCACCAATACCCGTATCACCCTGGGAGTTGGCAAAGTTGGAGGTGTTGTCGATGGAGTGCGAGAGGGTGTAGTTGAAGTCGAACGAGAGGCCGTGAGAAAGGTTCTTGTTCAACGTCAGCAGAAGGCCATGGTAGTTCGAGGAGCCCAGGTTGGTGTAGAAGGTGTTCTCCGAGAACTGAGCTGCCGAGCCCACGTTCAGGGGAGCGCCGTTTGCGGCCAAGAACTGGACGGCGTCGCCAAAGTCGCCGCGGTAGACAAACGGCCCGAAGTTCTGAACCAGGTTCTCCGTTGTGCCAGCTCCCATGACGTTTTCAAAGAAGGGCTCGAGCTTGACTGTCTTCGAGGTGGCGCCGGCCCTGAGCTGCTTGGTAAGATCTCCCATGGCCTGGCCGAGCGTCTGGGTGGATCCGCCCGTAGAATCCGGGAAGTCGAGGACCTGGTTCACGTCGGCCTGGGCGATGAGCCTGCGGCCCAAGTGGCCAACATAGTTAGCCTTCAGAACCATATCCCAGCGCATCTGGCGCTGCACACCGAAGTTGAAGTTGATGTTGTAGGGGGTTTTCAACGCCGGATCGATGGTGGCGTTGAAGGCCGAGCCGAGCACCAGGCCGTTGGGTACGCCGCCGACAACAAAAGGCTCATACGGCGCCTTGGGAGTAGCGGGTGCAACGAGGCCTTGGACGTTCGAGAGATCGTTGGCTCCGTCGAGACGCGGATTGGTGGAACCTTTCTTGAAGGAAGAGTAGGGATCGCCCGCGATGCCCTGGGGCAGCGGCAAGGGCTGCTGGAAGAGGTACGAGTCCGCATCCTGAATGTGCTGGATTGCAGTAATGACGGTGCGGTCGTAGGCGATGCTGGCACCAGCGTTGATGACCAACTTTTTGTCGAAGCTGGGGTTCCAAGCAAATCCAACGTGCGGGGCAAAGTTCTTGTACTCCGACGGGAAGAGCGGGGGTGCGCCGCTGCCGTTGCCCTTGCCGCCCAGGTAGTAGGCGATCAGAGGAACGGCATTTGCTCCCGACTGTCCGAGGGCGCTCTGCTGCTCGCGGGCCTGCATGTACTCGTTGTAGGAGTACGGCTCAATGCTCTCCAGGCCGCGGGTTTCATACGGCACCGAGAAGAACTGGTAGCTGAGGCCGTAGGTCGCAGTCAGGCCGGGGGTAACCTTCCAGGAGTCCTGCACGTACAACTGGGTCTGGTAACTGCGGTAAAAACGCTGATCGCCCGAGAGCTGCTTGAGCGAGTTGCCATTCTTGTCGTAGTTGAAGACCGCCGAAACCTCGCCCACGCGGGCCAGCATGAAGCCAAAGACCTGATCCCAATCGTACTCGGCCAGGTTGCCCTCGCTGCCCGTAGTTTGAATACTGCTAGGACGCATCGTGGCACTGGGGCTAACGCCGTTAGTTTTGGTGGTGCAATCGCCCGGAGTCGGGCCGCAAAGAGCCAGCACATTGCCACCCATGCCCAGCTCGGTCGTGTTGTAGTCGGTGACGGAAGTGGTGTGGATCAGGAGATCCTTGAAACTGCCACCGAAGGAGTAGGTGTGGGTGCCCTTCAACCATGTGAAGTCGTCGCGCAGAACAGGAACGGGAACGCGTTGCGCCGTTCCGCCGGGAGCCAGATACATGGAAGAAGCCAGCGCCGGCCCGGTTCCGTCAGCGAACGTGTAGTATGTGGTCCCGTTCGGATTCCAGGAGGAACTCGACGGATTCCAGACGGTCATCGCCGAGAGCTTCTGAACAGCCTCGCCCAAGGAGACGCGGTTGGTCTTGGTCGGGCTGATCAGCCAGGTGTGGCCAACCACGAACGAATAAGAACGATCGCTCAGGTTATTGGTCGATGGATCGTTCATGAACTGATTCGGGGAATTCACGCCATCGGCGCGCACAAAGGAGAACTTGGCGAAAATCTTCATCTTCTGGGACAGGTTGATGTCCACCTTGCCCACATAATTCGTCGCGTTTTCGCCGTCGGGGGCGTTAAATGCGTAGCCGCCCGAGTTTACTCCGTCGCCGCTATTGGTGTTGTTGGCATGGGGGAAGCGGGCAGCTGCCGCAGTCAGCCATGTGTTGTCCGTGCCCAGGCCTGCAGGATCGTAGGCCTTGAACTGCGCGGGCGTCAGGGTGGTGATATCGCCCTTGGCGTCGTTGATGAATCCGACGTTGCCAGCGCGCAGGCTGTCGAGCGGAACGGTGCGCTGCTGCAAGGCCGAGCGAATGACGCGGTTGTCGTTGAAGTCGAAGAAGAAGAAGGCCCGATCCTTGCCGCTGAAGAAGTGCGGAATGGTGATGGGACCGCCAATGTTGCCACCAAACTGGTTCTGAATAAGGTGGTTGCGGGGAACGATCGGGCTCGCGTTGTTGGAGAACCAACTGTTGGCCACAAACGAGGTGTTGCGGTTGTACTCGTTCAGGTTGCCATGGAACTTGTTGGTGCCGCTCTTGGTCACCAGGGAGAACTGGCCGCCACTGCCGGGACCGCTGTCAGCGCCACCGCCAGCCACGCTGCCGGTGAACTGCTCGAGCGAATCAACCGGGGCTCCGCCAACGATGGTCTGATTGCGGATACCTTCCGCAACGCCATTGGCGCTGCTGTTATAGCCAACACCGCCGGTGACCAGGTCATTGACGTCAAGACCATCCACGACCACGTCGTTCTGGTCAACACGCGCGCCAGCTACGGAGCCCGTGTCGGTGACGCCGGCCTGCATCTCAAAGAGTGCGGTCGGGCTGTTGCGCTGCTGCACGGGCAGGGAGTTCAGGGAGTGAACGTCGATGTTATTGCCTACGGTAGCGTCGGAGGTGTCGATAGTAACTTCGGAGTTAGCGGCCGATACTTCGATCTGTTCGGTTGCGCCGATCGTCAGGGACACGTTTTGCGTACGCACCGTGGCAACGATGAGGTAGATATCCTTTACGACGACGGGCGTGAAGCCCTTCGCCGTAAAAGTGACCTCGTAACCCGCGCCTGGAGGCACGTCGGCAAAGCGGTATGCGCCGATCCCGTTGGTAACCTGCGTGTACTTCACGCCTGTCGACTTGTTCGTGAGCTTCACTTCCGCTCCCGGCACAACGGCACCGGACTGGTCCGTCACCGTGCCGGCCATGCCTGCGGCAGTTTGCCCATAGCTGGCGGGCGTAGAGAACAACGCCAACACCAACATGAACAAGGGCATCAAGGTGAAGAGGAGGGCCACTACTCTCTTCGTATGAGAAAATCGCATCGAAACTTCCTCCAAATAGGGTGGGGATGGAGAGGCTGGAAGAGCGCTTCTCGATCCGCTTTAGTTCTTCCGAGGTGGCCGGGGGGTTTGGCCAAGCCGCGGTTGAATTCAGAGATTCAGGGCAAGGTGAAAGTGAAGCAATTCAGCGGATTCCCACCTGATGGGTTGGGACAGCAAGTCCACATTGCAGGCAGAAAACCTTGCGGTTCTATATGCATCTGGCGTGCCATTCTCAATGCCAGAGTTTTAATGTTTTAAGCCGTTTAAAATCAATAGAATATTTGCCAAGTTTCCCACAGCTCCAGCTCTTAATCTATGGAAATACATATATATGTAACCCGTTCTACGTAAAATAGATTTCATATCCTGATTTTGGTTAGCCGCAGCCTCATCCCCACACCTTGGGCTGGCTCCGTTATTCTCCTTCCATGGTTCTTACTCTGGTTCACATCGGCCCTGCCGCAACCGCGAAAGACGGATCGGAGAAACTGGTCCAAGCCTATCTGGAGCGCAGTGCTGGCTTTGGCCGTTGTGCGAGCGAGAGTTTTCGCTCCGAAGCTGCCTTCCGGGAGTGGCTCGGCCGGCAGCAGGGACGGACTCCCGTATGGCCTGTTTTGCTGGACAGCCGCGGCAAGCAGATGAGCTCGGAAGCCTTTGCCGGCTGGATCGGAGCCCGTCGCGACGAGGGCGTGCAACATATCGTCTTTGCGATAGGGCCAGCCGATGGCTGGTCGGAGGAGGCCAGGACCTCAGCCCGGTTGCTGCTCTCTCTGGGGCCGATGACCCTGGCCCACTCGCTGGCCCGGCTGGTGATGGCTGAACAAATCTTCCGTGCCTATGCGATTTTGACCGGCCACCCCTACCATTGCGGGCACACCGGCTAAGAGCACACCGGGCCAGCTGCTGGCGTTGGAGATAAGGCTGTAAGCTAAGGACTGCGATGAGCGAAGAATTGACCGATTCTCGACGTGGACTGCTGCTGATCAACACCGGCCCCGGCAAAGGCAAAACCACCGCTGCTCTTGGGACCGCTCTGCGCGCGGTGGGCAACGGGATGCGGGTGCTGGTGCTGCAGTTTCTGAAGGGTTCCTGGCACTACGGTGAGCTGGACGCGGCCGAGGCCTTTGGCGGCAATTTGGTGCTGCGCCAGATGGGTCGCGGCTTTGTGAAGGTGGGCGGCGCCGAAACCGACCCCGAAGATATCCGGCTGGTGGAGCATGCCTGGGCAGAGGCCAAAGAGGCCATCTACTCCGGCGATTGGGACATGGTGGTGCTGGACGAGATCAACTACGCCATCGGCTATAAGATGCTGGACCCGGCTGCTGTGGCCGAGGCGTTGAAGAACCGGCCGGAGATGGTCCATGTGATTTTGACCGGGCGCAACGCGCATCCGCTCCTGGTAGAGCTTGCGGACACGGTGACGGAGATGCGCGAGGTGAAGCACGCCTACCAGAAGGGAATTCTGGCCCAGCGCGGCATTGAATATTGATGCCGTGCACGGCAGGGAGCGTTTTGCTGCCCGGCCAAGCTGTGCCGGAGAACCTATCCGGCATATACAATGAGGATCGATATGTCCTGGTTCAAGCGCGAAAACGGTGAATTCCCCACGCCGCCCGCTGGTCAGACGGCAAGCTCTGCCGACGCGGCAGAGAAGACCGTGCGGACCGAAGGGCTCTGGATTAAATGCCTGGGTTGCCGGGCTGTGATCTGGAAGGCCGAGCTGGAGGCCAACCTGAATGTCTGCCCCAAGTGCCAGCACCACTTTAAGCTGGGTGCGCGGGAGCGGATTGCGCTACTGCTGGAACCTGGCTACGAACTGGTAGACCGCGGCTTGCGATCGACCGACCCCTTGAACTTTAGCGACGTGAAGAGCTATAAATCGCGGCTGAAGAAGGCTCAGGAACAGACCGGCCTGGACGACGCCATTTTGAATGCCGTGGGCACGCTCGGGCACCACGACGTGGTGGTCAGCGCCATGGAGTACAGCTTTATTGGCGGATCGATGGGTGCGGTGGTGGGCGAGACAATTGCCCGCGCTGCCGATCGTGCCCGCGAAGGCCGCAAACCGTTGATCGTAGTGGCTGCGTCCGGTGGCGCCCGCATGATGGAAGGCGTGGTGAGCCTGATGCAGATGGCCAAGATCTCCACCACCCTGGCGCAGCTGGACGAGGAGAGAATTCCTTATATCTGCGTGCTGACGGACCCCACCACCGGCGGGGTTACCGCAAGTTTTGCCATGCTGGGCGACCTGAATATTGCCGAGCCGGGCGCGCTGATCGGTTTTGCCGGACCGCGCGTGATTGAGCAGACCATCCGCCAGAAACTGCCGGATGGCTTTCAGCGCGCAGAGTTTCTGCTGGAAAAAGGTTTCCTGGACGCCGTGGTCTCGCGGCACGAGATGAAGCGCTACCTGGTGCGGGCATTGGACTTCATGAAGGCGCCGGCAGCTTAGCCGTAAGGAAGGAAAGTCGATCTCCATTCAGGGGTTGCTTGCGAGGATTGCGCGGGCAGCCCCTGTTGTACTTTGGCTCGCAGATGCCGCTGGCCGTGCTCATTGCAACTTGGCAAAGGTATAGCCTTGGGCTAAAAGTTTTGGCACCACCAGCTTGATGGCTTCTTCCGTGGCACGCGCATTGGGTCCGCCCAGGTGCAGGATGATGACTGGATTGTGCGGCGCACCGCTGAGGATGCTCTGGGCCACCAGCTTCGGATCGCGGGCAAAGGCGTCTCCGGAGACGGTGCCGGTGTCGCTGAGCTTTAATCCCATCTGCTCGGCCAACTGGTCGTCGTGGAGTTTGTGGCAAAGCCCGGGGTGGCGCAGATAGACGGGCTCCTGGCCGGTCAGTCGGACGATTACGGCCGAAGCTCGACTCATCTCCTGATTCTTGGCGTCGTCGGAGCTGACCGTGGGCAGACCGTAGCAGGGCGTGGAGAAGGCCGCGTGGTCGTAGGTGTGGTTCTGGATGGAGAATTGGCCACTGGCCGCGAGTTGGGTGATCAGCTCCGGATAGTCTTCGGCAAACATGCCGGTGGAGAAGATCGTCGCCGGGATCTTGTTTTCGACCAGATAGTCGATCAGGCCAGGCGAGTACCATTTGTCGACCCTGTGCTGCTTTTCCCTCTCGAGCATGCCCGGGGTCATGTCGGCGTCGAAGGTCAGGTAAAGGGTCTTGCCGGCAGCGGACTTTTCGCCGGGTGCCGCTGGCAATGCAGCTTTGGGGGATTGTACCGGAGCAGGGGAGGGGTTGTGAGCTTCCTGCACCGGATTGCTCTGGCCGGTGTTGGACCCTGTTCCCGGCTCTGACCGCCTGCAGGCGCTGGCTAGGAGTAGAACCAGCAGCGCAGCGGCCAAAAATTTGGAGATTTCTCTGGGCATGGATTTCCAGCGAGGGTGAAACAGTGGCGAATGCAGAAAATGGTCCCGGCCTTCACCGGGACCATTGGCATTGCATGCCGCGGAGTTGAGATGCTTTTCTGCCAGATTGGGTCTGGTCAGATTCGCATCGGCATCAGCACATAGCGGTAGCGGTATTCAGGTTCGGTGTCGCCCGGCTCAGGGCGCATCTGGCCGGCCGACTGGGAGTCCTTGAACTCCAGGCGGACTTCGCCTTCATTGCCGATCGCCTTGAGGAAGTCGAGGATGTAAGTAGAGTTGAAGCCCACCATGATCGGGTCGCTCGAGTAGGGCGTATCGATCGTATCCTCCGACTCACCGGACTCGGCCGAGTTGGCGCTGACCTTCAGCTCGTTGCCCTCCAGGCGCATGCGGATGGCGCCGGAGCGTTCGTCGGCAAACTGCGCCACGCGCTGGATGGCTGCCGAAAGCTCGGTGCAGCGGACCACGGCGAACTTGGTGTTGTCGCGCGGCATCACGGCCTCGAAGTTGGGGAACTGGCCGGAGAGCTTACGGGTACTCAGGGTGCGATGACCCACGCGGAAGAAGAGTGTGTGCTCGTCGTCCGCAAAATCCAGGGTCTCGGCTTCGGTATTCGAGAGCAACTGCTGGAGCTCCTGAAGGGCCTTGCGGGGAATCAGAACCCGCTTTTCGCCGCTGATGCCCTGGAGGTTCTCATTGAGCTTTTCGACAAATGCCAGCCGATGACCGTCGGTAGCCACCATGGCCAGCGACTCCGCTTTCAGAACCAGCAAGGCGCCGTTCAGGGTGTAGCGGGATTCCTCGTTGGAAATGGAGAAAATGGTGCGCGCGATGAGAGTCTTCAGCGCCAGAACCGGAAGCACGGTGGCGGGAAGCGCGGGGAACTCGGGCACCTGCGGATAGTTGGCGCGCGCCATGCCCACCACTTTGGTGTTGGAGCGGCCGCTGCGGATCTGCACCCAGTGGTTCTCAAGCAGCTTGATCGAGATCTCGCCATCGGGCAGCAGCTTGATGTAGTCGTAAAGCTTGCGGGCTGGGATGGTGCAGGAGCCCGGCTTCTTGATCTTAACTTCGGTGCTGGTGCGGATCGCCTGGTCCAGATCGGTGGCCGTGATGTTCAGACGGTCATCCTCGGCCTCAATCAAGAAGTTGGAGAGAATCGGAATGGTGGTTTTGCGCTCCACCACGCTCTGGGTGGCGGTTAGTTCCTTCACCAAATCCTGGCGGCTAACGGTAATCTCCATCACTGCCCCCTGCACGGCCGGCGTTTCCTGTTCCGTATCAGCAATCGGCATAGCGTTTTCAGGCTCCCGATGCCACAGTTCCGTGCTGGCCTCACTCTACAACACTCGGCAGCCGCGCGGAAGTGGCTGTCTTTTCTTTCCCTTGATTCTAGCCACCTTGGTGGTTTTCGCGTGGGGTGGAAAAGTGGGCGATTTTGCGGATTCCGTGGATAAGCGAAAAAGCTGGTCGTACGTGGGGCCGGATGCCAAGCGCGGAGGTGAAGGCTGGCGCGACGGCTTTTACTTTTTGTGGATGTGAAAAGAAGAGATAACCCCGTAGTACCCGTAGATCAGCGTGGAAAAGTGGACAAGTGGCAGATGTTGTTGAGGAGATGGATCTTGGATATCTGTCCATTTTTCTAAAACTTGGCTGTGGAAAGGAGGAGATTTGGAAAAGGCGGTGGAAGTCGGCAGAAGTAGTAGGTAGTTTCCCACGATCCACACAACAAGCGGGAAAAGGGATGAGGAAAGCCGGGCGCAGATGTGGAAAGGATGCCGAAGTGTTTTGTAGCGATGGAGATCGGATGGGCGGGCTTTGCACAGAGGCGCGCCTTTCCACACCTTCAACAGTTGGGGGCGCGGCTGTTGAAGAAAGGGAATGGGTTTGATTCTCTGGGGCGAACAGAAGGCGATTTTTTGGAGAGAGGGGAGAGAAGAATTTTTTTTCTGGTCCCGCTATGCTTGTTATGGAAGCGCAGTGAGGAGTCAAAAGATGGGAATTGACATTGGCCGCCTGGAATCGGAGTTGATGCGGATGTCGGCAGAGGGTGCTCCGGGTCGGGATTTTTGTGAGGCCATTGCAGAGCTGGCCCGTACGGGGCGTTTTATCCAATTGAAGGGCGTTTTGCCTGGGGTTGTTTTTAGCGAGATGGCAGAGCGGTACCAGAAGAATCCCGAAGCTTTTGTGACGGAGTGGAAGCGGCTGGGCGAGGAGATGCAACTGGGATTTGTGGAGCACGCCCGGCAACGGCTGACGTCGCTGATACGGCTGCAACAGGAAGGGCAGGGCGGTGTGACGCCGGCATGGATGGAGATCCAGCTGGCTCTGGATGCGAAGGAGAACGACTTGTTGCGCACCGCGTTTGCCATGGAACTGCTGGAGATGGTAGAGCCGGCAGTGGCGCGGGCCACCCATCTGCGGGAGTGCGTGGTAGAAAGCAGCAGTTCGGAGGAAGCGGACCGGTATTTGGACGAAGCTTCGCGATGCTACTTCTATGGCATGTTTACGGCTTGCGCCGTCATGTGCCGCTCGGTTCTGGAAGAAGCGATCAAGCAGAAGCTTCCTGCCCAGCTCTCAAAGCTGGTGCGCACCCGGTACCGTAACACCGCGACATTGGGGAATCTGCTGCATGAGGTGAACAACAATCTACAGCTGACAGGAATCGATCCGGAGTTTCCGCGGGTGGCGAACCAGGTGAACGACTGCGGGAAGAAGGCTGTGCATCAGGGGCTGCTCTCAGAAGACGAAGCGCGTGACTGCTTGCAGAATGCGCGCCGCGCGCTGGAGATGCTGCTGAAGCAGTAGCAACGAATGGAGCCGGCGTGGCCGGCTCGTATACTGAAGTTTCCATGTCTTATCAGTCCGCCATCGAGCAGTTAAATTCCATGGTTCCCGAGTTGCACGTTGCGGGGAACGTTCCGCGGCGGAAGTTTTCGCTGAACGAGGTCCGGGTTCTTCTTGAGGAGCTGGGCGAACCGCAGAAGCGGTTTCCAAGCGTTCTGATTGCGGGAACCAACGGAAAGGGATCGACAGCTTCCACGCTGGCCAGCATTCTGACGGAGGCCGGGTTCCGGACCGGGCTTTACACTTCGCCCCATCTGGAGCGGGTGAATGAGCGGATGCGTGTGGGAGGCGTGGAGATTCCCGATGAGGTTTTCGGGGAGATCTTTTTCCGCGTCGAGAAGGCCGGCCAGGAACTGGTAGCGGATGGCAAGTTGCCGCAATTGCCGAGCTTCTTTGAGATGATCACGGCGATGGCCTTCTGCTGGTTTGCCAGATGTGAAGTTGAGATCGCGGTGCTGGAAGTTGGGATGGGCGGGCGGCTGGATGCGACGAATGTCGTCGAGCCGCTGGTTTCGATCATCACCGATATCTCTCTGGATCATATGGAATGGCTGGGCCCGACCGTTGGCGCCATCGCGCGGGAAAAGGCAGGGATTCTGCGGCCGGGCGGAGTGCTGGTCCGGTTGCCGCAAGGCGAAGAGGTGGACGTCGTACTGGACGAGGTGCAGTCAAGTCTGGGCGCGCGATTGGTTCCTGCCGGGCGATATCTTCCAGCAGAGGGAACGAGCGGTAGCTACCAGGTTCAAGTTCTGGGCTCGGTGGTCGAGATTGCTACCCCGCTGACTGGAGCGCACCAGCAAAGGAATGTAGCTTTGGCTTTGGCCACAGCCGTGGAGCTGGCGGCTCGTCCAGAGTTTGCGCAGATCCGTCCGGAGGCGATTGCCCAGGGCGTAAAGGCCACGCGCTGGCCAGGACGGATGGAAGCGATTCAGGCGATGGGCCGGAGCTGGCTGCTGGATGTGGCACATAACCCGGCAGGGGCACGGGCATTGGCAGTAGGATTAAATACCGTAATGCGGGACAAAACGCGATCCCTTCTGGTCTTCAGTTGCCTGCGCGATAAGCCCGCGCGGGAGCTGGCTGAGATTCTGTTTCCGCATTTTGAGCACATTGTCCTGGCTCCCATTCACAGTCCGCGGGCGACGGCTCTGGAAGAGTTGGCACAGGTGGCGCGCTCGGTGGGCACCCCGTGGGAGGTGGCGCAGTCGGTGGAAGAGGCCATCGATCGCGCCGTCGAGGCAGATCCTGCAACCATAGTGGTCTCAGGCTCCGTGTACCTGGTGGGTGCGGTGCGCAGATTGCTGGAGGAGAAAGTACTTTGACAGTGCGAGTGCGACGGCCGGCCAAATTGCCCTGGTTTCTCCGCTGGCGAACAAACCTCATTCATATGCCGTTGATGGCAGTGGCGACCATTGGATTCGGCTCGGCAGCGCTGGCGGTCTCGGTGGTGGAGAAGAAGGGACGGGTGCAGCACCGGATCGCGCAGGGTTGGGCGCGAGCGATGGTGTTGCTGGGCGCGGCGCGCGTGAGCGTGGTGGGGCGGGAGAATCTGCACCGGCACCCTGTGGCCGTGTACGCTTCCAACCACACCTCGTACATGGATACACCGGTGATCTTTGCTTCGCTGCCCTTCCAGTTCCGGATTCTGGCGCGCAAGGCACTGTGGCCGATTCCCTTTATTGGCTGGTATTTGAACCGCTCCGGGCAGCTGCCGATCGACACCGAGAACACGCATGCGGCCTTGGCCAGTCTGGGAGCTGCGGCGAAGGCGCTGCGCGGGGGCATGCCGCTGTTTGTCTTCCCAGAGGGTGGGCGGACAGCGAATGGCGAGCTGAAGCCGTTCCTTTCCGGCGCGGCTTATCTGGCCATACGGTCGCATGTGCCGTTGGTGCCTCTGGCGCTGGTGGGCGCGTACGATCTGCTGCCGATTCATACCCGCCACCTGTTCCCCTCGCGGGTGAAGTTGATCGTCGGTGAGCCGATTGCGACCTGGGGCATGACGCTGCGCCAAACCGATGAGTTGACGGAACGTCTGCGGGACGCCATTCAAACTCTGCTCGACCGCGAGGCAGTGGTCGGAACAAACTAAAAAGAGATTTCTCCGATGGAGGTCCCATGAGCGTACGGATTGCCGTTCCGGTTCCGAGCTCGGATGCGGAGTATAACCAGCGCTCGTTTGCGCCGTATCTTGCCGCTCTAGAGGCTGCCGGTGCAGTGCCGGTGGTTGTGCTGGCCGATGCCACCCAGGTTGAGATTGCCCGCATTCTGGCCGGAACCCAAGGCGTGCTGCTGCCTGGCAGCCGCTTTGACGTGGAGCCGGAGCGCTATAACGAGCCGAGGGAACCCGAGTGCGGCCCGGCGGATCCGGTGCGGACAGCGATAGATGAGTTGCTGCTCCAGGATGCCTTCAACCTGAGGAAGCCTGTGCTGGCCATCTGCCACGGATGCCAGTCGCTGAACGTGTGGTGCGGCGGAAGCCTGATCCAGGACCTGAAGACAGGGGTAAATCACCGGGCAGGACGCGAGGTGGTGGATGCGCACCCGATCCAGATTGCGCCTGGTACGTGGCTGGCGACAATGGCCGGCGCAACAGATGAGCGGGTGAACTCGACACATCATCAGGCGATTCGGGCTGCCGGAGACCGGTTGCGAGTTGCGGCAGTTTCAGCCCTGGACGGTGTAGTGGAAGCGGTGGAGCTGGCCAGCGAGGAGCACTTTGTGGTGGCCGTGCAGTGGCACCCGGAGCGCACCTATGGGGCCAAGGCGTTTTCGCGAGGGATCTTTGCAGCGTTTATGTCCGCAGCAAGCCGCTGGCAAGAGCAGGCGCAAGAGGAAGGTGGCGGGGATGGCCGGTGAAGCGGTACAGAAGCGATTGGCTGGGTTGCTAGCCGAGGTGGGCAGTGAGGCACTCGAGCAAAATCCGAGTGATCGTGCCCTTGGAGAGCGAGATGCAGGTGGATTTTTCTTGAGGAAAAAGCCACTTGAGGGTATAGCCTCTGCGGACAGCAACTCGGATTTTGCTTTAAGCCCCCGACAATTGGAGCTATTCGGCGCGTACTATGAGCTGTTTGTGCGCTGGAATGAGCGCATCAACCTGAGCGCCATCCGGGATGAGGAAGGGATTCTGCGGCGGCATTTTCTGGAATCGATTGGCTGTGCGCGCTTACTGCCGAAGGGGGTTGAAACGCTGCTGGATTTTGGTTCGGGAGGGGGCTTTCCGGGAGTTCCGGTGGCGATTTGCCGGCCCGGGATTGCCGTGACGCTGGCGGAGTCGCAGGGCAAGAAGGCGGCCTTCCTGCAGGAAGCGGTTCGGGTTTTGGGGCTGAATGCCCGGGTTCACAGTGCTCGCGCGGAGACATTGGGGAGGGTCTTCGATTGCGTTACATTGCGCGCGGTAGACCGAATGGAGATGGCGGTGACGGCGGCAACGGGGCTGGTCCGGCCGGGGGGAACTCTAGCACTGATGACCACAAGGGTGGACTTTGGAGCGTTGGCAGCGGCGGCGGGCAAGGGGTTCTTGTGGGGCCCGGTGGTCACGCTTCCCGGGAGCGAGCGAGGAATTCTGGCGCTGGGGCGACGAGAGCCCGGAAGCGCAGAGTAAGGAGAGGGCCGGCAGCGATCTGCCGGCCTTTTTTGTTAGGTTCTGTGTTGCGCAGGGAGCGCGGAGATAGGGCGTGAAGAGCGTGTTTTCAACGGGTTTGCGGGAGTGAGGCGAGCGGGCTGGGACTTGTTCCACGTGGAACAGTAGGGCGGCGCTGGGGTGACATGGAGCAGGTGTTCCACGTGGAACAAGATGGCTGGGTGAAGTGGGTTGAAGCTTCTGTTCCACGTGGAACATTCCAAAACAGGAGAACCGCAACGTCGATTCCCAGAATAAAAGCTCAAAAAGCTACTGCCTCTTTCTCTGTGCAGACTAAGAAAGTTTTCCACCAATTTGCCCCAGAGCGCAGAACAAGGCGTTGCGAGCGCCAATCGCTCGAAGCTCTTGCAGGCCAAGCGATTACTTGCCTTTTCCCGAGTCGCACGCAGCCCCTTTCCACAGCCGTCCCTTGTTCTCCACAACGCAACTCGCTTCCGTCAAAAACGCTCACCCCTTACTCTTGAAGGTCATGGGCAAGATCATCGGTATCGTCAATCAGAAAGGCGGCGTTGGAAAGACAACCACCGCCATCAATCTTTCGGCTTGTCTGGCCATCCAGGGCCTGAACGTCCTGCTGGTCGACTTCGATCCTCAGGCAAATGCCACTTCAGGCATGGGATTTCAGCACGACGAGAACAGCTACTCCGTCTACGACGTTGTGATGGGCGATGCTACGCCGGAGGAGACGATTCACTCCACGCAGCTGGAGCACTTGTGGCTGTTGCCTGGATCGAAGAATTTGACCGGCGCAAACGTTGAACTGGCGGCGGCATCCGACCGCACGCTGCGTTTGCGGGCGGCTCTGTCCACGATCAAGGAACGGTTCGACCTGGTGATTCTGGATTGCCCGCCGGCTCTCGATCTGCTGACCCTGAATGTGCTGTCGGCAGCCGAGACGCTGATCGTACCGATGCAGGCCGAGTATTTTGCGCTGGAGGGGATCTCCGAGTTGGTGTCGACCCTGGAGCGCGTCCGTGCCTCCTTCAATCCCGATCTGACGATTGAAGGCGTACTGCTGACCATGTACGACGATCGCACCAATCTTTCGCAACAGGTTTCGGACACGCTGCGAGAGTACTTCAAGGAGCGGCTCTACCACACGGTGATTCCCCGCAATATCCGCCTGGCGGAAGCGCCGAGCCACGGGAAGCCGGTGGCGCTCTATGATCCACGCTCCCGCGGCACGGAAGCCTATTTTGAAATGACGGGCGAATTCATGGCGCGCAACGGCATAGTGGCTCCCCATATCGCAGAGAACGGGGAAGCGGAAGCCGAGACCGCGGCAGCAAAATCTTCCAAAGACACCAAAGTTCGATTCTGGCCTTACGCCTAGAGCGCATACGGACAACGCGACCACGCATTCTGAAACGATTCCGCATTCACCCCGGCCCGAGTTGACTTCCGGGCACGAAGGACTATGGCTATGAATAACGTTGCACACGACATGAAACGCCGCGCCCTGGGTAAGGGCCTGGACTCCCTGCTTCCCCGCGTTGCACCACAGCCGATTGCGGCCGCGGCGGCACCTGTACATGGGGAAGGCGGCAAGCCCCGCGAGATTGCTCTGGAACAGATCGATCGCAACCCCTTCCAGACCCGCCACCACATGGACGACGCGGAACTGGCCGAACTGGCCAGCTCGATCAGCGCCAATGGCGTGGTGCAGCCGATTCTGGTTCGTCCGCAGGCCAATGGGCGCTTCCAGTTGATTGCCGGCGAACGCCGCTGGAGGGCCTCCGGCCTTGCCGGAAAGAAGACGATCCCGGCCATTCTGCGCCAGGTCTCCGACGAGCAGGCGATGGAGATTACCATCGTCGAGAACCTGCAGCGAGCCGATCTGAACCCGATGGAGCAGGCACGCGCATTCGAGCGTCTGAGCCGCGAGTTCCGCATGACCCAGGAGCAGATGGCGACCCGCACCGGCAAGGACCGCACCTCCATTGCGAACTTCCTGCGCTTGCTCAAGCTGCCTGCCGGAGTGCAGACAAAGGTGGAGCAAGGCGATCTGAGCTTTGGCCACGCCAAGGTGCTGCTGGCCTTCGAACATGCCGAGGAGATCGAAAAGGCGGCGCAACGAGTGATCGCACTTTCGCTTTCTGTTCGCCAAACAGAAAACTATGTTCAGGGTATCCTCCACCCCGAGCAAAAGGCTGCGAAGGAGACCAAGCCGGAGCCTGTGGTCGACCCCAACGTGCGCGAAGCGCAGGAACATCTGCAGCGATCGCTGGGCATGAAAGTGACGATTGAGGACCGCAAGGGACGGGGCAAGGTGATCATCGAGTACGCAGGCCTGGAAGATTTCGACAGGTTGCTGGAACAGCTTGCAGGAGAAGCACAAAAGAAATCAAAAAAATGAAAACTCTGATAATCTGATTGCGTGAAAGAGCGCGCCATCAGCGTGACGGAAGCCTCCCGCAACTTTGCGGAATGCATCAACCGGGTACGCTACCAGGGGCTCTCGTTCCTGCTGGTCAAGAACGGCACGGCGGTTGCGCGTCTGGTTCCGGCTACCGGGGCGGCGCACGCGATCCTGGAGGGAAAGACTGAACCGGAGGAGCCCACGGCTCTTCCGGCGAGCTCTCCAGCTGCCGAGCCACCGGAACGCAGGCCGGCACAACTTGAGGCCGGCGCGCAAAGCGAAAACGCGCCAGCCGCAGCGCCTATTTTCCGCGACCGCTCCCTGCAGTGGTAAGCAGATCCAGCTGCGGATCTCCTGAAGGCGCTTCGTTATTTTCCGATGCAGAAGGTGGAGAAGATCAGGTTCAGGATGTCGTCGGGAGTGGTCTGGCCGGTGAGGGAATCCAGGGCCCAGAGACTGCGATAGAGATCGAGCAGGATCATCTCATGGGGAATGCCGGAGTGGTTGGCGGCTGAGGCGTCGCGCAAGCCGCCGATGGCCGCCTGGATGGCCTGGTGCTGGCGGAGGTTGGTGAGCATGCCGGACTCGGCAGCAACGCCCCCGGTGGCCAGCTCGACGATGCGCTGCCGCAGGGCTTCAATTCCGGCCCCGGTGAGCGCAGAGGTGGGCAGGGAAGCTAAGCCAATGCGAGTCTGAGCCGCCGCGGCTGCAGGCAGATCGGTTTTGTTCAGCACCACCACGGCGGGACGGCCAGAGACAGCTTCCAGGAGCTCCCGCTCTTCATGGTTCAGCGGCTGGGTGGCGTCGAGGACAACCAGCACAATCCCCGCATCGGCCAGGGCTTCGCGGCTGCGGGCAATGCCGAGCAGTTCAGCCTCCTCGAAACCCTCGCGCAGACCGGCAGTATCGACTAACTCCAATGGAATCCCGTCAATAGCGATGCGCTCGGTGACCAGATCGCGGGTGGTGCCCGGGGAAGCAGTGACGATGGCCCGCTCCCGCTCGACCAGGCGATTGAAGAGCGAGCTCTTGCCGGCGTTGGGCCGGCCGACGATGGCCAGCGTCAGGCCGTCGCGCACCACGCGGCCCCGGCTGAAGCTGGCTTCAAGGGCGGTGAGCGGGGGGAGCAACACTTCGATGCGGCGGGCGATCTCGGCCTCGGGCGTTATGTCGACGTCGTCTTCGGCAAAGTCGATGCCAGCTTCGAGCAGGGCGACCAACTCCACCAGTCCCTGCTTAACCGGACCGACGCGATGACTCAAAGCCCCGCCCAACTGGCTGGCGGCCAGGCGTGCCTGGGTAAGAGTCTGGGCCTCGATCAGGTCGCGAACGGCCTCGGCCTGGGTCAGATCCAGCCGGCCGGAGAGAAAGGCGCGCTGGGTGAACTCGCCGGGAGCAGCCAGGCGCGCTCCAAGCTCCAGCGCGCGGCGGACCAGAAGCTCCAGCACCACGGGCGAGCCGTGGGCGGCAATCTCAACCAGATCTTCACCGGTATAGGAGTGGGGAGAGTGGAAAAAGGTGACCAGAGCTTCGTCGATGCAGGCGGCATCGGGGGCGTCGGAGTCCATCACGTCTGCCAGCCGGGCGCAGGCGTGCTCCAGAGGGTGGCGCAAGCGGACCAACCGGATGGCGATTTCGGCAGCCAGCGGACCGTTGAGACGCACAATGCCGATGCCGCCCCGGCCGGGAGGCGTGGAGATGGCGGCAATCGTGTCAACAGAAAGGTCCTGATCAGCCATGGCCGATTTCAGTGTAGCGTGCGGCTAGCGTTGCTTGCAGGCACCTGCGGTGCGGCGAACCCCTACTCGATGTTGCCCAGGACCAGCATGCGCGGCTCGGTCATCTCCTCGATGGCGGAGCGGATCCCCTCGCGTCCCTGGCCGGAGTCCTTGACGCCGCCATAAGGCATGGGGTCCAGACGCCAACTGGGCGTGTCGCCTACGATCAACGTGCCAACTTCGAGCTCGCGGAAGGCGGTCATGATGCGGCCGGCGTCGCGGGTCAAAAGGCCAGCCTGAAGACCGTAGCGCGAGTGGTTGGCCTGGGCGAGCGCGTCTTCAAAGTCGTCGTAGGGCTCAATGGCGACCACAGGGCCGAAGACCTCGTCGTCGCGGATTCTCATGCCGGGTTTGGTACCGGTAAGAATGGCAGGGGTGATGATGGAGCCGTTGCGCTCGCCGCCGCCCACCAGTTTGGCGCCGGCCTCGACAGCTTCCTTGATCCACGCTTCAATGCGCTCGGCCTCCGCGGCACGCACCATCGGGCCCACCTCGACGGTTTCGTCCATCGGGTTGCCGCTCTTCAACTTGGCCGCAATTTCTACCACCTTCCACAAGAAGGTTTGGTAGATGCGGCGCTCTACAAAGATGCGCTGTACGCTGATGCAGGTTTGGCCGGAGAAACCGAAGGCGCCGGCGACGGTGCGGACAGCGGCTTCGTCCAGGTTGGGCCAGTCGCCGTGGACGATCATAGCGGCGTTGCCGCCGAGTTCAAGCAGGACGCGTTTCCGGCCGGAGTGCGCCTTCATCTCCCAGCCCACCTTGGCCGAACCGGTAAAGCTGACCAGCTTGATGCGGTCCTCCTTTTCAGCCAGCCAGGCGGTGTCGGCATTCTCCAGCGGCAGAACCGCCAGAGCCTCATCCGGCCAGCCGGCCTTGAGGATGACTTCGCCCAACGCGAGGGCCGTAAAGGGGGCTTGCGGGGCGGGCTTCAGGATCACGGGGCAGCCGGCGGCCATGGCGGGAGCCAGCTTGTGCGCCACCAGATTCAGCGGGAAATTGAAAGGGGTTATGGCCAGAACCGGGCCCACCGGGAAGCGCTGCACCAGGCCCCAGCGACCCTCGTTGCCTTCACAGAGGTCCAGCGGGATGCTCTCCCCGCCAAGGCGGGCGGCCTCTTCCGCGGCGGTTTTGAAGGTCAGGACGGAACGGTCCACCTCAATCCGGGCCAGGCGCAGGGGCTTGCCGGCCTCCGCCACGATGAGCTGGGCAAAGCGCTCCTTCTGCTCGATGAGAGCAGCGGCCACATCTTCCAGGATCTCGCGCCGCTTCCAGCGGGGCAGGGCGCGGGTACGGCGCAGGCTGGCCACGGCATGGGCTACGGCCTGGCGGGCGTCATTGCGGGTGGCAACGGTGACCCGGCCAACAAGGCCCTGATCCCAGGGCGAACGCACTTCAAGCGCTTCACCCTCGTTCCATTCCTTGCCGCACAGCAGAAAACCTGTCTGCGAACCCGGACGCATCTTCATGACGAACCTTCCCCCTCTGACTTTTCTTGATGGTAAGCGCGCACACTCACATCTTGGCATCCGATTCAGACGCTCGAAGCGCCAACCGCCCAGATTGAAACTCTAACGCGTCAAGGTTAAAGAAGCTAGTGTGGTGAGTCAGAAGTTCTTATCGCAAATTGCAAAGAGCAAGCGCAGATTCTTCGACTCACCAGCATTGCATGCAGCAGGCGTGCTGCGCGCAGGGTTGAAGAGTACGCCAGGGGGCCACGTTCGCTCAGAATGACGGTGCAATTTTCAATGCGAAATTGCACCTCGACGCAGTTGCGGCCAACCAGCATCGCCATTCTAATCATCTTCTGCCCGGTTCAACAGAACAGAATTCGATTAAACTCGGAGGATGATTCACAATGGCCGCAGCCGGAAACTTCCTTTTGACGCCGACGAAGCCTTGGCCCACCTGCGGGCCGCCGATACAAAGTTGGGTACGCTGATCGAGCGGGCGGGCCCGTTCACGCTACGGCTCGACCCCGCACCCTCACCCTTCGAGTCGCTGCTGGAGTCGATTCTCTACCAGCAGCTGCACGGCAAAGCGGCGGCCACAATTCATGCACGGGTGCGGGAGTACTTTCATGGCGATCCCACGCCGGAGCTGTTGCTGGCCACCCCGGACGAGCCGCTGCGGACAGCCGGCGTCTCCGGAAACAAGGTCAAGGCGCTGCGCGATCTGGCTACCCGCACCCTGGACGGCACCGTGCCCACCAACGTGGCAATCAAGAAGATGAGCGATGCGGAGATTGTGGAACGGCTGACCGCGGTGCGGGGCATCGGTCCATGGACCGTGGAGATGCTCTTGATCTTCCGGCTGGGCCGGCCAGATGTTCTCCCGGTAACCGACTACGGAGTGCGCAAGGGCTTTGCCCTGACCTTCCAGCGTGTGCCGAAGACGCGTCCGCTGGAGGCGGCCGACCTGCCCAAACCGGAAGTGCTGCTGAAGCGGGGAAAACGCTGGGCTCCGTTCCGTTCGGTGGCCAGCTGGTATCTGTGGCGGGCCTGCGATCTTGCGAAAAACAGCGATCCCGCGGGGCGGTCCAGCCTACAATAACCGAAGCGGCCGCGCCAGTTCCAAATTCCAGGCCGCGCGGACGATTGATGCCGGCCAGTAAGCGTTACATCTGCATTCACGGACACTTTTACCAGCCGCCGCGGGAGAACCCGTGGCTGGAAACCGTTGAGACCCAGGACGCCGCCGCGCCCTACCACGACTGGAACGAGCGGGTGTGCGCCGAGTGCTATGCGCCCAACGGCGCGGCCCGCGTGGTAAGCCGGGACTTGCAGATTACCCGCATTGTGAACAACTACGCGCGGATCAGCTTCAACGTTGGACCCACGCTGTTGAGCTGGCTGCGCGAGAATGCTCCGCGCACCTATCGAATGATTCTGGAGGGTGAGCGGCGCAGCCGCAAGAGCTTCCACGGGCACAGTTCGGCCCTGGCGCAGGTGTATAACCACATGATCCTGCCGCTGGCCTCACGCCGCGACCGGATTACGCAGATTCGCTGGGGCATTGCCGACTACGAGTTCAACTACGGCGCGCCGCCGGAGGGGATGTGGCTGGCGGAGACCGCGGCCGACACCGCCTCGCTGGAGCTGCTGGCCGAGCACGGCATCCATTTCACGCTGCTGGCGCCGCACCAGTGCAAACGCATCCGCGCGTTGAAGGATGGGGCGGGCTGGATCGACACGCCAAGCGCTACGGTGGACACCACCCGGCCGTATCTGCTCCGCTTTCCATCGGGTGCATCGATTGCCGTCTTTTTCTACAACGGGCCGGTATCGCGGGCGATTGCCTTTGAGGGACTGCTGAACTCCGGCGAAGCGTTTGTGGACCGGCTCAAGACCGGCTTCCAGGAAAGTGCGCAGCCGCAGCTGGTGCATGTGGCCACGGATGGCGAAAGCTACGGCCACCACCACAAGCATGGCGAAATGGCGCTGGCCTACGCGCTGCGCCTGCTGGAGCGCGACCGCACGGTGCGGCTCACCAACTATGGCAGTTATCTGGAGCAGTTTCCGCCGGAGTACGAATGCGAGATTGTGGACAACACCTCATGGAGCTGCGCGCATGGGGTGGAGCGCTGGCGCTCGAATTGCGGTTGCAATGGTGGCCATCCGGGCTGGAATCAGGCCTGGCGCGCACCCTTGCGCGACGCGCTGGATGCGCTGCGCGACATGCTGACGCCGCTGACCGAGCAGGAAGGCTCCAAACTCTTCCACGACGTGTGGTCGGCGCGCGATAGCTACATCCATGTGATTCTGGAGCGCACCGAGGAGGGGGTGGATCAGTTCCTGGCCGCGCATCAGAACCATCCGCTCAGTGCCGAGGAGCGCATCCGCGCCCTGGAGCTGATGGAGCTGCAACGCCATGCACAGTTGATGTACACCAGCTGTGGATGGTTCTTTGACGATATCTCCGGCATTGAGACGGTGCAGATCATTGCTTACGCTGCGCGCGTGATTCAGCTGGCGCAACGGCACTTTGGCGCGCAGGTTGAGTCGCTGGAGTCCGCGTTCCTGGCACTGCTGGCGCGGGCCCGCTCCAACGATCCCAAGGCCGGCGATGGAGCGGCAATCTACAAGGAATGCGTGCGCGCCAAGGAGCTGCAACTGCAGCAGGTGGCCGCGCACTACGCCATTTCCAGCGTCTTCTCCTCGTTTGCCGACGAGACCGAGCTTTACTGCTACCGCATTCGCCGCGAGTCCTATGAGATCCACACCTCCGGCCGCGGCAAGCTGGCGCTAGGACGGGTGCAGGTGACCAACGCCATCACCGGCCACCACGACCGCTTCAGCTTTGCGGTGCTGCATTTTGGCGATCAGAACATCACCGCCGCCGTGCGGCCGTACCAGGACGAGGATGCCCAGGCCTTTGAGTCGTTCTGTGCCGACGCTGCGGCCAATGTGCTGCGCGCGGACTTCCCGCAGGTGATCCGGCTGATCGATCGCCTGTATGGCAGCGCCGACTACTCGCTGACCTCGTTGTTTACCGACGAGCAGCGCCGGATTGTGGATCTGATTTTGACCTCGACGCTGTGGGATATCGAGACCTCGCTGACCACCATCTATCAGGATCACGCCAGCCTGCTGCATTATCTGGCGCAGGCCAACTTACCCAAGCCGCCGGCACTGACGCTGGCCGCGGGCTTTGCCATCAACGCCGGGTTACGGCGGGTGCTGGAGCAGGAGCCCATCGACCAGGCCCAGTTGCGCTCCTATCTGGCACTGGCCAAGGCCGACCAGGTGCTGCTGGAGACGGCCGAACTCTCCTACATTGCCGATCAGCGGATGAAGCGCGCCATGGTGGAGCTGCAGATGTCGGCCGGGCAGATGGATGCGCTGGACCGCGCGCTGGGGCTGGCGCGGTGCCTGACGGAGATGCCCTTCGATCTGAATCTGTGGCAGGCGCAGAATATCTGGTACGAGATTCTGCGCACCTCGTCCTACTCGCTGACCGCGCTGGCGCAGGAAGACCGGCCGCTGTGGGACCAGGACTTCAATGAGCTGGGTGCGTGTCTCTCCATCGATACGCAGGCCATCCGCGAAGAAGAAAAGCCACCGACGAATGTGGGCGACTAGAACTCTCACCATTTGATTCTGAACCATTCTTGGGTGCCCCAGGTCTCGCTTTTGAGACCTGGGAAGCAGAGATGCCAAAGTGCAGAATCATACGGTCAGAGACCTCGACCGCGCTTCATCCATGTCGGACGGAATGAAACCCCGTCCTCGCAAGGGTTAAAACCCCATGATATCTTTCGGCTCTTTTTTGGCACGACTGAAGTCATGCCCTGACGCGGCGCCTGTTGATGAAATAAGCTCCAGAGTTACTCATCCAG
>Ga0371490_1000420_pt1 | contig 29636 bp, 25 predicted proteins | sample MB2SIPfraction_FD_207959 | JGI IMG/M metagenome (GOLD analysis project Ga0371490, IMG submission 207959) | Lab enriched peat soil microbial communities from McLean, Ithaca, NY, United States - MB28FN SIP fraction | ecosystem: Environmental > Terrestrial > Soil > Wetlands > Peat | place: USA... | reverse complement strand
ACCGCCTTGGAAGTCCGGAAGCGCATACCGCGCTTGGCTTAGGTCTGCGGTCCACGCCACGGTGCCGTCGCTGGTGATGGCTTGCACGGTGCCGTCGGCCTGGAATGCGAAGACGTCGGCGACGCCGGTGGCGCTGGGCACGGCTGGCACAATATAATTGACACCGGATCATTATCCAGTAATAAAAGGTATTAGTAGTTCGATATCTTTTATAACTTAAGTCGCAATCATACCCGGCGATAGAAAACGAGTCAAGAGAAATATCACCGGGAGAGGTATTACCGGACCCGGTCTGGCATGTCGCAGCCAGGCGGACGACGGAGAAACCGGGATAGGCTGTTCGAACCGCACTTCAGGCGAGGGCAAGCCCCGCGCTGAATCAGGAGGTGCCTGGCCGGAAGCCTGGTGGCGCCGGCCGCTATTGCAGACGGGGGCGGTCCTGCTCGTTCAGCACGAGACCGTCGAAGATGGCCAGAACCTGCTTGCGGTAGCCGTAGACGCGGCGCAGGCTCTCCCGGAACGGGATCTCGAAATCTTTGGCCTGCATCCACTTTTCGATCATCGAGCGGGGGACGTCGATATCCTGGCGCAGTGTTTCCACGTCATGCCCGCGGAGGAACAGGCCGTAGAAAAAGGCGGCCTCGCGCTGCGGGGCTAATGGATCGAAGTCGTCTCTCGCCGTCATACTCAACTCAGCGAAAATGTAAGTATACCTGGGGTCCGCGCCACACGGCAAGTGCCCCTCTGCACATTCTGCATATTCGGAATTAGCATGGGATGGCAGGCGCCGCTGCCCTAACGCAATCGTCCGATCTTGTCAGGGGGCCAGTAGATGAACACGGCTTTGCCGTAAATGCTCTGGCGCCGCACGTAACCCCAGGAGCGGCTGTCGCTCGACTGTGAGCGGTGATCCCCCAAAACGAAATACATGTCCGGCGGCACCACCTGGTCTCTTTCGTTGGCGCCCGGCGGCCAGGAAATCGTGTCGCGGTATTGCTGGGGGACGTAGTCCTCTTCGAGCGGACGATCGTTGACGAAGACCTTGCCGGCATCGATGCGCACGCGGTCTCCGGGCAAGCCGATCACGCGCTTGATGTAGGATTTGTTCTCGTCATAGTGAAATACCACGGTATCGCCGCGGCCGATTCCGCCCAGTCCGAAGCGGTAGGTGAATTTGTTGATGAAGATGCGCTCCTGATCGGTGAGCGCCGGTTCCATGCTGGTTCCTTCCACCTTGACGGGCTGGTAGATGAAAACGATCAACACCACCGCGATGAGCACGGAAAACGCCAGGTCGCGCAGCCAGGCCAGCGCGCTACCAACGCCGGAGCGCACCGGTCGCGCGTTCGATTGGTCCGGCGGAAGCGGAGGGATGGCCTCGGGGCTTGGTCCGGCAGGCATTCCGTATGCATTATAGACGTTCCCGGCCGGTCAGCGGTTGCCCGCGCCTAGCGGTTCTCGGGCCACCGGCCGCGCTTGGCGAGGAGGGCGACCGATACCGCAATCGCCGATAAGCCCTGTCCCGTTATCTTGGACAACGGCATCAGCCGCCCTTCTCATGGTCCAAAGTTGCAATCCATTTACCACCCTCCAAACCCATCTATCGGCGGGACGTTGCGGGAACTCCAGTGTGCGCCATCCGGCACAGCGGGGCGCCGCGCGCACTTCGGGCCAACCCGTCCGTGTGATGCCGCACCCGTTTTGGCCCATAATGAAGGGCATGACTCCTGAAACGGCGCCCGCCACAGCGGCGCCCGCTTTGCCGCTGACGCTCGAAGGGGCGAGCGTGCTCCACCAGATGATGCGCTTCCGGCGCGCGGCGTGGCGCACGCTGGCCGCCGATGTCCGCGCGGAGATTCTGGCCGAAGCCGCCGCCGTATTGAGCCGCATGGAAATCCACGCCGATGGGCGCGAAAGCGCGTTCTATTCATTGCTCGGTCACAAGGGCGACCTGCTGATCCTGCACTTTCGCCGCAGCTTCGAGGAACTCAACCAGGCGGAGATCGAGCTAGCCCGCCTGCGGCTGGGCGACTACCTGGAGCCGGCCACTTCCTATCTGTCCGTGGTCGAGCTCGGCCTCTACGAATCCTCCGCGAAAGTGTACGCCGGCCTGGCGGCAGCGGGGCTGGAGCCGAATTCGGAAGGATGGAAAGCAGGCGTCGAGGAAGTGCTGGCGCGGCAGCGCGCCGCCATGGCGCCGCGGCTGTGGCCGCGGATTCCCGAATCGAAATACGTGTGCTTTTACCCGATGGACCGGCGGCGCGGCGAATCCGTCAACTGGTATCGCGAGTCCATGGCGGACCGCCAGCGCATGATGGCCGAGCACGGACTGGTGGGCCGGCGCTACGCGGGCGAGGTACGGCAGATCATCAGCGGTTCGATCGGCTTCGACGATTGGGAATGGGGCGTCGACCTGTTCGCCGAAGATCCGCTCGTATTCAAGCGGCTGATCTATGAAATGCGCTTCGACCAGGTGAGCGCACTCTACGCGCTGTTCGGTTCCTTTTACGTCGGGCTGCGGGTGCCCGCGGCCGAATTGGGCGGGCTTTTGAATTCCTGAGGCGCCGCGCCGCGTTCAGGGAGTCTTTTCCGCGTGCGGCCGTCCGCCGGCCAGATGGCGGTAGAAACCCAGATCGGTGCCCGTCAGCATTTTGGTGGCAAACAGAATCTGCCCCGTGTGCATGGAAAAGTGTTCCACCACGTGGTAGATGGCCTCCAGCACCGATACCCGGTAGCCCTGAATCACCAACTGCGCGGCCAGCCGCTCGGGAGCGAGCGCGGCGATCACGGCGGTTGCCTCGTCCACGGTTTCGCGCAGGCGGGCGCCGAGCTCCGCCGTGGTGTCGCCGCCGCGCGCCGCGAATTCCGCATCGCGGTCACGCATGTCAGGACGGCCGCCGACCCCGGCAACGATCCACTGGCGCACATTGCCGCACAGGTGCAGCACCAGGTTGGCGATGGCGTTTTCGTTCTCTCCGCCGCGCGCCCAGACCTGCTCCGGCGTGAGCTTGCCGAGGCACGTCTCGATGCGGGGAACCAGCTCGTTGAGCCTGCGCGTGGAGCATTCCAGGAATAAGCGATCCGTCTCGGACATGATCTTTTGAGTGTAGCCGCCCGCCGCCCTGCGCAGAGGCGCGGGCGCGGCATGCCTCGTCCGTACAACGGGCCATAGTAGCCGGGCCAGGCCCGGCTCGGCGCTCGGAAAAGGGGCCGGGCCTAGCCACGTATCTATTTCTTCTGAAACGACTTACGAGAATCTTCGCCGAATTGGGCGATCCAGCACAGGAATCGGGCGCTGATAGTGGTATAATCACAGCTTATGTCAGTCTCTTGATTCCAACCCTGGGGGACTTATTAGCTGGTCCCCATCCCGAACCCCTCGCCGGAACTTATCCTCGTACCAATTGCGAGCCGCCGGCACAAGTCGATTCAGCATAAGGAGTTCTAAGATGCTTAAGTTGTTACCCAGCGGTCTGGTAGTGTTTGTTGGCTTAGCCAGCGCCCCGGCAACAGTTCCTCCGGTGCAGTTTAGCCAAGCCACCGAGGTCCATCGGGACGCGCGCCTGGAAGCCGTTCGCGGGTTTTTCGAAAAGACGGGTTGCCCGGCCCGCGAGTATTCGCAAGCGTTTCTGGATGCCGCCGACGATTACCAATTGGATTGGCGGCTGCTGCCGAGCATTTCTTTCGTGGAATCGACCGGCGGCAAGGCCGCGCCGTACAACAACATCTTTGGCTGGGACAACGGACGCAGCAGATTCTCCAGCCCAACCGCCGCGATCTGGGGTGTGGCTTATCAGCTCGGGTACTCGAAGTTGTACCGGGACAAAAGCCTCAACCAGTTGCTGGCCCTCTACAACCCCGATCCCGAATATGCCGCCAAGGTGAAAAGCGTCATGATCCGGATTGCGGTTCTCCAATAGGCTTAGCCCACCAACGGTAGCATTCGCGTGGAGCGATCTCCGGCCATCTTTCTCTTGACAAGGACTAGTCTGTAGCATAAACTAGTCCTCATGAAGGACAATTCCGCAGTGCCAATGGCCTCCCCAGGGCAGCGAGCTGCCTCTTATTGGTTTGTCGAAGGTCTGCCGGACATAGTGCTCGGAGTGACGCTGCTCATCTTCGGTGGATTGGGGCTCTGGTGGTGTCTCCATATGTCCAAGTCTGTGACGTGGCCCGACCTGTATTTCCTAGAGGCTGGTTTGATACTCCTCTTTTGGAAGGGCCGCGAGATTCTCGTTTTCTTGAAATCGCGCGTGACGTATCCGCGCACCGGCTATGTGCAGCCGCCGGAGGATATTCCGGACATGCTCATAGGACATCCAACTTCTCTGATTACCCTATCGTTCAAGCCCGCCCCTCCGCCGGACGAAAACGTGACCCGTTTCAACACGCGAACGGTATATGTCGTTTTCCTGTGGTGCTTCCTTCTTTTCGGCGCAGCCGCGAACTCTTGGAAGAGCTGGTACACGGCATTGATAATGCTTCCGCTCGCGGTCGCGCTGTATGCGTGGAACCGGCGGTCGGAGCGTCCCTACCCGTGGTGGTCCACGCTGATACTGGCGCTCACCGGGCCGGCGTTGCTGTGGCTGGACCTTTCACCGCTCCTCCAGCCGCTGGTCATGCCGTTGCTGGCCGGCGTGTGGCTGGTGGTGCAGGGGGCGTGCATGCTGGCCGGCTACCTGCGCGCGAACCCAATCCCGCGCGCCCCGGAGGGCGTACGCGCATGACACCGCGAATGCAAGACGATTCCGCAATGCCAGTGGCTTCCGCTGGGCGGCGGGCTGCCGCTTACTGGTTTGCCGACGGCCTGCCGGATATTGTGTTTGGGATGACACTGCTCCTCTTCGGTGCGTTGGGGCTCTGGTGGTGCCTCCATATGCGCGAGCCGGCGAGGCAGACGCGGCTCGATTTCTTTTTCATTACTGCCGGCGTGATCCTTTTTTATTGGAAGGGCCGCCAGGTCGTCGATCTTCTGAAGTCGCGTCTGACGTATCTGCGCACCGGCTACGTGCAGCCCCCGGAGGATGTCTGGGACGCCTCGCGGCAGCTAATTTCTCTGTCCCTGCGGCCCGGACCTCCGCCTGATGAAAACGTGACCCATTTCAACAAGCGGACGGTGAACGTTCTGCAAACGTGGTGCTTCCTGTTCCTTGGCCAGTACCCTTGGAGTCATTGGTACACGCTATTGGCGATGCCCGTGCTTGCTGTCGTACTGTATGCGTTGAACCGGAACTCGGAGCATCCCTACCGATGGTGGTCCACGCTGATCCTGGCGCTCAGTGGCCCAACGTTGGTCTGGCTGGATGTCCCGCCCATTCTTCAGCCGCTGCTCATGCCTTTGCTGGCCGGCGTGTGGCTGGTGGTACAAGGGGCGTGCACGCTGGCCGGCTACTTGCGCGCGAACCCATATCCACGGGCCCCGGAGGGCGTTCGGGCATGACCCCGCGCATGCAGGAAATCTCGCAACTGGATCGCGTGATCCATGAACCGGCGCGCCTGGCGATCATGCTGATTCTGGGCGGCGTGGGCGAAGCGGACTTTCTCTACTTGCAGCGGGAGGGCGGATTCACGCAAGGGAACCTGTCTGGACATCTGGCGAAACTGGAGGAAGCCGGGTATGTCGAGATCGAGAAAAAGTTCAAGGGTAAAGTGCCACTGACCGTGTGCAGTCTCACCGGCAAGGGCAAAGCCGCTTTCACCGAATACGCAAATCGAATGCTGGGACTCTTGCAATCGAGCGGCGCGTCCGGCTCTCCGCAGCCCTAGAATGCGCCATGGCGCACTGGCGCAAGTCCGGCCCACGTTGACAACCCCATCTTAACCGGCGTATATTTGCTAACATACTGATCTTTCAATGGTTGCGGTAGCTGGCCCATGGTCTCGGTCGATCGTGTTTCGGGGGGAAAGGTAGCGCAGTCGCTGCCGCGTACTTGGCGCTTGGCCGAGCGACATCATCCCCGCCAACTACCGGCGAATCAAACATGGGCGGAACACTAATGGCTGACGAGCAGAATGACGCGCAACCGGATCGGGCAATACCGGAAAGCTACGAAGAACTGCTGGACGACTACAGCCATTTTGCGCCGCCCGCGGCCGATGAGGTTCTGCAGGGAACCGTTCTCAGCCTGACCGCCAAAGACGTCATCGTCGATTTCGGATACAAATCCGAAGGCATTGTTCCGATCGAGCAGTTTCAGGGTCACGGCGGCGAAGTCACCGTCCGGCCCGGCGACGTCGTGGATGTGATGATCGACCACGGCGAGCAGATTGAAGGATACGTCCTGCTCTCCCATTCGCGCGCCGCGCGGCTGCGCGTTTGGGACAATCTGGAAAAGGCCTACCAGGAGCAACTCGTCATCTCCGGCCGCGTGCTGGGCCGTGTCAAAGGCGGCCTCGCGGTGGACGTGGGCGTCAAGGCTTTCATGCCGGGATCGCAGGCCGATCCGCGCCCGGTGCGCAACCTGGATGCCTTGGCCGGCCAGGATGTGCCGGTCAAAATCGTCAAGCTGAACCGGCGCCGCGGTAACGTGGTGGTCTCGCGCAAGCTCGCCGTGGAAGAAGAAATCCACGAGCGCAAGAGCGCCACGCTCGACCATATCCAGGAAGGATCTGTCGTTACCGGCGTGGTCAAGAATCTGGCCGAATACGGCGCTTTCATCGACCTCGGCGGCATCGACGGGCTGCTTCACGTGACCGATATTTCCTGGGGGCGCATCGCTCACCCCTCTGAAGTGCTGCACGTGGGCGACGAGATTACGGCCAAGGTGCTCAAGTTTGATCGCGCCAAGGAGCGAGTGTCGCTCGGCATGAAGCAACTGGAGCCCGACCCGTGGGAATCGGTGGCCGAACGCTACCCGGTTAACAGCCGCGTGCTGGGCCGCGTGGTCAACGTCACCGACTACGGCGCTTTTGTCGAGCTCGAGCCCGGCATCGAGGGCCTGATCCACATCAGCGAAATGACCTGGTCGCGGCGCATGAAACATCCGTCGAAGGTGGTCAAGCCCAACGACCAGGTGGAAGCCGTGGTGCTCGAGGTGCATCCCAAGGAGCGGCGCATTTCGCTTGGCCTCAAGCAGCTCGAGCCCAACCCGTGGACCACCATCGACACGCGTTACAGCGTCGGCTCGGTGGTGGAAGGACGCGTGCGCAACATGACCGATTTCGGCGCGTTCATCGAAATCGAGGAGGGCATCGACGGCCTGGTGCATGTCTCCGATTTGTCCTGGACCAAGCGCGTCAAGCATCCTTCCGAAGTGTTGAAGAAGGGGCAGACCGTGCAGGCCGTCATTCTGGCCATCGATTCCGGGGCGCACCGCCTGTCGCTCGGCGTCAAGCAATTGCAGCCGGATGCCTGGGAGAGCTTCTTTCAAACTCACCAGGTGGGCGACACGGTGCACGGCAAGGTATGCCGACTGGCCAGTTTCGGCGCTTTTGTCGAATTGGCGGAAGGCGTGGAAGGGTTGTGCCACTTTTCCGAGGTGCCGGGTTACGCCGGCAAGCGCGCCGCCGAGCCGCCGCTGGCGGTGGGCCAGGAGTTTGACTTTAAAATCGTCAAAATGAGCGAAGCCGAGAAGAAGATCGGCCTCAGCTTGCGGGCCGCGGCGGTCGATGAAGAGAAGACCAGGTTGGTGGATTACCAGCGGCACGCCGCGGCGGCAACCACCACCATCGAGGAGGCAATGAGTCTCAAGGAGCCTGAACCGAAGTAAACAGAACCTTAGTAAACTTGCAAATTGACTGGAATCACGCGATACTGCGGTTTCGTAAACGATTGAGACTCTGGAGCATGGGATGACGAAAGCGGATCTGATTGAAGAGGTCTCCCGCGTGGTGGAAATGACGCGCAAGGAGTCCGAGGTCATCGTGGAAGCCATTTTCGACAGCATCGTGCGCTCCTTGCGCACCGGCGACAAAATTGAGATTCGGGGCTTCGGCAGCTTTCGCACTCGCCAGCGGCAGCCGCGCATCGGCCGCAATCCGAAGACCGGCGCGCGCGTCGAGGTGCCGGCCAAGAAGATCCCCTATTTCAAGCCGAGCAAGGAACTGAAGGACGTAGTCAACCTCTCTGCCACTCCGGCCGCGCCCGCCGACGGCGCGGAGCCCGCGCCACAACAGGTGCCCAACCCGTAGGCCGGCGCGGCGCGCACTCCAATGGACTATCTGTGGACTCCTTGGCGCTACCACTACATCACGGCCGCGCCGGCGGAGCCGGGCGTGTGCGTCTTCTGCCGGGCCGTCGCGGCGGATGACCATGAGGCGTTGATCGTCCACCGCGCCGCCCACAATTTCGTCATCCTCAACCGCTTCCCGTACACCAGCGGCCATGTCATGGTGGTGCCCTTCGCGCACATCGCCACCATCGAAGATCTGCCCGAGCCGGCGTTGTTCGAGATGATGGCCCTGGCGCGCGACGCGGTGAAGCACCTGCGCGTTCTCTATCGCCCGGACGGATGGAACCTCGGCATGAACCTGGGCCACAGCGCCGGCGCCGGCATTGCCGCCCACGCGCACATGCACGTGCTGCCGCGCTGGACCGGCGACACCAGCTTCATCACCACCGCCGGCGAGACCCGCGTGGTTCCCGAGGCGCTCGAAACCACGTGGGAGAAACTGAGCGCGGCGTTTAGAGCGGGGTAGGGGTTGCGGCCGACTGTGGCACCTGGGCTGGGGGGATCTACGCCGAGAGCAGAAGCAGGCCGTCGACGGCCGAATAATCGCCTCGATTGTTGGTGATCAGGGGGACCTGATAATGGAGGGCGCTCGCCGCAATCCAAGCGTCGGCTGTCTGAATCGGACGCCCTTTTCTTTTGGCGGCGAAAGAAACCTCGGCCCATTTTCCACACAGCTCGCGGCTGACCGGCAGGACGGCGTAACGTGTCAGGTACTGGGCCAGATCGAGCTTCCGCCTGTCACCCCGGGCCCGTTCGAGCGACCAGCGCTCCAACTCCGCCAGCGTCATGAAGGAGATCCCGAGCAATCGGCCTGTCAGATGCGAACGGTAGGCGCGCGCCCGTGTATCGCCTTTGAACAGCATCGACACCACGTCGGTGTCAACGATGGCGGCATTCATTGTGGGCCGGGAGGACAGTTACCTTCTCGCCGCCAGCCGCGCAGGCTTGCCGAGAATTCCTCTGCCGATTCGTCGTTGTCGACCGGCTCTCCAAGAAGAATCTCAAAATCGCCAATCGGAGTGACGCCCTGCTGACGGGCGAGTTCCTCGAGGGAGAGCGAAGCGGTGGCGTCCGATCGGGAAGAACCGATTGACTGCGCCCTGTTGTCCACAGCTCGATCATAACAGGCAAGAGCCGGTTCCCGGCTTCACCCGGCGAGCCGCACGGCTCCGTGTGCGGGCGTGTCACGGGAGTTTTTTGTTGGAGGTGGGTGGACTCGTCCGCGCGTCCCCGGCTTGTTGTCATGCAGTCGCGCAGCGCACGTGGACCCGCTGGTTTTCGAGGTCGAGGACCGCCCGTGAGACCGCAACACTGTCGAGGACGGCTTTGGTGCAGAGGATCTGGCGCACTGAATCTTCCATGGTGGCGACAGCGCGTGCACCAATGACAATGGAAGTTAATGCGCCAGGAGGAAACGAATAAAGGTGCACAGAATCGCCGGCCGCCTTCACGCAACGCGACGAGTCCTTTAAGGGCGCGAGCATGCGCCACTCGCGCTCGTACGCCCACTTCGTCCCCTTGGTCACAAACATCGCGTCTCCTTCGAGGGCTAGGATTGAAGGCGCCGGAGGAAGGTCGGCGTAGACAACCTTACGCAGAAAATAGAATTCGTCGTTTTCAGAACGCCTGCGATTGAAGAAGGCGTGCCTCTCATCGAAACCAACGAGTATGCCCCGGTGGCTATCAGCATAATGCGCCCACATCAGAAGGTCATCTGGCGCTTCGGTCAGGCTGAGGATGCCAACGTTGCTATTAATCGCTTCGTGGATCCTCGCACAGAGTGGTGGAGCTACATCTCTCATTAATCGCAGCATCGTCAACAGGCCCGCCGATGCCGCCGCCCTGCCCGCGGCCGTCTTCATAAACGAGTTGAAGACACTGGCCACATCGTCATAGGCGAGTCGGGAACGATGCTCGTCGGGGAGCATGGCGTACGCCTGACGCAGCATCGGCTCGAAATCGACGGGTGCCGCGGGATAATGAGCTAGAGTCTCAGCTTCAGATATGAGTGACTCAAAACGTGGACGCAGTTCGAAGGGGTCATTGAGCGCGCCGGGCTGAGTGAACCGGATTTCTAGGTTCTCGACAACATCGAGGCGTTCGGGCCTGAGGTATTTGAAAAGCATCTCAAAGAGATTATCCTCCGGCAGCCCTACTGCAGCCACACCGTAAACAGAGGCGAAACGGCTACTCCTACCGTCAACTGCACGCCCACCGGGCCGCTTGGGACGAAACCGCCGGGGATGACGGCGTCGACTTGCAGCAGGCCGGCGAAACCTGGCGCTTCGCCCGCGTAGAGAAGCTGCGCGGCGATTCCAGCCACGGTCAGCGTCACAGGCAGCGTGGGAACCGGATACGGCGCGGTGGCGGCCTGGCCGGCGATGTTGGCGCCGTTGGTGAGACCTTCTCCGGTGCCGAAGAAAGTCACCACCGTGCCGCGGGCGGCGGGCGCGGACGATGAGTTGAGGCTGCCATCCTGATTGAGAGCCGCCGCAAACAGCGCCGGCGCCGAGGCCACCACCGGCAGACTTAGCGTGCCCGCCAACTGGCCCTGATAGGTAACCACGACTTCGGTGACGCTTTCGCCGGCGATGGCATAAGGCACCTGCGCGTTGATCTGCGAAGCTTGCGCGTAGAACAGCGGCGCCGGCACGCCGTCGAAGCTCACCTCCGCGCCCGCCAGCATATTGCCGACCAGGCCGGAAGCGTCGAACGTTCCGGCGACGCCGGAAGTGGGGCCGATCGCGGCACCATAGATGGTGACGATCTCGCCGGGCGCCACCGCTCCCTGGCTTTGGCTGGCGGCGTTGACCAGCGCCAGCGCCGCGCTCACCGGGGCCGGCCCCACCGTGACGGCATCGGTCACGGGCACCAGGCGCCGCACGCGGTTGTTGCCGGTATCGGCAAAGTACAGGTCGCCTGCGCCATCCAGCAGCATGCCCGAAGGCGAGTTGAGGAAAGCCGCGAGCGACGCGCCGCCGTCGCCCGAGAAGCCGGCCGTGCCTTGTCCGGCGATGGTGTGGATGGCGCCATCCGGCGTCACCAGGCGGATGGCGTGATTGCCGGTATCGGCGATGAAGAGGTCTCCGTTGCCGTCCACCGCCACTCCGGCGGGCGCGTAGAGGGCAGCGGCACTGGCCGCGCCGCCATCCCCGGAATAGCCCGCCACGCCGCTGCCCGCCACGGTTTCGATCACGCCGGCCGGTGTCACCTCGCGGATGCGATGGTTCGCGGTGTCGGCGATAAACATATCGCCCAAGCCATCCAGCGCGCAGGCGCTGGGCAGGTTGAGTTGCGCGAAGCGCGCGGATTCGCCATCGCCCGCGTCTCCCGGGCCGCCATTGCCGGCGAAGGTGGTCACCGCGAGGTTTGGCGGCGCCACCAGTACGCGGTGATTGTCCGTATCGACGATGTAGACCGAGCCGTCGCGCCCGGTGCAGACCCCGCGCGGGCCGCGCAGCGGCGTGTCCAGCGCGGCCGCATCGGTTCCAGCCAAGGTGGAGATCACGCCCGCCGAAATGTCGCGCACCCGCGAGTTGCCGGTGTCGGCCACAAGCAGGTTGCCCGACGGATTCATGGCCAGGCCCATCGGCGCCCAGAGCTCCGCCGCGCCGGCCGGCACGCCGTCGGTGTTATAGCCCGCCGTTCCGTCGCCGGCCAGAGTCTGGATGATACCGGTCGCGAGCACGATCCGCACGCGCTCGGTTCCCGTGTCGGCGATGAAAAGATTGCCCGCCGTATCCAGCAGGACGTCGGAAGGCTGATAAAGAATCGCGCTGGTGGCGGGAGTGCCGTCGCCTACCGCGCGCAGATAGCCATCGCCCGCCACGGTCGTGATGAGGCCGTCCGCGTACACCTTGCGCACCCGCATGCCATCGGCAATGAAGACGTCTCCGGCCGGGTCCACGGCCAAGTCGTGCGGCGAGTTCATGAGCCCGGCCGCGATGGCCGGGCCGCCGTCGCCCGAGTATCCCGCCACAGCGCCGGCGAAATTCGACCAGACTCCGGCGGAAGTGTTGGATTGGACGGTGATGCTCGGGCATCCGGCCACATAAATGGTCAGCGACTGATCCACGGCGACGGCCGTCGGCGTGGCCAGCACGGTGGAAGCGCTCCCGCCCAAAACCGTGGAAATGACGCCGCCGGAGAGGATTTTGCGCACGCGATTGTTGCCGGAATCGGCGATGTACAGCGCGCCGGTACGGTCCACCGCCAGTCCGGCCGGGAAGCTGAGCTGGGCCACCGTGGCCGCGCCGCCATCGCCGCCCAGGCCGGCTATCCCAGTCCCCGCCACGGTCGCGATTACGCCGGCGGGCGTCACCTTACGAACACGGTGGCCTTCGAACTCGGCGATGTAGAGATTGGCGGCTCGATCGACGGCCACATCGCGCGGCGCGTAGAGCTGGGTCGCGCTGGCCTGCCCGCCGTCGCCCGAGTAGCCTTCCACTCCGGTGCCGGCGATGGTGACGATGGCGCCGTCGGGACTGACCCTGCGCACGCGATTATTCCCCAGGTCGGCGATATACAGATTCCCCGCGGCGTCCACCGCCAGGCCGTAAGGAAGGTTGAGCTGGGCCGCGCTGGCCGGGCCGCCATCGCCGCTGAAGCCGGCCGTGCCGGTGCCGGCGATAGTCGTGACGATTCCGGCAGTATCCACTCTGCGGACGCGATGGTTGTCGGTGTCGGACAAGTACAGGTTGCCCCTCGTGTCCACGGCCACGCCTTGAATGGAACCGATCTGCGCCGCGGTGGCCGGGCCGCCATCGCCCATGAACGAACTGCCGGCCACGGTTTGGATGGTGTAGGCCGGAACGTCGGCCGCTGGCAAGGCCGACGCCGACGCCAACACGAGCCACGCACACCAATTGTGTTTCATGCCGAGCAATGATTAGTGGCCCGCAGCCCGGCGAATTCTCAACAGGGTAGGGCACGCTTTCGCTTGCCCTGTGCCATGGAAGATTTGGGCAAGCCGAAGCATGCCCTACCAGGCGCAAAAAAAGGGGAGCCCGAAGGCTCCCCTGGAGTGAATGCCGCTTTACCCGTCAGCTTCGTCAGAAGCGGAACTTGAGCGCGAGCTGAAGACCGCGCGGGTTGCTCGAAAACGCCTGGGACGGCTGCATGAAGATTCCCGACTGCGGCTCCAGGAATTGGTGCTGCGCGCTGCCGGTGAACCCGATCGGCGCCACGTCGCTCAAGTACCCCGCGATATATTGCGGATGGTTGAAGATATTGACGAAGCGGGCCGAGAACTCGATTCCCTTGCTTTCGGTGATGTTGAATTTCTTGGCGATCGTCATGTCCACGTCGTCGATGGGGTGAAGGTGCTCGGTGTTCCGGCCGCCGTCGGGCAGCGTGCCGGCGGCCGCCTCGATGTAGCGGGCGTTCGGGTCGTCAGCCAGGTAAGCCACGGTGGCGCCCGAGCTATTCTTCAGCGCGGTGACGCCGGAGCCCGTGTTGTCCGTTCCGGCCGGATTTACGAACGTCCGGTCGCCGGCGGAATCGGCGTTAAGATTGGCGTCGACTCCACTCTGGACGTCGGCCAGAGTACCGGTCTGGAAAGTGTAAACCGGAGCAAATTCCCAGTTGCCGACGAGGTTCTTCATGAACCAGTTCGCGTGCTTGAAGAACGGCAGATCGTAAAGAACCTCGAACGAGAAGCGCTGGCGATGGTCGAGCCCCGAACTGGAGCGGTCCAAGGCCAGGTTGGTCGAGTCTTCCGGGCGGCGCGGTGTCAGATAGGTGGAAAATACATCGGCCGTGGAATCGTCAATGGCGTGGCTCCAGGTGTAACCTGCGTTCAACTGCAGTCCGTTCGAGAAGCGGCGGTTCAACGAGTTCGCCCAGCCGTGGTAGATCGAATTGCCCCAGGGCATGTAGGCGGTGATGAAGCTCTGGAAGCCGGCGTTCAGGTAAGCCGGTTTCAGGTAACCGCCGTTGTCGTAAAGGGTCTCCAGGTTGGGCAGCGTGCTGGTTAGCCCGTTCAGCGTGGATTGGCTAGGCGCGGTCAGATACAGCGGCAATTCGTTGGAGGTGTTGACGACCGGCTGCTCATCCAGGCGTTCCTGGACCGACAGGTGCACGCTGTGGGTGCCCACGTAGCGGCTCTCAAAGGTGTAGTCGTTATGGAATACGTGCTGCACGCCAACGTTCCAGGAGATCGTCTCCGGCCGGGTCTGGTTGGGAACATAGCCGGACGTATCGGCAATCGCATCCGCCTGGTCCAGCGTCCCGCCGCTGGTGTTGGGCGGAATGCCGCCGCTGGCCAGGAAGCTACCCTGGTTCAAACCGGCTACGTCAACCGTGGTTTGCGCTTGCGGCGGAAGAGTCAGCAGCCCTTGATTATCGTAGAGCACGTCGTAAAACACGCCAAAACCGGCGCGAATGGAGGTTTTTCCGCTTTGGCCCGGCGAGTAGGCGATACCGAGGCGCGGCATGATCGCATCCTTTTGCGGCTGCGGTTCGCCGAAGGTGATCAGGCCCGGGACATCGGAAATCGCGTTTCGCGTCTGTAGCCGTTCGCTGTAGGGCACCGTCTGGTATTCGTAGCGCAGACCGATGTTGACGGTCAGGTTCGGACGGACCTTCCAGCTATCGTTGGCAAAAACGCCGGCAAGCACGCGGTCTCCGTAATACTTCGAGTTGCCCAGCGAGCGCTCGGCGAGGTAGTCGGGATAGTAATCGAACAGGTAGTCCGAGAGATAGCTCCACTCGTAGTCGCCGCGAGACCGCTGCGTGAAGAACTGCGGCGAGATCTGTTTCCAGCCGTCGAAGCCGAATTTGAGGGTGTGCGAACCCTTGGTCCAGCTCAGGCTGTCGGTCAACTGGTATTGATTCTGAATGCCGCCCTGCGGTGCATTCGGATCGGGACCGATCTCGACCCCAAGTTCGTAGATCACGATGTTCGGGAAAGCATCCAAACCGGGGAATTTCGCGTTGCCCACCGGATACACGTTGGAGTAACGGTTGTACCCCAAGCGGAACTCGTTAACCAGTGTGGGGGCAAACGTGTGGAATTCCGAGAGGGCCACGAGGTAGGCGTTGGCGGGCACGGTTTCGAAGAAGGCCGACGGGAAACCGTACGTGTCCAGGAAGCCGGAACGGTTCAGAATGAAGCGGCCGCGGACCGAGTCGCTGTTCGAGATATTGTAGTCGGCAGAGGCGACGGCGTTTTCCGAGTTGCTGTAGCTGGGCGCCGAGTACCCGATCAATCCGATTGGTATGGATACCGCGTTAGCCGTCTGATTCCCCAGGCTCTCATTGCCGATTCCAACCAGGGGATTGGCGCTGTCGCCGCAGGCCGCCGGCGAAGAGGCCACCGGAGCCGAGCCGAGGTATTGCTTGAGCACGTTCAGGTTGGTCTGGCTGATGCCGGAGATTCCGCTCAGCGTGCTCCATCCAGCCGCGGTCGGCGCACAGGCCAGCCCGGGGGAAGCGACGCTGCCGATCGGCTCGTACTCGTAGTCGACGAAAAAGAACAGCTTGTTCTTTTTGACCGGGCCGCCGAGCGTGCCGCCGAAGCGGTTGTTGTCGTACCGCGGATGCAGCGGAGTGCCGTCCACGGCGCTCAGATTGTCGGCTGCGTCGAGGTCGCGATTTTCCAAATACTCATACGCCGTCCCGTGAAACGAGTTGGTCCCGCTCTTCACCACCTGGTTGAACTGGCCGCCGGAGGAGTGGCCGAAGTCCGGGGTGAACTGATTTTGCAGGAAGGTGAATTCGGCTACGGCATCGTTTGGTACGCCCACCAGGGGACCGGTGACGCTGCCGCTATTGTTGTCGATGCCTTCGATGGTGAAGTTGTTGTTGCGCGGACGCTGGCCGCCAACGCTCGGTCCGGTGCCCACGCCAATGCCGCCGCTGGTTCCCACTCCCGAGGCCAACAGCGACAGGTTAATGACGCCCGAACCCGACGACGCAGTGGGAAGATCCATCAGTTGCTGGGACTCGAAAGCGTTCTGAATCTGCGCCGTGGTGGTATCGATGGTTGTCGAGGTGGCGCTGACTTCTACCGTCGCCACGCTACTGCCAACTTCCAAGGTGACGTTCTTGGTCGCGGTGACGTTGAGTGCGATTTGCACCCCTTTCAGCTCCGCTTTCGCAAAGCCTGCGGCTGTTACCGTAATGGTGTAGGTACCCACCGGTAGGTTGATGATCTGGTATTCACCCGTGGGCTTCGACGAGGTGGTACTGTCGACGCCGGTGGCAACGTTGTGCACGACCACGGTGGCCTTCGGTACGGCCGCCCCGCTGGCGTCGTACACCGTACCCGAAAGGTTGCCGCTGACTAACTGCGCGAAACCCAGCAGGCTCACAATGCCCAGCAATGCGGCCAGGGCGCCAAGTCTTTTGAGGTTGCTCATATCGTCTCCCAATTAAATAGTTGAAAAAGCGAGGCGTGTTTGTCCGGTTGGCTCAAAAACAGATCTCGCTTTTGCCATACGTTCCAACACTGCGTGGTGAGGGCTTTCACCGCACGCGTATTACCAAATATAACAATTCGCTGAATCCCGTTGAAAATCGAATCGCCGCCCACGTCCGAATTCGTTCGAGTCGCGACGAATCTCCCGAAATCGGGGCGGCGGCGGGTTACGGCAAATGTAAGTCTAGCGGATAGAATGCATTAGCGTCCTATGGGAATGTGGACTTGGAATACGCATTTGTGGATTATTGAACAGAATGACCCGATGACGCGCCGGCGGAGACGCGCGTTGCACCTAGTAGGACGCGTGATGCCCCTAAAGCGGTAGTTGGGCTGAGTGATTTGACGCACATTTGGACTTGGTTGGGGCCTGAAGCGAGCTGGCGAAACGCGCGCCGGGCATGCCCGGCCCGCGTCGGAACCAGCAAGATCATTTCCGGTCTCCGCTTTGCTCGTCCAGCGCCCGCAGTTCGTCCTCCGGCATTTCGTAGCAGTGCTCGGCGGCTGGAAACGCTCCCTCGCGGACTTCGCGGATGTACGCTGCGGCGGCGTCTGCGATCAGTCCGCCCAGCTCGAGATAGCGCTTGGCCAGGCGCGGGCTCCATGGCGTCAATCCCAAGGCATCGTGCAGCACCAGAATCTGGCCGTCGCAGAAAGGTCCGGCGCCGATGCCGATGGTCGGCACGGTCAGCCGTTCGGTGATCAAGCGCGCCACTTCGGCCGGCACGCATTCCAGCACCACGGCGAACGCCCCCGCGCCTTCGAGCGCGATCGCGTCATTCAGCAACTCGCCCGCCCGCGCCGCCGTCTTCGCTTGCACGATATTGCTGCCGAACCGATGGACCGATTGCGGCGTGTACCCGAGGTGCCCCAGCACCGGAATCCCCAGCTCGACCAACCGCTCGACCACGGCCAGCACCGGGCCCGCGCCCTCCAGCTTGACCGCCTCGACCCCGCCCTCCTTCAAGAACCGGCCCGCATTGCGAACCGCGTCGTCCAGGCCGGCCTGATACGAGAGGAACGGCATGTCGGCCACCGTCAGCGCCCGCGTGACACCGCGCGCGACGGCCTTCGTATGGTGCAGCATCTCATCCATCGTCACCGGGAGAGTGGTCGGGTAGCCCAAAACCACGTTGGCCAGCGAGTCGCCGACCAGGATCAGGTCGATGCCAGCCCGGTCCAGCAGTTGGGCGGTGAGAAAATCGTAAGCCGTGAGCGCGGCAATCCTCCCGCCGCTCTGCTTGATCCTAGCCAGGTGATTCACGCGAACCTTGCCTGGCTGTTCGGGTTGTGCGTGAGAGGTCACTTATGTTTTCACGATAACGAAGAGCATCGGCGGGAAGCAATCTGCAACCGCCGCGCCAGCGGATAGTGTCTGAAGGTGCATCGGCCGAAAACTCGGCCTCAGTCAATCACCTGAACCTATCTTCGTAATAATTTGTCATCACCGGAACTTCGGGTGGTCGCTTGTATCCCCACTCGGTGAGCGTCGTGAGATTCGTCGGCCCCCCGTTTGTCTTTAGGTACTCCAGGCACTCCCGATTCCAGAAATGAAAGGAGATGATATTCTTCAGCGCGAAGACCGGCCTTCTGGTAGGCCGGGTGCCTGCGTTGTCAGCGTGCTTGAATGCCTCTCTCGCCAAGAGATCAGCACCTTGCAGGGGAAGAAGTTTCTTGTCGCCAACGTCAAAGCCTTGAAGGTGTTTGGCATCTCTCCATTCGGAGAAGTTCCTAAGGGCTTGATAAATTCGAAACGCCTCTGGGGAAGTACGACCGTCCTCGCACCAAACCTTAACCCCCTGCGCTTCGGGATAGTTTTCGGCAAGCTCGGCACCAATACGGCCCATGTTGATGATTGTGTGTCTTAGCGCTAAGAAGTATGGATCATCTTCCAGGCTTCCGGGGAACGTTTGGCGATAATCGGCAATTGGGACCACTGTTCCCAATCCCATCAGACGCGATTCGCGGATGACCCCCACGAGTTTTTTCATCAGCGAGTCCGATTGATCTTTCGTCCAGCCCTTGAAGACGCCGCGCGGTGGGTTTGAATCGCAATCGGTCGCGTGAAACGGCCCCGAGAGATTATATGTGGCAGCGCTCCAGCGCATTTCAAATTGTTCCCATGCTCGTGGATGACCAATCAGGCCACCCACGGCGGCAAACCTTTTCCGCTTGTCGTCCGCACTGTCATCGAAGTATGCGCGTATTACCGTCACTGGATCAGCGCCATCGTCATTGATGTTTCGGCCGCAACAGAAAAAGCCCTTCCTGCATTCTCCCGCCCCAGCGCATGAAAAGTCCAACCAATGCACACTTCAGGCACCCCGCGCCAGCCTTCCCGCAGCCCAAGCTGCTACAATCCCCTATACGGGCTTGTCCGCTCGCCGCCCTTCTTCATCGTGCTCAGCCGGGTCTTCAAAGCATTCCAGTATCGCGACTTCCGCCTCATGTGGGTGGGCGCCTGCACCTCCTCGATCGGGACCTGGATGCAGATCGTGGCGCAGGCCTGGCTGGTCTATGACCTGTCGAAATCCGGCTTCCTGCTGGGCCTCGACATGTTTCTCGGCGGCATCCCCATCTTCCTGTTCTCCCTGTTCGGCGGTGTGATCGCCGACCGCTTCGAGCGGCGCCGCGTGCTGCTCGCCTCGCAGTGGGTGCAGATGGCTTCGGCGTTCACGCTCACTTTGCTGGTAGTGTTCCACCTGGTGCGCGTCTGGCACATCCTCGGGCTTTCTTTTGTCTCCGGCTTCGCGCAGGCGTTCGGCGGCCCAGCCTACCTGGCGCTGATTCCCACGCTGGTGAAGAGGGAAGACATGCCTAACGCCATCGCGCTCAATTCCATCCAGTTCAATACGGCGACCGTGATTGGCCCCATGCTGGGCGGCCTGGCCATGGTGAAACTGGGCAACGCCTGGTGCTTCGGGCTCAATGGGCTCTCGTTTTTGGCGCCCATTATTTCGCTCAGCATGCTGCACATCCGCATCATCCCCGAAAAGACCGCGGAGAGCATGCTCGAAAGCATGAAGGAAGGTTTCCGCTTCATCCGCCGCCACGGCGCGATGGAAGCGCTGATGGTGCTGGCGTTTTCCATGACCGCGCTGGGCGTGCCTTCGCGCACCTTCCTGCCCATCTTCGCCAAGCAGGTTTTTCATCGCGGGCCGGAAGTGTACACCATGTTTATTTCCGTCGCCGGAGTCGGTTCCGTGCTGGGCGCGCTGGCCGTCGCCAGCCTGGGCAACGTGGGCCACAAAGGAAGAATCGCTCTCTCGATGCTGATCCTGATGGGTGTGGGCATCACTGGCTTCGCCCTCTCCCGGTCGCTGGCGCTCAGCTTCGTGCTGGTGTTCCTGAACGGCGCATCCATGGTCGGCGTCTTCGCCATGGTCAACTCGCTGGTGCAGCTGATCACGACCAACGAAATGCGCGGCCGCGTGATGAGCGCCTACAATTTTGCGTTTCGCGGCGGCATGCCGATGGGAAACCTAGTGGTGGGCTGGCTCGTCCCAATCTTTACGGCTCCCACCGTGATCGCAGTCAACGGCCTGCTGCTGGCGTCGCTCGGTTTGTATTTTCTGATGGTGGACCGCAAGGTGGCGGCTTTGTGATCGTAGACGAAATGAAAATGGCGGGGCATCGGATTCTGCGGACAGGGGCCGACATCGGAGAGCATAGTCGCGCAAGACGGCTGTTCCAGCCCGGAGGGCGAAAGGGAATAGCCCACGGCGTGAGCCGTGAGGAAATCCTATGCTCCCGCTGCCAGCCCCGGAACGGGGCGGCAGAAAACTGCCGGCAGCATCTTACGCCCCGTACCGGGGCTGAGCTCACTATTGATCTTTACCCGACGGCTTACGCCGTGGGCTATTCTCTTTCGCTCCTCCGGAGCTTGACCGGCGCCCGAGTTTCGAACGTAATATCCACTTCCAGATCGTTCACCCGCTTTGTAGTGGTTTCGAGATTCTCATGATTCTGCATCTGCTGATGGCCGGGTTCCTGGCCGGGACGCTTTCGCCGCTCGAATTGGCGCGTGACGCGCAGGACCGGCCCGCCTTGGAGCGCCTGGTTGCCGAGGCCGCCGCCGCCGCCGACAAGGCACCGAAGGATGCCGCCGCACAGTTCCGCGTGGCCCTGGCGTCATCCTATCTGGCCGAAGTGGAAATCGAGATGCACGACAAGAAGGCCGCGCGGCAAGCCGCCGTTCGCGGCATTGAGGCGGCGGACCGCGCCATCGCTCTGAAACCGGACGACGCGGAAAACTACCGCGTTCTGGCAACCCTCTGCGGCCAGGCCATCACCGATATGCTGAGCGGCCTGAACTATGGCCCGCGCGCCAAGGACGCCGTCAGCAAGGCCGTTTCGCTGGCGCCCAAGTCGTCGGCGGTCTGGGTGGCGCGCGGCGTGGGCAATTATTACCTGCCGGCGCAGCTTGGCGGCGGCGCGCCCCAAGCTGTCGCCGATTTTCGCAAGGCCATCGAGCTCGACGCGCGCAACGCCGAAGCCTGGACCTGGCTCGGCATCGCCCTGCGGAAGCAGAATCAGGATGCCGAAGCGCGGCAGGCATTCGAAAAAGCGCTGGCGCTCGACCCGAACCGCGTCTGGGTGCGCCAGCAGCTCGAAAAGACTCCCGCCAAATGACCCGTCTCAGGGTGCCCGCCGCTGCGCTGGCCCTGGCGCTGGCGACCTTCTTCCTGTTCCCCGGCCACACCTGGCTTCAGCAGGACTCGCAGATCTGGACGGCGATGCTGGAGCACCTGCGCGACCCCACTGTCCTGCGCAACGACATTCTGGTGCAGCAGCCGCACGTGGGCTTCACGCTCTACGATGAGGTCGCGCTCGCCCTGCGCAGCGTCACCGGCGTGGGATTTCGCGAGGTGCTGGCCCTCCAGCAGATCGCCTTCCGCGCTTTGGGCATCTGGGGATTGATGCTGATGGCCACCGCGGCCGGACTCGATCTGTCGCCGGCGGTGCTGGTGGCGGCGCTCTGTTCGCTGGGCGTAGCCATCGCCGGCCCTGCCGTGTTCACGGTCGAATACGAACCCACGCCGCGCGCGTTCGCGCTGCCGCTGGTGCTGGTCGCCATCGGCCTCGCGGCGCACCGCCGCTATCTGGCGGCCGGCATCGCGGCGGCGTGCGGGTTTCTGTATCATCCTCCCACCACGCTCGCGTTCCTGGCGATTTTCGCTGTGCTGACGCTGCGCCGGCGCCAGTGGCGCTCCTGGATTCCGCTGGCGCTGGCAGCGGCTCTGCTGGCGTTCACTGCGGCCCATCAGCACGGCGCCGCGCAGCAGCCCTTTTGGGGACGCATCGGCGCGGCGCAGGAGCTACTGCAACGATTGCGCGCGTCCTATATTTGGATTTCCGCCTGGCCGCTCCGCTACATCGTTCACCATCTGCTGCTGGCCACGGCGCTCGCCGCCGCGTGGTTCCGCATTCGCCGGAGGATCCCGGTCGAATTGCGCGCGTTCGTGTTGGGGCTGCCGCTGCTGGGCCTGGCCAGCATGCCGCTCTCCTGGCTGCTGCTCGAACACGCCCGCTGGGTGCTGATGCCGCAGCTTCAGCCCATGCGCCTGCTGCTGTTCCTGGCTCTGATGATGCAGTTCCTTGCCGCCGTGGCCGGAGCGCACGCCGCGCTTGCCCGGAGGTGGTGGGAAGCGGTCGCGTGGTTCGCCGTGGCGTGCTGGCTGCCGCTCCAGCCCGTGGTCACCGAGCCCTACGCCTGGCGCCGCGTCACGGTGCTGTTGCTGGTAGCCGCTATCGCAGCAGCCGCCACGCGTTTCCGCGCCGCCCCGCTGGCAGGAGCCGCCGCGCTCCTCCTCATCCCGTTCGCAGGCGGCGTAGTCAACTACCGGCAACTCGACACGCCCGAGCTGCGCCAGCTTTCCGATTGGGCCGCTCACTCGACCGCCCGCGATGCCGTGTTTCTCTTTCCCGATGCCGGCCGCACGCTCGCCCCTGGCGTCTTCCGTTCCGAGGCCTTGCGCGCCGTTTACGTGGACTGGAAAGGCGGCGGACAGGTGAACTTCAACCGCCCGTTCAGCGAGGAGTGGTGGCGCCGCTGGTCCGCAACCGTGGCGGGCGGTTTCCACCCCGCCGACATGCCGAAATATGGAGCTGCGGGCATCGACTACATTGTGTTGCAGCCTCCACATCGCCTGCCCGAACCACCGCTTCTCGCCAACGCGCAGTACCTGGTTTACAAGGTTTCGAGGTAGGGTGTGCGCGAAGACGACCGCTCCTGACGGTCGCGGCTCCGATTGCTTTCGAGGATGGAAGCGAGACCGGAGTAACGGTCGGCCTGCGCCCAACGCAGTCTATTCGTACCGCAGCACTTCCGCCGGGGCGATTCTCGTTGCGTTGCGCGCGGGATACAGCGTCGCCAGGAAGCTGACCAGGATGGCCGCGGCGGCGATCCACACGCCATCCACCCAATGCGCCTCAAACGGCACGAAGCTTAACGAGTAGACCGCTTCATCCAGGTGCACCCAGTGGTATTTATCGGCGAAGTACGCCAGCGCATAGCCGCCGGCCAGGCCGATGGCGCTGCCCACCACGCCGATCAGCACTCCTTGCAACATGAAAATGTGGCGCACCTGCGCGGTTCGCGCGCCCATCGACATGAGGATGCCGATGTCGCGGTACTTTTCCATCACCATCATTACCAGGGTAATGAAGATGTTGAGCGCGGCCACCATGAGAATCAGGCCGATCACGATCATGGCCACGATGCGCTCCATGCGCAGCGCGCCGAGCAGTTGCTTGTTGCGCTCCTGCCAGGTGGTGGTGGTGTAGCGGCTGCCGGCCACGCGTTCCACGTCGCGGGCGATCTCCGGCGCGCGGTTCAGGTCGTCGACCTTGAGTTCGATCTGGTTGATGACGTCCTCGAGCGACAGCGCCTTCTGCGCGGCGGCGATGGAAGTGAACGCCCATGTGTCGTCGATATCGAAAAAGCCGGTTTCGTAAATGGCGCACACCTTGAAGCGGCGGATCGCCGGGCGCGGACCGAAGGGCGTGAGCTCGCCTTCCGGGCTGACTAGCGTGATGTTGTCGTTGACCCGCATACCGGTATCTTCGGCCAGCCGCGCGCCGAGAATAATGCCCGGCGGCGAAGCATTGGGATCGAACAGGCGCTTTGTCGAGCCGGCTTTGAGATGGCGCAGCGCGTCGCTGATGGCGAGTTCGGAATCGACTTCGACTCCCTTTAGCACCGCGCCGTGCGACTGGATGGCGCCCTCGAGAAACACCGGCGTGTAGAGCGCGGGCGAAACCGCGGTCACGTGCGGCGTGGCCCGCAAGCGCGCGGAAAGATCGCGCCAGCCGTCGATGCCGTTGTTCAGCTTCTCGGACACGTTGATGTGCGCCATGGCGCCCAGCAGGTTTCGCTCCAGCGTGTTGCGGAAGCCGGTGGTGACGGCGATGGCGATCACCAGCGCCATCACTCCCACGGCCACGCCGAGCACCGAAATGGCGGTGATGACGGAGATGACCGATGCGCCGCGGTGCGCGCGGAGGTAGCGCGCCGCGACGAAAAGCTCAAAACGGTAGCGGGTCATAATTCAGTCTCAGCAACAACCGGGGCAGGACCGCTCCCTTTGGTCGCGGCTCCGATCGCATCGTACGTCACGACTGCCTTCGGAGCCGCGACCAAAGGGAGCGGCCCTGCCGGGATTGGGCGGTCAGCTTCCCAATCATCCCCTACGCCGGCGCGCCTCCCTCATCGAGCTCGCGCATCGCGCGCACCAGATCAATCGGGCCCTCGGGCCGCAACAGGGGGAAGAGGATCACGTCGCGGATGGAACGGGAGCCGGTCAGAATCATGGTGAGACGGTCGATGCCGATGCCTTCGCCGCCGGCGGGCGGCATGGCGTAGGCCAGCGCGCGGACGTAATCCTCGTCCATCTGGTGCGCCTCTTCGTCGCCGCGCTCGCGCATCGCAATCTGCATTTCAAATCGCCGCCGCTGCTCCTGCGGATCGTTGAGCTCGGTGTAGGCGTTGCCAATTTCCATCCCCGCGGCGTAGATTTCGAAACGCTCGACAAACGCCGGATCCTCGGGCTTGTTCTTGGAAAGCGGCGACGTTTCGACCGGGTAATCGTAGATGATGGCCGGCTGGATGAGCTTGCTCTCGACGCGCTGCTCGAAGATGTCGGTCAGCGCCTCGCCGGCGGTGGGCCTGCGGGAAAGGCGCCGCAGCCACTCGGGATTGGCGACCTCCTCGAGAGACGGCCGGTTTTCGCCTTCCCAAAACCGCACCACAGCTTCGCGCATCGTGTAGCGCTCGAGATGGCTGAAATCGAGCTGATGACCGTCAAACTCCACTTCCGTCGAGCCAATCGCATCGAGCGCGGCTTGCTTGAGCAGAGCTTCGGAAAAGTCCATCAGGCCGCGGTAATCGGTGTAGGCCTGGTAGAACTCGAGCATGGTGAACTCGGGGTTGTGATGCGTGGAGAGGCCTTCATTGCGGAAGTTGCGGTTGATTTCATACACGCGCTCCAGGCCGCCCACCACCAGCCGCTTCAGGTACAGCTCCGGCGCGATGCGCAGGTACAGGTCGATATCGAGCGTGTTGTGATGGGTGACGAAGGGCCGCGCGGCAGCTCCGCCATAGAGCGGCTGCATCATGGGCGTTTCCACTTCGATGAAATCGCGCTCCTCCAGTTGCCGGCGCAGCGAGGCGATGATGCGCGCCCGCGTGACGAACACCTTGCGCACTTCCGGGTTGGCGATCAGGTCCAGGTAGCGCTGGCGATAGCGCGTTTCCACATCCTCCAGGCCGTGCCACTTTTCGGGCATCGAAAGCAGCGTCTTGGAGAGGAACTCCAGCTTCTCGGCGTGGATGCTCAGCTCGCCGGTGCGGGTGCGGAACAGGTAGCCCTCCACGCCGATGATGTCGCCGATATCGAGCATCTTGAAGAGCTGGAAATCGCGCTCTCCGACCGCGTCTTTCTTCACATAAATCTGCAACCGCTCGCCGTTCTGCTGAAGATGTGCGAAGCCTGCTTTGCCCATGTGGCGAACCGTCATCATGCGCCCGGCCACGCGCACACGCACCTCGGGCGTGAGTTCCTCGGCGGTCTTGGAGCCATATGCGCTCAGGATCTCCGGAATGGTGTGGGTGAAGTCGAAGCGCCGGCCGTAGGCGCGGTAGCCCAGCGCCTCGATTTCGCGAACGCGCGCCAGGCGCTGCTTGAGTAGGTCGTCTTCCAGCGACAAAAATCTCTCCTGTGAGCGAAAACACCTATTATACGGCTTCGGTTTCTTGGGATCGCCCGCCGCGCCCCCCCTGCATTTCTTCAGGTGCTAAGATAATAAGGTCCGCTCGGCAATCTCCTGCGGAATCCGTGTCCTCATATGTCCGGTCTTTATTGGGCCCTGCTGGTCAGTCCGTCGGCATCCGGCCGGTTGAGCCAGATGTTCGTCAAGACGCCGTTTGCGGGCATCCACCAACTGGCGTGGTTCGACTGGGCCATGCTGATTCCCTACTTCAGCGTGCTGGTGGTTCTCTCGGTGTACGGGATTCACCGGTACGACATCATTCGCACCTATTTCAAGTACCGCAAGAACGCCACCGGCGAGCCTTCCGCGCGCCACTTTGAGAAGTTGCCGCCGGTGACCATTCAGTTGCCGCTCTTCAACGAGCGCTACGTCGTGGAGCGCCTGGTGGAGGAAATCGTCAAGATCGAGTACCCGAAGGAGCTGCTGCAAATTCAGGTGCTGGACGATTCCACCGACGACACGGCGCCCTTCGCCGGCGCGCTGGTGGAACGCTACCGCGCGCTGGGCTACCCGATCGAATATCTTCACCGCACCAACCGCCATGGGTTCAAGGCGGGAGCGTTGCAAGAAGGCCTGCAATCCGCGACCGGCGAATTCGTGGCCGTGTTCGACGCCGACTTCTGCCCGCCGGCCGATTTCCTGATGCGCACCATCCATCACTTCGCCGACCCCAAGGTGGGCGTGGTGCAGACGCGCTGGAGCTACATCAACCGCGATTACAACTTCCTCTCCGAAGTGGAAGCCATGCTGCTCGACGGGCATTTCATTCTGGAGCACGGCGCGCGGTCGCGGGCGGGCTATTTCTTCAACTTCAACGGCACGGCGGGCATTCTGCGGCGCGCCATGATCGACGATGCGGGCGGCTGGCAGCACGACACGCTGACGGAAGATTCCGACCTCAGCTACCGGGCGCAGCTCAAGGGCTGGCGGTTTGTCTACCTGCCGGGCCTGGATTGCCCGTCCGAGCTGCCGGTGGACATACACGGTTTCCAGGTGCAACAATCGCGGTGGGCCAAGGGCCTGACGCAGGTTGCCAAGAAACTGCTGCCGCGGCTGCTGCGCGCCGATATTCCCAAGCGCGTCAAGGCGGAGGCGATTCTCCATCTCACGCCCAACATCTCCTACCCGCTGATGATCGTGGTTTCGGCGCTGATGCTGCCGGTGATGATCGTCCGCTTCTACATGGGAGTCTGGCAGATGGTGTTCATCGACCTGCCGCTGATTGCGGCTTCGTTCTGGTCGATTTCGGCGTTCTACGTGATCGCGCAGCGCGAGCTGCACCCGAAGACCTGGAAGCGGTCCATCCTGATGCTGCCCATGCTAATGGCGGTGGGAGTGGGACTGACGATCATCAACACGCGCGCGGTGCTCGAAGCGCTGTTCGGCGTGGAGACCGCTTTCGCCCGCACGCCGAAATACGCCATCGCGGATCGTCCGGTGAAACTGGAAGTTAAGAAGTACCGCGGCCGCAGCGGCTGGCTGCCCTACGCCGAGATTTTGGTGGGCACGTATTTCCTGGGTATGGTGGTCTTTGCCATTCAGACTTACAACCTCCTCGCGGTTCCTTTCCTGCTGCTGTTCGTGTTCGGCTATTACTGGGCTGGCTTTGGCACGCTTTATCAGGAGCAGCAAGGGCGCCTGCGCTGGATGAAACAGCAGCGCCTGGCGCTCAACGCCGCACGGCAGGGATAAGCGGGGATTCCGAAGTTAACTTCGGCGAAGTCGCATTCCCATTGCGGAGCACCATGAAGCGACAGGTTGTGTATCAGGGCACGGCTTTAGCCGTGCCCTGATACAAGGCGTCCAACTCCTGGATTTGGCGGCGCTGTGTATGACTAGGAGCGAAGCCCAAAAGGGAATGCTCGGAAAGAGGGGCGGCAGGAACCACGGAGGAAACCCAATATGACGGTCGAAGATCGTTTCAATGAACACTACAAAGAAGGCTCGGCCCCTTGGGACATTGGCAAGCCGGATTTCAACCTGATTCAAGTTGTGACCGCTACGCCCATTGCTCCCTGCAAGACTCTGGAAATCGGATGCGGAACTGGAGATAACGCAATTTGGCTCTCGGAAGAGAACTTCACTGTCCTCGGAGTTGATGCATCGGAGATTGCGATTGAGAAGGCCAGGGAGAAAGCTGCCAATGCGAATGTCATTTGTAAGTATGCCGTGCTGAACTTTTCCAAGAGCCACGTTGAGGAAGCACCATTTGCTTTCGCGTTTGATCGGGGCTGCTTCCATACGCTGGATTCCGCCAGCGAACGGCAGACTTTCGCCAAGCAGGTCAACCGTCATTTAGGCGAGAACGGCCTATGGCTCAGTCTTATTGGAAATGCCGATGACGAACTCCTCAACGAAGGCCCTCCAAAACGGACTGCCGGAGACATTGTTGGCGCTGTCGAACCGTACTTCGAGATCTTATCTCTGGTTTCAAGCCAATTCGAGACTCACCTTCCAGCCCCGCCGAGAGCTTGGGTTTGCTTGATGAGGAAGAGGAAATCCGGGGAGTGACGCATGAAGATCCTGGCGCTGGAAAAAGAAGTTCCTGGCGCGAGCGAGGACCAGTTCAGAGACGACATTTTGAAAGCGGAAGCTCGAATACTCGCGGGGCGGGTTGGTAACGTCCCGGCCTGCCAAACGCCCCCGCCTTCACATCCCGACAAAAACGCTGCTGCGGTATCATATGCGTCCGAGGAGACCAACCGATGACTACTGGCTTCACACGGCGGCAATTCGCCCGCGCCGGCGCCGCGGCGGGCTTGGCGGCGGTGCTTCCGCGGGGAGTATTCGCCGCGCCTGACCCCTATTACACGGCCCTCATCCGCGCCGACGACGAAATCGGCCTGGTGCGCCCGGAGTTTCATTCTCACTTCGCCGAGCACTTGGGCTCCTGCGTGTACGGCGGCATTTGGGTAGGCCCGAAGTCTCCCATCGAAAATGTGGAAGGCTTCCGCAAGGCGGCGGTGGATTACCTGAAGGAGCTCGGCGTGCCCGTGCTCCGCTGGCCCGGCGGCTGCTACGCGGACGATTATCATTGGCGGGAAGGCATCGGTCCCGTGGCCAAGCGGCCCAAGCGCGTGAACATATGGTGGGGCAACTACGTCGAAGACAACAGCTTCGGCACGCATGAGTTCATCCGGTTCTGCCGGCTGATCGGCGCCGAGCCGTATTTCGCCGCCAACGTCGGATCGGGCTCGCCGCGGGAGATGCGCGACTGGATCGAGTATTGCAACTTCCCCTCCGGCAGCGCGCTGGCCGACGAGCGCGCCGCCAACGGATCGCCCGAGCCATTTCGCGTGAAGTACTGGGGCGTGGGCAACGAGGCGTGGGGCTGCGGCGGCAATTACCGGCCGGATGGCGCCGGGGCCGAGTTCCGCCGCTACGCCAGTTACGCGCGCGCGTTCGGCGACACCAAGCCATTCCTGATTGGCTGCGGCCCGGGCGGCAACGACGCTAAGTGGACGCGCGGGTTCATGGATGCGCTGGCCGGCAGCCGCTTGCCCGACGGCTATTCGATTCACTACTACGTAAATGGCGAGCGGCCTCCGCTGGAATTCAGGGAGCACGACGCCATGACACAGATGAATACCTTCCGGGCCGTGGAGCAGGCAATTATCGACCAACGTGAATTGCTGGATAGCTACGACCATGGCCGTGGCATCGGGCTGTTTCTGGATGAATGGGGCGTCTGGGACCGCATCCCCAAAGCCGACCAGGAACGCAACGGCGCCTTGTGGCAGCAATCCACCATGCGCAGCGCGGTGGCAGCGGGACTA
>Ga0371490_1000419_pt1 | contig 29639 bp, 22 predicted proteins | sample MB2SIPfraction_FD_207959 | JGI IMG/M metagenome (GOLD analysis project Ga0371490, IMG submission 207959) | Lab enriched peat soil microbial communities from McLean, Ithaca, NY, United States - MB28FN SIP fraction | ecosystem: Environmental > Terrestrial > Soil > Wetlands > Peat | place: USA... | reverse complement strand
GGTCACGATTGCCATTCAGTTAGCGGCCGCGGCCCTGATGGTCTGGGCGCGTGTGACATTCGGAAGGCGCAGCTTTCACGCCGTCGCCAACCCCACGGAGGGCGGGTTGGTCACCAACGGCCCGTATCGGTACCTCCGCCACCCGATTTACGCGGCGGTATTGTACTTCCTCTGGGCCGGCATCGCCGCTCACCTATCCCTAGCGCACGTGATCGTCGCTCTCGTCGCCACGGCCGGCCTCGCGGTCCGGATACTCGCCGAAGAGATTCTCATCGTCGGCAAGTACCCGGAATACGCCGGCTACGCCGCTCGTACGCGACGCGTGGTGCCGTTCGTGTTCTAGCGGCTGGGGTGGCGAGACCGGCTTTCGGCCCTATTGCGTGGTCGGCCGGATGCCGGAGATTTCGCCTTTTTGCAACTGGTCCGGATCGTTGGGAGGCTTGAAATCGTTGGTGTTGAAAATGCGCCATGGTTCGCCGGGAGGTGAGACCGCGAGCACCAGGGCAACCGTGAAACGCGGGCCCTGGAAGTACTCGACCTTGATCTCGTGAACGCCCCGTGTCAGGGTCGCGCTCCCGCTGATTGCCCGAGCCGAATGCTGTCCGTCGTTGTCGATCACCACTTGGTTGTTCAGATACAGCTTGGCTCCGTCATCGGACAACAGGCTGAAACGGTATTGCCCCGGGTTTTCGATCCAGAACCGGCCCGTATACTCAATCGCGAACCACTCGAATCGGTCGGTGACGTTCGGGAATCCTTCATCGAAGTTCTGCGGCCACACGTTCAAGTGCGTGGTGTAAATCGAGCCGGCCGGCTGCATCTTCGCAAACTTCGGCAGCCGGTTGGTTCCAGGTTTCAAGTAGAATACGCGGCCTTGCAGGCCGGAGGCGTCTACAACGGTAGTTCCAAACGTGTATTCCGGTTTATCTTGCGCCTGCGATGAACCAAGCGCCAGCCCAATAGCCAGCGCTGCCGACCACAGCTTGCCGAGTCGCATATTTACTATTACGTACGCGCGAGGCGCCGAGGATGCAGAAATCACGAGCCGGTGCGGGAAGTCGGTGCGGGGGACACGGTGCGGGGGACAGACAGCACTGTCCACGCGGCGCAAGAGCGGCGCCTTGGGACAGTGTAGTCAGTCCCCCGGTTTCACTTCGGCGTAAACGTCGAATCCACCGCGAACCGTTTGTAGTTGCTATAGGAAATGCGCAAGCGCTCGCGCTGCGGGCCGGTGCGGAATTGCAGCGTGTCGTCGGCCAGAGTATGAGCCGGGAACCAATACTTGCCGTCGACCGGCTTGCGCACGGTGGTGAAGCGGGGAAACAGGTTTTCGTCCTTCGTCGACAGAATCTGCGGCACGGCGCGGCCTTCGATGCGCACGATGTTGAATTCTTTCTTGTCCGCCCAGATCAGCCCGTCGAAAAATCGCTGCCCTTCCAGAATTTGCCGCGGACGCACCTGCAATACCCAGCAGTCCACGCCATCCACGGTCTCGTCACCCTTCGACTTGGTTTCGTAGTTCCACAAACGGTCTTCGGTGAGCACCAGCGGCTGAATGTCGCGGAAGTCGCGAAAGTCCTCGGGCGTCAGCTTCAGATTGATGAGGCCCTTTTCGGGCTTGCCGATCAGCACTTCGGTGCGCTCCTGCTGCGGCGAAAAAATGATGTCCCGCACCTCGCGGTACTGGCCGCGCAGGATGCCGCGCTCGTCCAACTGCTCCACGGTGAGGGTCTGGCGGTAGGTGTACTGATTGCGCTCGGCTTCGGTCGCGCTCTCGCGGTGCGCCACCAGTTTGGCCAGGTTGGGCGGGGCCTCCTGCGCGCGCGCGGCGGGCAGCCACAGCAGCGATGTTAGAATGAGGCCGATGGCCAAATCGTTCGGCGGCTTCCGGGCGGCTCTGCTGGCCGGCTGGATGGTGCTGGGCGTGGCGGGGTTGACATTCGCGCGGGCCAAGGGCATTCCATTCGCCGCGGCGCTGCCGGTGATCGCCGCTTTCCTGGCGGAATATTCATTCTATCTGGTGGCTGGTTTCCCGGCGGTGCGCCAACGCCTGGCCGGGCTTGATGTCGTGTACCCGGGCCGGACTTCGTCCGCGCTGCCCGCCATTCTCACCGGCTCCCTGCTCGTTCCGTACTTGCTGTGCTGCTGCGGAGCCGTCCGTTTTGACTCGCTAGCCTTGATTCGGCTGGCGGCGCTGGGACTGGCGATCAGCTTGTGGTATGTGATTCTGCCGGCGGCCATGCTGCTCGATGCGGCGTTTTTGGCGCTGATCGGCTGGGTCACCCTCGGCCATTATTTCGACGGCATCTACCCGCGCTTCTTCGGCCAGCACCTGGAGACTTTGGGCGCGATCGGCCTGCTGCACGTCGTGGCGTTGACCTTGATGCTGCAGCGGCCGATCGCGGAAACCGGCTATGGCTTTTGGCCAAACCAGCGCGAGTGGATCATCGGAGTGCGGCACTATCTGTTCTTCCTGCTGCTGGGCGGACCGCTGGCGATGGCGCTCAGAACCGCGCATTTGGCGGCCATCCCGGCGCCGTTGTGGATCGTGATCGGCACTTTCTTCGGCTCTCTCTGGGTGAGCTCGCTGGCGGAGGAATTCCTCTTCCGCGGCGTGTTGCAGCAGTGGATGGAAGACTGGACCGGCAATGCGCGCGCGGCATTGCTGCTCACGTCGATCGTCTTCGGCCTCGCCCATCTTTGGTTTCGCGGCTTTCCCAACGGGCGCTGGGCGCCCGTGGTCACCGTCCTCGGCTGGCTATGCGGCCGGGCACGCAACCAGGCCGGCAGCATTCGCGCCAGCGTGGTGACGCACGCGCTGGTGGTGTCAACCTGGCGCGCGTTCTTCGTGTAGCGCGCGTGGTTCGAGGGGAACCGGCGGCAAAGACCTTGCCGCCGGTGCCTTTTCGCGATTGCCGCCGGCGCCCAAAAGGTAAGGCACCGGCGACAAGATCGCCGGCGTTACCCCGCAACGGGTGCTCCCCCTGGCGCGTCTTCTGCTATAGTTACGTCACAGGAATGCCTATGCGATCCCTTCGAATTGTCGTGTGCGTCAGCGCACTCGCGACGCTGCCTGGATTTCTTGCCGCGCAGGACCAGGGCCCGATCAACGGGCCGGGCCAGCCCGTGGCCAAGCCGAAGCAACCCGCGGACAACGGCCAGCCCGCCGATCAGGCACCCATCCCTTCGCAGTATAAGCGCAACCCGGATGCCGGCCCGATGCCGACCTTCAAGAGCGACGTGGACATCGTAACACTTGACGTAGCCGTGATTGGTCCCAACGGCCAGTTTATTCCGCAGATCCCGGCGGGCAACTTCCGCGTGCTCGAAGACAACGTCCCGCAGCAGATCCGCAAGGTGGACATGGCACAAGCGCCGCTGACGGTTGCCCTGGTGGTCGAGTTCACGGAGATTTTTCAGCGGTTGTATAGCGGCGTATGGTTCCAGACGCAGCAACTGGTCTGGACGTTTGCCAATGGGCTCAAGCCGGAGGATTACTGCGCTGTAATCACGTACGCTATGAAGCCGGAAATCCTCACCGATTTCACCACCGACAGGAGGAAGATTCAGGAGGCGTTGCAGCAACTGACCATTCCGACATGGCACGAAGCCAACATGTTCGACGCCTTGGTGGATACCGCGGACCGCATGTCGGCGATCGAAGGCCGGAAGGCGATTCTGCTGATCACCAGCGGCATCGATACGTTTAGCAAGCTCACTTACGACCAGACGCGCAAGAAGTTGCAGGAAGCCGGCGTACCGATCTACGCCATTTCGCTGATGGGGCTGCAGCGCGAATTGATGGGCTCGGAGCCGATAGGTTTGCTGCAGGCCGACAACGAGTTGAATACGTTCGCGAAGGAGACAGGGGGAAGAACATTTTTCCCCAAATTTCAGGGCGAGTATCCCTCAGTGTTTAACGATCTCCGCCAAGCGCTGGGCACTCAGTACGTGATCACCTATTCGTCGAGCAACAAGGCGCACGACGGGACCTTCCGCAAAATCAAGGTGGAACTGGTGGACCCGAACGGCAAGCCGCTGCCCATCAAGGACCAAAAGGGCAAGCCGGTCAAATACGCGATCCTCACTAAGTCTGGATACAAAGCGCCCCGCGAAGTGGAATAGGGCCGGCGAGCCGGGCGGCGAGTCCCCAGTGGCCCCTTTCGGGCCTTCCTGACTGTGATCGCGCCCGAGCCGTAGCCGGTCCGGCGTGCGGCCGGCCACTTGAACGCCCTCCTATTTCCTGCGTGCTGCCGGTTAATTACATAACGTCCGGGTAATGCATTTGCGTTCTTCCGGAAACGTTCGCCTTGTGAATCTCACTAGTATCAGGTGCGGTATTCGCGGAATTCCTCCGGCGCGAGGGCACGCATCAGCCTGTACGGAGGAAGGATCTCATGAGCTTCGTGGGTTTCGGCAATCAGAGAAGCCAGTTTTCTTGCGAACCGGATCGCGCTGGCGGCGCCGCGCCAGCCACTGCACGTCCGGCGGGCGCGTTGGTTTCGCCAGCGGCGGTGCTCCAGCGCCACGCAGGCGTCATGTTCGAATACCAGGGACCGGCCGCGATGACAGTAGTCAGCCCGCTCACTGGAAGGACCTACCGTTTCGTGCATCCCGGCGCACGCATCGCGGTGGACCCGCGCGACACCCCATGGCTGACGTTCACGCCAGACCTGGCGCGGGTGGGATAGCAACGTTCGCAGGCCCCAGACGTGTTAGGCCTCGTTACGCACGAACCGTGACAACCACTCTCCCGCCGTCGCGCCTCCAATCGCATCGGAGCCGCGACCGTCAGGGAGCGGTTTGGCGCTATTGCTACCGAACGGGTCGTAGCCTCACCGACCCTCGACAGCCCGAATGTTACACTAGCGGGTTGTCGAATCATTTCGAGCGCGCTGGACGCTGGTTTCTGGAGTCCGGCATCCAACTCGCCGATGGAGGCGTGGCCCGTTATTACCGCGTGGACACAGAGCAGAATCGCCCGGTTTCGACCGAAATCACCGGCTACGCAATCAGTGCGCTGCTCTACTTGCATGACCTGACCGGCGACCAGCGTTACCTCGACCGGGCTCTGGCCGCTGCGCGTTTCCTGGTGCGCGATGCGTGGCGAGCGGACCTGGGCACGATGCCGTTTGAGACCGATCCGCCGGCCCTGTCGTACTTCTTCGATTGCGGCATCGTCGTTCGCGGGCTGCTGGCCGCGTGGCGCGCTGTGCGCTCGCCAGAGTTTCTCGATTGCGCCATTGCGGTGGGCCGCTCCATGGCGCGCGACTTTCGCGCGCCGGATGGCTGGCACCCGATTCTGACGCTGCCAGGCAAGACGCCGCTCGAGCGCGATGCCGCAAGCTGGTCGCGCATGCCCGGTTGCTACCAGTTGAAATCCGCCATGGCTTGGCGGAATTTGCACGAAGCAACCGGCGACACAGAGTTTCGCGACCTGTACCGCGAGTCGATCGATCTGGCGCTGGCCAATTCCGCCAGCTTTCTGCCGGACAGCGCCGGCCGCCTCAAAACCATGGATCGCCTGCACGCCTACCTGTATTTTCTGGAAGGTCTCGTGCCGGCCGTCAAAGAGCCCCGGTGCGCGCTGGCCCTGGCCGGCGGCATCCGCCAGGTATCGTGCCTGCTCCGCGAGATTGCGCCCGAGTTCGCGCGCTCGGACGTCTACGCGCAGTTGCTGCGGATCCGCATTTTGGCTGATGCCGCGGGAGCCGAGCCGCTCGATCGGGAAGCCGCCGGCGCCGAGGCGCATGCGCTGATCGAGTTCCACGCGGCTTCCGCCGATCCGCGCATCGATGGCGGATACTGGTTCGGCAGCCGAAACGGCGCGTGGCTGCCCCACGTCAACCCGGTTTCGACGGCGTTCGCCATCGAAGCACTGGATCTTTGGGAGCGGCGCGTCGTCGCCGCCGAGCCCGGCCGGCCGATGATATGAGGATGATCGATCTCGACTCCGCCCTCGTGGCGCGGGCAGTCCTGCCTGCTGTGTCGAGAGTCGTCTCGACATTTCTTTGTTGCACAACGATATGCCGCCGCCAAGAAACGTCGCCACGACTGGCGACGCTGCAGGCCAGACGGCCCGCGCCACGCGTTGGAGCCGAATGATTGTGATAAGAGCCGCCTACGCCGCCGCTCGCCTAGCAGGGTGGGCGCGTCCTGTGCGGAGTCGCGCGGCGATGGTCCCGCTCGCCGCCAACACAGCCAGCGCCGGAATCTCCGTGGTGATCCCGTCGCGCGATGGAAAGGCGCTGCTCGAAGCTCAACTGGCCGGAATCGAGACGGACCTGGCGGGTGTTTCGGGCGAGATCGTCGTCATCGACAATGGCTCGAGCGATGGCACCGCGGAATGGCTCCGCGCCACGTACCCGCAGGTTGTGATCGAAGTCTCGCCCGAGCCGCTTTCGTTCGCCGCTGCCGTCAACCGAGGCATCCGCCGCGCCCGTTTCTCCCACGTCTGCCTGCTCAACAACGACATGCGGATCGATCCGGGCTTCTTCGCCGCTTTGCGCAAGGCCTTTCGGGCGGTGCCCGGCCTGTTCTGCGCCACGGCGCAGATTCGGTTCCCGCCGGGCGTGCGCCGCGAAGAAACCGGCAAGGCGGTGATGGCGCAGGCCGCGCCGGAGGATTTCCCAATCCGTTGCGATGAGCCCTTGCCCGGTGAGGATCGCACCTGGGTGCTGTACGGCAGCGGCGGCTGTTCGGCTTACGATGCCGCCAAGCTGCGCGCGCTGGGCGGTGTGGACGAAGCGTACGCGCCGGCGTATGTCGAGGATCTCGACCTGGGCTATCGCGCCTGGCTGCGCGGCTGGCCCAGCGTATACGTGGCCGGCGCGGTGGTGGAGCACCGGCACCGCGCCACCACGTCGCGGTATTACAGCGAAGAACAACTTGCCACGATGTTGGAGGTGAACTACTTGCGGTTCCTGGCGCGCGCGGTAGCCAGTCCGCCGGTTTTTCGGCGGCTGTGGAGACAGGCGCTCGACCGGTTGCAATTGCGCGCCCAGAGCAACCCGGCGGCGCGGGCCGCGTTGCGCAGCGCAGCCAGGTTGGCGCTGGCCGGGGGACCGCATAGGCCAGCCGCTGATGAGGAGTCGCTGCGGTGGGGCAGGCTTCAGCCTGCCAACCCTGCGGAGGCACCGCGGCCGGCTGTTCCGGAGGAATCGCTGCTGGCGCTGACGGATGGTTCGGTCGCATGCTTCCCCGGGCGGCCCGTTTCCGGCAAACCTCCGGCTCTGGTTACCGCGCGGGGGTTCGAGTCCGCCACGACCAATGACGAAGGCGACGCGGTTCTCTTGGTTCGCGTCGGCCAATTGGAGCCGCCGCCGGTCAACCTGCTGGCCCGCTACACGGAGATCGTCGAGGCTCGCACCGACGCAGCTTTCGATGCCGCCGCTCAGTGGATCAAGCGGTAACGCCGGCGGTCTTTGCCGCCGGTTCCTTGCGAGCAAACATTCCGCGCTGAAGCCGAAGCCTTTGCAAACAAGAGTGCTTGCGAGGGGCAGGACCGGCGTTCGCAGGCCGGGGACCTGCGCCACTCCACCAGCGCCATCTTCTATAATGATGTTTCTTTATCTGAAACCATTCCACTCTTAAGGAGTATTCATGCCCGCGAAGCGTATCGGTATCCTGACCGGCGGTGGCGACGTCCCCGGATTGAATTCGGTCATCAAATCGGTTGTCTACCGGTCCGGTGAATCCGGATGGGAGGTGATCGGCATCCGGCGCGGCTGGGAAGGCCTGACCCACGTCGACCTGCAGGACCCGGCCAGCCGCAGCCGCTACATTCAGCCGTTGAACCGCGAGAACACCCGCACCATCGACCGCACCGGCGGCACCTACCTGCACAGCTCGCGCACCAACCCGTCCAAGATGTCGAAGCTGCCGCCAACGCTCGAACGCCGCACCTTCCCCTCCCGCGAGAGCACCAAGAAGGGCGTCACTTCCACCGTGTACGATGTCACGCCGGCGGTGCTCGAAAACCTGGAAGCGCTGGGGATCGAGTGCCTGGTCGCGATCGGCGGCGACGATACGCTCAGCTACGCGGCTGAACTGGATCGCCGCGGAGTCAAAGTCGTGGCCGTGCCGAAAACCATGGACAACGACGTGCGCGGCACCGAGTATTGCATCGGCTTTTCCACCGCCATCACGCGCGCCATGGATGCCATCGAGCGCCAGCGGACCACGGTCGGTTCGCACGAGCGCATCGGCATCTTCCGCGTGTTCGGCCGCGATGCCGGCTACACCGCGCTCTACACCGCGTATGTCACCTCGGTGCGCTGCTGCATCCCCGAGTACAAAGTGAATCTGCCGAAGCTGATCGAAATCCTGGTGAACGATAAGAAGCACAACCCCAGCAACTACGCACTGGTGATTCTCTCCGAAGGCGCGGAGTGGGAAGGCTATCAGGTCAAGGAGTATGGCGAGGCCGACGCCTTCGGGCATCGCAAGAAGATGAGCGTGGCCGAAGACCTGTCGACCGAAATCAAGTCGGCCACCGGAGAGGAGACCATCGTCAGCGACCTGACCTACGATTTGCGCTCCGGCAGCCCGGACTTCGTCGACCGCCTGGTGGCGAACACGTTCGCCGGCATGGCCATGGACGCGATTGAGGAAGGCAAGAGCGGCCTGATGGCGGCCATCAGCGGCGGCTGCTTCACCTTGGTGCCGATTCCCGATCCCAAGCTGGGTCCGCGGCATGTCGAAGTCGAAACCATGTACAACACCGAGCGCTTCCGGCCGGTCTACGATCACAAGCTCGGATTGCCCATCTTCCTCACCAGGGCCTGAGGCTTGAACTGGAGGCATCTGTTTTCGCGGGCGGACGCGCGGCTTACCGCCGAGCTGCGCGCCCGCATCCGCGCCTCGTTCGACCGGGCCGCCGGCGATGAGGAGCACTTTCCCGCCACCATCGATCCGCGCATCTATCATGTGAAGCTGATCCGCCGGCACCTGGGCGACCTGGCCGGGCGGCGGGTGCTCGACGTGGGCTGCGGCAAAGGCCGCTTCGCCCGCGTTCTGCACGACCAGGAACCGGCGGCCGAGCTCTTCGGCTTGGACCTTTCGCTCGAGATGCTGCGTTTCGCGCCGGCAGGCGTTCGCGTCTGCGCCGGCTCGATGACCGAACTGCCGTTCGCCGACGCCGCGTTCGACGCGGCCTACGCCACCGAGAGCCTGGAGCACGCGGTCGAGATCGCCCAAGCCGTCAGCGAGATCTGCCGCGTGGTGAAGCCGGGTGGGCGGATCGTCATTATCGACAAAAACGCCCGCGCGCGCGGACGCCTCAAGACGCCCGAGTGGGAGCGCTGGTTCGGCCGCCGCGAACTCGAGGGCCTCTTGAAACGCCACTGCCGCCAGGTGGAGAGCCGCGACATCTCTTACTGGGAAGACGTGCCGCCCGACGGCCTGTTCCTGGCCTGGCTGGCGGTGAAGTGAACCGCAGACGGCGAACGCGACATACCTGTCATCGCGATCTTTGTTTTGGCCTGCCGGAGATTGGACGCGAGCATGTTTGGCGCTATTATGAGTTCGGCTAAGGGTCCGCAACGCGCGCAAGCGCAGACGGGGCGCAGCGGGAGGTAGTCGTGGCTGACTGGGTTTATTGCGGTTCTGACGCTGCGGTGAATGCCGTAGATACGCAGAGTCTGTTATGTGTGCATAGGGCTATCTGGTGCAGTCCGCCGAGGCTTCGCCCGTGGCCGGGAACTCCGCACCCCGGGGAGAAGCTGTGGCTGGTTTGGCGCGCATCGCCATCGAGCCAGGTCATTGTGCTCCTTGGAGGCGGGCGGGTCGACCAAGCCCCTCGCGCCCTCTTCGGCACTGTCCTGTTGTGGACCGATCCCGATTCACCGGGCCTGCGCGCTGCTGCCGAGCAGCTAGGGTACCGCGGCCCCACATCAATGTCCTTTCTTCGGCTTCGGGGGGTTGTTTTTCCTGTCGGAAGGCCGGCTGTTCAAGGGCTCACCGGCGTCGGCGCCCGCCTTAATATTGCTTCGCCCGTTCAGGTCGCGGTGCTCTCAGGGGCTCTCCCGATCCCGTAGCGGCTGCAACCAGATAGAGAAGTGCGCAAGAGTTGCCCAGGCGCTGCACCATCCGGGCGGACCGCGCCCCCAGGCCGCCCAGAAGCAGTCCTCCCTTCCGCCGACGCTACAATGGAAGATTCTATGTCATTCCAGGAAGTGGTCGAAGCGGAAGGCCACCTGATCGACTCCCATATCATGGAGAACATCTTCGATACGGTCGTCGAGCAGCACGGCCGCTTCGAGGTGGAGGAATTCCGCATCGGCCGCACCAACAGCGAACCGTCCTATCTGCGGCTCAAGGTAACCGCCGCCGACCAGATGGCGCTGGACCGGCTGATCGAGACGCTGCTGCTGCTCGGCTGCGCGCCGGTGGACTCTGGCGACGCCCAGCTCCGCGAAGTCGAGCGCGACCGCTGCGCGCCGGAGGATTTTTATTCCACCACCAACCACCGCACCTACGTGCGCCACGGCGAGCAATGGATCGAGGTGGAAAACCAGCGCATGGACGCCATGGTGGTGGTGGAAGGCGGACGCGCCCGCTGCCGGCGGCTGCGCGACCTGCGCCGCGGCGACCGCATCGTGGCCGGGCTGCGCGGCATTCGCGTGGTTCCCGAATCGAAAGAGCGCGGACGCCTGTCGTTCGCCTTCATGGCCAACGGCATTTCGTCGGAGCGCCAGGTGGAAACCGCCGTGCGCCAGACCGCCGAGCTGGTGCGGCAAACGCGCGCGGGCGGCCTCAAGGTGGTGGTAGTAGCCGGGCCCGTGGTGGTGCATACCGGGGGAGTGGAAGGATTGTCGGCGCTCATCCGGCAGGGCTTCGTGCAGGCTCTGCTGAGCGGCAATGCGCTGGGCGTTCACGACGTGGAAGCGGCTTTGTTCGGCACTTCGCTGGGCGTTCGCCTCTCCGACGGACGCCTGGAAGAGCACGGCCACCGTAACCACATGCGCGCCATCAACGCCATCTTCCGCGCCGGCTCGGTGGCGCTGGCCGTGGAAAGCGGCCGGCTGCGCTCCGGCGTATTGTACGAATGTGTGAAGGCGGGCGTGCCGTTCGTACTGGCCGGCAGCCTGCGCGACGATGGCCCTTTGCCCGACACCATCACCGATATGAACGCCGCGCAGGACGCTTACGCGGCAGAGCTCGCGGGCGCCGGCCTGGTGCTCTGTCTCGGTTCGATGCTGCATTCGATCGCCACCGGCAACATGCTGCCGAGCTGGGTCAGAATCGTTTGCGTGGATATCAATCCAGCCGTCGCCACCAAGGTCAGCGACCGCGGCACCGGGCAGGCCGTGGGAGTGGTGGCCGATGTCGGCCTGTTTCTCGACCTGCTCTCGAAGGATCTCGCATGAAACGCCAATACACCGATGCCCACGCGGAATCCGGCACGCGCGCTCCGCTGCCGGAGATCGAAACCTGGCCCAACCAGTACCGCGAGCCGTACGAAATCGAAATTGTCATGCCGGAGTTTACTTCGATGTGTCCCAAGACCGGCCTGCCCGATTTCGGCAAGATCGTTTTGCGGTACAGTCCGCTGCGGCGCTGCGTGGAACTGAAATCGTACAAGATGTACCTGCTGGCATATCGCGAGGTGGGGATCTTTCAGGAGAACATCGTGAACCGGGTGCTGCGCGACGTGGTGCGAGCGGCCGAGCCGCTGTCGGCCACGGTGATTGGCGAGTTCGCGCCGCGCGGCGGGCTCGCGACCGTAGTGACGGCCGAATGGAGGCGAAAACGTGGAAAGCGCTGAGCTGATCGCCATTTTGCGCGACGTGCGCGACCGGGTGCGCGCCAGCAACCCGGAAACCGCGGCCGGCGCCACCGATATCGCGCTGCCCGATCTCACCGGGTTGATGCACGCGCGCGACGCCGCGTTGGGGAAAGTGGCTTCCATTGGGACCGTCAATCCGCGCGCCGGCGGCCCGCTGAACGGCCTGATCCAGGCGTGGAAGCGTTTGCTGGCGCGGGTCCTCGATTGGCACGTGCGGGAGCAGGTGGAATTCAACCGCAAGGCCATCGCGTGCGTGGACGCTGCCCTCGAGGCGCTCAACCAATCCAATCGCGCCTTGGTCGAGTTCGGCAACCGCCTGGCCGCCGAGCGGAATCTCCGCGAAGAGTTGGAAAAACAACTCCGCGAACAGGTTAACGAATTGGACCGCCTCAAGACCCAATCTGCGCGCCGCGACGAGTTGGAGAAGCAACTGCGCGAACAAGTTGCCGCCATGCTGGCCCGCGTCGAAGACGTCGAGCAACGGGAGCACGGCCGGAGCCAGGAACTGTCCGACATTCGCGCCCATTGGTCCGAGTGGCGGGTGGGCTGGGAGCAGAAGCTCGCCACCAACGAGATGCAGTTTCTGCGCAGCGTCGCCGATCTCGACGGGGCCTTCCAGTACCGCCTCACCTTGATGGACAGCAACTATCGCGAGGCCGTGCGCTCCCAGCACAATGACTTCACCGTCCGCCTGGACCAGCGCGGGCTGGAGATCCAGAAGCGCCTGTGGGCCGACCTGGAGCGCGTGCGCGCGGAATTCGACAAGCTGATCCACGTCGAGCTCCGCCTCATCCGTCAGCGAACCGGAGCCGCATTTCAGTCGCTCGCTCCGCCGGAGCCGGGCGGGGCTCTCCAGCCATCCCAACCCGCCGCTCCGCTCGCCTTCGACTACGCCCGGTTTGCCGAGGCGTTCCGCGGCAGCGAGGAGCGCGTCAGGGCCGGCCAGCGGATCTACGTAACCGATTTCAAGAGCTGCGCCAACGTGCTTGACATCGGTTGCGGGCGCGGCGAATTTCTCGAGCTGATGCGCGAAGCCGGCGTGCCGGCGCGTGGCATCGATTCGAGCCTCGAGTCGATCGCGCTCTGCCGCCAAAAGGGACTTTCGGCCGAAACCGCCGACCTGTTCGATTACTTGCGCGGCCTCGGCGAAGGTGAGCTGGATGGCATTTTCTGTGCTCAGGTGGTGGAGCACCTTCCGCCCGAGCGTTTGCCGGAGATGATCCGCCTCGCCGCCAGCCGGCTCGATCGCAACGGCGTCATCGTCATCGAGACACCTAATCCCGACTGCCTCGCCATTTTCGCAACTTACTTTTACCTGGACCCGACTCACTCGCGGCCGGTGCCCGGGAAGTTACTGAGTTTCTACCTGAGCGAGTTCGGCATCGGCGACTTACAGGTGCGACGCCTCGAACCGGCCGTGGATTCGATGCCGTCGTTGGCCGACTTGCCCAACGAGTTTCGCCAAGCTTTCTTCGGCGGCCTGGATTACGCCATCATCGGCAAGAAAGTGTGACCCGAGGTAGGACAGACGATCGCTTTTTGTCGTCTGTCAAGGTCTCGATACTCCGTGGAGCGCGACAGACCACGCAAGGCGATGGTCTGTCCTACCTGCGTCGGCATTCTCGCCGAGTCTATTGCACCAGCACCATCGGCGCCCGCCAGAAAGCGAACTTCTGCGCGGTGGGATCGAGCACGCTCACCTGACAGGTGTAGCGCCCCGGCTGCAGCTTGCCCAGCGGCAGACTGAAACGCACCGGCAGCGCCTTCGATTTGTCGTTCAGCCCCTGGCTGACCTCGAGCGGCGCCGATTCGAACGCCTTCGTCTTGCCGCGATAGAACGCCACGCTGGCGACAATAGGCTCCGTTGCGGTCGCGGCCGGTTCGTACGCCTCCAGGTAGATGTACATCTCCTGGTTCTTGTTGAAGACGCGCGTCACGCTGGGCACCAGCTTCTGCCCACCGTCGACCAGAGGGTTGGCGGCCAGCAGTTTCTTATCTTTTTCCGCGCTGAACACCGCCGCGTCCAGCGCGATGCGCTGGCTGCTCAGAATGACCGAGCTGATGGGCAGCAATTTCTGGTCGCGCGTAAGATCGGGAATCATGAAGTTGATTTCGTAAGTTCCCATCTTGCCCGTTTCATTCTCGCGCGCCAGGAATTTCAAATTGTACTTACCCGGCGCCAGCGTGAAACCGGTATCGTATTCGAGCGGATGCTTGGCCAGGTCCGCGGCGGTTTGCCCTTTCAGCTTGACTTCGGCCATGTCGCGCACGTTCTGCACGATCTTGCCGGCCGAGTCTTTCACTTGGCCGATGAAATCGATGCGTGTGGATTCAGCGCCGCCGTGCCGCGCCAATTCCAGCTCGCTGCCGGGAATCTTCGCCACCACCGGCACGAAGTAACGGTCGTGCGCCAGACGGAAATAATCGATCTCCACCGCGATATCGATATCGGTAACCGGATCGCCCAGCATCAAGGCTTCGGCTAACTGGCGTTCTTTGTCCGTCGTGTTGAGCTTCCCGAATTCCTTGCTGGCATAATAGCCCTGGCGGTAATCGAGCTTGGCGATGCGCGCCGCCGTCTGCTTGTCCTTCAGCGCGATCTTGACGCGGCGGAAGCGGCCATCCAGCGCTTCGTTGGCCGAATAGTAGCCGATGATGTAGTAACTCGATATGTCCTTCTGCGCCTGCACGATTCCCATCGATAAGTCGTTGTTATCGAGCAGCGCCTTGCCGCCCGTATCTGAGGCCAGCGTGTAAAGCGTTTCCTGCTGTCCCTGGAAATTACTCACGACGGCGCGCGCCGAGCTGCCCGAGTACATTGCCTGGCCACCAGGCGATCCCTTGGTGGCATCGCCCAGCGGCGCCGCCGCCACCAGGCCGCGGGCGTCGATGGGATAGAAAGATACGTTCGAGCGGATGGCGGCGTTGATGGTGGCTTGTAACTGGGCCTGGTTATCCAGCCCGTTGCGCGTCATGCCGCTGGCGAAATACACCAGCGCCTTTTTCTCGTTCAGCGAGGCCAGCATCTTCACCGCCGATTCCAGCGCCGAAAGCTGCCGGTCGGTATTGAAGATGTTGAATTCCGTGTCGTCCTGCTGGAAAGCCGCGCCAGTATCGGAAGCGCTGTCGTCGGACACCGTTTCATCCAGGCCCAGGCCTTCGCCGATCGTCAGCTTCTTGATGTCCTGGGTCAGCAGGTCGCGGTCGTCGGTGAAGTCTTCCACGACCTTGATGTCGCTTGCGAACGTCATGATCGCCATCAGGTCGGACGCCGTCATCTGCGTGTTCAGGAATTTCAGCGCCGCCGCCTGGGCGCGCATCTGGTCCTGAATCGGCATCGAGGTCATGTCGAAAAACATCACCATCAGCCGCTTGTCGCGGTACTTGACGTCACCCGGTTTTTCCGGCGCGATCTCAACCGCCGTGAGCGGCTTCACCGCGGGTGCTGGCGCAGCCGCCGCAACTTGCGTCCGCTGCTGCAAAGCCGGCACCGGAGCCGGCACCGCCTCATTCGACAGCTTCTGAAACTCGAAGACGCTGATCTGTTGCGGCTTGCCATCCTCGGTGACCAGGAAGTCGCTAGCCTTCAAATTGTCGACGGGGTTGCCGTTCTGAGACTTGACGATCACGTCCTCCACCACAAGCTGCCGCGTGGTGCTGAAGGTCACGGTGCCTCGCGGAACGCCGGTCGAGTTGCTGCCGCCTTGCGGGACTCCCTGTTGCGCGGAGACCGCCAGCAGCCAAATCGAGAATATGGCGAGCGCTTTTCGCATGGCTCTAAAACCTGAAACGCACGGTGGCCTGAATATTGCGCATGGCGTTGGCCGCGGTCGGCAGGCCGAACTGCGAATTGCCCAGCGTGGTGTTCCACGCCGCCCAGGTCACGTGGTTGAGCACGTTGGTTCCGTCGAACCGGATATCCATGCTGCGCCGTTCGCCGAACCGGAACACGCGGGCCGCCGATGCATTCAGCCCAAACTGCATGGGCCCGATGATGATGTCGCGGCCCGCGTTGCCCCATTCGCCGTCGGGCGGCGCGGCGAACACCGCCGTGTCGAAGCCGTAGCCGGGCAAGGCCGCGCCCAGCGGCCCTCCCAGGTATTCGGCGCGCGTAGTGCCTGCGATGCCGGTTCCGCTGGCCAGGCGGCCGATCACAGTGGGCGTGAGTGGCAGCCCGCTGCCCGAGGTCAGGCTGGGGCCCAGCGTCCAATCTTTCAACAGCACGCCTTTCCAACCTTTAATAAGCGTTCCGCCGCGCGTCCCCATGCCGGTCGAGTATTGGAATATCAGGTTCAGCGTGTGAGTGCGGTTGAAGGGCGAAAGCGAACGCTCGGCTTCGAGATCCAGCCAGTTCTGCGCGTAGCCCGCTCCGGCCGCCCCGCGCCCGCCCAGCGTCTGCGCATCGTCGATCGCCTTGGAAAAGACATAAGTCGCATTCGCCAGGAACCCGTTATGGAAGCGATGTTGTAACTGCGCGCTGGCGGCATTGTAATTCGAGTTGCCATTCGAAGTCTCGTAAACGTATCCACTCGGGTAACCGCTGGGTGCCACTCCAGCCGGAAATGTCCACGGCAGAAACTCCTGCACCTGGTGCGTTCCTTTATCGCCGCTGTAAGTGAAAGTCGCCACGAATGACCCGCGCAGGTTCTGCTGCACCGAAGTTTGCCAATAGTGGATGTAGCCGATGCGGAAATTCGGATCGAGTGCGAACGTCTGTGCGGTGGTGCTGATGGCCGGCAGAGTGAGCGCGTTCTCGAGCGACAGCGTGGGCGCCAGTGACACCGGGTATTGCTGCGTGACGCTCGTCGATAACGGCGCCTGCTGCGACATTTGGCTGGCCAGCGGCTGGAACACCGAGGTGTTGTAGTACAAGCCGTAGCCCGCCCGCACCACCGTCGAGTGCTTTGGGAACGGCCTCCACGCAATCCCGATGCGCGGCTGAAACTCGTGATAGTCGGGGCGCACCAGCGAATCCGGCAACCCGGCCTGGCTGGCCAGAATGCACGAGCCCGCGCCGCCCGCCGGCGGCGCCGTGGCGCACACCGGCGTCGCCGTGGTCCAGTCCGGACCCGCTTCCAAACTCACCAGCCGGTTGTATAGTTCCGTCACCGGCGCCTGGAAATCCCAGCGCAGCCCCGCGTTGATGGTAAAGTTGCCGCGCATGTGCCAGTCATCGGTTATGTAAGTGTCCGCCCATGAGGCGCGGAAGTACTTATCCGCCCCGCTCGGCGAGTAAGCGATGGAACTGGCGTCCGGCAGGCCCAGCAGGAAGTCGGCGAAGTCGAATCCAGTGCCGCTCACGGCCTGACCGTGCGAGCCCGCCAGGCCCGTCATGCCACCTGTAAACGTGAAGCTGCCGCGCGCATTCTGCTGCGCAATCTGGTTGAAATCGAGCCGGCGAACGTCGCCGCCGAACGTCACATTGTGCGCGCCGCGCACCCAGATCAGGCTCTCGCCCGCCGAATTCGTGTTGTTGTGGTTGATCTGGTAAGCGCCGTCGCTCAATCCATATATGCCGCTCGAAAACGACAAGGAGGGAGGTCCCCAGAACTGCGCCGCCTGGTCGTTGCCCAATATTCCCGCTTCCGCCGAAATGTTCTCCGAATTCGCGAAAAACGGAGTCCGGTTAGTGGCCGACCGGCTGAAGCTGTAGCGCAGGTTACTGATCAGCCTGGTCGTAATGTGGTAATTCCACTGCAATCCGGTATTAATGCCGGTCATCTTAGTAGTATCGATAAAGTCGAATAAGTTTGGTGTGGACGAGTTACTGCTTTGCCAGGCAAAGTTTCCCGACACCTGATTCTTCGAGTTAATCGTCTCGCTGATGCGCGAGTTGATGTTGGTCTGGTTGCTGATGCCGACAATCGGCGCCTGGTAGTTGTACCGCGAGCTACCCGCGAAATTCGGCTGCGGGTAAAAGTTGAGCAGATCGAGCGCCGCGGAATCGAGCCGGTTGGTGGGGATCAGGTTGCCCGCAAACGGCGCACCGCTCAGCGGGTCGTAGATGGTCACCGGAGTATTGGCGACGGCGTTGAGCGCCTGCGAAAAGTTGCCCGCCCGCTCGTCCAAGGTCGGCACCAGCGCCGTGGTGGTGGTGGCATTGCGCCCTCGCGTCAATTGATAGTTGATGGTGAAAAAGGTGTGTTGCCCGCTCAGCACGTGCGGAATCTTCAGCGGTCCGCCGAGCATGCCGGTGGAACGGAACTGGGCGAACGCCGCCTTGGGCGTATCCTGGCCGGTCAAAGAGAACGGCCGCGCGTCCAAGGCCGAGTTATTCAGAATTAGCGCGACGTTGGCGTTGTAATGCGAGCGCGGATTGCGCCGCCCGTTGCCGAAGGAAGCCTGGTTGCCACCGCGGCCGCCTTGTCCCCCGCGCCCCCCGCGGCCGCCCCCGTAATTGCCACCGAAGCCACCTCCGCCGCCGCGGCCGCCGAAACCACCACCGCCGCCGCGCCCACCGAAACCGCCGCCCGGCCCGCCAGGACCCCCGCCCGGCGCGCCGCCCGCTACTGCTGGGCCGGCGCCCATATCCATTCCGCCCGGGCCGCCCGGCCCGCCCATGCCCATACCATTTATGCCGCCGGGCCCGCCAAATCCCCAGTCATTCTGCTGCGGCATGTTCAAACCGCTATTCACGCTGCCATTGACGACATAAGCGTCCGAGCTCTGGGTGACATCGCCCGTCCCGATCGCTGTGGCGCTTTCGCCGCTGCCGTTGTCCGACCCCGCTTCGCCCGATTGATTCACATCCAGACGCTGGAAACCGCCGCCCTGTTGCGCGCCCTGCCGCAGCGAGGGCCGCCCGCCGCCCCAATTGCCACGGCCGCCGCCGGTGGGCACGCTGCCGGCCGCCGGCTTCGCGGCAGCCGCCTGCGCCGGCGGCGCGGTGCCAGGTTTGGTTGCCGATGCCGCGGGCGCGGGAGTCGCTTGCGCCGTTGCAGCCGCCGCCGGCGGCGTCAACTGCTTCCGCAATGCATCCAGCGTCAGCACCGTCAAGTCCCAATTCGGGCTGGGTGCATCCGGAGCCACGCCAATGTCACGCACCACCGGGCTGAATCCCAGCATCGAAATTCGCAAAGTCCAGACGCCGTCGGGCAGGTCCGAAAAGGAATACGCGCCCGAGTCGTCGGTCGAGGTGACGAAGCTCTTGTTGCCCTGCGTGGCCGTGATGGTCGCCCCAGGCACCGGAACCCCTCCCGATTTGACCCAGCCATGATGCTCGGAAGCCAGCAGACACGCAACCGATAATCCAGCCGCCAGCGCCCATCTGTAGGGGCCGGGCATGCCCGGCACGGCGTATCTACAAAACGACCGCCTCAAGTGCTCAACGATACGGTTCGCCTCCATAGGTTGCTGTCTTCTTAGGCGACAGCCTGTAAGAGAATGTTACCGCTCTTCCGCGGCTTCGCGTCCTGCACGCGCGGGATAAAAATGGAACTTTCTTCCGCAGCGCCTTCCCGCTGCTCCATCCAACCGGTGCGCACGCAGCCACGTCAAACGGCTGCGGCGCCTGCCACGGTATAATCGTCGTCTGGTGTTTAACAGCTCTTTGATGGAAGTGGAGAGAAATTCTTTAGACTAATGAAACAGGCATTCAGCACGAGACAATTCCGCCTGCCCCTCCTGGCCGGGGGACTGGTTCTGGCGCTGGCTCTGGCGCCGGGCTGCAAACGCGAGCCGAAAACCGTTAAGGTCGCGGGAGCCGAAGGCGAAGCGCTGGCGCTCGCCTCCACGGTGAGAACTTCGCAAATCAGCCAGGAGCCGCAGCTTCTGGACGGCTTCTATAACATCGAAGCGAACGCCTGGCGCTGGACCGCCAAGCAGTTCCGGGTGGTGCTGCGCCCGCCCATCGGTTCGGCGCAGAGCGGAGCCACACTGGTGATGGCGCTCACGGTACCTCAAGTCGCCATCGATCATGCCAAGTCGTTGACGCTGTCGGCGTCCATCGAAGGCACGCCGCTGCCGCCGGAAACCTACACCAAGGCCGGTCAGTACGAATACAAGCGCGACGCTCCGGCTTCGGCTTTGAGCAAACCGGCGGTGCGCATCCAGTTCTCGCTGGACAACGCCATGCCGCCCACCGGCGCCGAACGGCGCGAGCTTGGCATCATCGTCAGCTCGGTTGGACTCCAGCCGAAGTAGGAGTTCTTTCATGACGGGACGGTTTCGACTTCTGCTCACCAGCGCGATCTGGGTGAGCCTCGCCGGCGCGCAGCCCGCATCCAAGCCGTTCTTGATCGATCACGTGCGGGTGTTCGATGGAACCCGCGTTCTCGAGAACTCGAGCGTGCTGGTCGAAGACGGCGTGATTCGTTCGGTGGGCAGGAACATCGCTGCGCCAGCGGGCGCGGATGTTGTGGACGGCACCGGGAAGACGCTCCTGCCAGGCCTGATCGACGCGCACACGCATACCATCGAGGAAGCCAGCCTCCAACAGGCGCCCATCTTCGGCGTGACTACCGACCTGGACATGTTCACGCTCCCGCAGTCCGCCGCCGGCATCAAGAAGCAGCAGGCGGAAGGCAAGCTGCTCGACTACGCGGATCTGCGATCCTCCGGTTACCTGGCCACCGCGCCCGGCGGCCACGGCACCGAGTACGGCATCAAAGTCCCCACCATCACTAAGCCGGAAGAAGCGCAGGCTTGGGTGGACGCGCGGATTGCCGAGGGTTCCGACTATATCAAAGCGGTTTATGACGATGCCCTGGAATACGGATTCGGCAAGGCTACGCCGACCCTCAGCAAAGAGACTTTGCAGGCTTTGGCCGTGGCGGCGCACGCGCGCGGAAAGCTCCTGGTGGTTCACATCGGCACGCTCGAACAGGCCATCGACGCGATCAATGCCGGCGCCGATGGGCTGGCCCACCTGTTCATCGGGCCCGCTTCCAGCCCCGATTTCCCCAAACTCGCCGCGTCGCACCATATCTTCGTCGTCGGCACTTTGACCGTGTTGCAGACCATGTGCGCCAGCAGCTTCGACTCGGATCTGGCCGGCGATCCGCGGCTCAAGCCGTACTTGCCTCCCGCGGCAGTAACAGCACTGAAGGGGACCTTCGCCTTGCCCGTGAAGCTCAGTTGCGACGGCTCCTCAGAAGCCGTCCGCCAATTGAAAGCCGCGCAGGTGCCCATCCTCGCCGGCACCGACGCCGGGAATCCAGGCACTACGCAAGGCGCCAGCCTGCACGGCGAGTTGGAACTGTTGGTGCGCGCCGGCCTGACTCCCATGGAAGCCCTGCATGCCGCCACCGCCGCGCCTGCGACCGCTTTCCATCTCGATGACCGCGGGCAGATCGCAGCCGGCAAGCGCGCCGACCTGTTGCTGGTCAATGGCGATCCGACCGCCGACATCCGCCAGACTCGCGACATCGTCGCCGTCTGGAAGGACGGTCACCCGATCGATCGCGCAGCCTGGAAAGCCTCGGTCGCAAAACAGTTCGAGGACGAGGCCAAGGCCAAGAGCGTTCCTCCGCCGGCGGGCTCGGAATCCGGCTGGATCGGCGATTTCGAACAGGAAGGCTCGCCGCAGGCGAGATTCGGCGCCGGCTGGTCCCTTTCCACGGACAAAATGGCCGGCGGAAAATCGGTGGCGAAAATGGAGATTGCGCCGGGCGGTGCGGAGGGAAGCAAGAGCTATCTGCTGGTGACTGGGGAAGTCATCGCGGGCTTTGCGTTCCCCTGGTCGGGCGTGCTGTTTTCACCGGGCCCCAGCATGATGGCGCCGGCCAACCTCTCCGCCAGAAAAGCCATCCAATTCTGGGCCAAGGGCGACGGACGCACGTATGAGATCATGCTGTTTTCCAAGCGGCTCGGCTATCGCCCTGTGACTCAGACCTTCGTCGCCGGGCGCGAGTGGAAACAGTTCAGCTTTTCGTTTTCGAGTTTCAGCGGCGCCGATGGCAGCGACATCATGGGCATCGCCTGGGTCGCCGGCCCGCAGACCGGCGCCTTCACGCTGGGCCTCGATAACATCCGCCTCCAGTGATCGTGGCGCAGGCTGTCAAGCCTGATGTGTCGAGAGTCATCTCGACATTTTTTCGAGGCGCGCGCCACTCCGCCTTTCTCGCGCAGCGCTTTCCCTATTTGAACGTGTACGTCAGTCCGGTAGTCAATTGGAACGAATTCTTCTTGAAGCTGGGCGGCGGATTGTTGAGGTAGCTGTCGATCGCGCCCAGCGCGATGTTCAGCCGCTTGTACGCCGGCACCGTCAGTGCGATGGAAGCGTTGGCCAGCCAGTCGTTGGTGATGTTCCACGTCGGCGTCGCCGATACCGTTTGCGCCAGCACCACCCCATGCTTGAACTTGTGGGTGAAGGCTTCGGCGAAGTTCGAGGCCGCCAGGCTTTGGTCCACGTTTCCTGGTCCATTGAAGCTTTGATGCAGGTAAGTCATGCTGGCTTTGGCGTCGAGCACGTTCGCCGCGCTCTTCACCACCGTCCAGCCGATCCCGCCGCCGAATTGCGATCCCAGGTCCAGCCCCTGCGAGTAGTTGTGATCGAGCGTCGCCTGCGCGAATCCATACATCCGGCGGGTAGAGAAATATTCGTCGCGTTCCAGGCCGCCGTGGATGATATCGGTTTTGATTTCGGCCGCGCCCGGCTGCTTGACGGTACCGTCGGCGAAATTGAAATTCACCAGCGTGCGGTCGCGCGGGTCGAGCCACGATTCCATCGGCACCGCTCGCGCCAGCGCGAAACCGGCGCTGAAGGTGCGGCTTTGTTGCGTGGCCTCCACCAGCGTGGCGCCGGCGTTGATCGCACCAGTCCAGTCTTCGCCGAACCCGGGGCTGTGCATCACCTGCTGTTCGAATTCGCTGGATTCGATCACGTGGGCCGCGTCCCCCACCGCCACCGTTTCCGGGGCCGCGCCCGGCGCGCCAGTCACCGTGATCTGCTTGGCCGTGGCGTCCAGGCTGCCCTTGGGCAACTTCGATGTATCCGAGCTGCGGCCCAGCTTGATGTCCTTGCCGACCACGGTGTATGTCCCGTTTGCCTGCAGTTCCTTCACCTTGCTCCACGGGACGGTCACTTCGCCCAGCATGTCGCTCTTGAATTTCACGTCGCCGCCGTTGGAGCGTATGAAATGCCCCACCAGCTTCTCATCGTCATTCAGGATCAGCACATCGGGCGGCGGCTTAGGCGGAGGCGTCTGCGCCAGCAAATTGCCGCGCGGCGTCGCCAGCCATGCCAGTCCCAATCCCGCCATCATTATGTATCGCGTGTAGTTTTTCATAAGTGCTGTTTCTACATGATACATATCTTGACGAGAACATGGCTCCGCGCCCTCGGGCAGGGTTTGCGGCGTGAGGAGCCGCGAAAGAACCGGTTGGCAGGCGGAAGCGCCTGCCCCACTCGCCAAGCAAAGTAGTACAGGCGCTTTCGCCTGTCAACCCGCCGGCGCCGCGGCCCGGAATCCCAGGTAGACATCGTGCAGCCGCAGAATGCCCAGCGCGCGGCCTTGATCGTCCACCACCGGCAGCGCCGAAATCTGCGAGGCGCGCCGCTCCATCCGCTCCAGCGCGGCCGCCAGGCTGGCGTCCGGACCGATGGTCACCGGATTGGCCGTCATGATATCCGCCGCGCGCAGGCCGCGTATGTCATCGTGATGCGCCAGCGCGCGCCGCAAGTCGCCATCGGTGATGAAGCCGGCCAGGCAGCCGTCGGGTTTGACTACGCACGCGCCGCCCAGCGGCAGGCGCGTCATGGCGATGATCAGCTCTTTGAACGAAGTCTCCGGCGGCACCATCACGGCCTCTCCGGCCCCATGCATGGCCTGCCGCACCGAGGTCCGCAGGTTCCGCCCCAACTGTCCGCCCGGATGGTAGCGGCCGAACTGCTCGGCCGTGAAGCCGCGCGCGCGCATCAGCGCGATCGCCAGCGCATCGCCCACCGCCTGGGCCGCCATCGCGCTGGCCGTCGGCGCCAGGTTGTGCGGGTCGGCTTCGCGTTCCACCGAGGCATCCAGCAGCACGTCCACCAGCGCGGCCAGCGGCGACGACGCAGCTCCCAGAATGCCGATCAGCGGCGAATGAAAATCCCGCAGCAGCGGCACCAGCGCGAGCAACTCCGCCGAGCTGCCGTTCTTCGATACCAGAATCGTCGGATCGCCCGGTGTGTAGATGCCCATGTCGCCGTGCGCGGCTTCGGCCGGATGCAGGAAGACCGCCGGCGTTCCGGTGCTCGAAAGCGTGGCCACCAACTTGCGCGCCACGTGCCCCGATTTGCCGATGCCGGTCACCAGCACCTTGCCCGGATGCGCCAGTATCAGCTCCACCGCGCGCACGAGCGCCCCATCCAGCCGCCCCGCCGCCTGCATCACCGCGCACGCTTCTATCTCCATGGCCGTGCGCGCCGCCGCCAGCCATTCCCGCTTCTCCGCTTCCTCTGCCATTCGAGAAACACTATCATCGCACGGAGCGAAGCGCGAAGGTCCTTCTTACCCACCCGCGCCGCGCCCCACCGACATCCCCTTGATACAATTGACGCAGAACATTCGGCGAACGCACGCTCGACGAGCCAGGAATCCTTTGAATCCGCCGCACAAGCCGAGACCGGACTACGGAATCGATGCGCCGCGTCTCGGCTTGGTCATCCTTTTGGCAGTCGTAGCAGGCCTGGCGTTTGGGCTGGGGTTTCGCGAATCTTCTAACGAAACGGCCCGGGCTGCGGCAAGCATCGTCTTCTCGCTGGTTCCAACGGGTATCGTTCTGATCCTGTTGATGGCGTCTTACATCAAGATTGAGAAGTTCCGTCATCGGGACCGCATGTTGAATATGGTGCCATGGCGCGGAGATGAACAGGTTCTCGATGTCGGAACCGGGCGCGGCCTGCTGATGATCGGCGCCGCCAAGCGGCTCACTACCGGCATGAGTGTGGGCATTGACGTCTGGCGCGAACAGGACCTGTCCAACAACTCTCTCGATGCGGCCATGCGGAACGCCCAACTCGCGGGCGTCGGAGACAAGGTGGAACTCGAGAACGCCGATGCGCGGGAGATGCCGTTTGCGGATGGCTCGTTCGACTGCGTGCTGTCCAACCTCTGCCTGCACAATATCCCCACACCGGGAGGGCGAGCTGCCGCATGCCGCGAAATCGCGCGGGTGCTGATACCGGGCGGCGTGGCGCTTATTTCCGACTTCCGGCACACGGATGAGTATGCAAAAGCGTTTCGAGAGCACGGCCTGGAAACTGCCAGCTCGGTTTCGCTTCTGGTGGCACCAATGCTCCTGAGAATCGTCAGGGCGTCGAAACAATAATTGCCTTTTACTCTCGTAATCGTCGATGGTCCTGCCTTCGCCGCCCCGTTTTGGCGTCTAATAGAAATATGCGCTCTTTGCTCGCCCTGCTGTCTGTTCCCTGCCTGCTGGCGGCTTCCATTCTCCCCGACACCATCGGCCCCGCTCATCGCACCGCCGAGTCGCAGCCCGTCCTGACCGACCGCGCGGTTTGGGACGAATACGGCCTCAAGGCCTGGGAAGCGGCCACCTATAAGGCGGGCCCGGCCAGCTTCACCGTGACCGCGTGGCAGCTTCGCGACCCCACCGCCGCCCTGGCGGCTTTCGATTGGCAGCGTCCAGAGACCGCCCAGCCGTCCAGGCTGGCGCCACTCGCGGCCACCACCCGTGGCGGCTTGCTATTTGCCCACGGCCAGTATCTGCTGGCATTCGCCGGCCATCAACCGCCGGCGGATGAGCTGACCGCGCTGGGCCAGGCGCTGAAGAACGTCGACACCTCGGCCCTGCCGGTTTTGCCTGGCTATCTGCCCGCCGAGAACCTGGTTCCCAATAGCGAACGCTACATCACCGGTCCGGCCAGCCTCGCACGATTCTTCCCCGGCATTTCGCCGTCCGTGGCCGGCTTCCACTTCGACGCCGAGGGCCAATCGGGTGTTTTCCGCAGCCTTAAAGGCCTCATGCCGCTGGCCATTTTTAACTACCCGTCGCCGCAGATCGCCATGCAAAAGGTGCCCGACTTCGAGCAACTGCCCGGCGCCATGGTCAAACGCAGCGGGCCGCTGGTTGCGGTACTGCTGGCGCCACCCGACCGCGACCTGGCCGAGCGCCTCCTGGCCCAGGTCCGCTGGCAGGCCGAAGTCACTCGCGACGAGCGCGTTCCCACGCAGCGCGACAACCCCGGCGACCTGCTCTTAAATATCTTTAAACTCATTGGGATACTAGTTCTGTTTGCGATTCTCTCCGGCCTACTAATGGGCGCTGCCCGGGTCCTCGTACGCCTGATGCATCGTGGAGAGGAACCCGAAGTGATGATCAGCCTGCACCTCGACTGAGCTGCGGATGTTTTTGTAAAGTGCTTGATATGTGTAGCTTGGAAAGAAATCCTCAGGCTCTTTCGAGGCCTTTTCCACCCTTGCGCTACCACTGTAAGATTTCGCCGGTTGCTGCAAGTTGGGGCATACGAGTAGCTTACGGCTGGAAAAATCGCGCCGGATTTCCGCTTGACTCAGAGCCCCGGAGGAAATAAGATCCAACTACCAAAGTTTTTGGCGGATTGCGATTCCGTCGAAACTGATTCTCCCATCGAACATCACCCCCTGGTAGAACAGGGGGGATAAGAATGCTCACCCTTCGGGGTGAGCATTTCTATTTGGGCCCCCTTTTTGCGGGCGTCGCAGCGTCGCGCAAGCTTCCGAGGAAGCCGGCGAGCGCTGCTCCAACCCAGCCGTGCTGGTGGTTTTCGGCCACTCCCGGGCCGCCGCGGATGCTTGTAACTATAGGAGATACTTGGCGTTGCTCTTTGGCAGTCTCCGTGCTCCACCGCCCCGGTGATGAGAAAGGAATCGGTTTTGACGACGCTCGCTTGCTGCTTGACAATCGCTCGAGGCTCCGATACTATCGCATCGGAAGCGGTCCAATCTGCGGGGGGCGTGACGGATAAAACGAGAAGCACTATTCTGATCCGCCGGCAGATCCGTTTGGCCACCCATCACTCGGCAACCACCTCCGACGAAACGCTTAGCGAACTAGATGCACTAGATGGGGAAGACTTGGTGCGTTTATGATGTGGAAGACAACAAGGCGCGTCCTGTGGATAGATTCCGGACGCATCGGCTTGTCGATATGCCGGAAACACGACCTGAAGTGGGGAGAAAACTGAAAATGCCAGGTATCGATTCGAAAACCGTACGCCCGGCTTGGGCTCGCACGGCTGTTTACGCGACGGTATTCCTGCTCCCGTGCGTGTGGTTGGCCTACGCTCAGGACCAGGGAGCGGCCGCCATCCAAAAGAAGTTGGAGGGCGAATACCAGCTCACCAAGACGACTGCCGACAAATCGGATATCGTGACGGCGGGCTCCGTGGTGGTGTTGCAGAAAGACAATGTGCTGATGCTGGTGGCATCCAGCACCAACCCGTGCCGGAATACGTACAAGGACGGTAAGGTCACGCAAAGCGCAGCCTGCCGGACCAACGAAAAGGTGAAGAAGTTCTCCAGGTTTACGAGCATGATTCCCGGCGCAAGCAGCGTCCCGGATTCCCCGGCGAGCCGAACCTTCGTAGCCGGAGAAAAGTTCTGGGTAACCAGGATCGAAGTCAAGGACGCCGGCAAGGAACCGGGAATCACTCTCGGCTTCTTCACCGACGCCATTAACGACACGCGTTATGCGACTTCACTGTTTATTCCGTTCGGAGCTATCACGCCGTCGCCGGAAGAAGCTTTAAAGGCCGTCGCCGAGGTCATCACGGTTGCGCCTGCCGATGACAAGGCCGCCGATAAGGGCGGCGACAAGGGACAATCCGCGCCGCAAGGCGGGCAACCGGAAGCCCCCGCCCCGAGTGAGCCTGCGGCAGCCCCTGCCGCTCCGGCTCCCGCCGAGGCTCCGCCGCCGCCGATCGAAGCTCCGCCGCCCCCGCCGGCCGACCCGGTGTCGGTCTCGGAAGGACAAACCATAGATCAAGTTGTAGCGGCCTTGGGCCAGCCTGTGAAAAAGGCCAAGGTCGGAACCAAAGACATTTACTATTACAAGGATTTGAAAGTTACCTTCGTCAACGGAAAAGTGACGGATGTACAGTAGCCCGCTTGGGACCAGCTCGTTGAGAGCCGACTGAGGAGATCGTCAATGAATAAGCATGGAGTTCGCACCGTGTTTTCCGCCAGATGCCTGACCGCGTCTTTGGCCCTGTTGTTTTTCGCGTATCCGGCGCTTAGCGTCGATAAACCCAAGCCGGCCGCCAAGGCTCCGGCCCCCAAGGCTGCCGCTGCCAAGCCGGCGGGGGGAGGCGCCAGCGCGTCCCACAGTGCCGGTTCGCCGGCCGCATCCCACAGCACCGGCGCGTCGACTGCGTCGCACGGCCCAACCACAACGTCGACCGGTCATTCGGCCACTACTGCCGGGGGCGCATCCCACCCCACTGGTTCCACTGCCGGAGCGCACGGCGCCACCGGTGCTTCCACTCATGGTGGCCCCGCTGGAGGCGCCACGCACGGCGGTCCGGCGGGCGGCGCGCACGGCAACGTCAGCGCGAGCCACGGCGGGCCTGCCGGCGGACATGGCGGTCCGGCCCCGCGAGGCCAGCACACTGTTGCGACCTCGCATGGCGCCGTTACCAGGCGCGCGGATGGACACGTCGCCGGGTTCCATGACAACCGGCGCGGCATGGACGTTCACCACGGGCTCAATGGAAGCCGGCACGTGATGGTCGAGCGCGGCGATCATTCCCGCGTCTTCGTCGGCCGCGGCGGCCGCGGCTATGTGCAGCGGCCTTATATGTACCATGGCCACGAGTATGCCCGGCGCTCCTACTATTACAACGGCCACTATTACAATCACTATTACGGACGCTACTACTATCACGGCATTTACGTGAATCCGTATTATCCGAGCTTCTATTACGGGCCGGCTTTCTACGGATGGGCCTACAATCCGTGGGTCAATCCGGTTGCCTATGGCTGGGGCTGGGCCGGCAATCCTTGGTATGGATACTATGGCGCTTACTTCACGCCTTATCCGGTCTATGCCGGTCCGGCGTTCTGGCTGACCGACTATCTCGTCGCGCAGTCGCTGCAGGCGGCGTATGTAGCCAACGCCGCGGCCATGGCCAATCCCGCGCCACTTACGCCTGACGTGAAGCAACTCATCTCCGATGAAGTGAAACAGCAGATTGCCCTCGAGAACACCGAGGCCGCCGCCGCCAAACCGGATGCCGAGCCGGACGCCGCCTCCAGCAGCATTCAGCGCCTGCTCACCGATGGCAAGGCGCATGTGTTCGTGGCCGGTACCGATCTTGACGTGACCGACGCCCAGGGCAACGAGTGCGCCCTCAGCGAAGGCGACGCTATCCAGCTACGCGGCGCGGTCGCGCCGGACGCGCAAGCCGCCAACCTCGCCGTATTGGCCAGCAAGGGCGGTAAGGAATGCCCGAAGGGCGACGTCGTTTCCGTGGCGCTCCAGGATCTCCAGGACATGCAGAACCACATGCGCGAGACCATCGATGCGGGCATGCAGGAACTGCAGAAGAAGCAGGGGCAAGGTGGATTGCCGGCCGCCCCGGCCGCCGCCGCCGCTCCTCCCAAAGAGAGCCCCATGGCCGCTCTTGCACCGCCTCCGCCGCCGGAAAGCGAAGTCGCCGCCGAGATCAATCAGCAATCGCAGGCAGCCGACCAGGCCGAGAAGGAAGCCACCTCTGATACATCGGCTTCCGGCCCGGGACCCAATGCGGCTGCCGCACCGGCCGCTGAGCCGGTTAGCGTCGATGTCGGACAGACCATCGACCAAGTTACTGCGGCGCTGGGAACTCCTTTGAAGATCGTCAACCTGGGCGCTAAGAAAATCTATGTCTACAAAGACATGAAGGTGACTTTCAATAACGGCAAAGTCAGCGACGTCCAGTAGACTTACT
>Ga0371490_1000415_pt1 | contig 29985 bp, 25 predicted proteins | sample MB2SIPfraction_FD_207959 | JGI IMG/M metagenome (GOLD analysis project Ga0371490, IMG submission 207959) | Lab enriched peat soil microbial communities from McLean, Ithaca, NY, United States - MB28FN SIP fraction | ecosystem: Environmental > Terrestrial > Soil > Wetlands > Peat | place: USA... | reverse complement strand
CCGCGTCGGATTCCGAGCTCCTCGGCAAGTCGGTTTTAGAGATTGTGCACCCGGATTCCCGCTCCGCCATGACCGAAGGAATCCGGCAGGTCGAGGAACTGGGGGTGGACATGCCCCCGTTTACTCGGAAGTACCTCAAGCTCGACGGCACGGCCATCGATGTCGAGGGGTACGCCGTTCCCTTCCTCTATGAGGGCGAAAAGGGAGGTCTGGTCTTCGCCCGTGATATCACCGAACGGAAACGGGCGGAAGAGGATTTGCGGGCGAACGGAGACCTTCTGTCCGAATCACAGCGCATTGGCCATCTCGGCAGTTGGGACTGGAGGCTGCAAGGCGACACCAGCGTGATGGTGTGGACGCCCGAAACGTATCGTCTTTTTGGGGTCTCGCCGGAGACCTTTGCGCTGTCTGCCGGGACGTTTCTGACTTTGATTCACCCGGACGATCGGGCTTCCATGCAAGCCTGGATGAGCGACTGTCTGGCAGGGCAGGGACCGCCCGACCTGGAGTTTCGCGTCAACCTGCCAGACGGCAGCGTCCGCTATATCAACGGTCGCGGGCATGTGGTGTCGCAGGATGCGGAGAGTAAATCGATCCGCATGGTTGGCGTGGCTCTGGACATCACAGAGCGCAAACTGGCCGAGCAGGCGTTGCTCCGGCGAACCGAGGAACTCAAGCGATCCAACACCGAGCTGGAGCAGTTCGCCTATGTGGCCTCGCACGACCTCCAGGAGCCCTTGCGGATGGTCTCCAGCTACATGCAGCTTCTTTCGCGAAGGTACAAGGGAAAGCTGGATTCGAATGCCGACGAGTTCATCGCTTTTGCGGTGGACGGGGCAAAGAGAATGCAGCAGCTGATCAACGACATGCTGGCGTTCTCGAGGGTCGCCACGACGGGCCGCGAGTTCAAACCGGTCGAGGCAGACGCCGCTTTGAAGCAGGCGCTCGCGAACCTGAAGGCCGCTATCGAAGAGAGCCATGCAAACGTGACATTCGATCCTCTGCCGGTAGTAAGCGCGGATGCGGGACAACTGGCGCAACTGTTTCAGAACCTGATTGGGAATGCCATCAAGTTCCGGCGCCAGGAGCCGCCGCGGATTCATGTGTCGGCGGAACGGCGCGCGAAGGAATGGGTGTTCTCCGTACGGGACAACGGCATCGGAATCGAGCCGCAGCACTTGGACCGCATCTTCGTGATTTTCCAGCGCCTCCACACGGCTGCGGAATTCCCGGGCACGGGGATCGGCCTCGCGATCTGCAAGAAGATCGCGGAGCGTCACGGCGGCCGCCTGTGGGTGACTTCAGAACCAGGCGCAGGATCGGTTTTTTGTTTCAGCATTCCGGTTCAGGACCGATGACGACTGAAATGCAGACTAGACCAGTCGAGCTGATGTTGGTGGAGGACAACCCCGGCGATGTGCGCCTGACCATCGAGGCCTTGAAAGAAGGGGGAGTGATCAACAACCTGATCGTGGTCAAAGACGGCCAAGAAGCCATTGCGGTCCTGCGGCGGCAGGGTCAGTACGCCAAAGCGGCGCGTCCCGACCTGATTCTGCTCGATCTGAATCTTCCCCGGAAAGGCGGACTGGAGGTGCTGGCGGAGATCAAGGAGGACCCTGACCTCAAGCCGATTCCGGTAGTCGTGCTGACTACATCGCAAGCGGCACAGGACGTTCTTCGCGCTTATGAACTGCATGCCAACTGCTACATCGTGAAACCGGTGGATCTGGACCAGTTCATGAGCGTCGTGCAGGCTATCAAGAGTTTCTGGCTGGGTGTGGTCCTGCTTCCGCCGCGCTGCGAACCGCCTTCGGCGATGCCCGCCGATTCACGGAAAATCCCGCGGGCGGGGCGCGCGCCGGAGTGGCACGCCGGGCGAGCTGGCGAAGCGGGCAGTAAATGAGGGATAGGGCGCCAAATGGCTTAACGGCCTGCGCCACGACTTAGATAAGCGGTATTGGGCTTGAGCTTGGCGGCGCGCGACGCGTGCTTTCCGTATAATGTGATATTCCGTCCATGCCTGACGTTGCGAATGCCCCCGCTGGGGCGAATCCGCTGACTTCCGCGCCGCGGGAGCGCCGGTTTGCCATCTTTGCCTGGGCCGTGCTGGCTTACAACTTCGCGGTGGTACTGTGGGGCGCTTATGTGCGCGCTACCGGCTCCGGCGCGGGTTGCGGCAACCACTGGCCGCTGTGCGACGGGCCGGTTACGCCGCAGACTCCGGCGGGGGCGACTGCCATCGAATTCACGCATAGGGTGACTAGCGGCCTCGACCTGATACTGGTGGCGGCGCTGGTGGTGTGGGCCTTTCGCGGCTACCCGAAGCGTCACCGCGTGCGGCTGGGAGCGGCGCTGTCCGGGACTTTTCTGGTGACCGAGGCGCTGCTGGGCGCGGCCCTGGTGCTCCTCAATCACGTCGCCCGCAATGCTTCGTCCTCGCGCGCGTGGTCGCTATCGGCCCACCTCATCAACACGCTCACACTGCTGGCTTCGCTCACGCTGACCGCATGGTGGGGCAGTGGACGCGCAGCGGTTCGCTGGCGCGGCCGGCCGGCGTGGATGGCCGCCGCGACGCTGGCCGTGTTTGCGGCGCTGGGAGTCAGCGGCGCGATTGCGGCGCTCGGCGACACGCTCTTCCCGGTGACGTCGCTCGGGGCGGGATTCGCGCGGGATTTCGATGCGTCGGCCAGTCTGTTCGTGCGCCTCCGGGTGTGGCACCCGCTGATTGCGGCCGGCGCCGGGGCGTGGGTGCTCTACTACGCGATCTCGGCGGTCGGATCTGCCATGGAGCGGCGCCTGTCCTATGCCGTGCTGGCGCTGGCGGGCGTCCAACTCGCCGGCGGCGCCATCAACCTGCTGCTGCTCGCCCCGGTGGGAATGCAACTGGTCCACCTGCTGCTGGCCGATCTGCTGTGGATCGCGCTGGTGCTGCTTGCCGCCGAGCGGTTGCGGGCTTGAGAGGGGAGCGTCCGAGCCGGGCGCGGCAGCGTCGAAAACCTCTTTCATGCGCCAGGGCTCAGCCTGTGTTATCCAGACGTGGCGTTTCGGCACCGCCGGGCGTTTTCCTGGACGCGGCTGAGTCGCTCAAATACTCGAGGGCGTGGCGGGTGAGCTCCGGCACGACCGGGTCGGGGTGGCGGAGCAGCGAGATCAGCGCGCGCACCCAGTGCAGCTCCCTCGCATCGACACCGATCACTGGAACGGTCGGACGCGCACCACCTGGTCCCGCCCTCTTGGCCACCGGCACTGCCTTTCAAAAGGCTTTTCGTCCGGCACCGGCGAACCTTGAACCGCGGCTATCCTTCCAACCGGGGCAGCCGGGTTGCGTCTCATCACCCAGGGCCATAACCCGCATCAAGTCTTTTTAGTTCACTTTCGACCGGCTTGCATACAAAATGAAACAAGTGCACCGTGGTTTTACGTCGATATGTAGTAGGGGAGGTTGGCGATGAGCGACGCGCGTTATATCGACATTCCCGGCAACGGAACTCACGAGCTCCCGCCGCTGCTGCTCAATCCGCTGGCGGGAAACGCACCTGCCCAGGAAGCGCCCGACCTGGCCTCGGTGATGCCCGAAGCCGAAGACATGCTGGCTGCGAGCGATGCCACCGAGGAGGTCCTGGAGCACCGCAAGTTCGAGCTTGCCGTGCAACTGGCCGAACGGTACAAGGGGCTGCGCGCGCAATGGCAGTGGGGCGATTCCATTCTGGAATGGATCCGGCAGTGCGAGATCACCTTCGAAGGCGCCGCCGCGCTGCGCCAGTTGCTGCATCCCGATGTTTGGCCCCACGCCAGCCGCTCCAGCTTCGTCACCCTGCTCGAGGAAAAGCAAGTCGCCACGGCGGGCGTGCCGCTCGAGCGCGCGGTGGGCCTGCGGCTGACGTTTCGCCAGCCGCCGCCCATCGATTGCTGCTCCAACCAGTTCCTGCTGTATCTGAACTCCACGGTCGCCGATACGGCCTACCGGACCTGGTCGCACCTGGTTCCGGAGGCCCTCATGCTGCTTCCGCCGCACCGCTTCCATTTTGAAGTGCTCAACATCGGCAACTAGCCCGTGGCGCGGGCTGTCAAGCCTGCTGTGTCGAGATTCGTCTCGACATTTCTTTGTAGGCGTTATGCCGACTGCTCGTCGGCTTTCATCTTGCGTGCGATGAGGAAAGCCAGCTCGAGCGACTGCTCGTAATTGAGGCGCGGGTCGACTTCGGATTCATAGGCGCGGCCGAGCTCGGATTCGCTGGGTCCGCTCGAGCCGCCGACGCACTCAGTGACGTTTTCGCCGGTAACCTCGATGTGCACGCCGCCGAGCTTGCACCCCAAGGCGCGGTGGATGTCGAAGGACTGCTCCACTTCGCGATAGATGTCGTCGAAGCGGCGCGTCTTCACTCCGCTTGAGGTGGTTTGCGTGTTGCCATGCATCGCGTCCGCAATCCACAACACGTTGCCGCCCTCGGCCCGCGTGGCTTCGATCAGCGCCGGCAATTCGTCGGCGATGCGCTGCGCGCCGCAGCGATGAATCAGCGTCAGGCGTCCCGGCTGGCGCGCCGGATCGAGCGCCTCCAGCCAGCGGCCGATGATTTCACGGGTGGTGCCGGGACCGACCTTGATGCCGATCGGATTTTCGATGCCCCGCATGTACTCGACGTGCGCGCCCTCCGGATGATTGGTGCGGAGCCCGATCCAGGGAAAGTGGGTGGACAGGTTGAAGTAGCCCGCGCGGCGCGGCACTTTCCGCGTCTGCGCTTCTTCCGACCCCAGGTGCAGCGCCTCATGGCAGGTGTAAAAATCGATGCGGTCGGTGGCGCCGGCGCGCACGCCCAGCACGTGCTCGGTGAAACGCAGCGATTCGTTGATGGTTTCGACCATGCGGTGGTACTCGGCGGCGAGCGGCGCTTGGGCGGCCCAATCCAGCTCGAAGTACTCGGGGTGATGCAGGTCGGCGAAGCCGCCCTTCACCAGCGCACGGACGAAGTTCAGGGTGAGCGCGGCGCGCTCATAACCGCGCAGCAGTAGCGCCGGGTCGGGCGTGCGCGCCTCGCGCGTGAATTCCGCCCGGTTGACGTTGTCGCCGCGGTAGGAGGGCAGCTCCACGCCATCGCGCACTTCCACCGGGGCGGAGCGCGGCTTGGCGTATTGGCCCGCGAAGCGGCCCATGCGGATCACCGGCCGCTGCGCGCCCATCACCAGCACCAGGCTCATTTGCAGCAGCACTTTCAGGCTATTGGTGATGCGATTGGGAGTGCAGGCCGCGAACCGCTCGGCGCAGTCGCCCGCCTGCAATACGAAGCAGCGGCCGGCGGCGGCCTCGCCGAGGAGCTGGCGCAGTTGCACGATTTCCCAACTGGTGACCAGCGGCGGCAGCGCGCGCAATTCCGCCAGCACGGCTTCGAGAGCGGCCGCATCCGGGTAGTCGGGCTGTTGCAACGCATCGCGCGTGCGCCACGATTGCGGCGTCCACAGGATCGATTCGGCGGTGCGGCCCATGCACCTTCACGGTATCACAGGCAGGTGGGGCATCCTTTAGGTTGCCGCGTCTCACAGGCCCTCTAGCTTCCCATATTTTTCGGCCGCGTCCACTGGCACGTAGTAGGACAGAGGGCCGACGCACGGGCCCTTGATCGGGATCCGCATGCTTGCAAGGTGGTAGCTCTTGACTCTGAGTGACCTTAGCACCTCAGCTCCCCGGCTTGATATCAAGATAAACCCTGGGAGCGGCCACACGATGAACAGGTCGTCCCCGCTCCACTTCTCCCAGTCGATCAGTTTGTCATGCCTGTCCACTCCGCTGTACTTCCTCATCCCGCAGCCAGCGCACACCTCCACTAGATGAATCCCGGACTCTGGGGACGCAAGCCCGGCCCAGCCGATCACGACGAGTTGCGAATAATCACTGGTCACCTTACCGTCCCGGAAGCAGACCGTAGCTGGTCTTAGGCGGAAACCGGAGATCCCAACCTTCTCAAGATCCGCCACGAGGCGTTCATGAACGACGACCTGGCGCAAATGGGTCCAGATCATGAGTTCCTCGCGCCTATTGTGCCGCACCTGCAAGACAAGGTCTTTCTCCTGTTTGATGAGCCGGTGCTGGTTAATGTCGGTTGTGATTGGACAGAGCGCAACGTCGAACGGGTTCTCCACGACGTCCGCCATTAGCCCTTCCGGGAACGGCCTGCCTAAGTTGTGGTACTCCATAACTCCTCGGGGCCCGTCGAGCCTCGTAGACTGCCTATGCCCCAGGAATGCGCACTGCCAGCGGGGCTACATTTCCCGCTTGGTGGCGTGGGCTATGCCGCCGGGAAAGACCGGGGCGGGCGGGCGCGATCCCATGCCGCATTCGGCATGCACGGCGCCGACGGCTTTTTCGAGGCCCTCGCGGCGCACCACCACGGCGATGGTGAGCTCGCTCGATCCCTGCGCGATGGCGATGATATTCACCTGCACGCGCGAGATCGCGGTGAAGATGCGTCCGGCCAGGCCGGGCTTGCCCTGCATGCCTTCGCCCACGGCTGCCAGCATGCCCACATTGCGATCGATGCCAATGGGATCGACATAGCCGTGCGCCAGTTCGAGCGCCAGCGCGGATTCGAGCGCCTGCACCGTGCGCCCGAGTTCCTCATGCCGCACCAGGAAACAAAAATTCTGCCGGTAGCTGGAACTGGAAACGATCAGCACCTCGACATCGGCGCGCGCCAGGGCATCGAGCGCGCGCGCCATCACTAGCACCGGGTTGAGTTCCGGGCTCGCCGGGTAAATCGACACCAGCGCCACGTTGGCCATGGAAGCCACCGCGCGCGCGCCGGAGCCCTCGCGCACGGTAGGCACGATTCGCGTGCCGGGTTTTTCGGGAGCGAAGCTGTTCTTGCTCCAGACCGGGATCTTGCGCTCCACCAGCGGGGCCAGCGTCTTCGGGTGCAGCACCTTGGCGCCGTGATAAGCAAGTTCTGCGGCCTCGGCGTAGGTGACTTCGTCGAGCACCTGGGCGTCCGGCACCAGGCGCGGGTCGGCGCTCATAATGCCATCCACGTCGGTCCAGATCCACAGCTCGGAAGCATCCAGCGCGGCGGCCAAAATGGACGCCGAAAAATCCGAACCGCCGCGGCCGAGCGTGGTGGGCCGCCCGTCGGCGGTAGCGCCGTTGAAGCCGGTGATCACTGGCAAGGCGCCGCTCTCGATCAGCGGCAGCACGCGGGCGCGCGCCTTCTCGCGGGTGGGTTCCATGAGCGGGCTGGCGTTGCCGAACACGGCGTCGGTAACCAACACGTCCCAAGCGTTGATGGCCGCGGAGGGCACGCCCTGGCTCACCAGGTATTCGGAAACGAGGAGAGCCGAGAGCCGCTCGCCTATGGCGACAGCTTCATCCACCGAGCGCGGCGGCCGCTCGTTGAGCATCGCCATGCCGCCCACAATGCGCTCAAACTCGGCGATCAGTTCGTGCACACGTTCCAGCACTTGAGAGCAGCGCGGCTCCGGGAGCAGTTCGCGGCAGGCCTCTTCGTGGCGCGTGCGCAAGGCCGCCATGTTGGCGTCCATGCCGGCGCGGTCGCCGGCTTCGGCGTGGCGCATGGTGCCGAGCAGCAGGTCGGTGATCTTGGACATGGCGGAGACCACTACCACCACCGGGCGCCGTGCGCGCTCCGCCGCGGCCAGGCCGGCCGCCACCCGCATGCGCTCGGCCGAGCCGACGCTGGTGCCGCCAAATTTCATCACAAGCAGATCGGTCAATGGAATTCCTTCCCGTTCGTCACGCGAGAGCGGACGATCTTGAGAATCGCTTCCTCGACGCCATCGATGCTGAGCGGGGTCGAATCCAGGTACACCGCGTCCGGCGCCTGCGCCAGCGGCGCATCGGCGCGCGTGCTGTCCCGTTGGTCGCGCTCGCTCATCTGGGCGGCCAACTGCTCTTCGGCGACGGAATCGCCCTTGGCGCGCACTTCGGCCAGCCGCCGCCGCACGCGCTCGCCGGGCTGCGCATCGAGGAAAATCTTGACCTGGGCGTCGGGGAAGACCACTGTCCCGATGTCGCGGCCTTCCATCACCACGCTGGATTTTTCGCCGATAGCGCGCTGCTTGGCCACCATGGCGCGGCGCACGCCGGGGATCACCGCCACGCGGGATGCGCCATTCGAAACCTCAGGCGTGCGGATGGCTTCGCTGACGTCTTCGCCGTTGAGGCGTATGCGGCCGGGGGAGAGCTCGATTTCCGAGGCCAGCGCCAATTGCTCCATGCGATGGTGATTGGCGAAGTCGACGCCCTGGCGGAGCGCCCACAGCGCCACCGCGCGGTACATGGCGCCCGTATCGATATAGGTGAAACCCAGCCGGTCCGCCAGGCGCCGGGCGATGGTGCTCTTGCCGGCTCCGGCGGGCCCGTCGATGGCCACCACCACGCGTTGCGAATCGCTGTTTCCCAAACCAGTAGAATAACAGGGCGGAGCAAGTTCCATGCGCTCGGACGAATTCGACGGTTTGGTGGCCGAGGCGTTCCAGCGCATTCCGGCGCGGTTTCGCAAGCGGATGAAGAACGTGGCCCTGATGGTGGAGGCCGAGCCAACGCCGGAACAATTGGCGCGCGGGCGTGTGCCGCGTGGAGGAACGCTGCTCGGGCTCTACGAAGGCCGCCCGCTCACCCATCGCAGCGTGTTCGAATCGTTCGCCATGCCGGACCGCATCGTGATCTTTCAAGGCCCTCACGAGCGCCTGGCGCGCTCGCCGGAGCAGCTTGCGGAAATGGTCGCCGGCACGGTGTGGCATGAGATCGCCCACTACTTCGGCTTGAACGAGGCGCAAGTGCGCGCCGCCGAGTGCAAGCGCCGCGCGCGGTGACAGTGGCAGGGCGTACAGTTTCTCTTTTTACGGGCAAGCTAAAGCATGCCCTACCCTGAGCGCGCGGTGAACGGCGCGCCATCGGCTACAATCGGAGAAATGAGAATCGCGGGGTTTCTCATATTGTGTTCGTGCAGCCTGGGAGCTGCCAGCGTCCCCATGACGCTGCTCTCCGAGGATGAGGCCGAACCTATTCACAGCGCCATTCTCCGCAAGGAGCCGTGGACGCTCGACGCGGTCCGCCGCCTGCGCGCGGAAGCCGACAAGCGCCTGCGCGAAGGCCCGTGGAGCGTCACCACGGACCGTCCCGCCGGCTTGAACCTGGACGCGCACGACTACTACGGCGAAGCGCCTTTCTGGTGGCCCGACCCGGCCAATCCCGCCGCTCCCTGGGTCCGCAAGGAGGGCCACGTCAACCCGGACCGTTTCACGGCCAACAAAACCGGCCTCGACGCCACCTGCGATTCCATCTTCACGCTCGGCGCGGCGTCTTTTTTCCTCGACGATCCGCGATACGGCCGGCATGCCGCGCAACTGATCAACGCCTGGTTTCTCAATCCCAAAACGCGCATGAATTCGAATCTGGATTACTCGCAGGCGATCCGCGGCGTCAATGAAGCCAGAGGCGGTTCGATCGACGGCCGGGTTTTCGTGCGCGCCGTGCAGGGGATGGAATTCCTGGCTCAGAGCGGGCAGTGGGACGCCAAGGAAGCTGCCGCCACGCACAAATGGTTCGAGGACTACCTGCGCTGGCTCACGCACAGCAAGACCGCGAGCGACGAAAAGACTAGCGGCAACCTTCGCGCCTCCTGGTGGACCGCGCAAGTGGCGGCCATCGCCACCTTCCTGGACGACAAGGCCGCCGGGCAGATGGCGTTCAACTACTATCGCGATTCCGTCTTCCCGCGGCAGATTGGCGCCGAGGCGGTCGCTCCGCGCGAAGAGGAGCGCACCCGCTCGCTCACTTATTCCGCCTTCAACGCCGAAGGGATGGCCGCCACCTGCCGCATCGCCCAGGCGCAGGGCGTGGACCTGTGGGACGTGCAGGGCAAGGGCGGGGCCACGCTCGCGACCGTGATCGCGTACCTGGCTCCTCATCTGGCCGACCGGAAGAAATGGGACAAGGAGCAGATCGCGGAATTCGAGACCGACGGCATCTACTTCTTAGCTTTCGCCGGCATGGGGATGAAGAAGCCGGAATACGTCACGCTCTACCATCAGCTCGAGCACCCCGACAGCGCCTGGCTCAGCTTCGTCGACCTGATGGCGGGACGTTGGGAAGCCGCGGCGCACCAGACGAGGCATTGAGGAGGAGCGCTGGTCGCCCGTGGGAGGGAGCACGGGCACGGCGTCCGGAGTGCGGGAAGCCCTTGGGCTGAGGGGCTTTGGGAACTTGCCGACGTGGTGAACGAAGCTGCGGAATTGATGGCTACTGAATTTCGGAGTTGCGTAGCCTGTCCCCCGAAATCCCGAAATCCTGTCCCAGCACCTTTAGTGTCGCCCGGCCGGTAGCAGTCGTTCTCCTCCTTCAGACGCGTGGCGTAGGTGGGCAGTTTGTCAATCAACGCCTGCGGGAGTCCGCCGCATTCCTCACAGGACGGTGTCATGGTGCCGGGCCTTGGTCACTCTCCCCGCACCGGGAGCGTGTAGACCCCGGCAACAACGTCTCGCTCCAAGATGCCATCCCGAGTCAAGGACTCGCAATAGTCGAACACGGCGGTGCCTGGCATCGGCTTGAAGCTGTTCCTGTCAGGGTGTTTGCGGATCTCTGTGACCCACTGCGTCAGGAACTGCTGTTTCTCGTACTCGAATCGCTCCCGTTCTGTGTCGCGGGTTTTGAGCCGCGCCATCGACAACAGCTTCTCACCAAGTTCGACGATTTCCTTGAGCCCAAGTCCCATCGGAAGGACGCTCTTTCCCGTATCGTACCGCATTCGTCGCTGGCCGGCGGGCGCGCGAAACCAATGACACCCGTGGCTAGGGGCCCGCAGCGGCTCATCGCCCATTTCGGCGGAATCCGTTAACCGCGCAGTCGAATTTCGAAGCGTGCTGCGGGCGGCCCGGCAGATCGGCGAGGAACTCCAGCGCCCGTCTCCACTCTACAATTGTAAGGAGGGCTCACCGGGAATTGGAGAACAAGGAAATCGCGCGCGTGCTGTGGGAGACGGCGGACCTGATGGAGATTGCCGCCGAGGATGGGTTTCGCATCCGCAGCTATCGCAACGGCGCTACCGCGGTGGAAGGCTATCCGGAGCGCATTGCCGATATCCTGGCCGACCCGGCGCGCAAAGTCACCGACATCCCCGGCATCGGCAAGGGGCTGGCGGTGGTGCTACAGGAAATCGTCGATCATGGTTCCTGCGAGCGCCGCGATCTGCTGCTGCAGAAGTTTCCGCCCACCACAATCGAATTCCTGAAGATACAGGGCCTCGGGCCGAAAAGCATCGCGCTCATCCTGGAGCATTACCGCATCAGCACCATGGATGAGCTGGAGCGGCTGGCGAAAGAGGAAAAGCTGCGCGTGCTGCCGCGCATGGGCGCCAAGCTGGAAGAGAAGGTGCTGCGCTCCATCGCCCAGTACCGCATGCGCAGCGGCCGCTACCTGCTGAGTTATGCCGAGACCATGGCCGAAGAGCTGGCCGGCGTTCTGCGCGGCCCCGGCGTCGATAGCATCACTCCCGCCGGCAGCTTGCGGCGTGGCCGCGAAACCGTGGGCGATCTCGACCTGCTGGTCACCGGCCCGGACGCAACTGCCGCGCTCGACCGTTTTATCGCCTACAGCCGCGTGGAAGAAGTGCTGGGCCGCGGCGAGAACAAGGCCAGCGCCAAGGTGGGCCGCGAGGGATTGCAGGTGGACGTCCGCGCGCTGCCGCCCGCGAGCTTCGGCGCCGCTCTGCAATATTTCACCGGCAGCAAGGATCACAACGTGTCTCTCCGCACCCGCGCCGTGCGGATGGGCTTCAAGCTCAGCGAGTACGGTCTGTTCCGCTCGGAGGGCGATGAGCGGGTGGCCGGCGAAACCGAGGCCGGCATCTACGAAGCGCTCGGCCTGCCGTGGATTCCGCCGGAGCTACGCGAAAACGCGGGCGAAATCGAAGCGGCCGAAGAAGGCCGGCTGCCTGAACTGGTCGAGTTGGCCGATATCCGCGGCGATCTCCACATGCACACCGTCGAGACCGATGGCCGCGCCACGCTGGAGGAAATGGCCGCCGCGGCGCGCGACCGCGGTTACCAGTACATCGCCATCACCGATCATTCCAAGGCGCTGGCGATGGCCAACGGTCTGGACGAAAAACGCGCGGTCGAGTTCGCCCGCCAGGTGCGCCAGATTAACCGCGACGGCCTCGGCATCGGCATCTTCTCCGGCATCGAATGCGACATCCTGCGCGATGGCGCGATGGATCTGGCCAATGACGCGCTGGCCGAGCTCGACCTGGTGATCGGCAGCGTGCACAGCCACATGAATCAGGAGTCGGCCGAGATGACCGACCGCCTGCTGGCGGCTCTCGAATGCCCGCACCTGCGCATTCTCGGCCATCCCACCGGCCGCATCCTGCTGCATCGGGATCCGTTCCCGTTCGACTTCGATCGCGTGGTCGCGGCAGCCGTCGCGCGCGGCGTGTGGCTCGAGATCAACGCCAGCCCCGAGCGGCTCGACCTCCATGGCCCGCTGATCCGCGCCGCCGAAGCCAAAGGCGCGCGCTTCACCATTTCCACCGACGCGCATCATCCCCAGCACCTGGCCAGCATGCGTTACGGCGTGCTGATGGCGCGGCGCGGCTGGCTCGCGAAAAGCGACATTGTGAATACGCTCGCGGCGGACGAATTCGCCGCCGCGCTCCAGAAAAGACCATGAAAATTACTTCTTCCCGTGAAGTCTACAAATGCAGCCTGTTCCGAGTTACCGAGGACCGCGCCTTCGATCCCAAGACCGGCTTCAAGATCAAGCGCTCCGTGGTGCGCCATGCCGGCTCGGCGGTGATGATGGCGGTGGACGACCGGCGGCGGATCCTGCTGGTGCGGCAATACCGGTTGCCCGCCGGCCGTTATATGTGGGAGCTGCCGGCGGGCCGGCTCGATCCCGGCGAGAAGCCGCTCCAGGCCGCCAAGCGCGAGTTGATCGAAGAGACCGGCTACCGCGCGCGGCGCTGGGCCAAGCTGGCGTCATTCTTCATCAGTCCCGGCTACGTGAACGAGCGCATGACCATCTACCTGGCCGAGGGCCTGGTCGCGGGAGTGGCCACGCCCATGGAAGATGAGCGCATCGAAACCCGCTGGTTCCCGGCCGCCGAAGTCGAACGGATGATCGAAACCGGCAAGCTGGACGACGCCAAGACCATCATCGGCTTCTATCGGTGGAAGAAGCCGTAGCTCCAACCTAAGCCGTGGCGCAGGCTGTCGAGCCTGCTGTGTCGAGAGTCATCTCGACATTTCCTTGCGCGCGATCGCCAAGCCACTCGGTCTATACTGCAAGGTGACCTTGCGCCAATCGCGACTGTTGTGGTGGTTGCTTGCCGCCGCGCTGGTAGCCACCCGAATGTGCCACTCGGGGCTACTGTGGGAAGGCGACGCTTACCCACTCGCCTGCGCGCAGCAGCTTTTGCACGGCAAAGCGCTTTACAGCGATATCTGGTTCGATAAGCCGCCACTGCTGCCGCTCGCGTACCTATTGTTCGGCGCGCTGCCAGGTTGGCCGCTGCGGTTGTTCGGTGCGTGCTACAGCGTGCTGGCCTGCTGGATCGCCTACGCTTTCGGCCGCGAGCTGTGGAGCGAGCGCGAGGGCCGCTGGGCGGCGGCGCTGCTGGGCTTTTCGCTTTGCTTCGATTTCCCTTCGGCGGCAATCCCCGTGGCATCGGATCTGCTGATGCTGGCGCCGCATCTGGCGGCGGTTTGGCTGGCCTCGCGGCGTCCGTTCTGGAGCGGCGCGCTGGCTGCCGTAGCGTTCTGGATCAATCCCAAAGGAGCGCTGGTTGCCGCGGTGTGCGTGCTGTGGAACCCGGCTGGCGTGGTGGCGATGGCCGCCGGCTTCGCTGCGGTGAGCGCCGCGATACTGGCGTGGTTGGCCGGCACCGGCGCGCTCGCGCCGTATGGGGAACAAGTGTGGCGCTGGGGAAGGCTATATGCCGCACGGCCGTTCGAGGATGCTCCGCTGCGCAACGGCATTTTGCGCACGCTAAGCTGGGCGGGCTTCCACGCAGCGATCGTGATGGCCGCGGCGTGGTGCTGGATCAAACGGGGACTAAGGGAAACATCCAGTCCAATCGCCAGCGACCGCTCCCTGACGGTCGCGGCTCAGAATGCGTATCGGAGCCGCGACCGTGAGGGAGCGGTTCCTGGAATTGCCGCGGAACCCGGTCTCACAGCCCGCTGGGTCGCGTGGCTGTTGATTTCGCTCGCTGGCGTGGCCGCGGGCATGCGCTTTTTCCCACGCTACTATTTCCTGCTGTTGCCGGTGGTGGTGATGCTGGCGGCGCGCGGGTTCGCGCTGCTCAAGGGCAGCTCGCGGCTCGCCGTCTGTTTGCTGCTGTTCATCCCGGTGGTTCGTTTCGCGCCGGCATACATGGCCGCGGCGCGCAACGCCGATTGGCGCGACACCGCCATGGATCGCGACAGCCGCGCCGCCGCCGCGTTGGTCCGCGCCATGGCCAAGCCGGGCGACACGCTCTTCGTCTGGGGATACCGTCCGGAGGATTACGTCTACACGCGCCTTCCCGCGGCCACCATGTATCTCGATGCGCAACCCCTCACCGGCGTCCCCGCCGACCGGCATCTCACGCAATCCACGCCGGTCGAAACCGAAGCGCCGCGCGCCCGCCGCGCGGAGTTGACGCGCTCCGCGCCCAGCTTCATCCTGGATGGCCTGGGACTCTACAACCCGCGCCTGGCCATAGGCAACTATCCCGATCTGCGCGCGTGGCTGGGGAACTATCGCGAAGCAGGCCGGACGGGCGGGACAGTGATCTACCGGAGAGAGGCTGGAGCGGCGTGGCGACTGCGCGATAAGTTCGGCGGCGAGCCACAGTCGGATCGCTAGCACTACGGCTTCTTCGGGTTGTCCAGCAACCGGAAGTTGACCTCAATCATCGCCACCACTGGAACCGGCACCCCGTCCTTCATGCCGGGTCTGAATTTCCACTGGCTCACCGCTTCAATCGCTTTTTCATCCAGGCCGAGACCGAGTGAGCGGATAACCTTGATGTTATGCGCATCGCCATCTGGGCCGACCTCCACGCGAAGAACGACCGTTCCTTGATAGTGGGCGGCCCGGGCCTCCTCCGTGTACTCCGGCTCGGTTTTGTGGATGACAACTGGCGCAGCTACGCCGTTGCCCACTCTGAAAACGCCGCCCGGCGTGGGGTGCCCGTTGGCCGGTTGAGGCGCTGAGTCATCCCGACGTAGCGCCGGAGCACCGGGGAGCCGTGCCCAGCTGTTTGAGGGCTGAAATGCGGAGTCGGTTAGCTTCCAAACGCCGTCGCTTGTCTGGCTGCGCAGAGTATAGATGCGAACCGCCGGCTCCGCGGGACTGGCGTGACCTGTTGTGCCGCGCTCAACCCGGTACCGCCAGATCGTCTTCGTCGCGTCGTCAACCCAAAGCGTTCGTTTGCCGGAGCGACTTGCATCCGTTCCGGCATAGTCTCCGCTCACCACAATGCAATCGATGACCCTCTCACCGATGTGCAATTGATCCTGGCCGGTGATCACAGGATCGTGCAGGTCAGCCGCCAGGTAGGGCCATTCGTCGAACGGCTCGGCACACGCGCTGATCTTCGTGTCCTGAAGCTTCCAGTATTGTTTCGCGTCAGAAAGATAGCCCCATTGCCATGACCCGTCACACACGCGGTCGACCTGCAGTGGGCCGGGGCCAATTGCCTGGTGCGCGCGCTGGGTGGGTACGCGCTGAACGACGATCCGAAAATTGGCTTCGGTTTGCACGGCGGGGCCTACGGCGGAGTCTTGCGTAGCCAGCCGGCCCTCAGCTTCCCACGTGCTCCCGTTACTCGCGGCACGGGACACGGCTTCGATCAAAGAGGCGGCGCTATCGGCAGCCATCGCATGCCTGCCAACCGGCAGCACAACGATCATCAACAGCGAACTCGCGAGCACACGCATGTGGCACCTTTTGGACACGGCGGTCTTGATTTAAGGCCGCTTGCCGTCATTGTACCCGGCCTGGAGGAGACGCTGGCGCCCGCTCATCGCTGGCTCACCGGCGATTTCGAAGCCGGGGCCTCGCGGCCTATTCCAATTTCAGGGTCAGGATGGTCAGCGAGTGGGCGGGGAACGTGTAGGCGAAGCCGTTTCCAGTTGGGGTGACGGCGATGATGCGAGTCGTGGGACGCACTTTCCTGTCGTCCTCGAACGTGTTGACGGCTTTCAGATCGGCGTGGTTCATCTCCCACACGGAGATCTCGCGGGGAACTCGTCCGCCGGCGTTGTCGATGCGCGCGGCGATGTCCAGCTTGGAACTCCGGTTGAGAACGTTGATGAACGCGCGCCGGCCCTTTTCGTCCCAGGTGACGGAAACATCCAGGTAGCCGACTGGCCGGCCGTCATAGTCGTACGAAGGAGTCGTCACCAGCGCATCCAGCGACTGGTTGCCGCGCTGTTTGCCGTACTCGACCAGCGGCCAGTAAATGGTCTGCAAAAAGAGGCCGCTCTTATTGGTCACAATCGGCGCAATCACGTTCACCAACTGCGCCAGGTTGGCCACCTTTACCACGTCGGCGCGGCGAATGAAGGAGTTGAGAAACATGCCCATGGCAAGCGCGTCTTCGGCGTTGTAACGCTCCTCGAGGCCCGCGCGTCCGGTCTCGAACTCGGTTCCGCAGCAGGTGCGATACCAGACGTTCCATTCGTCGAACGCGATGTAGATGGGGCGGCGTGCGGCCGGGTTCTGCCCTTCGCGCGCGGCCTTGATTAAGCCATCCACGATGGCGATGCGCCGGTCGATATCGGAACCGGCGGCTAGAAACCTTTCGATGTTATTGTCGCGGTTGCCGATGTAAGTGTGCAGAGAGAGATAGTCGATATCGTTTTTCAGATAATCGAGCACGGTGCGATTCCAGCCGATCCAGTCGTAGCCGGGCGAGAAGTTAGAGCTGCCGCTGGCGATCAGCTTGATGGAATCGTCGGCGCGGCGCATGGCTTTGGCCGCCTCCAGCGCAAACTTAGCGTAGTCTTCGGCGGTGCGGTGTCCTAGTTGCCAGGGCCCGTCAATCTCGTTGCCGAGACCCCAGATCTTGACATTCCACGGCTTGTCACGGCCATTGGCGCGGCGCAGGTCGGCGTAGTACGTGTGATCGGGCTCGTTGCAATACTCGACCCAGTGGCGGGCTTCGTCGATGGTGCCGAGACCGGCGTTGATGCAGACATACGGCTCGGCGCCGATCCGTTCGCAGTAGCGCAGGAACTCGTCGGTGCCGAAGCGGTTCGATTCCAGGGCGCCCCAAGCGTCATCGCGCCGCACGGGGCGCTTCTCTCTGGGGCCTATGCCATCCTCCCAATGGTAGCCTGAGACGAAGTTGCCCCCCGGCCAGCGGAGCAGAGAAACGTTGAGGCCCTTGACGGCGTCGATCACGTCCTTGCGGAAACCGTCGGCATCGGCCAACGGGCTTCCTTCGTCATAGATGCCGCCATAAATGCAGCGGCCCAGATGTTCGGCGAAGTTGCCGAACAAGCGCGGGTCCACCTGTCCGATAACGCGCTCGGTATCGATCTTGATGCGCGCTTCGGGCGGCGCCTGGGCGAACGCGAACGCGGCAGCGGCGAGCACGGCAACCAGCGGCACGGCGGAGCTCACGAGGCGGCGCCAAATTCCACGATTCACTTTGGACGGCATGGTCTGTCTTCCCTTCCCCGCAGCGCCGGACCGGATGCGGCTTGCTGGCGCGGCGGCCCACCAACGCCCGGCGCGCTGCCGCACCACTCGCCGTGCGCTCATGCGGATTCGATGATCAAATTCGCGTACTGAATGGTGTCTCCCGTGCGGATCAGGCCGATTGCCTTGGGGACGCGCTGCTTGAACTGGACATGCGGTTCAAAGACAAGCGGCACACCGGAAAGCGCCTCTTCGAATTCCAATCGTATCTCGTTGCTATTGGCGGCGAGAAACTCTTCGGCTATGAAGGCCCGGCCGGCCACGAAATTGGAACGGATCGCCCGAATCACGTCGAGCACTTTGGGAACATCGTCGACCAGGGAGATGTCGACCGTCTCTATCTGCGGCCAGAACGGAAAGCCGCGATCCGCGATCACCAGTGTATTGGTATGGCGGACGCGGCTGAGTAGAGAGTTAATCGCTGGGTTCAGGATTCCGGTTTTCAGCATCAGGACTCCTCCGCACGGAATCGCACAGGTTAACCCAGCCTGACTCTCACGCGCAACGCGCCTGGCACGGGCTCTTCGGAAACCACGATCATGTATCCGCCGCCGCACCCGGAGTACATCGCGCCGGGGTATCGCGATTGAAACCAGGAAAGAATCGCCTTCAGATCGAGATGAATTGCCGGATGCTCGACCGTGTGCGGCAGGATCGCCTCCCAACAGCGCATGCAGTGGTTCATGGCGGCGCCGAGACGGCGGATGTCGGTGTTCAGGATGGCGTCGAAACAGTCCTTGCCGGTGCGGCCCAATTGCGCGATCCAGGCGGGATCGAGGTTCTTGATGTCCAAGGGACTGTAGCCGGCTGGCCGCTGGTTGATGGGGACCAGAGAGAAGACTCGTTCCACCCAGCGTGCGATCTCCGCGTCGCAGTTGGATTCGACGTGCGCCGGAAACCTTCCGTCATCGACGCCGGCATCGTAATCGAGCCGGCTCACGCCGGGATAGAGCAGCCCGATCATGTCTTGCGAACCGGAAGGTTCGGTCTTCCCGGCATTTTCCGCCCAGTACAATTCGCGGACGAGCTCCGCCCGAGGCCGGTCGGGAAGCGCGCCGTTCCAGAGGGTGGTGGCAATCCGGCGCGTGCTGGTGGCCATGCCGCAGCGGTCCATGAACCAGAAAACCGGCTCCAGCGCCACCACCACCATGGATCCGGGCGGCTCCGGATTGTGCCTCGAGAGGAACGGCTGGTCGATCCACCCGCCCGCCAGGGCCATCCGATGTGGAATGGCGCTGGTGATGAGGGCGATATCTTCGCTCCGGCGCCCGTCCGCGAGCGGCGCAGGCGAAGCGGCCGCCATGGCAGTGGGAGGTTCCACGACTAGTCTTTCACTACCCGCTTCCCGGCCTTGCGGTCCGCGTACTGTTGGGCGATCCACGCGTAGGTCTTTTCCATGCCGGTGCGCAGCGGCGTGTGGGGTTCCCAATCGAGCACGCTTCTAATGAACGTGTTGTCGCTGTTACGCCCGGCGACGCCTTTGGGAGCATTCAGGTCGTAAGTGCGCTCGAGTTTCACGCCGGCGATTCGCTCGACCATGGCCGCCAGATCATTGATCGAGATCAACTCGCTCGATCCGAGGTTGATGGGCGTCGCAATCAGCCGATCGCAGTGCATGATCTGGTCGATGCCGAGCACGCAGTCTTCGATGAAGCAGAAGCTGCGGGTTTGCGTGCCGTCGCCCCAGATGTCGATGCTGGTTTCACCATGGTCGATGGCTTCGATCACTTTTCGGCAGAGGGCGGCGGGCGCTTTCTCGCGGCCTCCGAACCATGTGCCGTTCGGGCCGTAGATGTTATGGAAGCGGGCCATGTGGGTTTCCAGGCCCCGTTCCGCCCAATACTCCTGGCAGAACATCTCCGAGATCAGTTTCTCCCAGCCGTAACCTCTCTCCGCCATGGCCGGATACGCGTCCGATTCCTTGAGTGCGCGGACGTTCGGATCCTGTTGCAGGTCGGTGTTGTAGGCGCAGGCCGACGAGGAAAAGAAATAGCGCTGGGCGCCGGCGCGCCAGGCCGCTTCAATCAGATGTGTGTTGATCAAAATGCTGCGCAGGCACTCGACGCGAAAGCGTTCGATGAAACCCATGCCGCCCATGTCGGCGGCCATGTTATAAACCTCAGCGGCGCCTTCGACGGCTCGAACCGCGTTCTTCTTCTCGCTCAGGTCCATCGACAGGCATTCCACGCCCGGCACACGCTGATACCATTCCGGCAGCGGCTTGCGGTCGATCGCGCGGATCCGCATGTAGCCCAACTCGTGGAAGTATCGGGCGAGTGCGCCGGCGATGAAGCCGCCAGCTCCCGCGATCACGATCAGATCGTCGCGGCCAATCTTGCGGTCGATTCGTACTTCGGAGTTTTCTTTCACGACGGATGATTCTTGTCGAACGGCAGAGCGCGGACGAGCGACCTGCGGTTCACGGCCAGCGCCAGATCCGGCACTGATGGCTTAACGATAAAGTAACCGTTTGTTATTGTAGCCAGGGGGCGTCGCTTGTGTCAATCCTACGGACCCTCCCTCTGGTCGCGGCTCCGATCAGAGTCTTATTAGTGTGGAGTCTGTCCGACTCCTGCAAACCGGAACAATCCCAGCCCGGTTCGCGCTGGCGGCTTAGGTTGCTCGGCGATGCCGAGGAAGTTGGCGACCATCTGCCGCACTTGCTTGCACAGCGGGAGCCGCTCATCGAGAAACTGGCCGCTTCCGTACGCCTCGTGCAACTCGCTCGGATAGTCCCCAATCGTCGCCGAAACCGGGCGGCCCAGGACGCACTCCAAATCGCTGATGGAACGCGTCACCCCCTTCGACAACCGGTTGAGAATCAACTGAATCCGTCCGCCCGTGATTCCCGGCTCGAGAAGCTTGTTTAGGACGCGGCCGGCCTCGTACAGCGATGGAATCTCCGGCGTGGTGACGACAAACAACTCACTCACCTCTTCGGTCAGGTTGAGAGAGACCCCGTTGAGGCGTCCGAGATCCACCACGATGTAGCCGTAAAGCGCTCGCGCGAACCTCAGGACGTGACGAACCCGCTCGCCGTTGAGCGGATCGTCAAACCGCATCGCGCCGGGCGCCTGCAGGACATCAACCCCATTGGACGTGTTACACACCAGGTTGCTCCAGAATGAGGCATCCAGGCGGTGCAAGTTGATGGACGCCTCCGCAGTCGTGTAGTTGGAATGCACGTCCATCAAGAACGACGCCGAAGAGGAACTGGTGTCCAGATCGACCAGCAACACCTTCTTTTGGGTCTGTCGCCGCAGCTCGAGGGCCCAATGGCACGCGAGGATGGTTGCGCCTACCCCGCCTTTGGCGCCGAGGAAGCCCACCACGGCAGCCATGTGAGCCTCCACTGGCCCGGAGGCATTGTGCCGCCTCAACATGGCGTACTGCAGGGCACGAGCCAGCGATTCGGCCGTCAGTGTGCCCTTCGCAAGGCAGTCCTGGGCGCCCCGCTCTACGGCAGCCAGGGCCGTCGATTCGCTGTCAAGCCCCGTGAGCGCCACGATGGGCAGTCCCGGCGCGTGCCGTTGGACGGTCAACAACGTCTCCAGCCCATGCGAGTCCGCCAAGCCCAGATCGATCAGCGCCACATCGAATCTGCGCTGCGCCAGCGCGTTTAAGGCTGCCACCAGGCAGTCGGCGGTGTGCACGCGAAACAAGCTGTTTACGGCGTCGGCCAGCATCTCCTGCACCAATCGTGCATCGTCGAGACTATTTCCAAGAAGCAGAACCTTGCACTCTTGCATAACCTAATCCTTCTTCGCTATATCGGTATGTATCCTCCACTCCTTTAGGCTGTCGATGGGCCGGCCTCGGTCACGGCAGTCGCATCAAGAACCCACATAAATCCTGGCTGCTCAAGCGGACGTACGATTCAGGCGCCCCTCCCGGGGAGGCACCGGTTCGGGCGGTGTCGCTCTCCACAAAGGAACCGTCCGCGGGTGGCGCATCTAACGAGTCCGCAATACTGCCCTGCATATCCCACACAAACTGGTTGCAATGCCTCTGCTTCGCAGTGCTGCGCGGGTTCCTCTCCTGCACGGCGGAGCCAAGGCTGGTTGTCGCTATCTGAAACCACCGGACAAGCTCCTGGCCTTCAGCCTCCAGAAACAGAGCGAGAAGTTGGGCCGGGTATAACACTTCGTTTCGTCCGCCGCCCCGGATCTTATAGATTCCTCCCGATGTGCAATAGGGCTTGTGCGAGCCGGAGGGAATCTCGATTCGATAAAACGGCTTTTCGGCACAGTTCTCCACGAAGATCGAAACTGACACCGGCGGCACGCACTGGTTCGCCTTGGCCATAATCTCCAGCCTTTCTCTATCTCCGACCGTGCACCCGGTTAATGCGGTTTTCTGTCCGCCGTTTCCATGCCTGGTCCGGCTAACGCCAATCAGGACGGCTCCGCCCGTTGCCGAATTGGCAAAGCTGACCAAATCGTCGGTCTCCAGCCCCGATATGGAATTCTTGAAAGTCACGTCGAAGTCTCCCTCTCGACTTAGGAGTCGATTTGCGCGATCGGAGATTGTTTGAAACACACCAGACTCAAGTTCTGTCCAGTCCGGGTTGCCAGCAGACAACGACCTACCACCATCGACCTGCACCAATACATTCTCGTCGGTCATGGTCCTACCAGTTAGGATAGGGTTATTAGTCGCGCCGCGCACCCCAAGTTACTAATGATGTTTCCCCAATCCGGCATCGGAAAAGCTCTTAGGCTTCTTTCGACAGTACTAGCTTCCCAAGCGTAAGCGCCTGTCAGTGTCAGATCGCGGCCCTGAAACGCTTCGGAGCCGGGCCCAGAGGGCGCCCCGTCAGGGAGCGGTTGGCGCGGGTTATCGCGGCGCAGGGCCCTGACCCGCCGGAGCGTGGTACAGTTTGCTGAAGATGCAGCCACTCTATGAAGCAATCGGCGCCGCGCGGGTTTTCGATCTGGCGCAGCCTTACTTTCCCGGGATGCCGCATCACCCCTCGCATCCTCCGTTCCTGTTCGGGCTGGTGAAGCAGCACGGCGATTACGTTGGGCCCGCGGGAAATAGTTCCGCCGCGGATGCGCTCGCGCTGGGAAGCCACGTGGGCACCCACATCGACGCCCTGTGCCATTTTTCCTGCGGCGGCAAGCTGTTCGGCGGCATCGAGGCGATGTCCGCCCAGTCGTGCCAACAGGGCTTAAACACATACGCAATCGACACGGTCGCGCCGATGGTACGACGCGGCGTCCTGCTCGACGTCGCAGGCCACCAGGGAGTGGATGCGCTGCCGGCGGATTTCGAAATCACGCCCCAGCATCTGGAAGAGATCGCGCGCACGCAAGGAATCGGCGTCGAGCGCGGCGATGTGGCGCTGCTACGCACCGGTTGGGCGCGCTATTTCCACGACGCGGCGAGATTCGTGTCCGAAGTGCGCGGTCCGGGCCCGGCCAGAGCCGGTGCGGAGTGGTTAAGCCGGCGCGGCGTCTTCGCCGCCGGATCGGACACGCTGGCTTTCGAAAAACTGCCGGACGCTGGAATGCCGGTGCATGTCCACCTGCTGGTGGAAAGCGGCATCCATATCCTCGAGTGTCTGAACCTGGAAGAGCTGGCCGCCGCGGGTCTGTGGACGTTTCTGCTGGTGGCCGCCCCGTTGAAAATCCGCGGCGCCACCGGCGCCCCCGTGCGCCCGCTGGCAATCGTCTGGTAGGAAAAGGAGGGGAAAGGTCGGTTTCCGACGCGGCCCGATCGCCGCAGCTACTCCACAGGAATCTCGAAATAGAATAGCTCTTTGCCGGAGCGCGCTTCCGTCAATCCGCTGAGATAAATGGTCGCGCCGTTTTGCAACTGAGTTTGGAAATACAGGAAGCCGCTGGCTGTCAGGCCCGGCGCCACCATCTGCGCCGCCAGCGCGCGGCCCTCGATCTCCGGCGCGGCCAGCGGATTTTTCTTCTTGATGGGTATCGGCATCGGTGGGGCAGTGCCTAGGTCGGGCCGGTGAGGAGGGCGCGCATATTTGACGTCTCCCGACGGCGTCGCAGTCACGCGGCTGCCGTGCGGACCGACGTATTCGGCAGTCATCTGGTCCAGCCGGATGCTCTCGCGGCTGTCATTCTGGATCACCACCAACACCGGCAACACGCCATAATCGTAAGGCACCAGCCTGCCGAACGCCGCCCTGACTTTCTCGCCGGCGACGTATGTTTCCGCGCCGATAGTCACCTGACCGACGGTCTGGCGATGCGCCATGCTGGCCGCGGCCGGCGCATGGAAAGCTTGCTCCTTGTCCGCCGCGAGCGCCGCGGTTATACTCATTAAGAGAGCCAAACGTTTGAAAACAAAAGGCATTTATTCCCTCTATCGAGTTTGCCAGGCGTTTGCGCTTCCCGTCCTCCTATTGTATTTCCTGTACCGCGGCTTGCGCAGCCGCGCCTACTGGGCGAGTTTGCCGCAACGCTTCGGTTTTCTTCCCGGCCCACTTACTCAGACCGGTCCCGGCGCCATCTGGTTCCACGCGGTTTCGGTGGGCGAGGTTTTGAGTTCACTCGACTTCCTCCGACGCATACGCGCCGGGTTCCCGCAGACACGGCTGTTCGTATCCACCGGCACCATCGCCGGCCAAGCCACCGCGCAGGACAAACTGAGGGAGCTAGCCGACGGCATTTTCTACGCGCCGGTGGATTTTGTGTTCGCCGTCCGCCGCGTGTTGCGGCGGTTGAACCCATCGCTCGTCATCGTCGCCGAAACCGAGATCTGGCCCAATCTCTTTCGGGAGGTGAAGCGCAGCGGCGCCGCGCTCGCCGTCGTCAATGCGCGCATCTCCGATCGCGCCTACCCGCGGTACCGGCGCAAGGCGTGGTTCTTCCGAGCGGTGCTGCCGGCGGCCGATGCCGTCCTCGCCCAGAGCGACGAGATCGGCCGGCGCTATCTCGCGCTCGGCGCGCAGCCGGCCGCGGTGCGCACCGCCGGGAATTTCAAGTACGATTTCGATGCCCGCCCGGCGGCGCCGGAATCGCCGGTGATGGAGTTGCTCGATCGCCTCGGCCCCCAACACGTCTGGATCGCCGCCAGCACAGTGCCTCCAGCCGCTGGCGACGCCGATGAAGACGCAGCGGTGCTGGAGGCTTACCGCGCCGTCGCCGCGCGCCACCCCGGCCTGCTGCTGATCTGGGCGCCGCGCAAGCCGGAGCATTTCGCCGTGGCGGCGGAAAAGCTGGCACGGGCAGGCATCCCGTTCGTTCGCCGCTCGCGCCTGGGCGCGGAATCGCTCGGCGTTCTTCCGGGCGTGCTGCTGCTCGACAGCATTGGTGAACTATCCGGCTTGTTTGCCGCCGCGCACGTCGTGTTCATGGGCGGCACGCTGGCGGCGCGCGGTGGCCACAACATTCTGGAGCCGGCGCTGTTCGCAAAGCCTGTCGTCACGGGTCCGCACATGGAAAACTTCCAGGCCATCGCCGATGATTTCCGCGCCGCCGGCGCCTCGGTGGAAATTGCCCGGCCGGAAGAACTGGGCGACGCCGTTTCGATGCTGCTTGCGGATGCGGAAGTGAGCGCCCGCATCGGCGGCCGGGCTCGCGAGTGCGCGGAGGCCCACCGTGGCGCCAGTGCCGCCGCCGTCGCTTCAATGCGCCAACTGTACGACACCCACCTGCCCCGCCATCGCCGCGCGCAGCCGTGGCACGCGCTGGGCTTGCCGCTGGCACGCATTTGGGAATTGGCCGGGGTTGGCAGGTCGGGGACCTGCCCCACCAAGCTGGGCGTTCCCGTGATCAGCGTGGGCAACCTCAGCATGGGCGGCACGGGCAAAACACCGTGTGTGCTGCACCTGGCTGGACTGTTGCGCGCCGCCGGCCACACGCCCGCCATCCTCACTCGCGGCTACGGCCGCCACGCGCTGGCAGGCGATCTGGCGGTCGCGCCCGGCGCCCAGGTGAGCATCGAGGAATCGGGCGATGAGCCGCAGATCTTCATCCGCTCCGGCCTGGCTGCCGTCGGCATCGGCACCGACCGGGCTCGAACTGCCGCGCTTCTGCTCGAGCGCTTCCCGGCCGACGTCTTCCTGCTCGACGATGGCTTTCAGCACACGCGCCTGGCGCGCGACCTCGACATCGTTCTAATCGATGCGCTGGATCCCTTCGGTGGCGGCTATGTTTTCCCGCTCGGCCGCCTGCGCGAGCCGGTTTCGAGTCTCTCGCGCGCCGGCGCCATCGTGATTACGCGTAGCCAGTTTTCCGATATCGCGCCGGCAATCGAAAACGCCGTACGCGAAACCAACCCGCATGTCCCTATCTTCCGGTCTGGTATCCAACCGGAAGCCTGGGTCGATGCCGCCAGCGGTGCCAGCTATCCGATCGACCGGACGCCGTTTGGCACGGCCGGCGGCTTCTGCGGTTTAGGCAATCCCCAATCGTTCCAGCGCACCCTCGAGCGCCTCGGCGTGCCGCCCGCCGCGTGGTTCGAATTCGACGACCACCACCGCTATCGCGCGCGCGAGCTTCGCTCGATGGCGCACCAGGCCGGCGCCGCGGGTTCGACCGCGCTGGTCACCACCGAAAAAGACGCCGTCAATCTCTGCGCCGGTTTCCAAGAAGCGACCGCGCCGCTCGAGATCTATTGGCTGAAAGTCCGTATGACCATAGACCGCGAAGAGGAGTTGCTGAGGCTGGTAACAGCGGCGTTTGCGGCCAGGTGGTGAAAGCGGTGGGGTGTTGCCGCCTGACGATTACCATGAGGTGCCGTAATAGCGCTTGAGCCAAGCGCAGAGACCCGGCAATCCCGGGAAAAGAGCGCGCTCGGATATATTGTTCTGATCGAGCATGTCACGGGCCTCCGATTTCATGGAAGCGCTTATGATGATTCGCAAGAGGAGATCCGGGTGGTTGTTGCAGTGTGTCTGCAAAAACGTGTCTTGCGAAGAGGTGCCGCTATTCATGACCGAGAGCAGTCCGAACTGACCCGCGATTCGCAGGTCCAGAGACGGGGGTTCCCAGAGCAACAACAAATCGCCACTGGATGAACTCTTATCCAGTGCATCCAGGCCGTCGAAGCTGTCTTCCAGTAGCCGGGTATCGTAAACCCAAGCGATACCGCTCAGGCTCGCGAGTTGGGGGTTGCTGCTCTGGTTGATCTGCCGCAGGATTCCAGCGTGGACGCACCAGATAGCGCCGTCATCGTTTTTGTGCTTCTCGTCTCCGCAAGCAAAGTGCACGGCTACGAGGGGTGACGCGGACCAATCCAAGCACCTCGTAGGGAGACCATTGTGCTGGGCGACCGCTAGCACATACCATTCAGACTGCTTGTCGAAGGTGCCCGCGTTGGCATATTTCCTGAAGCTCCGGAGAAGGGAGCGCTCGACTACCTCCGGCCGCGTGCTTTGCGTTTTCGGCAGCCGCTGCAAACTCGTTTGCAAACGCCAGCTCGCAACGTCAACTCCGCGAAAGACGTACGGGGATCGGAGGTGATTTCCCTCTTCGGGGCGCAACTGAATGAGATTGCGGGCGTGCAGCTCAGAGATTAGATCGAGCCACGACGAAACTCGAATCTCCCGGCCCGGAAGTGACATCGTTATCTCCTGCTGGAACCGGTGACTAGACGCTCGGGCCGAACGACAAACTGGTTAACGGTCCCCGCCCTCGTTAGTGATTCCGTACTCCGACTAAGAACCATAGTATACTCCTCGATCAACCCCCACCAGGCGTACCCAACCGCCTCTGTCGCACCGCGTGTACCAATCACAATCATGATTCGTAGAGGGCCGAAAAGAGGGTGCCCCGCGCCACGTGCTTACGCGGGCTTGCCGATCATCCCTAACAGCGCGTTGACGATCACGGCGGCCATGCCGACGGGGATGGCGACCTTCCAGCCGATGTTCATCAACTGGTCATAGCGGAAGCGCGGGAAGGTGCCGCGAAACCAGATCAGAAGATAAATAATGCTGGAGACTTTGAACAGGAACCAGAACAGGCCGATGGCGGCGTGGTTCACCACCGGCACCGCGAACAGGCCGCCGAGCAGCAACAGCGTCAGCGCTACCAGCACCAGAAATATGCGGTGCGGCGGATAGGGCATGCGTTTCACCATGGGAAAGGTCATCGCGCCGGAGCCGATGAACAGCACCACCGGGAACATCACGTTGAACGGCATTTCGAGCCACGCCACGTTGGGGAACGGCCGCAGCCAGCCGCCCAGGAACAGCGTCACGGCCACCCCGGAGACCACCAGCAGGTTGGCGTATTCGGCGAGAAAATAGAGCGCCCAGCGGAAGCCGCTGTATTCGGTGTGGAAGCCCGCCACCAGTTCCGATTCGGCTTCCGGCAGGTCAAACGGCGCGCGGTTGGTCTCCGCGGTGGCGGAGACGATGTAAACCGCGAACGGCACGATCATGAAGCCGTAGTTGGCGAAAATGCCCCATATACCGTGCTCCAGTTGCGCCCGGACGATGCCTTGCATGCTGAGCGTGCCTGCCACCATGACTGCCGAAAGCAACGCGAACGACAGCGCCACTTCGTAACTCACCAGTTGCGCCGCGCTGCGCAGCGCGCCCAGCAGCGAATAATGGCTGTTGGAAGCCCAGCCGCCGAGAATGATGCCCAGGATGCCCACCGCGGAGGTGGCCGAGATCACCAGCAGGCCGACATTGACGTCCGCCACGTATAGGTTGCGCGCCAGCGGCAGCATGGCGAAGGCAGTGAGCCCGGTGACGGTGGGAATCATGGGAGCCCACCAGAAGATGGCACGGTCGGCGTCGGCGGGGATGATGTCTTCCTTGAGCACCAGCTTCAGGGCGTCGGCGATGGGCTGAAGCAGGCCGTGCGGCCCCACGCGCATGGGCCCCAGGCGCACCTGGAAATCGGCCAGCACTTTCCGCTCGACCAGCGTCAGGTAGCCGGCGATCAGCGGAACCAGCGCGACGATGGCCAGCGTCAGAACCACCGGCATGAACAACGGGTTGGAGAAGATGGCTTGCATGGCAGTCATTTCATACAGCTTGTACTCGTACAGCTTGTACCAACCGCTCCCTTACGGTCGCGGCTCCGATTCCGGCTCACCGCAGCACCGAGTTCTGCGCCAGCCGCAGGAACGGCTCTGGGTAAATGCCGATGGCCAGCGTGAAAAAGCCGCTCACGCCCAACGCCAGGCGCAACCCGAGGCTGGTGGCGAGCGGCGCCTTTTCGGTCTCCTCGCGCGTGAACATGCTGCGCACAATCTTGAAGTAGTAATAAATCGCCACCGCGACGTAGAGCGTGGCGATGACGGCCAGCGCGTAGTGGCCGGTTTGGATCAGCGCCAGGAAAATATAATACTTGCCCAGGAAGCCGGCGGTGGGCGGAATGCCGGCCAGCGAGAGGAGGAAAATCAGCATCAGCACGGCGTGGCCGGGGCTCTTGTGCATCAGGCCGGCGATATCGTCCAGATCCTCGCCGATGATGTTCTTCCGCCGCAGCGACACCACAACCAGAAACGCGCCCAGGTTCATGAAGGTGTACACCATTACGTAAACCTCGATGCCTGTGATGCCGGTTTCGTTGCCGGCCACCAGGCCCAGGAGCATATAACCGGCGTGCGAAATCGAACTGTAGGCGAGCAGGCGCTTGATATTGGTCTGGTTGATGGCGGCCAGGTTGCCGATGGTGAGGGTGGCCACCGCGACCAGCGCCAGCAACGGTTCCCAGGCGGCACGAGAGGCCGCCAGTGGGCCCATGAAAATGCGCACCAGGAAAGCGATGGAAGCGGCTTTCGAAGCCACCGAAAGATACGCCGTCACCGTGGTGGGCGCGCCTTCGTAAGCATCCGGCGCCCACATGTGGAAAGGCGCGGCGGCGATCTTGAAGAGCAATCCCGCGGCCGTGGTGGCCATCGCCAGGAATACGATCGGGTCCCACGCGGGCATAGCGGAGAGCCGGTTCGCGATATCGGCCAACTTGGTGGATCCGGTCAGTCCGTACATCACCGAGAAACCGTACACCAGCAGGCCGGTCGAGAAAGCGCCCAGCAGCAGGTATTTCATCGCCGCTTCGTTGGAGCGCTTATCGGTGCGCAGGAAGCCGACCATCACGTAGAAGCACAGCGCCATCAGCTCCAGGCCGATGAACAGCGTCACCAGGTCCGTGCCGGTGGCCAGGAAATACATGCCGGACTGGGCGAACAGGACCAGACTGTAGTATTCGCCGTGATGCTCGCCCGCTATCTCCAGATACTTATACGACACCACCGCGACGATCACGGCCGCGACGAGGAAGATCCAGTTGAAGAAGATGCCGAAGCCATCCACCGTGACCGAGCCGCCAAAACCGGAAATCAGCCCGTCGGGCGCCAGG
>Ga0371490_1000407_pt1 | contig 30488 bp, 30 predicted proteins | sample MB2SIPfraction_FD_207959 | JGI IMG/M metagenome (GOLD analysis project Ga0371490, IMG submission 207959) | Lab enriched peat soil microbial communities from McLean, Ithaca, NY, United States - MB28FN SIP fraction | ecosystem: Environmental > Terrestrial > Soil > Wetlands > Peat | place: USA... | reverse complement strand
AACACCTAGCGAATACCTAGTGAACACGTGGGGGATGCGTGAAGATGACGCTTCCGGGAGCGCCGAGAGGCAATGACGGCAAAGCCGCCCAAGGGCCGCTTGAGGGACTGCTGGCTCGGGAGTCGTTGGGCGGTTGCGGAAGCCGAGGCGCGGAAGATATTGATTCCAGCGCGGCGAACCCGTTCAATCTGTGGGTGTGATTGCTAAACGTGTCATACCGTGCCTGGATGTGCACGGCGGCCAGGTTACCCGGGGCGTCCAGTTCGGCATCGCCGAGGCCGGGGGGCTGCGCAACGTGGGCGACCCGGTCGAGCTGGCTCTGCGCTACAACGAGCAGGGGGCCGACGAGATGGTGTTCTTCGACATCACGGCGACCGCGCATGGACGCAAGACGATGGTGGAGGTGGTGGAGCGCGCCGCGGACCAGTGTTTCATGCCGCTGACGGTGGGCGGAGGCCTGCGCTCGGTGGAGGATATGTACACCATGCTGCGAGCGGGGGCGGACAAGATCAGCATCAACTCCTCGGCTATCGCCAATGCGGACCTGATTCGCGCCGGGGCGGAGAAGTTTGGCAGCCAATGCATCGTGGTTTCGATTGACGCCAAGAAGGTCGGGGCCGACCGGTGGGAGGTGTTCTCGCACGGTGGCCGGAAGGCGGTTGGCTGGGACGCGGTCGAGTGGGCCAAACGGGCGGTGGGGCTCGGGGCGGGGGAGATCGTTCTGAACAGCATTGATGCGGACGGCACGAAGGCGGGGTTTGACCTGGTCATTACGCGGCGGATCAGCGAAGCGGTCGGGGTGCCGGTGGTGGCCAGCGGGGGGGCGGGCACCCTGGAGCACATGGCGGAGGTGCTGCTGGAGGGCAAAGCCGATGCGGTGCTGGCGGCGAGCATCTTCCATTTCGGCGAATACACGGTCGGGGACGTGAAGGCGTTCCTGGCATCGAGGGGCATTCCCGTGAGGATGGTTTGAGGGAGCAGCGAAGGCAAGGTCGCGCAGGCGTGTCGCCTGCGGGTGAAGGCGGCGTCCCGTCGCTAGTGCGTGATTTGGACTTGTGAGCGCCCACAACAGAGAATTCCTCGCAGCCAGCATCTTCTGCCTGACCTACCTGCTTATCAGCGGGCGGCAGTTGAAGATCCTGCCGCTGAATCGGCCAGCCGCGGCGCTGCTGGGGACAGTGCTGATGGTGGCCTGTGGGGTGTTGACGCCCGAGGAGGCGTACCGCGCGGTGGATTACGACACGCTGGTGTTGCTGCTGGGCATGATGCTGATCTCGGCCTATCTGTGCCTGGCGGGGTTCTTCGATTGGGCAGCCGATTGGATCCTTCGCCGGGCCCGGACGCCGCAGGGTTTGCTGGTGCATTTGATCTTCGCCGCAGGGGTCCTCTCGGCGCTGCTGGTGAACGACATTATCTGCCTGATGCTGACGCCGCTGGTGGTGGCCGTCATGGTGCGAGGGAAACTGCCGCTAGCGCCTTACCTGCTGGCCTTGGCCATGAGCGCGAACCTCGGCAGCGTGGCCACGCTGGTCGGCAACCCGCAGAACATGATCATCGGCCACCTGTCACATATCCCGTTCCTCCGGTTCTCGGTCTCGATGCTGCCGGTGGCGCTGGCCGGGCTGGTGGTTGAATACGGGATTCTGCGCGTGGGGTTCCGCAAGGTGCTCGGCCAGGCGGTTATCCATCGCCCAACCGCGCGGCCGCACGCGCTGAATCGCCGCCTGCTGGTACTGACGCTGGGGGTGCTGGGGTTGGTGTTCGTGGGTTTCCTGGCGGGGCTGAACTTGTCTTGGACGGCGCTGGCCGGCGGCGCGCTGGTAATGGTGCTCGCCAAACGCGACACACACCAGGTGCTTAAGCTGGTGGATTGGAACCTGCTGGCGTTCTTCGCGGCCCTGTTCGTGGTGGTCGAGGGACTGAGCAAGACGGGCTTGCCGGATCAGACGTATCGGCATGTGCAGCCGCTCTTCGGCTCATCCACGGCCAGCCAAGCCTGGAACTTTGCCTGGTTTGCCGAGCTGGGGTCCAATGTATTTTCGAACGTGCCGTTCGTCCTGGTGGCGGGCAAGTGGATGAATAGCTTTGCCCACCCTGAGCTCATGTGGAAGGTGATGGCGTTGACGACGACCTTCGCCGGGAACCTCACGATTGTCGGGTCGGTCGCCAACATCATCGTGGTCGAGTCGGCACGCGGGCATGTGGAGCTTGGCTTTGGGGACTATGCCCGTTATGGGATTCCGGTGACCCTGCTCACGACGGTCATTGGCATGTTCATTCTGCTGTGGCTGCAATAGCCTCAGGGCCGAAGACAAAGTGGTCTCTCAGCGCGGCACAGTGGGACCGGAGCGCCGGCATGTTGCCGGCTTAAGTCGTCCGGACGGTGTAAGCCGGCAACATGCCGGCGCTCCGGCCGCAGGGGCCCCTCGATTTTTTCATGGTCGGCAGGGTGGAATTTGCTAGATTACTCTCACAGTGAAAGCGCGCTTATGAGTTTTTACGAGCAACTGAAGTTCGACGCCAATGGGCTGATCCCGGCCATCATCCAGGAACAGAGGACGGGGCGGGTGCTGATGATGGCGTGGATGAACCGGGCGTCGCTCGAAAAGACGATCGAGAGCGGCAAGACCCACTTCTGGAGCCGGTCGCGCCAGAAGTTCTGGATGAAGGGCGAATCGAGCGGGCACACCCAGGCCGTGAAGGACATCGCGTTCGATTGCGACGGCGACACCTTGCTGATCCAGGTGGAGCAGACGGGCGCCGCCTGCCACGAGGGCTACCAATCGTGCTTTTTCCGATCCGTGCAGGGCAACGGCGGAGGTTTCAAGGTCACTGAGGCGCAGCTCAAGACGCCTGGGGAGATTTACGGAAAGGAATGATGCCGCATTTCGCCTCAAGTGCCGGGCTTGCGATTGGACGGAAGGAAGGTCAGCGCCACCCCTGAGCCGCGATGGATGATTTTGTTCCATTTGCCAGCCGCAGCTATGGACTGATGTTCGTGCTGCTGTTCGCCTCGCGCGGGATGGATTTTCTCAGCACTTGGGTAGCGACGCCCAACCTGGTGCTGGAAGGCAACCCGATCGCGAAGAAGCTCGGGTGGAAGTGGGGCATCCTCGTTAACCTTGTGCTCTGCTTCGGCCTGGCGTTCTGGCCGCTGCCGGCCATTGTGATCAGCACGACGAGCGTGTTGGTGGCGGCGCGCAATTTCCAATCCGCCTGGCTCATGCATTCGCTAGGCGAGCAGCTCTACCGCGATTGGCACGTTGAGCGAGTCCAGGAAACCAGCGTGACGCTCTACTTGTTCTGTCTGTTTGCCCAGACCGCGCTGACGGGCGGGGTGGGCGTGGCGGTGGTCTATTTCAGCGACTGGCGGCTGGTCCCGCTGGCCATCGGGCTGGGCATCGTGGCCTATGCGCTGGCGGTCGCCTTCTACACCCTGCTCGGCATCTGGCGGATGCGCCGGGCCGAGATACGCTCCGCGCGCCTGGCGGAACGAAACCTGCGACTCGAAATCATGCAACCCGCGCCCGGCAAGAACGGGAAGGGCTTGCTGGTGGCCGCGCCTCCGAGCACCCAACCTCAAGGGAAATAGGCCAGGGCCTTTCGACATGTACTCCCCCACACTCGAAGAGTTCCTCAAGCTGGCCACCCAGGGCAACCTGATCCCGATCACCCGCCGACTGCTGGCGGACGTCGAGACGCCGCTCTCGGCCTACCGCAAGATCCGCGGGGCGGGGGAGTCGTTCCTGTTTGAGTCCGTCGAGGGCGGCGAACATCTCGGGCGCTATTCGTTCGTGGGGTGCAATCCGCGCGGGGTTATCCGGCAGGTGGGGCGTAGCGTGGAGCTGATCGAAAACGGGAAGGTGGTCGAGAGGTTCGAGGTTCAAGCCGAAGCTGCGGCGGGCGCTCCTGCGGCTGGGCTGGGTTTGCGCGACGGACTGGTGGCGGTCGAGCGGGTGATGAAGCGGTATTGTGCGGTCCCCGTGCCCGGATTGCCTCGCTTCACGGGCGGGGCGGTGGGGTTTATCGGTTATGAGTTCATCCATGACATCGAACCGGTCGTGCCGCGTCCCCCGACCGACGACTTGCAGACCCCGGTGATCTATTTCCTGATCGCCGACCAACTGCTTATCTTCGATCGGGTGGCCCAGACCATTACGGTGCTGGTCAACGCTGTGCTGGACGACGCCGCCAGCCCGGGGGAGGCGTATGAAGACGCCATTGGGGAGATTGACCGCCTCATCTCCCTGCTCGAACAACCGAGCGAACACCGCCCCGTGAGCGTGCCGCAGGAGGTGGTCCCGCTGCCGTTCGAGTCGAATCTGCCCCGGGAGAAGTTCTTTGCCAACGTCCTCAAGGCCAAGCAATACATCACGTCGGGCGACATTATCCAGGTGGTCGGCTCGCAACGTTTCTCGACGCCGGTCAAGGCCTCGCCGCTGGATATTTACCGCGCCACGCGCTCTATCAATCCGTCGCCCTACATGTTCCTCCTTGAACTGGACGGGTTTTCGCTCGTCGGCGCCTCGCCGGAAATTCACGTCCGGTGTGAGGACCACAAGGTTGAGATTCGGCCCATCGCCGGGACGCGCCGCCGGGGGGCCACGGTCGAGGAGGACCTCGCCCTGGAAACGGAACTGCTCGCTGATCCCAAGGAGCGCGCCGAGCATGTGATGCTGGTGGACCTGGCGCGCAACGACCTAGGGCGGGTGTGCGATTTCGGGACCGTGCGGGTAAAGGACCTGATGATCATCGAGCGCTACAGCCACGTCATGCACATCGTGTCGCAAGTCGAGGGGCGCCTCTCAGCGGACAAGACGCCTTACGATCTGATGCGGGCGACTTTCCCGGCCGGGACGCTCAGCGGCGCGCCCAAGATCAGGGCGATGCAGATCATCTCCGAACTCGAGCAGACGGCGCGCGGTCCCTATGGCGGCTGCGTCGGCTATTTCTCTTTCAACGGCAACCTCGATTGCTGCATCACCATCCGCACCGCGCTCATCAAGGATGGCCGCGCCTGGGTGCAAGCCGGCGGCGGGTGGGTGAACGATTCGACGCCCGAGGGCGAGTACCAGGAGACGGTGAATAAGTCGAAAGCCATGCTGAAGGCCGTTGCCATGGCCGAGGGCTTCGGTGGTTAGCCCGCCGAGTCTATGGACTATACGATTCGGTTGGCCGGGGCACCGCCTTTCCACCAGGAGTGGACCGACCCCGCTTGGGATAAGGCTGAGACACTGGAGATTCAACACTTCCGGCCCGAGGGGAGCGACCATCGGCCGCGAGCTTCTGCCCGGGTGCTCCATGACGCGAACGGCCTTTACGGGATCTTCCGGGTGCAGGACCGTTACGTGCGGTGCGTGCGCACTCAATACCACGACCCGGTGTGGAAGGATAGTTGCGTGGAGTTCTTTGCCCAGCCCAGGCCGAACCGCGGTTACTTCAATTTCGAGTTCAACTGCGGCGGGGCGTTCCTGTGCTCCTACATCACGGACCCGGAGCGGACGCCGGAGGGATTCAAGGCGTTCGTCAAGGTGCCGGCGGAAAGAGGGCAAACCATCAGGGTCAGGTCCTCTCTGCCGCAGCGGGTCGAGCAGGAGATCACGGCGCCGGTGGTGTGGACGCTGCGCTTCTTTATCCCGCTGGCGCTCTTTGAGCATTACCTGGGACCGCTGGGGACCTTGCCGGGCCAGGTTTGGCGTGGGAACTTCTTCAAGTGCGCCGAGGAGAACTCGCATCCGCACTGGGGCTCGTGGTCGCCGGTGGACGAGTTTAACTTCCACCGGCCGAGTTGCTTTGGCGCGCTGAGGTTTGCCTGAGGTAACTGCTGGGCTGCCGCAGGTGCGGGCGCAAGCTCTGGTGGTGGGGCGCATTCCAACGCGTCCTTGGGATGCTTGCGAGGAAGTGGGACGCGGTGGAACGCGTCCTTACCGGAACAGCAGCGGCGGTTACTTGCTTTCGGTCGTGGCGACCCTGGCCGGCCCGACCACCCATTTGAAAATGAGCTTGACCTCGTCGCCGGTGGTGATGTGGCCCAACACGAGGTTGATGTCCACTGGTTTGACCTGGTAATCGGTCATCTTGACGGCGGTTTTGCCGGTGATTTCGAGTTTCTTGTCGGCCAGCGGGAGGATATTGACGACCATCGTGGTATGGTTGGTGACGCCGCAGATAGCGAGATCACCCTTGGCGTCGAACACGTAGGGCGCATCCTTGGACTTGGGGGCTTCCTTAAGTGTGAGTTCGGTCAGATGATAGAAGATCTTCTTAAACAGCGGCTCCTTGAGATGCTCGTAGGTGACCTCGTCCATGCGGTCGCTGTAATGCTTACCGTCTTCCTCAACGCTCTTAAGTGAGCGCACGGGAATGAACACGTCCCCCTTGGCCTCCACCTTGCCCAAGGGCACCGTTTGGCCGGGTTCGGTCGGGAAGCCGGGGCCGACCTGGATCATGCCCCCGATGGTCGGGCTTTCGATCTGCCAGGTGGGGTGAATGATGTTGGCCGTACCTTCGATTCGCATCTTACCGCCTGACCTCGCACTAAAGGTGGCCAACTGGTCGGCTGCCGGCAACGACATCGTCGCCAGCAAGAAAAGGGCGACATTCCCCGCGATCACTGTTCGTATCTTCATATTCGTTTGTTGGTTTGGTTCATCAGGTTATGCGGATGCTGACGTGAGGTCAATTACGATAATTCATACCACTCCGGCTTCAGGTCCACCCGTTTGTTGCCCAGGATGGCCTCGTTAGCTTTGACGGCGGTGACGACGGCCTGGTAGCCCTCCAGGTAGTCGGCAGCGGGGCGCCGGACAATTTTGCCGAGCTGGTCCATGAGGCCAGCGACGTCGTCCGCGCCGTAGCTGGACCGATAATCCTCCGCTGCCGCGTCGAGTTCGGCGGCGTTGCGGAGAAAGTTGTATAAGGCGCAAAACAGGGGCGTGGAGGTGAGCGGGTCAAGCTGAATCGGGTGGCCCTGGGCGTCCACCGGCTGGGGCTTGCTTTTGCCGGCTACCAAGGCGATGCCGGTGTCTTTGTAGAACGGCACTTTGTCGGCATAGACCTCCCAGCCGAAGAGCGGTGAGTCCACCTCCTTGAACATCCAGGCTTTGCTCTCGCCCATGACAACGCGCATCATGAGCGCCGCGTCGCCGCCATACAGCATCTCGTAATCGCTATCGAAGGAATCGGCCAGGGTGGCGTCGTAGATCATCCGCACCCCCCCGGGGAACTCGAACACGGCCTGCACGGTGTCGGGCACGTCGCGGTCATCCTTCCAGAAGTTGATGGAGCCGGAGCCGGTGACGGCGGTGGGAAGCGCTTTGAGGAACCAGCCGGCCTGGTCAATCTGGTGGCTGCCGATTTCGCCGATGAGGCCGAGCGAGGTCTCCTTGTTCAGGCGCCAGTTAAGGGCTTTTTCGCGTTCGGGGTTGGGGGAGGTGGACCGCCAGTTGGTCTTCTTGTGCCACTGCGCGCGGGCCAGGAGGCTTGTGCCCAGGGCGCCGGAGCGAACGAACGGCAACAGGAATAGGCGCTCTTTGTCGGAGCGCATCTGGAGGCCGGCCTGGAAAGCCAAGTGCCTGGCCGCTTTGGCCGCCAGGGCGATGTCGCGCGCGTCTTCGATGCTGCCGGCCAGGGGCGCTTCGCAGTAAACGTGCTTGCCGGCTTTCAACGCGGCGAGGGCGATTTCTTTGTGCTGGAAGGTGGGGGTGGCAATGACGACCGCCTTGATGTCCTTGTTGTCGAGAATGGTCTTGTAATCCGGGGTCTGGGCAGCGCCGGGCGCGGCGTTGCCGCCGCGCTTGAGGAAGGCGGGATAGGTGTCGCAGACCGCGGCGATGTCCGCCTCGATCGGGTCGTCCGCGTGGGGCATCCGCGTGAGGGTGTTGATGATTTCGCGGCCCCAGGCGCCCAAGCCAATGACGGCCACTTTGATTTTCACCGCCGGGGCTTTGGTCTCGCCGGCGGGGGCCGCGTTGGTCTGGGCGAACAACTCGACGCCGCCCAGCATCGTCATGAGCGTGGCGGCCGAGCCGCCCTTAAGGAAATCCCGCCGGTTGTGTCCCAGCGCATCGCTTTCGTTTTCGTTCATAGGAATCAACTCGTTTGCCCTACGTCCTGCGTTCCAGCTTACGGCTTCGGAGTGTGCGCTCCGAACTCCAGACTTCGGGCTTAGGACTTTGGACTTTGGCTATTCCGCCGCCGACTTCTGCGGTTTGGCGTTCATCTGCTCCAGGCCCAAGGCCCACTTGATCCCAACAAGAATATGTTTCTGGTAGGCCTCGGCCACCTCCTTGGGATTCTTGCGATCCGGCCAGCTCGGGTCCCACACGTCCTCGCGATGGCCAAGCGAGGTGTAGAAGACGCGGCCCTTGCCGTATTCCTTGCACCAGGCGATCGGGTAAACGCCCGGCGAGGGGTCCCTAACGTCGGGCTTCTTGTCCAGGGTCAACAGACCGTGCACCTTCGCAGGATCGAAGTTTTTCATCTGGTAAATCTCATCGAACACCTTCCAATCCTTGCCCAGATGAGCGCAGGCCGGGCATTTGGGATCCTGGTTGATGGGCTGGACTTCGAGTTGGTCGGCGTGAGTCTTGAACTCGGCGCCGAGCATGTTGAGATACCCGGCAAATCCGTGGAACGTATCGGCGGCCGAGTGCATCCCCACGAACCCCTTGCCGGACTTGATCCAATCCAGGAATGCCTGCTTGTCCGGCAGCGGCAAGTCGCCGGTCGTATTGGCGAAGATCACGGCGTCGTAATTCGCGAGGGCCGCCGGGCTCATTTTCTCGGCCAGCACTTCCTTGATCGCCGCCTCTACCTTGGCATTGTCCCGTTTGCCGTCGGCGTCCTTGAACTGTGGGTCATCGGGATTGACGCGGGCATAATCCACCGTGAAGGCGTTGCTGTCATTGGCCAACTCGGCGATTACTTTCTCGGCAGTAGGGATCGAGCTGTGCCGGAAGCCCAAGGTGACCGTCACGACGAGCACTCGCTTGGGGGCGGCTTGGGCGGGTGCGGTGAGCCCGAAGGTGCAGCCAATCATTACGCCGGCCAGAGCCAGCCTGCCTAATAGAGGGATCTGTAATGTATTCATAAGTTTCACCGAGCACCGACACACGCTATTGTGAACCGTGAGACTCGTTTCGCGGGGATGAAATTCATTTTTTGCCCCCTGGTCAAGGCTTCTGTGTTTACATTTTTCGCCCCTGGCCGGACGGATAGGGGAAAGGGGGAGCCGCCGGGGCTGCCGGATGAATCCGGCGTTCCGGTGGTGGGGTCAAGATGCGCCCCGCTCCATGGGCGGGTGCATTTCCTTGACGCCTTGGTCCCCCTGTTGTCTTATACTGGACCCACTAGCACCGGTGCGGGGACGCCATCTGGGGGTGGCGAGCTCGGGCCCTGGCGATCAACAAACGAAGATTATGGCTGATTTGAAGTTTACCTGCTCGCATTGCGGGCAAGATATTGAATGCGACGAGCTCTGGAGCGGGCACGAGATACAGTGTCCGACCTGCCAGGGCCAATTGGTGGTGCCGCCAAAGCCGGACGCGCCGCCGCATGCGGCGCTGGCCTCGGCCAAGCCGAACCAACCGAGGCTCTCGATCGGCCAGTCCCAAGCGCAACGCTCGTCGGCGCCGCCCCCGCCCCCGCCCCAGGCCCTGACGTATCAACAGCAGTTGGAGCAAGCCAAGCTCGGAAAGAAGGGCAATCCCAAGAAGTGGGTGGGGGTCGGCGCGGTGGTGGTGATCCTCGGCGTAGGGGGGTACTTCGGCTACGGGTATTTCAGCGCGTGGCAGGCGAAGCGGAAGGAAGCGGCCAAGCAGGAGAGCAACGTCGCTACCCAACAGGTTGCCAGCGCTGCCGAAGCCGCTCCCGCTGCACCGGCTGCCCCGGAGAAGGAATTACCCACCTTGCCCCTCACATGGACGCTCGATCTGGACAAGGCTACCATTCCTAACAGCAAGGTAAGTGGTGTCATCTCCGGCACGAACTTTGTCGCTGAAACCGCGATGTGCACCGCCGGCGTGCTGAGATTGTTCCAGGGCGCCTCGCTCTCGCCGGACCGGGAGATCCTGGTTTATCTGCATTTGAATCCGGGTCAGAGCCCCACTGGGCACGTCTGGGCGGTGTCGCAGGACATGCGGGACCGGAGCGTGCCGCAAGTGGTCAAACGCTGGAAGACCAACCCCCGGTACGCCCCGTTATCCAAGGCTTACTCCTCGGGCTACGCAATGAAGCTCGAGCTGGGCGAGATCACCAACGGGGTGCTCCCCGGCAAGATCTTCGTCGCGCTGCCGGATACTGAGCAGAGCGTGGTCGCGGGCGTGTTCAAGGCCAGCACGACGCTGGCGGACGCCAGCGGCATGGCAGCGCCTAGCCCGGCCGTCGCGCCCAGTGCGACGCCCGCGCCGAACCCGGCCGCGGCGTCGGACCGATACCGGCAGCGCTACGGCAGGAAGCAGTGACGGAGCCGCCTCCCAGGACTGGCCGGCGGGGCTGGGCGATGGCCGCATTACGGGCTGCCGGCCAGGGGACCTGCCAAGTGTAACTCCATCACATGGCTAGCAAGACGAGCTTTTTGGAGAAGGTGCTGCCGCGCATTGGGCGGTTGGACGAGGCTGGTCTGCAAACGGTGGTGCAGCGCCTGGCCCGAGAGAGGACTTTCCTCGAAACGCTCTTCAACACCATCGAGGACGGCATCCTGGTCGTGGATGAGGCCGGCTGCATTCTGTATTTCAACCAGGCGGTGACGCGCTTCCTGGGCCTGCAGCCCAGTGCGGAAGGCCAGCCGATCACGGATTTCATCCCCGAACTTGACTGGGAGAAGATCCGCCGGTTCGACCATGCGGGGGGCCAGGGGGTGGTGCGGCACGAGTTTGAGGTCCAATATCCGCGCCCGCGCTTCCTCCGGCTTTATGCGGCCCCGCTGGATGGCGAAACCGCGGGCAGCGCCGGGGTCGCCCTCATCCTCCACGACGACACGGAAGCCCGGCAGAAGACCATCGAGGCCATCGAGAGTGAGCGAGTCCAGGCGCTGACACTGCTGGCGGCCAGCGTGGCCCATGAGATCGGCAATCCGCTTAACGCCCTTCACATTCACTTGCAGCTCATGGAACGTGAACTTAAGAAGCTGCGGGCCTCCGCGGCTGGACCGACCGGCAAACCCGGTTCTCTTCTCCGCTCGCGGGCGCGGTCCCAGGCGGCCACCGGCGCGAACGAAGCCCGGGAACTCATCCCCAAGCTCGAACAGTACCTGCTGGTGGCCCGGGGCGAGATTAACCGCCTCGACTACATCGTCACCCAGTTCCTGCATGCGATTCGACCGACGGTGCCGCAGCTTAGGCCTGCCTCGCTCAACGATGTTGTGCAGAAAACCCTCGAACTGCTCGAGCCGGAGATTGACAACCGCGGCCTCAATATCCGCACGCGCCTGGCGCACGAATTGCCCGCCACGCCGATTGACCCGACGCAGATCCAGCAAGTGCTGGTCAACCTGATCAAGAACGCCTTGCAGGCGATGACGACTGGCGGGACGCTGACGCTGCAAACCGGGGAAGGGGCGGACGGCGTCTGGATGAGCGTCGCCGACACTGGGGGCGGGATTCCGCAGGAGCAGATCAACCGCATCTTCGAGCCGTTTTATACCACCAAGAAGAAGGGTACCGGCCTGGGCCTCATGATTGTGCAGCGCATCGTCCGCGCCCACGGCGGCCGCATTGAGCTCGAAAGCCAGGTTGGCCGCGGCACCACTTTCCGCGTCTGGCTCCCCCTGCACGAACGCAAGCCCCGGCTGCTCGAAGCCCCGATGCACGATTGATATTTCGGGCCGGGTTGGTTGGTTCCAGCGCTGCAAAACGCATGCGCGAGGCGGAGCGCCGGTAGGGTGTCGGCTTCCCTGTCCGGAGGAGCCAGGCGGGCAAGACGCCGGGGTTCCGGCCCCGCAAGTCTGAGCATCACTCTAAGCCGCCTCGCGGTCTTCCGCCTCCCGTTCGTGAGGTGGGGGCTGGTGTTGCGCCAGTCGAAGGGGTTCAGGTTCACCCGCTTCTTCCAATTCGTCTTTGAGGCGGGCACAGGAAAGGCAGACATTCGGGTTGCGGGAAGGAGGGTTTGCCTCTTCCGGCATGGGCTGGCCGCAACAGATGCAGACACGCGACATCATGGTGAACTACTCTCAACCAGGATTATGGCAACTTCAAGCGCATGTTAGGGTGAGTGATGTTAAGGGGGGCGTCCGGGCACGGCCCCATACGACCGGGGCGGCAAGCCGGAGGCTCACGCTACGACTGGGGTGCTTTAAGCCCGAGTTTGGAGTCGCCAGCGGCTGGCCTGGGTGTCATCGTGCTCCGCGGATTATGAAGAAACTGACGCTGGTGGCCTGTCTTTCGTGCCTGGTGGTTCAACTGTGCGCGGCAGAGCCTTACGCCGACCGGTTTGTCTGGGTTTTCGGGTGGGGCCTGGGGAAGGACAGCGACGTGGGCGAAATCTCGCGCGTCCTGGATACGGCGGGCCAACACGGTTTCAACGGTGCGGTGCTTTCGTCCGGCCTCGACACACTCTCCAAGCAATCCCCCGATTACTTTCGCCGCCTGGACCAAGTCAAGCAGCGCTGCGAACGCAACCACCTGGAACTGATCCCCGCGGTTTTTTCGGTGGGGTACGGCAGCGGCATCCTGGCGCACGACCGGAACCTGGCAGAGGGTGTTCCGGTTGAGGATGCTCCGTTCCAGGTGAAGGCCGGCGAGGCGCGGTTGGTGGCTACCCATCCCTCTCAGATTGTCAACGGCGGGTTCGAGAAGTACGACGGCAACAGGTTCAGCGGGTTCGACTTCCACGACCAACCCGGCGAGGTGAGCTTTGTGGACAGGCAGATCAAGCATAGCGGGCAGGCGTCGTTGCGGCTGGAGAACTTTACCGCCAACCCGTATGGGCATGGCCGCGTCATGCAATCTGTGCCGGTGCAGCCACACCGCTGCTACCGCCTGACGATCTGGGTGAAGGCCGAGGGCTTGCAGCCGGCGGGAGCTTTCCGAGTTCTGGTCCTGGCGGACAATCGCGAACTGGCGCCGCGCGAGTTCAACCTCCCGTCCACCACGGATTGGCGGAAGGTTTCGATGCTTCTCAACAGCCTGAGCTACGATAAGGTTTCCCTCTACGCCGGGCTCTGGGGCGGCAAGGGCGGCAAGGTCTGGCTGGACGATTGGACGCTAGAAGAGGTTGGGCCGGTGAATGTGCTACGCCGCCCCGGCACGCCGGTCACCGTCCGGAGCGAGGAGGGCTCGACCACTTACGTTGAAGGCAAGGACTACGCGCCGCTGCAAGATCCGCACCTTACCCCCTGGCGCGATGATGGCGAGCCGCTGGCCTTGAAGCTCGTGCCGGGCAGCCGCATCGGTGAGGGCGAGCGGCTGCGGGTGAGTTGGTATCACTCGATGATTATTAACGACTCACAGGTGACGGCGTGCATGGCCGAGCCGGCGGTGTACGACATCTTCGACCACGAGGCGGCATTGCTGGCTGAACACGTGCATCCGCGCCGCGTCTTGCTGAACATGGACGAGGTGCGCATGGGCGGGACCTGCCGCGCGTGCCAAGGCCGCAATATGGGCGAGTTGCTGGGCGAGTGTGTTACCAAACAGGCGCAGATCCTCCGCCGGCATATCCCTGGCGCGCAGGTCTATGTCTGGTCGGATATGTTCGATCCGAATCACAACGCACACGGCGGTTATTATCTTGTGAACGGGGATTTCACCGGGTCCTGGCAGCACGTACCGAAAGACGTGGTCATGGCGGTGTGGGGAGGGGAACCGCGGGAGAAGAGCTTGCGGTTCTTCGCGGGGGAAGGATTCCAGACTCTGGTTGCTTGTTATTACGACGCAGATGATTTGAACGACGTGAAGGGCTGGCTGAAGCTTGCCCGGGAAACGGCGCAAGTGCGCGGGTTTATGTACACCCCCTGGCAACGCAAGTACTCGCTCCTGCCGGACTTTGGGGATATGCTGAAGGCGGGGGACGGGAAATAGCTATTCAGAGGTGGCAACCCGGATGCTTCTGACCGCACTTCGTCAACCAGGCCCGCCTCCGGCCTCACGTTCCGCACGGAATAGTCCATGCACTAGCCTGCTCGCCTTGCGGCCCGATACTCGGATTTTCAAGTCAGTGCGCCAGGAACCCCGGCTGCGCAAGGTCGCGTCGCGGAAATTAAGCAGGTCCACGGTTGCTTCCTGGACGTCGGTGGCTGCGCCCAAGTAACGGATGAACTTAAAATCCGACGCGAAGAAATCCGACTTCAACATCCGCAACACGGGGGCGAGCAATCTCGCGTGCCAATAGAGACACTTCTTGAACGCCCTTTTTTCATAGTCCTCAGGCGGGCAGCGGAACCGTTGACAAAAAAGCACCTGAAATTGTTGTGTCGCCACGGGCGGACGATACCATTGCCGTCAAGCCGGCCCCCGCCGTCTCGGCCAATGGGTGGTGGCCTACTGTCTGGCCAACGCTGTGGGCATCATTTAATGTGACCACCCAAGGAAAAGCAATATGAGCGACCAAGAACTTGAACAGAGACTTGACCTGATGGAGAAACGTATCCATGAGAGGCTCGACCATATGCATCGGAGGGACAAGAGGATTGAAAACTACCTGTTCGCATTCATGGGGTTAGTCATCTTGCTGATCGTTCTCGTAGCCTGGTCCTGGTATATGCCGTAATAAGCCGCCTGGTATTTCGCCCGTTTGGCGCGCAGCGTTGCGTGAGGCAGTTTTCGCGAAGTCCGACGGCTCATGCGTCGGCCAGACCAGTTGATGAACCCGGCGGAATCGAGCCGGCAGCCGGAATGAGCAGCACTGGGCGTGGAACCCCGCTCTCAGAAGGCAGCGCCCTTGAGGCGCAGGGGGGTAGAAACCAAAAGCGCCCACCGGTGTTTGCCATGATGGCATGAGACACTTTGGAACAGCGCCGATCCGGCTTTTGACGGCCTGTCTTAGGAGTGGTGGGTTGGCCGGGACTCGAACCCGGGACCAACGGCTTAAAAGGCCGCTGCTCTACCGACTGAGCTACCAACCCGGAACCGCCAGAGGAGCGGCCCTGCTTGGGCGTTATCCTTGCGGGATTGGACCAGAGCGGAACGCGCCGGCCCAGTGTAAGGCGCCGGGCAAACTAATCAACCAAACCGGCTGGCGCAAGGGCATTTTCCGGCGCTTGCCATCCACTGCTTGGCGGGTACATTGCCGCACGTTTATGAAATCACCTGTTCTCCTGGTGGCATCGCTGGCCGTTTTGCTGGTCGGATGCGCAACCTCTAAGCAAGCCCAACTGGCTGCGCAGCAAACCCCCTACGACAAGCCGCTCACCTCCCCAGGCGCAAAGTTCGCTGCGCTGCCGCCGGTGGTACGGCGCACGGTGGTGGCCGAGGTCGGCCAGGCGGAGGTCGTTGATGCCGTCAGGGATACCACACCGGGTCGCGTGGTCTATAAGATCTATTTCCGGGACAGCGTAGTTTTCCCGCCAATGTACGTCGCACCGGATGGGAGTGTCCTTAACCCGGATTTGACGGTCGCCGTCAAGGCAAGGCAGGGGATACAAGTCAAGCCCGCCGACGTGCCGGCCAAGGTCAGCAAAGCAATTCACGAGCGCGCGCCGGCAGGGCAGGTTTCTTATATCAACAAGGAGGCCTGGGGCCCGTTGGTTGTCTATGTCGTTACCTTCAAGGACGAAGCCCACGACCCGAAACTCCTGCTGAGCGAGGACGGAACTGTCCTGGACGAAACCCAGTGATCAGTTAATCCCACACGCCAAGTTCCTTAAGCTGGCGCGTGGCCAAGCCTAGCCAATTACGATTCGCCGCCGGGCTGGCGGGGCTGGGGTGGAGAATCCGAGCGACGGTTAAGGGACCCTGCTGGAAGACACTTTCGGCGCGCCGAGCGGCAAAGTCGCCGACGCCTACCAGCCACGCCGGTTGGAGGGCTGCGACCGCGGCTCGCAGGTGCCGGTCGCAGGCGGCAAAGAGGGCCTCTTTCTCGGAGACCGGCAGCTTGTCGGGCGTGCGATTGCGGCCACGGTCCTCCAGAAAAGCCAGTGGGCAGTAGTTCAGGACGATATGCTCGGCAAAGAACCGTGCGGGCGTCCCAAATCGGCGCGCGAACAGGCCCCAAAAGCGCCGGCCGCTGACCTCGGAGCGCGTGCAGGCAAAGCCGCTCACCGGCCGGCGGGGGTGCTCGTGCGCGGGTTTGCCGACGGGGCATTCGATCTTCAGCCAGTCGCGGACGGCGGCGACTTCGCCGAACGGCACCCCGGTCTGCACCATCCCGAATGGGCCGGGGTTCATGCCGAGGAAGACGATTCGCTTGGGTGTGGCGCTAAACTTCCGGAGATAGGCCTCGTAGGGAGCCCAGGCATAGGCGAGCGGGTTATAGACGTGCGCTACGGGCGGCCCGAACTCCAAGCGACTCGTTTCCGCGCGCAGCCGCCGGGCGGCGGTGATGAGCGCCTCGGTGATGGGGTTTCCTTTCGGCCCGGGACTCAATGCCGCGGCGGATGGTATCCACTTTCCCGTGGCCGATGCAACTGGTGCAGGCCGCGGCGAAGGGTTTCAATCTCGTGCTCGTCGGCGATCTTCTGGCGTTCGGCCAACTCCAGCGTTTCCAGCACTTGCTCCATGTCGTCCAGTGTTCCGCGGAGGGTCTCAATGACCTGGTTGACCTCCTCGATCGCCTGCTGAACGGCCGCCGGTGACGCCGGTTGCCGATCCCGGGGCGGCGGCGGGGGGGGTTCTTTTTCCACCGGGGCCGCTTCTTGAACCGGCTGGGCCGGTTCCGCGGGCGGTTGAGTCACTTCCGCCGGCGCTACGGCCGGTGAGGACGGATGTTCGGGCGTGGCGTGGGGCCGACGCCGCCCGCGACCCCGGCGCCCGCGACCCGAGCGGCGACCGCGTAGGTCGGAATGGGGTACGGGCGGTTGGTCGGGGGCCGGGTTTGCTGGTTCAGGTTCCTGCTCTGGAGTCATTGTCACCTCAAGGTGCCTTGAATGGGCGCAAATGCAACGGGAAATCTGCATCCGGCCGTAATCGGTCAGTGACGGCAGCAGGGCGCTTCACCCCGTACGCGCCGGTGAACCGCGGGGCACAACGGCGCGCACGGAGTGACGCGCCCTACCTGGTTCCAGTGAGGCATTACAGCGGGCCGCCGGATCAACGTTATTGCTTCGCGGGGCGATTTAGGGTTTCGTGTTGGCTGTGAAACTCAACTACAAGCGTCTGGACCTCCAGCTTGCTCACACGTGGAGGATCGCCCGGGGCACTGGCACTAACATTTTCAAGGCTGTCGTCGTCGAATTGACCGGCGCCGACGGAACGGTCGGTTTGGGCGAGGCGGCGCCCGCGGCGCGCTACAAGGAATCGGTGGATACTGTTCGGGCCTTCCTAAAGAAGGTGGACCCGCGGGGACTCTCGTTCAATGATGTCGAGGGCAGCATGACTTACCTGGAGACCCTGTCGCCGCACGACATGTCCGCCAAGTGCGCGCTGAATATCGCTTTGCTTGACGGGGCGGCCCGACGCGCGAAGAGGCCGATTTATGACTTCCTGGATCTGGGATTCCGCGAAGGCCACCACGTCACCTCTTTTACTATCGGCATTGATAAGCCGGACGTGATCCGCAAGAAGGTTTTGGAGGCGGAGCGGTATCCGGTGTTGAAGGTTAAAGTCGGCGTGGCGGATGACAAGGCGAACATGCAGGCGCTGCGGGGAGTGGCGCCGACCAAGACGCTGCGGGTGGACGCCAACGAGGGCTGGAAGACAAAGGAGCAGGCGCTGGAGATGATCGAGTGGCTGGCCAAAGACGGGCACATCGAGTTTGTGGAACAACCGATGCCGGCGGCCACGTCCGGCAAAGACTGGGTCTGGCTCAAGCGACGCTCGCCGTTGCCGATCTTCGGCGATGAATCCTATCACTTAGCAAAGGACGTGGCTCAGGCGGCGGAATGGTTCCACGGCGTGAACGTGAAGTTGGCCAAGACCGGGGGCGTGAGCGGCGGTTACGACGCCTTGCAGGCGGCGCGCAAAGCGGGGCTGAAAACCATGCTGGGCTGCATGATCGAAAGCAGCATTCTCATCAGCGCGGGCGCGCATCTCGCCGAGTTATGCGATTACCTGGACCTGGATGGCAACCTCCTGATTACGAACGACCCTTACGTCGGCGTGACGGCGGACAATGGGGTCCTTTCGTTCGCGGGTGCGCCGGAGAAGTTTGGCTTGCGGGTTAGCGCGCGCTGACCGGGCGGGCCGCAAGGGCATATCCAATTGCGGGGACATCCTGGTTCTGCGCCGTGTGTCGGAACCAGTGTTCGAGGCGAAGGCGACTTCGGATATATCGGTCATCGGGTTTCGGTCGCTTCCCTCCCTGCCGCCCCGAGCTTGGCGGAGGCGCGTTACAACGGTAGCACTCCGGTATTGCTCAGGTGTTGGTCCGTAGGATATCCGTAGGATACCCGTAGGAGTTCCGTAGGAGTTGGCTTGTTATCCGGGAGCGGCCGCGGCGCGACCTCGGCGTGGGCCGCCCGCCACCACCGCGTATGCTTCACACAGTTTTGGACGCGCATCCAAGAGGATCAATTCCGGGAATTGCCTTTCATCAGGCGGGCCTCGTTGGTCTTGAGGTACTTCTCCATCGTCTCGATGGTGCTGGTCTGGGTGCGTCGCGACTGCCCCAATTGGCGCATCATCCGGTAATCAATCAGCCGTTTGCCCAAATCCACGATCTGAATGTACGCATTTTCGGTCTTCCACAACTGTCCGCGGGCCAAGGCTGGCAAGGCTTTCTTGCTATACGCTTTAATTTTCACGTTAATTAGACGCTTAAAGGCCTGTTTTTGTTCATCTTAGAACCGGGCCGGGTAGCGGAGGGCCGAAATCCGGGTTGAAATAATCCCGGGCGAGTCCAAGGTGAAGCAGGATGAACGCGACAGATTTGACCCGGCGCTGGGTGCTCTGGGGGCCGCAAGGCTGGCTGGGGTTGCTGCTCCTGGCGGTCTGCTGGCCGCTCAACTGGACGCTGACAGGCAACCGCACGGCGTATCTGTTTTTCCCGCTCTGGCTCGGTTACATCCTGGTGGTTGATGCCCTGGTGCTGAGCCGGACCGGCACCTCGCTTTGGACGCGGTCGCGGGGGGAGTTCCTGCTGCTGTTCGTGACCTCCGTGCCGGCCTGGTGGCTGTTTGAGGCGATCAACCGGCGGACGGGCAACTGGGAATACCTGGGCGGCAACGCCTTCACCGACCTGGAGTACTATCTGCTGTGCACGATCTCCTTTTCCACCGTCATGCCGGCGGTGTTTGAGACGGCGGAACTTGCCGGCAGTTTCCGCTGGATGGAGCGGTTGGCGACGGGCCCGCGGCTGCGGTCAACGCCGGCCCTGAATCGGGGGATGTTCCTGGGCGGAGCGGCGATGCTGGCGCTGACGCTGGCGTGGCCGAAGGTCTGTTATCCGTTCGTCTGGACGTCGCTAGTGTTCCTGCTGGAGCCGCTGAACTGCTGGCTGGGCCGCCGGCACTTTTTGCAGGATTTGCAGCGGGGGGATTGGCGACCGGTGGCTTCCCTGGCCGTGGGGGCGGTCAGTTGCGGGTTCTTTTGGGAAATGTGGAACTACTACTCGTATCCGAAATGGATTTATCACACGCCGGGGGCGCAGTTCCTGCATGTCTTCGAGATGCCGCTGCTCGGTTACGGCGGCTATGTCCCCTTCGCGCTGGAGTTGTGCGCGCTCAAGAACCTCCTGTGGCCCGGCTCGGCCAAACCGCAAGTGAACGGAAGGGAGTGATGGAGTGGTGGAGTAACGGGGAACGGACTCAGGGGGCGCTTATGCGCCCCAACACTCCAGCACTCCATCACTCCGTTTTCCCGGTGTGATCACGATTCCCTTAGCCTTTGGGCTCTGGTAAGCTGAGTGCATGGCGTTTGATTCATTCCGGGACTTTCTGAAGCGGTTGGAGACGGCAGGCGAGCTGCGGCGCATCACGCAACCGCTCGCTACTGAGCTAGAGATTACGGAGGTGGCTGACCGCGAAATGAAGAAGGCCGGCGGCGGCCAGGCGCTGCTGGTGGAGCAGCCCACAGTGAATGGGCAGGCCTCGCCTTTTCCGCTCGCCATTAACACGCTGGGTTCGCGTCGGCGCATGGCGATGAGCCTTGGGGCCAATTCTATTGAGGAGGCGGCCGCCGAGTTGGGTTCGCTCGTGAAGGCGAAGCCGCCCACCAGTTTCAGCGAAGCCCTCAGCCTGCTCGGCACGGCCCTGGATTTGCGTCATGCGAAACCAAAGCAGGTGAAGGACGGTCCGTGCAAGGAGGCCGTGCACAAGTTCGACGCACCGCCCACGCGGGCCGAGCCCTGGCCCAAGGCACCGGACATCCTCAAGGCAGGCGAGACGCCGCGCCCGGCTCCGCCCGCGCCCGAACCAGAGGACAGGCGGGACGCTTGGCCGACCTTGCTGAACCTTCCCATCCAACAGTGCTGGCCGCTGGATGGCGGACGCTTCATCACGCTGCCGTGCGTGGTGACGCGCGACCCCGATACGGGCGCGCGCAATGTCGGCATGTACCGGATGCAGGTCTATGACGACCACAGCACAGGGATGCACTGGCAATTGCAGAAGGTCGGCGCGCGGCACGGGCGGCGCTACTACGAAACGGGGACGCACATGCCGGTGGCGGTGTTCCTGGGGGGTGATCCCGTGTTCACGTTCTGCGCCACGGCACCGTTGCCGGACGGCTTGGACGAGTTCCTGCTCGCCGGTTACCTGCGCAAGAAATCGGTCGAGTTAGTGCGGTGCGAGACGAGCGACCTGGAGGTGCCGGCCAACGCGGACATTGTCCTCGAGGGCTATGTTGATCCCAAAGAGCCGCTACGGGAGGAGGGGCCATTTGGCGACCACACCGGCTACTATTCGCTGCCCGACCTCTACCCCGTCTTTCACATTACGGCCATTACGCATCGCAAGGACGCGGTCTATCCGGCGACGATCGTCGGCCGGCCGCCGATGGAGGACTTTTACATCGGCAGCGCGTCGGTGAGGCTATTCCTGCCGATCCTGAAAATGACCTTCCCGGAACTCGTTGACCTGGCGCTGCCGGCGGAGGGGGTGTTCCACAACCTGGTGTTCGCGAGCATCAAAAAGACCTACCCGATGCAGGCATACAAGGTCATGCACGGTCTCTGGGGCATGGGGCAGATGATGTTCACCAAATACATCGTTGTGGTGGACGAGGATGTGGACGTGCACAATACCAGTGAGGTGCTTTTCCGGCTCTGCGCGAACACCGACCCCCAGCGGGACGCGATCTTCACCAAAGGCCCGGCCGATGTGCTCGACCACGCGACGACCGAACTGGCCGTCGGCACGAAGCTGGGCATTGACGCCACGCACAAACTCCCCGGCGAAAGCCACAAGCGCGGCTGGCCGCCCTTGATTAGGATGGATGAGGCTACCCTCAGGAGAATTGACGAGCTGTTGAAGGGCTGATGGAACCAGGCTGCGCTGATAGGACGTAACCTATTGCGGTTGCTATACTTGTGGTGCATGAACGCGCCACTGCGGGGATGCCTCACCGCTCAGGGATACCTCCATTGTGTCTCCGTTGCCTCACCGGGGCCTCGCCGTAGTACCCTCGTTAGCTAACGAGGGTACTACGGCGAGGCCGCGGCGAGGGTCCGGCGGGACTGGGGGCTTAGGAACAGGGATGAGGCGCCAGAACGCGATCAACTCGCCGCCTGCTCGACCATTGCGGCGATCGTTTCCAGGGCATTGCCCTCGAAACGGTTGTTCACATAAATGAATCCCTTGGTTGCGCCGCCGTGGCTGCGGGCTTCCTGGATCAAGCGGGCGCCAGCAGCGCGGCCTTCGGGGTAGGGATCTTTGATCCGGTCATAAGGACTGAATAGCTTCACCGCGTCCTCGTATTTGCGGCCTGGCCGCAGGAGCAGCCGAACACCAAAGAACTCGGGTTTCGTCCGGCTACCAGGAAGGGCGAGTTGCTCTTCGAGCGGTGGCATGCCCTGCCAACTGTTGAACACATGGGCCACGCCATAGCGTGCCAGCGTGGCGAAGTATTCCGGGTGGAGGAACGAGCGGTTCCGAATCTCGACGCCGTAGCGCCAGCTCGCGGGCAGCTTGCCAAGGAAGCCGTCCAGCGCCGCGATAAAGACCCGTCCCCGCTCGAATTCGCGCGGAGAGAAGTGGGAGAACTCAAAGACCAGAAGGCCTATGTTCGGTTGGAACTCCCGGCAAGGACCGAGGAACTTTGACTCGAATAAGCCGGCGTTGAGAAAGTCCTCATTATCGGCGCCGGCCCTCAGGCCGAACCGCGGCAGGTTGGCAAAGCGCTTGATGGTGATCCGGTCCGTGACCTTCAGGGCGAACAGGAAGTCCGCCGGCACCTGGGAGGCAAGCTGTTCGAGGAAGTGGTGATCGGGGAACTTGTAGTAAGCCGCGTCCACGCACACCGTCTTGAAGACCTCCGCATACTCCGCCAGGCAAAGCCTCTCGAAGCGCGTCTCGGAGAACTTCCCGTGCCAGACGTAGCGGTCCTCCTCATAAAGCTGGCCGCGCCAGCCGGGATACTTCCAAGAAGACGTGCCGATGAAGACGCCTTCCCGGGCCAAGGCGCCAGCCGCCGCTTTCATTTGCTCGCGGTCAAAGGGCATGCGCTGGGGACAATGTGTCCTGCCGGCAGGCGCTTTTCAACGAAGCTTTACCTGGACGGCAGCCTCACCGTGAACGTGCTGCCGGCGCCGGGTTGGCTTGAGACTTCGATGCCGCCGCCGTGGGCATCCATGATCGCTTTGCAGATGGCCAGACCCAGGCCGTTGCGGCCCTGGATGCGGGAGCGGGACTTGTCCGCGCGATAGAAGCGCTCGAACAGATGCGGGAGGTCTTCGGCGGGGATGCCTTGGCCGGTATCAGCCACCGCGAGGAGGACAACGTCGCCCTCGGCCCGAGCCGAGAGGCGGGCCTCCCCGTGGTCGCGGTTAAAGTGGATGGCGTTGGTCAGCAGGTTTGTCACGACCTGCCCGATGCGCTCGGCATCGCCGACGCATTCCAGGGACGGGACGTCGGACTGGATTTGGATGCCGCGTTCGGCTGCCAGGGGGCGGACCATTTCGACGCAGTCTCGGACTACGCGGGACAGGTCGAAGCGCTCCCGCTTCATGGTTTCCTGGCCGGCGTCCAGCCGCGCCAATTGGAGAAGGGATTCGGTCAGATTCCGCATACGCCGGGCGGCGCGCTCGCAGGCTTCGAGGGCTTCACGGTACTCGGGGCTGGGGCGCTCGCGGGAGAGGGCGATCTGGGTTTGGGAAAGAATGACCGAGACGGGCGTGCGGAGTTCGTGCGAGGCGTCGGAAGTGAACTGGGCCTGTTGGGCGAAGGCAGCTTCCAGGCGGGCAAAGGTCGAGTTGAGGACGCCAGCCAGTCGGCCCAATTCGCTGTCGGTGTCGGCAGCGTTGATACGCTGGGACAGGTCGCCGCCGGCGATTTTGACCGCAGTGGCGCTGATAGCTTGGATAGGGCGAATGGCACGGGTGGCTACCCACCAGCCGCCCGCGAGGCCGAGCAGCAGCACGGTAGTACCGGCGGCCACCAGCCACAGGGCCAGCCGCTGCATGGCTGCCAGGTCAGGCGCCATGGATCGGCCAACGAGGACACAATCGCCCTGCGGCCCGAAACGAAACAGCTCCCGCAATTGTCCGCGGGCGCGCGCGACAGGGAGCATTGGTGGTCCGCCCTCGGGAGGAGTGGGTTTCCCGAGCACGTCACGAGCCGGAAGTGACTGAGGTCCAGGATGTCCGGGAGCAGGGACATTGTCCGGGGCGCCGGGTGAGTGGGCCAGGATCGAGCCGTCCTGTTGCCACAGGACATAATAGTAGATGTTGGTCTGGCTTGGATCCAGGGCGCCGCCTTGTTGTACCGCTTCCCGGATATGACGGAGGAAGTCCGGGGAACCGAACGCGCGATCGTTGCGAGGCTCATTCGGCGGAAACCCGCCCCGCTTGCCGGGCCCGCCGCGCTGCCAGTCGGGCCGGCGGTCAGGAGGCCGGTCCGGCGGCTGTGGGCGCAACAAGGCCATCAACCGCTGATCCAAGTCCTGGTCAATCCGCCGCAACTGATTGTCTCGCGCGACGTGGTAGGCGGTGAACCCGAACCCAGCGAGCACAACCACCAGTATCAGGCCATGCCAGGCCTGGAGCCGCCAGCGGATGGAGTGGAAGATCATTGCAACTTCTCAGGCGCCCCACCTGTGCGCACAAGCTCTGGTGGTGGGGACGCGTTCCACCGCGCCCCATTTCCTGGCGAGTATTTCAGGGACGCGGTGGAACGCGTCCCTACCTGAATGGTGGCAGATCATTCGACGCAGTAACCGTGCCCGCGCCGGGTGGTGATGAAGTTGTGGCCGAGCTTCTTGCGGATGTTCGAGACGTGCACGTCCAGGAGGTTGGACAGGGTGTCGTCGTTTTCGTCGAAGAGGTGCTCGTAGAGCATGGTGCGGGTGACGACTTTGCCGCGGTGCAGCGCGAGGAACTCCACCAGCGCGTACTCGCGGGCGGTGAGGATAACCGCCTCGCCGTTGCGTGTGACCGTCCGCGCGGCGGTGTCAATCACCACGCCGCCTATCTCCAGCCGGACCTGGGCCTGGCTGGCCGAGCGGCGAATGAGCGCGCGCAGCCGGGCCAGCAGTTCCGCCAACTCGAACGGTTTGACGAGGTAATCGTCGGCGCCGGTGTCCAGGCCACGCACACGGTCGCGGACGGCATCCCGCGCCGTCAGCATCAGCACGGGGGTCTTCTTGGTTTTGCGCAGGCGCCGCAGCAATTCCCAGCCATCTATGCCTGGCAGCATGATGTCCAGCACGATGGCGTCGTAGTCGTAGCTTTCCGCTTTGTACAGCCCTTCCTCGCCGTCGGGGGCGCCGTCCACGGCGTAGCCATCCTCCCGCAGGGCCTTGACCAGGCTGCCCAACAGGTCGGGCTCATCTTCGACTGCGAGCACTCTCATAGTTGCCGCCTCATCTCTTTATGCCTTCAGGTTGTACCATAATCAACGCTATTCACCCTGGCAGAGGCCACCTTAAGGGAACATTAAGGCGAGTAAGGCCGGCCTCAGCGGGGAGCCTTGACCGCCAAGACTCGGGCCGCACTTCAGTCAGCCGAATCAGCCGGAGGCCGGCGGCCGGCCAGAACTGCTTGCTCGGCCGCGATGATGCAGTTGCACATGGCGGCCGCATGGGGGGCCTGGCGCAGTTCCGCCAGCAAGTCGGATTTCTGGGCCATCAAGCACAAGCGGGCCAGCGTATGCAGGTGCGTCCCGTCGTCCGGGCATGCGAGCAGGAAGAACAGGGTGGTCGGCTGGCCATCGGGCGCGCCAAAAGGAATCTGCTGAATGGTCCGGCCCAGAGCAAGGAACGCCGTCTCGATCAGATACGGTTCCGGGTTGCGCGTGTGGAGCAAGGCCAGCCCACCCGGAATGCCGGTCGAGCACAGCTCTTCCCGCGCCTCCAAACCTTCCAGCAAGGCACGCGGATCGCAGACGCGCCCCGTCTTCTCGGCCAGGGCGACCATCTGGCGCAGGACCGAGGCCTTGGTTTTGGCGGTCAACGCCGGCTCGATGAACTCCGGCCGGATTATCTCGGGCATGAAGGCCCCGTGCGGGACAATCTGCCGGGCGGCTTGCGAGGCCGTTTGATCATACTCAGCCAATCGCCGGCCTTCGAGCCCCAGGATGCGCTGGGAGGCCCAAGCATCAATCTGGACCTTGCGGAACACCAGCCGTTCCCCGTGCCGCTCGAACGGAATGTCCTGGTCCTTCACCAGCCGGTCAAGGTCGGCGCGACTCAGATGCAAGTAGCGCGCCACCTCGTCAATACCGAACGTTCGGTACGGCATAACGCGAAGACCGCAACTGACCCATCCGCGGCGGCAGGAAAGCGCGGTCGCGGGGTCGAACTCAGTCCTCCTCGGCCTTTTCGGCTCGCCGCCCGGCCTGCTGGTCGAGTTGATAGAGGCCGCTGTGGCTGTCCCCGACCAGTTCGAGCTTGGCCAGGATATCGCCGACGTTCCTTTCTTCCTCAACCTGCTCGTCGAGGAACCACTTGAGGAACGACAGCGTGGCGTAATCCTTCTCCGCGCCGGCCAGCTCGTAAATGGCGCAGATAGCGGCGGAGACTTTCTGTTCGTGGCCGAGGCTGGTCTTGAAGGCCTCGAGGGGCGACTTGTAGTCGCATTTGGGTTCCGGGATTGCCCCGAGTGTCACCTTGCCGCCCCGTTCCACGATGTATTTGAAGAACCGGCTGGCGTGGCCGAGCTCTTCGTTACTCTGGACTTCCATCCACTTGCCAAAGCCGGTGAAGGCGGTGCGCTCAAAATACGCCGCCATCCCATAGTAGGCGTAAGCAGAGCAAAGTTCGAGGTTGATCTGGTCGGTTAGGGCCTTTTCTAACTTGTTGGAGAGTTTCATGTTGGCCCCAAACTAAGGGCAGCCGACTGCGTTTGCAAGCCAAAGGACGCTCTATCCCGTCCCTGCCCAGCCAAAGTCGGAATGAGCCGGGAGGACCTGCTGCGCCAGGGCGTGAAGAAATGGAAGGTGTTCGAAAACGTCGTGCTGATGGCGGTGCTCCGGGAAGAGTGCGCCAGGACTTCGCAGGAGCGGCGGGCCGCCTGATCCGGGGCGCGTGAGATTCCCGTCCTTGCAGGGCAGCAAGCTGGCGCGGCGGGCTTGTAGATGGCTTGAGGGTCGCATGGGGGTAGCCTGAGGGTAGCTTGGGGGTAGCCTCAGGGTAGCCTCTGGTTGGCTTCAGGATGCCTACCGGTTGGCTACTATATGGCCTCAGGGTGGCCTCAGGGTGGCTTGGGGTGGCTTTGCGGCTGGCTCGGGATGCGTGATTTTCATGCGCTTCTGACCAGTCCTTTGCCCCTTTCCGACGCCCCGCTCCAGCGATATTTGGAGACACCGGGACGAAATCCTGCGCCCTTTCTTTTCAGTTAGTCTGGCTTGCAGTTGCGGGAGCCCGCAAGAGGAGACGGTTCCCTTCCACGTCCAACCACTCGGTAGCCGTCCCGGCGGGCTGCTTTCGCGCGCAGTGTTTCAGGCAATAGAGCGTCGGCTCGGTGATGTGCTGGTTGTTGAGGAAAGGTTCCGTGTAGCGGATCGCCCCATGCTTGGCCTGTTCGATGTGGCGCTTCTGGCCCACATGTTCGTTCCAGTCCACTCCCTCGGAAAGGAAGCCATAAGCGCCGTAATGGTGTTTCGCGCAAGCGCGCAGGATCACCAATCCGGTTTGTGCAGGAATCCGCCCAGCGTATAAATCTCCCAGGAGGGTGTGCTTAGGGTCGGCCGGCAGGTAAAAACCCCGGTCAGGCACAGCTTCCCCAGGTGCGCCGGTGAGTTCGGAGCCGGCGAACAGGAGCAACAGCCAGAGCAGAAACCAACGGACCCCGGCGCTGCATGTGCGCGAGTGCATGAGCCCATTCTCGTAGGCGCCCAAGCCGCGTCAACCCGAATCGGAAAGAGGTCCCCGCATCAGGTCTTCAAGCCGTGCAGATCCACTTTGCGGAGCTTGATGCAGTTCTGAACACAGGCCGTTCCCCACACTCTCGCCCTGCTTTCCCCTGGCGTTGGGCTGACTTTGGCCAACTTTGCCCGGCTATTCCGCACTCCGCGTTCCGCACTCGCCCCAGGGTGTTCACCATAAGCATCCCGAATACAACTCGCCTCTTTCCCTGCCCTTGGGGTGGTCTGGGGAAGCTCTGGTACCACCCTGGACATACCCTGGTACCATAGAACCCTCACCCAGGCCGATTTTCGATCAGGCAACCTTATCCAAGTCAGTCTCCGGCGGCGTCTTCGCCGCGAAGCGGCGTTCCGGTTTGGAAGTTGGAGGTTGGAGCTTGGAGGTTGGATGCTGCGTGTTCGATGTTCCTCGTCCAACCACGGGGCCTTGCGTGCCGCACCGGACAAAATGAGACTTGAAATACTCCAACCGCGGCCTATGCTCGCGCCAATGGGTGCAAGCAGTTACAGCGACATTAAAGATTCCCTCCGCCACCTGTACCTGGACGACCCCCGCCCCTGGCTGGTCGGCTTCAGCGGCGGCAAGGACAGCACCATGCTCGCCTTGCTCAACCGCCCCCTTTACAAGCCCTACGCCAACGTCAGTGGCAGCGAATGCCTCACATCGACGGAACGCAGTACCCACTACGAATGAACACCGGTGCTTGCGGATTAGATGGGCACGAAACGAAGGAAGTTTGTGCGATTCGTTGACCTATTTGCTGGTCTCGGGGGATTCCATCTTGCACTAGCGCAATTGGGGCACCATTGCGTTTTCGCCAGTGAGTCGAATGTCGAACTGCAAGACATCTACGCAGAAAACTTTGGCCTCAGGCCGAGTGGAGATATTCGGCAAGTTCCCGTTGCGACGATTCCAGCCCATGAGATCTTGTGCGCCGGATTCCCGTGTCAGCCGTTTTCAAAAGCAGGTGAACAAGACGGCTTTGACTGCCCGAGTTGGGGCGACCTCTTTGACCGGGCTGTGAAGATTCTGAAGCACCACGAGCCGGCATACGTGTTACTGGAAAACGTTCCCAATTTACTGATGCACGATTTGGGCAGGACATGGAGCAGAGTGGTTCGATTGCTCAAGACGGCTGCCCTTGTCTCTTGGTTGCGACTGGACCGGCGGCGAAAATGGAGACGCGCGTCCCGCTCGTTCTGGAGAACCTTGCAGTTCTTTTCGATCTTCGTTGCCAGGTGTCGTCGCCCAGCGCGCCCACGCAGACCGGCACGTTTACCGTGTTGAAGTGCGTGGCACCTGACCTAGTGGTGCGCTCTTACTTTCTCTCGCTCCTGAAGGGCATATCCGCCGCGATTGGACGGGCTAGCGACCGAGCCAAGGTCGCGGGGGTGATTGAAGATTTGGTCGAGTTGTTCCGCTCACTGGGAAACACGCCGAAAAAGGAAATCCAAGGACTGTGGGGCGAATTGCTTCTCATCCACCAAGCCAAGGACGCGGTCGCACTTGCGAGCGCGTGGCGCTCCCAAACTGAGGATTGCTACGACTTCAACAATGGCGAAGAGCGCATCGAGGTCAAAACGACTTCCATGCGCTCACGGCAGCACGCTTTCTCACTTGAACAATTGCAGCCTCCCAACCGAGCGCGACTGATCGTTGCCTCCGTCATAGTCCAGAGCTCGGGTGCCGGCATGAGCGTGTTTGACCTTCTTGACGCTATCCGCACTAAGGTCGCACAGGAGCCGCAACTCCATCTGCGCATGACGCGGCAGGTCCATGAGACTTTGGGGAACACATGGCAAAGCGCGAAGAACGTCAGATTTGATCTCGAAGCGGCGGTAGAGTCGCTTCGCTACTTTGATGGGGCTCAGATTCCGAAAATGCCCTTGCCCTTGCCGGACGGGATCTCAAGAGTCAGGTTTACAGCCGACCTGAAGATCGTCAAACCGCTGTCCGCGAAAGCCGTTGCCAAATCCGGCACCCTCTTTCGCAGCCTTTCGTTCGGCAGAATGTCTTCCTGATCACTTGGGCGGCGGGTGAGAGCGAAGTTGTCCAGCGAGCCTGTTGATTTTCTTGGTCAGAACGCGGGCCTTTTCTGTCTCGCACTCCCAAATAACGACAACCCGCCACCCCAGCTTGCGAAGCGCAGACCGGTGCACTTCGTCGCGGCTGTGATTTCCAAGAAGCTTGTTCACCCAGTAGCGCCGGTTGCTCTTCGGTAGCCGGCAGTATTTGCAGCCGCCGTGCTGGTGCCAGAAACAGCCGTGCACGAAAATGACCGTTTTGTACCTAGCCAGCACAACGTCCGGTCGTCCTGGCAGTTTTCTGCCGTGCAACCGAAATCGATACCCCATCCGGTGGAGCAACGATCTAACCGCCTTCTCCGGGGTCGTGTCCTTTCCTCGGATTCGGCTCATGTTCCAGCTTCGGCGCTCTTTGCTTAGCCGGTCTCGCATACGGAATCGTCGCACTCAGATTGGAGGCAGCCGGATGTGCTTCCTGGCCCAGGCCCGGCCGCCCTTGAGCTTTGGTTTCTACGGGGAACATAGTGGGTAGAGATTGAGCTTTCCGCAGAAGAACAGGATACGAATCCGGTAATTGCGGAAGTTGCGAAACCCACGAGCAGCGGCTTTGAGGCTCTGGATCTTTGAGTTCAACCCTTCAGTGACGGCGTTGGTGATATGATGTTTCAGATACGTCAGCAGGTTGTCCAGGTGACGCTTGAGCATCTGAGCCACCTCCACCACCGGCTTGAGACGGCTGCGGCTCACCCAGCCAAACCAATCCTTGAAGAATCGCCGTGCCCAGCCTTCCTCCTGATACTCCCAGAACTTGGAGAATAGCTCCTTGGCGGCCCAGGCCCGCGCCACCTTCAATTGCAGGTCCTTCAACGTAGAAAACTCCTCGGCTTGGTCCGGGCTAGAGTTCTGCGGGTTATAC
>Ga0371490_1000404_pt1 | contig 30601 bp, 30 predicted proteins | sample MB2SIPfraction_FD_207959 | JGI IMG/M metagenome (GOLD analysis project Ga0371490, IMG submission 207959) | Lab enriched peat soil microbial communities from McLean, Ithaca, NY, United States - MB28FN SIP fraction | ecosystem: Environmental > Terrestrial > Soil > Wetlands > Peat | place: USA... | reverse complement strand
CGAGATTGGCGAGGTCTGCGTCAGCGGACCCTCGGTGATGCTCGGCTATCTGGGCGACCCCGAGGGCACGAATCGCAAGGTGCGCAACGGCATGCTGCACACCAGTGACAAGGGCTATCTCGACAAAGACGGCTACCTTTACCTGGTGGGACGCGCCGACGATCTGGTCAAGGTGAGTGGCGAAAAGGTCTATCCCAGCGAGGTGGAAAACGCGCTGGAAACCATCGACGGCGTCGAGGAAGCGGCCGTCGTCGCCTTCCCCGATGAAAAGCACGGCTCGCGCCTGGAGGCCTACGTGCAGTTGCGCCAGGGCGTCAAGCTGGATGAGCACCAGCTGCGCTCCGCCTGCCGCGAGATGCTGGAGCCCTACAAGATTCCGCGTGGCTTCCACTTCGTACCGCAGATGCCTCGCACCATGACCGGCAAAACCGACAAGCGCTCGCTGCTGACGGCGGCAAGCTAAATACAGGGTTCAAGATTACTAGGGTTAAAGCAAAGAAAACAAAGGGCCGGGATGAGTAATCATCCCGGCCTTTATATCTTAGCGGTAAAACATCCTTGTTAAGTGAACAGGGAACCTGCCAGCATACTCCTGCGTATTACCCATCGGAGGCTAAGGCGATGTTCTTCCTGCTATGGCTGATTTTGCTTTTCTTCTGCTGGCCGCTGGCCCTGCTGGCCCTGGTGATGATTCCGCTGCTGTGGCTGTTGTTGCTGCCGCTGCGCATTCTAGGCTTTGCCATCCACGCACCGCTGGCAATCCTGTGGACGCTGGTGATGCTGCCCTTTGTGTTGCTGCGCGGCCCGCGCCATACGCATCACTACTACTACGCGCAGGCCTACCCGCCGCCGCCGGGATACTATCCGCCACCCGGCTACGGCCCCTACCGGCGCTGGTAGAGCTTATTGCATGGTCCCGGCCAGCGCCTGGCCGGTGTAGCTCTTTTTCACCCTCGCCACCTGCTCGGGAGTACCGGTGGCCACCACGCGTCCACCGTCTTCGCCGCCCTCCGGCCCGAGGTCGATGATCCAGTCCGCGTTGCGGATGACGTCCAGGTTGTGCTCGATGATGATGATCGAGTTGCCCAGGTCGGTCAGGCGGTGCAGCACTTCCAGCAAGCGGTTCACATCCTCAAAGTGCAGTCCCGTCGTCGGCTCGTCCAGCAGGTAGAGCGTGCGCCCCGTCTGGCGCTTGCTCAGCTCACGCGCCAGCTTGATGCGCTGCGCCTCGCCGCCGCTGAGAGTCACGGAAGATTGACCCAGGTGAATGTAGCCGAGGCCCACATCCACCAGCGTCTGCAGCTTTTGCCGAGCCTGCGGAATGGATTCCAGCACCGCGAGCGCCTCGCTGATTGGCATGTCCAGCAGGTCGGCGATGCTGTTTCCCTTGTAGTGCACGGCCAGCGTTTCGCGGTTGTAGCGGCGCCCGCCGCAGACCTCGCAGAGCACATAGACGTCGGGCAAAAAGTTCATCTCAATGCGGCGCTGACCCTCGCCCTGGCAGGCCTCGCAGCGTCCGCCGGGGATGTTGAAGCTGAAGCGTCCCGCCTTGTACCCGCGCTCGCGAGACTCCGGCAACATCGCGTAGATCTCGCGAATCTGGGTGAAGACTCCGGTGTAGGTCGCCGGGTTCGAGCGCGGCGTGCGCCCGATGGGCGACTGGTCAATGCGGATGACCTTGTCGATCTCCTCGGTGCCGGTGATCGTTTTGTGCGCTCCGGGCTCCTGCCGCGAACGGTATATCTTCTGCGCCAGCGCGGCGTAAAGAATGTCATTCACAAGTGTCGATTTACCGCTGCCGCTCACCCCGGTCACCACGGTCATCACCCCCAGCGGGAAGCTGACGTCAAGGTTCTTGAGGTTGTTTGCCTTGGCTCCCAGCACGACAATGGAGTGGCCGTTTACCTTGCGGCGCTCGTAGCGCACGGGAATCGAGCGGCGTCCGCTGATATAGGCTCCGGTCAGTGAAGACTCGCTGGCGGCAATCTCAGCCGGGGTACCGGATGCCACCAGCTCTCCGCCGTGCTTGCCCGCGCCGGGTCCCAGGTCGATGACGTAGTCGGCGCGTCGGATGGTCTCCTCGTCGTGCTCGACGACCAGTACCGTGTTGCCCAGGTCGCGCAGTGACTCCAGCGATTGCAGCAGCTTTTCGTTGTCGCGCGCGTGCAGGCCAATCGAGGGCTCATCCAGCACATACAGCACGCCGCGCAGACGCGAGCCGATCTGCGTGGCCAGCCGTATGCGCTGACCTTCACCTCCGCTCAGCGTGGCCGCCGAGCGATCCAGCGACAGATACCCCAGGCCGACGCGCGCCAAAAAGCCGAGGCGCTCGCGAATCTCCGCCACCACGCGCCCGGCGATTTTATCCTCGCGCTCATTCAGCTCAATGCCAGCCGCCGATTCCACTGCTCGGCTGATGCTGAGCGCGGCAAAGTCGGCGATGCTCAGGCTGTTGACGCGCACCGCCAGGCTCTCCGGACGCAACCGCCGTCCCTGGCACACTACGCAGGGCGTGGCACTCATGTACTGCATCAGATACTCGCGATAAGCCTCGGTGCTCACCTCGTCCAGCGACTGCTTGTGATAGGCGAGGATGCCCTTGAAGCCCGTGCGCCCGCGCCGCGCCGGATCGCCATACAGCAGAAATTTCTGATGCTCCTCGCTCAGCGTCTCAAAGGACTCGCTCAGGCGTATGCCCTTTTCCTCGGCCGCACGTCGCACCATGCTCTGCAACGTTGCCGAGCCCGCGCCGGGGCCGAGGCCGCCATCAAAGAGCGGCTTCGACCAGTCCACGATGATCTTTGCCGGGTCGAAGTCATAGCGAGAGCCCAGTCCGCTGCACTCCGGACAGGCGCCGTAGGTGCTGTTGAAGCTGAATGATCGCGGCTCCAGTTGCGCCACGCTGATGCCGCACTCCGGGCAGGCCAGGCGTGAGCTGTAGAGTTTTTCTTCGCCGCCCACCACGCTCACCACCACCAGTCCGCTGCCCAGTTTCATGGCCACGTCCACGCTGTTGCCCAGGCGCTTTTCAATGCCGGGCTTCACCAGCAGGCGGTCCACCACGATCTCAATCGTATGGTTGCGGCGCTTATCCAGCTTGATCTCTTCTTCAATCGAACGCAGCTCGCCATCGATGCGGGCACGGGTAAATCCGTGTGCGGCGAGCTTTTCCAGTTCGCGGGTGAACTCACCCTTGCGTCCGCGCACGATTGGTGCCAGCAGCATCACCCTGGGCTCGCTGCCGGCCTCGCTCTGCTGCGCCAGTTCCAGGATGCGCGCCGTAATCTGTTCCGCCGACTGGCGGCTGATGGCCAGCCCGCACTGCGGGCAATGGGGAATGCCGATGGAACTGTAGAGCAGGCGCAGGTAGTCGTAGATCTCCGTGATGGTGCCCACGGTTGAGCGCGGGCTGCGCGAGGTGGTCTTCTGCTCGATGCTGATGGCCGGGCTCAGGCCGTCGATGGCGTCCACGTCGGGGCGCTCCATCTGGTCCAGAAACTGCCGCGCGTAGGCGGAAAGCGTCTCCACGTAGCGGCGCTGGCCCTCGGCGTAGATGGTGTCAAAGGCGAGCGAGCTTTTGCCGCTGCCGCTCAGCCCGGTAATCACCGTCAGCGTATTGCGCGGGATGGCAACGTCGATGTTCTTCAGGTTGTGCTGGCGCGCGCCGCGCACCGTGATGCTGCGGATGCCCATCGTCCGAGGTTTCCGCTGAAAGGCCCTCCACCCCCGGCGCCGCGGGCCGTCAACGCTGACGGTGTGCCGACGGTCGCCCACCAGAAGCAGGGAAGACAGTTCAACCCATGTATCTTATTTGGCAATAGCGGCCGGGGTCAATCCGGGCAATAGTGATTACGGAAGTGTCGTTTTTGCCGAGCGGTTCATGAATTTTCGGTTTCGGCGTGCGCCAGCTCACATTGCGGCGGGTTCAGCCGATATAGGATTAAAAAGATGGGCGGAGCTTTCCGCCATGCGCCGGGCTCGGGCCGCGGCGTGGAAGGGTCAGGGAACAGGGCTGTGATTTCGTTGTTCATGTCGCTGGTAATGATTGCGGTTGTTGTGCTTTCGCTGGCCTTTGGCGTGGGGCTCGGTTACGCCATCATCTTCGGAATCCTGTACATCTTCGATCGCAGCCGCCGCTCGGTCGTCGTGCCGGTCACGCGCGCCCTCAATTCCTCCGCTGGCAGCAACTAAGCTTCGTCCACGCAATAAAAAACGCGCTCCCTGCGGAGCGCGCCTCGCGCCACTCCATTTTCTTTTTCAAATGCCAGAGAAGGATTTTGTCCGCTGTTTGTAGTGCTTACTGTGGCGGCGGCTGTGTTTGCGGCTGCGGCAGCGTTTTACTCTTCAATTCCTGATAGATCTGTTCCACCGACTTCGGCGTATCGGCCGGCGTGCTGGCGTCCTTTGGCGCGGGCTGGGTCAGCTCCGGACTCATGGGCTTCACGTCGTGCGGGAGAGCCTCCTCCGGCGCAGCACTCTCCTCGGCCTGCTCATCCGCAGCGTCATCGGCGGGCTTCACTGCAGGCTGGATCCTGACCGGCTCAGTTGCCATGGGTGCGGCCTTGCCCTTGCCCTCCGCGGCCTCGGGACCTGCCGGATTCAGCACAATGCGGCTGATGACATCCGGGTGGCCGGTCTCGCCCAGGATGATGTAGTCGTATGGCGTCCCCTTCAGCAGTGCGGTCAGCACCTGGTCAGGATGGCCTGGGCCAAGGTGGATGGCGACGCGCTCGGTGGGCGTGGGCCCATCGAAGGTGGCGCCGGTGGCCGTCTGCACGCCCTTCAGCACGTCGCTCAGGGTGGAGTTGGGCGCGTCAATGGTCAGCAGGCCATCGGCCAAGGTTACGCGAGGTTTCACCGGGGCTTCATTCATCAGCCAGGCCGGCAGCGGTGGAAGCTCCTGAGCAGGCAGCGGCTGCGCCTTGGCCACGGCCTTTGGCGCCGGCTTTTGGCGATGCGCTCCTGCCTTGGCTGCGGGCTTCGACGGCGTCCCGGGCGTCACAATTTTGGACGCATCCGTCTTGACCGGCGCATCCGATGCGCAAAGCGGTGCCGCCGCCAGGGGCAGCCAGCAGATGGCCACCAGCAGGGCTTGCAGCAATCGTGCGCCAGGTGCGCACCGGCCTCGGTCAAGGATCATGATTTTGTTCCCAGTGGGCCGGGCAAGAGCTGCGCCGCGGCCGATGCGAGGATTCTACCCTTTTTCAGCTCCCGCGGTGCAGGGCGGAGCGCTGTCGTCGCTTGCGAATCTGCCTGCGCCATGCCGCTTGACTTCCCAATTGATCACGTTACAATACCCCCTACCTGCCCCAATGCGGGCGTCATTCACTTATGCCATCGGCACAGAACCCAGCTAGCCCTCAGCCGCCCGCCGGCGGTGACCGCAAACCTTGCCGTCATCCGCGCGTGCAGATCGTCGCCCGCGAGGAGGACTCGGAATTCGTCGAATGCCTGGACTGCCGCGAGGTCTTTGAGAGCAGTGAGTTCAAGGATATGGAGATCGAGGACCAGACCTACCCCGAGGAGTAACCTCTTCCCATTCTGGAACTTGTCCTAACTCTGCCCTGCCGCTGGGTTACTTTGGAATCCTCTATGTCTTTCAAAATACGGGCAGATGTCATACTTTGGGGGTATCATCACCGTGAGATGGAATAGAAGTCTGGGATGAATCTGTGACGGGAGAAGTGCCCAAAACCGCGTTGGTCGTGGATGACTCGATGCTCATCCGGCATAGCGTCTGCCGCTTTCTGGAGGAGCGCGGCTTCGTTGTGGAGTCTGCCACCAACGGCGTGGAGGCCCTCGAAGTGCTCTCCAACTTCGTTCCCGACATCATCATCACCGACCTCAGCATGCCACGCATGGGTGGCATGGAGCTGGTCGAGCGCGTCCGCCAGATGGAAGTTTTTGCCAGTACCCCTATCCTGGTGCTGGCCGCCCGCCGCAGCGCCGGGCAGATGGCCAGCGAACTGCCCTCCGGCACCGCCGCCGTCATCTTCAAGGACATCGATATCGAGTTGCAGCTGAGCCGTGCGCTCTACGCCACCTTGCCTACATAAGCTCTCCGCCTGCAGGTTTCTTCAGTACTTCGGTCATAGGGATTTCCAGAAGATAATTTTTCGGGGGCTCCCCCTCCCGCCATGGACTTGCTATGCTGAAGTGTTATTAGAAATTTTCATAGTCCCGGGGTCCGCACGTGTCAGCTCACACCTCAGAGACATCGGTTTTGTTGGGTTCGCTTTACGATGCCGCAACCCAGCCTGAGCTATGGACCGAGTTTCTGCGCAATGCCAGCCAGGTTTTTCAAGCCGAAAAAGCAGCGATTGTGCAGCATGCTCCCAGGAATGTGAGCACGATAGTCCATGCCGATTTCGGCTTGGACGCGGAGACGGTGCGCGCCACCGAACATTTCAGCCGCTTCGATCCCTGGATGCACGAAATCATGAAGCACGAGCCGCAGGGCTTTTACTGCGGCTCGCCGGAAGATGAGATGCCGCTGGAGCAGTTCCGGCGCTCCCGCGCTTTTCACGACTATTACCAGAAGCATGGTATCGAGTGGGCGGTGGCGGCCATCATCTTCAACGAGGAAGGCGCCATGCCCGGGCTCTCCCTCGGCCGCTCCCAAGGCCAACCTCCCTTCAGCGCCGCCGACAAGGCCCAATTGCGCGAGCTGGTGCCGCATCTCGGCCGTGTCTTCCGCATCCAGCACGAATATCTCTCAATGCGCGAGCGCAACGAGGCCGGCCAGCATGCATTGGACCTGATGGGCGCCGCCACCCTGACCTTGGATTCCGTGGGCCGCGTCCTCAGCATCAACCGCCGTGCCCATTCCCTGATCGCCGATGGCGTCGTGCTGCACATTGAGGAGCGCCGCCTGTTGACCACCACCCGTACGCAGCAGCGCGCTCTGGATAACTGCCTGCTCAAGGCCTGTGCCTGCGGTGCTGGCAAGTCCAGTGACCCCGGCGATGGCGCTCTGGTGCTGGAGAGCCCGCAGGGCCGAACCCTATACCTCTCCGTGCTGCCCTATGAGTCATCGGGCGCGCCGCTGGATGCCCGTGCCGCGGCCCTCCTGTTTTTGACCACGCCGGAGGAGCAGGGCCAGGGCGAACACCGTCTGTGGCACAAGATGTTCAGCCTCAGCCCGGCCGAATGCCGTGTGGCGGAGATGATGAAGCAGGGGCTCGAAGCCCACGAGATCAGTGACACCATCCGCATCAAGGTGGACACCGTGCGCTATTATCAGAAGTCCATCTATCGCAAGACCGGCGCACGCGGGCAAGGCCCCCTGCTGCGCCTGCTCACCCGTCTGCCCTCTTCGCATCTGTAAATAACCGCTGGTTCCAGTTTTTATTCACAAAATGACCTTAAAAACCTCCCATTTGGGGGGTATCCAGCCCTCCGGGCCAGCCCTACTATCACTTTCAGGGCCTGCAAGAGGGTTTGCCTCCGGGGGGAGGAGTTCATAATCTTCAAGTGGGCCTAGAGCATAACAATTTACGGCAAGGGCAGCCTGAGAGGGTTGCCCTTGTTTTCTTTGCGCTTCGTTTGAGCCTGATTTTATAAGGCTGCGGAGCATATTTTCACCGCAACTAAAGCTGAGGCATGGGGCGCTCAGCGCAGCGTCAGGTTGGCCGCGGCCGTCAAATCCAGCGCGGCAAAGTCCTGTACCAGCCACTTGGAGTGCGCCGCGGCAGCCACCATGGCGGCATTATCGGTGGACATGGCGCGCGATGGAAATCTAACTACAACACCCTGCCCCGGCGCATGACGTTCAAAGCTCTCGCGCAGTGCGCTGTTGGCCGCCACGCCTCCCGTCACCAGAAGGGTGCGGACGCCGAACTCCTCGCAGGCCGCCAGCGTCCGCCGCGTCAGGTCGCCGACCACGGCGGCCTGGAAGCTGGCAATAAGGTCGAGCGTCTGGCGGTCGAAGTGCGCCAGCAGTTGCTCGTCAGTGGGTCTCTCCAAGGCCAGCAGGGCATGGCGGCGCTCTTCAATCGCCTCGAACATCTGGTGCGTTTCCACGTAGCGCAGCACCGCCGTCTTGATGCCGCTGTAGCTGAAGTCGAAGCGCGGGCCGTTGTCTTCTGCCGCGCCGCCGCGCTTTGCAGGCTGGCGCGCATGGTGCTTGAGCTGCGCGAAGGTGAAGGGCACGGCCTTCGGGTTGCCATGGCGCGCCAGACGGTCAATCAGCGGACCGCCGGGATAGCCCAGTCCCAACAGCTTGGACGTCTTGTCAAAGGCCTCGCCGGCGGCATCGTCGCGGGTGTGGCCCACGTTGCGGTAGTGCCATTGCGTGCTCGTCTTATCTCCCGGAAAGCCCTCGGACGATACTTTTTCCGCCAAAAACAGATGGGTGTGTCCTCCGCTCACCACCAGGGCCAGCAAGGGGAATTCGACTTCGGCGTGGCGGCTGTGCTCCAGCAGCACGGCGTGGATGTGGCCCTCCAGATGGTTGACCGCGATCAGCGGCTTGCCCAGTGCCCAGGCCAATGCCTTGGCAAAGCTGACGCCTGTAAGTAACGCTCCGGCCAGCCCCGGCCCGCTGGTCACAGCCACGGCGTCAAGCTCTTCCTGTTTGATGCCGGCCTGCTCCAGCGCCGCTCGCGTTACAGGTAGAAGGTTGCGCAGGTGTTCGCGGCTGGCCAGCTCCGGCACCACGCCGCCGTAGGGTGAGTGGGTGGCAATCTGGCTGGCGACGACCGAGCTCAGCAGATCATCTCCGCCGCGAACGATGGCCGCAGCGGTCTCGTCGCAACTGCTTTCCAGCCCCAGGATGGTGGCGCGCATCTGCATTCCTCCAGCATATCGCGTTGCGTTCTACAATGTCCTCATGCAGCGTCAGGCGGCACTGGTTGCGGTACAGCGGTTGCGCGCGGCAGGGCACCAGGCCCTGTGGGCGGGAGGCTGCGTGCGCGACCTCCTGCTGGGCCGCGAGCCCGCCGACTACGACGTGGCCACCTCCGCTCATCCTGACGAGGTGATGGCCCTGTTTGCCCAGACCTACGCCGTGGGTGCGCAGTTCGGAGTGGTGCTCGTGCCATTTCAATCCCTGGGCCAGCCCGAGGCTCGCGGCCACATCGAGGTAGCCACCTTCCGCGCCGACGGAGCCTACCGCGATGGCCGCCATCCGGAGAGCGTGCTCTACACCACCAGCGCGCAGATGGATGTCGAGCGCCGCGACTTCACCATCAACGGCCTTCTGCTCGATCCCCTGAGCTCCCATCCCAACACCGCGCACGGCGAGTTGCATGACTTTGTCGGCGGACGCGAGGATCTCGATCGCGGCCTCGTCCGCGCCATTGGCGAGCCTGCCCGCCGCTTTGCCGAAGATAAGCTGCGTATGTTGCGTGCCGCCCGTTTCGCCGCACGATTTGGCTACCAGATCGAAGAGCACACGGCATCTGCCATCCGCGCCCATGCCAAACAAATACGCCAGGTCAGCCATGAGCGTGTGCGCGATGAGCTGACCAAGATGCTGACCGAGGGCCGCGCCCGCCGCGCCTTCGAGCTGCTCGACAATCTCGGACTGCTGGCTGAGGTGCTGCCGGAGATCACGCGCATGAAGGGCGTCGAACAGCCGCCGCAGTTTCATCCTGAAGGCGACGTCTTTATCCACACTCTTTTGCTGCTGGAAGGCCTTCCAGCGGGCTGCCCGGCCACGCTCGCCTGGGGCGCGCTGCTGCACGATGTGGGCAAGCCGGCTACCTTCCGGCTTGCACCTGACCGCATTCGCTTTGACGGCCACGTGGAGATCGGCTCGGCCATTGCCGCCGAGCTGCTGACGCGCCTGCGCTTCAGCAATCGCGAGCGGGCGCAGGTGCTGGCGCTGATTGAAAACCACATGCGCTTTGCCGATGTGAAGAAGATGAAGGATTCCACCTTCAAGCGCTTTGTCCGCCTCGAAGATTTCGACGAGCACCTGGCGCTGCATCGCCTGGATTGCCTTGCCAGCCACGGTCAACTCGATCTCTACGACTACACGCGTGAGCGGCTGGCCTCGCTGCCGGCCGAGGCCGTGCGCCCGTCCTCGCTCATCAGCGGGCATGATCTGATCGCCGCAGGCTTCGCGCCCGGCCCGCGCTTTGCTCCCGTGCTGGCCGCCGTGGAGGACGCACAGCTTGATGGCGCGGTGCACACCCGCGAAGAGGCACTGGTACTGGCCAGCCGTCTGCTGGCCGAAGGGTAAGCCGCAAATCTAGTTTTGGAATTTGGTTTTGGAAGAATGTGGCGGAGTTGCGCTGCGGCGCTGCTAGCCGCCTCCGTTATAATCGTTCGATGGAGAAGGCCTCCCACACATTACAGCGCCTCATGTTGGACGCCTTGCGCCGCGTGCCCGCCGCCGAGTTGCCCTCCGCGGCATGGGACTTTGCCGCCGGGCAGAAGGTGGCGGAGAAGACGCAGGTAATCAGTTGTGCCGATGGCATCCTCACCGTGCAGGTGCCGGATGTACGATGGCGCGCGCAGTTGCAGTCCATGGCGCCGCACTTCCTCAGCCGCATGGCGGAGCTGATCAAAATCGAGCGCATCGAATTCGTCGTCAAGGGTGGCGCCGAGCCCGAGCGCAATCCTCTGCGCAACAAGTCAACCCAATGGGGAAGAAGGAACGCATGAAGGTCACTGAAAAGGACGTCACCTACGTCGCCGATCTCGCCAACCTGGAGCTGACACCGGATGAGAGTCAGCACATGGTGGCCGATCTCAACTCCATCCTCGGCCACATGGACCAGCTCAATCGCCTGGACACCACCGGTGTCGAACCCCTTGCCGAACTCGTCTCCAGCTTTGCGCCGCAGGGCGCGGCGGATTTTGCCTACGCGCAACGCGCCGACGAAGTGCGTCCCGGTCTTACCCGTGAGAATGCGCTGGCCAACGCTCCAGACACCGACGGCACCTGCTTCCGCGTGCCCAAGGTGATTGAGCGCTAAGGAGAGGATGACGCGATGAACACTAAGACGTTGACCATCTGCGAAGTCCTCAGCGGCCTGCGTGAGCGCCGCACAACGGCCACCGCTCTGGCGGAATCCTACCTGTCGGCCATTGCCGCAGGCGATGGTGCCATTGGCAGCTACCTCACCATCACTCGCGAGCGCGCCTTGGCCAAGGCCGCTGAGATCGACCTCCTGGCCGAAAAGGGTGATCCCTTGCCGCCACTCGCCGGAGTTCCGGTGGGCATCAAGGATGTGCTGATGACGGCGGGCGTGCGCACCACGGCGGGATCTAAGTTTCTCGATAAATTTGTCGCCCCGTACGACGCCACCAGTGTTTCGCGCCTAGAAGCCGCGGGTGCTGTCTGCCTGGGCAAGCTCAACTGTGATGAGTTCGCCATGGGCTCTTCAAATGAGAATTCCGCCTTTTATCCTGTGCACAATCCGCATGACACAACGCGCGTGCCGGGCGGCAGCAGCGGAGGCTCGGCGGCCAGCGTCGCGGCCGGTTTTGCCGTCGCCACCCTCGGCTCGGATACCGGCGGCTCCATCCGTCAGCCCGCGGCATTCTGCGGAGTGGTTGGCGTACTGCCCACCTATGGACGCGTCTCCCGCTACGGTCTCATCGCCTTTGCCAGCTCGCTTGATCACGTCGGCCCCCTGGCGAATACCGTTGCGGATGCGGCCACCGTGCTCGGCGTCATCTCCGGACGCGACCCGTTGGATTCCACCTCTGCCGAAGCTCCTGTGCCTAACTTCGCCGCCGAATGCGGACGCGAGGTCAAAGGTCTGCGCGTCGGGTTGCCCAAGGAATATTTCAGCGCCGGGCTGGACACGGAGATTCGCGCGGCCATTGAGCGCCAGGTGGATGGCCTCCGCCGCGCCGGCTGCCAGATCGTCGAGATCAGTCTGCCGCACACCGAATACGCCATCCCGGTCTACTACATCGTCGCCACCGCCGAGGCCTCGGCCAACCTCGCTCGCTTTGACGGCGTGCGCTACACCTCGCGCTCCACGCAGGGGAAGACGCTTGCGGACATGTATCGCAAGAGCCGCGATGAGGGCTTCGGCGCGGAGGTCAAGCGCCGCATCCTGCTCGGCACCTACGTGCTCAGCGCGGGCTATTACGACGCCTACTACCGCAAGGCACAGCAGGTGCGCGCGCTCTTGCTGCGTGACTTCCAGCAGGCCTTCACCCAGGTGGATGCCATCGTCACTCCGGTCACGCCGACCGCTGCCTTCAAGCTGGGCGAAAAGACCGGCGACCCCATGGAGATGTACCTCAGCGACATCTACACCGTGACGGCCAATCTTGTCGGCGTGCCGGGCATCAGCCTGCCCTGCGGAACCAATCAGCAGGGATTGCCCCTCGGCATCCAGGTGCTGGGCAAGCATTTTGATGAGGCGACGGTACTGCGTTTGGCCGCGGCCATCGAAGCTCAACAGAAGTAATTATCACAGCCAAAATATTAGGCGTAACGAAATATGGCGGTGCGGCAGAAGCAGTCAGGCTTCTGCCCGCCGCGATCTTCTGCCCATCACAAACTATAAAAGTAGGATTATTCTTCGCGCGCGCTGCGGATTGGGCTGGTTCGCCAGTTGAAGCGCATGCTCAGCGTGCGCAGCAGGAAACAGCTCACGGTGCCGATGACGGTGCTGGTGGTGCGGCTGTAGCCAAGCGTGTCGCTCAGCAGGAATGTGGCTGAGCCGAAGAGCGCGGCGATGGCGTAGAACTGTCCACGCTCAAAGACCCTGGGCGAGCGACCGCTCAGCACGTCGCGCAGCGAGCCGCCGCCTACGGCCGTCACCAGCCCCAGCAGGATGCCGGGCAGCACCGTCAGCCCGGCGTGCAGGGCGCGGGTGGTTCCGGCAATGGCGAAAAAGCCCAGGGCCGCCGCGTCGCTCAGGTCAATGGCGCGGTCCATGCCGGGACCCATGCGATGCTCAAATAGTGCGGCCACCGTGGCTCCGCCCAGCGCGATCAGGATGTAGGAAGGATGCTGGAATGCCAGCGGCGGCCCGTTCTGCAGAATGACGTCGCGCGTGATGCCACCGCCCAGGGCGGTGACCAGCGCCAGTACGTAGACGCCAACCAGGTCGTACTTATAGCGCGTGTTGCGGATGGCCGACAGTCCACCGCTCAAGGCGCCGGCCACGACGCCAAGGTATTCCACCACGAAGAAGACTGTGCCCAGGTGAATCAGCTTCATACCTTTTCTATTATCGCAGGCCGGCCGCGCAGACTCCGGCAGGGCGTTGAAAATGTTAGTTTGGTAACATTAAGTCCACAGACGAGCCGGGGTGAAGAGAAGCTTATGTTTCGCACCATCCGCGAAGACATTCAATCCGTGCTGGACCGCGATCCGGCGGCGACAAGCCGCGTGGCCGTGCTCTTGTATCCCGGACTGCATGCCGTGTGGGTGCATCACCTGAACCACTGGCTCTGGCGCAAGGGCTTCACGCTGATGGCGCGCTATCTGTCACAGGTCTCGCGCTTCTGGACCGGCATCGAGATTCATCCCGGCGCCACCATCGGCCGCCGTCTCTTTATCGATCACGGCATGGGCGTCGTCATCGGAGAGACCTCCATCATCGGCGACGATGTCACTCTCTATCATGGCGTCACCCTGGGCGGCACCAGCCTGGAGCGGAAGAAGCGCCACCCCACCCTGGGCAACGGCGTGGTGGTGGGCAACACCTCCAGCGTGCTGGGCGATATCGTCGTTGGAGACAACTCGCGCGTCGGTGCCGGCTCGGTGGTGCTGCGTGACGTGCCCCCTAACTCCACCGTCGTCGGCGTCCCGGCGCACATCGTATATCGCGATGGCCAGCGCGTGCTCATCACCGATCCCAAGGAGATCAACGATCCCTTGAGCGCGGCCCTGATCGCGCTCTCCAGGGATGTGAGCGAACTGCGCAGCCGTCTCGACCGGCTCAGCCATCTGGAAGGCCCCGTGTCCGAGGATGCCACCGTGGCCGGCCTCGAATGCGAGGAGCAGCTCCGCAAGGATTACCGCAGCGAGTTTGATAAGAGCAACTTCGCCGACTTTGGCGCCGGCATCTGAACTCCCGCAGCAACTCTTCTTTTCCCCGGTCGATGCTACGGTTGCCAGCGTCAGTACGGGCAGCGTAGCATCCTGATTCGGGCCGTTGCGGCCAGCTTGGATGGTTCGCCTAGGCTGTGTAAAGGTTATGTCTCGTAAATCAGGGGCGCGGTAGCCAAGTGGTAAGGCAGAGGCCTGCAAAGCCTTTATTCGGCGGTTCGATTCCGCCCCGCGCCTCCAAATCCTTCTTTCAGCCTGCCGGGACCCGCTTCCGTCCTGCCTTTTCGCCCCGGTTGACGCCATCCTGCCCTGTGCCAGGGGGCTATGTGGCCGGCAAGAGCCAGACAGGTGACCAAAGTACATGGTTTACCGAGTAGTTTCTTTTTTCATGAATGAAGGAAACCTTCTCATAATCATGGCTATACTCTGTCTTGTGTATTTCTCTGTCATCCGTTAAGTACTTATGATTGGACGAGATGGGTATGAGAGCTTTCATCATCGAGCGGGATTGGAGTCCCGGCAGCCGCGGCAAAAGTGTGCGCCGCAGGCCGAGGGGATTTACCGTCATCGAACTGCTCATCACCATGGCCATCATCTTCACGCTGGCCGCCATCGCTATTCCCAGTATGCTCAATGCCATCGGAACGGCCCGCAACGCGCGCGCCGTGGGCGACGTGCGCACCATTGGCGATGAGATCATGGCCTACATCGCGGAGTACAACGTCAATCCCGTCGATCTCAGCGCCGCCGGATACCCGAATTACCAGGACCCCTGGGGCAATAGATACGTTTACCTTGACTTCACCGCGTCCGGCGCCTCATCCCAGATGCGCCGGGATCAATTCCTGTCTCCCTTCAACACTTATTTTGATCTTTACAGCAAGGGTGCCGACGGCCTGAGTACGGTTTCCATCACCACGGCCGTGGCACAGGATGACATCTTCTGGGCCCAAGACGGCGACTACGTTGGCCTGGTGTCAAACTACTGATCGAAAGGATGGAGATGCGAGCGGCTGGAAAGTTTGGCATCAGGAAATACTTGCGTATCATCCCCGTGCTTCTTCTTCTGCTCGCCCTGCTGGGCTGTAAGGTTCACTGGGCGCCCGCCCCTTTGCAGGGCATGTGGCACACTGATACTCCAAAGTATGCCAGCAACTTCGTGCGCTTTGATGAGGATTACATTGTCATCGGCCTCGGCGAGGACATCACCCCCAAGGCGGAACGCATCATCAAGATCGTGGCCGTCCCCATCGCCGGATCCACGCATTATGATATTGAGTCAGTGGATGACAAGGGCATACATAACGTGCTCCATTTTCTTTACACGCCGGCCAACGGCGGTGAAATCCGCCTCTCCAATCCGCGCCACGTCATCTGGAGAAAGGGCGAAATCAATCCCTAGATTTCTGCTGGCCGCGCTGCTTTTGTCGGTTGTTGCCATTCTCTGCGGTTGCCATGGCGATGATCCCCAGCAGCAGGCCGTGGCGCGGCTCAAGGGTGACCCATCGCGCGCGCCGCAACTCATCCAGCGTTACGGCTGCGGCGGCTGCCATCGTATTCCCGGCGTCACCGGCGCGGCCGGCAAAAGCGGACCCTCGCTCGAGCATCTTGCCCGCGAGCCCTACATCAGCGGCAACCTGCCCAACACGCCGGAAAACGTTCTGCGCTGGATCCGTTCGCCGCACTCCATCCTGCCGCGCACCAAGATGCCGGAGCTCGGCCTCAGCGACCAGGATTCGCGAGACATCGCCGCCTACCTGTGGTCACTGCGCTAAGCCATCTGCCTTGCCGCCATACCTCCACGGGTTTTTGATTTGACCCGTCCCGCCCCGCGGGCGTAATCTTTTGAATGTGAGCTACGCCAGCACAACACCGGTTGCCTGCTCCTCCCGTCGATGGTGGTCCTACACCGTCGTGTGCCTCTAATTCGGGCACGATCTCCGTACTTCCTCTCCAATTGTTGATGGCTTCCCCGGCGCATCGCGTATTGCGCCTATTAGGACGAATTGCATGAGTGCAGGCAACGAACAAACTTCCAGCCACGTCACCCTGGGCGAGCTGCTGCGAACGCTGGTGGCCCTGCGTGAGTTGACCCGCGAGCAGGCCGCCCAACTGGTGGAGGCCATGCTGGCTCCGGACTCCATCGACGCACAGATTGCCGCCGCCCTCGCCCTGCTGGCCGCCCGCGGAGAAACCGCCGACGAGCTGGCCGGCTTTGCCGACGCTCTCTACCGCCGCGTCCGGCCCATCAATCTGCCCAGCAACGTGCTGGATACGGCCGGCACCGGCGCCAGCGTGGCCAAGACCTTCAACGTCAGCACCGCCGCGGCCTTCGTCATCGCCGGCGCTGGAGCGCAGATTGCCAAGCACGGTGCACGGGCGGCCACCAGCCGCAGCGGCAGTGCCGACGTGCTCACCTCGCTTGGCGTCAACATTGATTGCGAACAGGTGATCGCCGAGCGATGTCTCACTGAGATTGGTCTCTGCTTCCTCTTCGCGCCGCGCTATCATCCTGCGCTCGCCCGCGTGGCGCCCATCCGCCGAGCCCTCGGCATGCGCACCAGCTTCAACCTTGTCGGCCCCCTGGTGAATCCCTGCCGCGCCGAGTTCCGCCTGCTCGGAGTCTCTGACGCCGCCCGCATGGAGACCGTTGCCGGAGCTCTGGCCCGTCTTGGCGTGCGCCGTGCCTGGGTCTTGCGCGGCGGAGACGGCCTCGACGAGATCACCACCTCCGGAGCCTCCCGTGTGCTGGAGGTTGCCGAAGGCGGTGCCATTCGCGAGCTGCATCTCTCGCCCGCCGATTTCGGTTTGCACTCACAGCCCACCAGTGCAGCCCGCGCCGGCACCGTGGAAGAAAACGCCGCCACCGTGCGCGCCGTTCTCAGCGGTCTGCGCCGCGATGTGGCTCGCGACCTGGTGGTGTTGAACGCAGCCGCCGCCCTGCACGTGCGCACCGGAGAAGGTTTCATGGAGTGCGCCGCCCACGCCGCGCGGTCGATTGACGATGGCGCCGCCCTCGGTAAACTGCACGAGCTGATTCGCCTGACCAACCTGGGAGACGCACAATGAGCGCCGAGTTCCTTGAGCAGGTGATGAACGCCCAGCGCCACCGTCTTGCCGATATCGGCGAGGCCGAGCGCGAGCGCGTGCGTGAGCTGGCATTGGCTGCGCGTCGCAAGCGTGAGCCTCGTTTTGCGCAGGCACTCACCGCCCGCCCCACGGCCATCATCGCCGAGTTCAAACGCCGTTCACCCTCGGCGGGAATCATCCAGGGCGCGGCCGATCCCGTCGCGGTGGCCAAGCTCTACACCGAGGGCGGAGCCGCTGCCATGAGCGTCCTCACCGAGCCCGAGCACTTCCATGGCTCACTCGCCGATCTCAGCGCCATTTCCTTAGCCACAACCCTGCCGCTGCTGCGCAAGGACTTCATGGTGGATCGCCATCAGGTCTTCGAAGCCGCAGTCCACGGAGCCGAAGCCATCCTTATCATCGTCGCCGGGCTCACCGACGCCGAAGCCCTCAAGCTGATGGATGCCGCGCACGCCGCCAAACTCGACGCGCTTGTCGAGGTGCATACCGCCGAGGAGATGCGCCGCGCCACGGCCATCGGTGCCACCCTCATCGGCGTCAACAATCGCAACCTCAAAACCCTCACCACAGATATTGAAACCTCTCTGCAACTCGCCCCGCTCGCGCCGCCCACGGCCACGCTGGTCAGCGAGAGTGGCCTGCGCACCCGCGAGGACATCACTCGCCTGCAATCGGCGGGTTACCGGGCCTTCCTCATCGGAGAGACGCTGATGCGCTCGGGCTTGCCCATGGCAACCCTGCGCGAGTTGCAGGGGGAGGCCGCGCTATGACCCCTCTGATGAAGTTCTGCGGCATCACGCGCCCGCAGGACGCCGAGTCGGCCATCGCCAGCGGGGCTGCCATGCTCGGCCTCAACTTCTACTCCGGCAGCCCGCGCCATCTCTCGCTCGAGCAGGCACAGCAGATTGCTGTCACCGTTGCCGGCCGCGTGCGGCTGGTGGGTGTATTTGTAAATATGGATATATACAACGTGCTCCAAATAGCCCGCGCCGTGCCGCTCGATTGCATCCAGCTCCACGGCGACGAGCTGCACGAGGAGTGCGTCGAACTGGCCCGCGACTTCGAGGTCATTCGCGCCATCAAGGTTACGCCGCAGTTTCACCCGGAAGACCTTGCCGCCTACACCTGCTGCCGCGGCCTTCTGCTCGATACGCCCAGCCCGCAGCATGGCGGCAGCGGCCAGAGCTTCGATTGGCGCAGCGTGGACTGGACGGCCGTGCGCCAGTCAGCCCCGTGGGCGACGCTTTATCTTGCCGGAGGGCTGACGGCGGAGAATGTCGCCGAGGCCATTCGCCTCGCCCGTCCCGACGTGGTGGACGTGGCCAGCGGCATCGAAGAATCCAAGGGAATCAAGAGCGCCAGCCAGAGGGTCAAGAGTATGGAAAAGATGCGTGCATTCGCCGCGGCCGTCGAGGCCGCCGGGAGGGAAGTGCGATGAAGGATCAAGCTTTATTGGAGAGCCTTTTGCAGGCCTCCGGCGATGGATACTTTGGCAACTACGGCGGACGTTTTGTGGCCGAAACGCTCATCGCTCCACTCGACGAGCTGGCTGCTGCCTTTGACGTCGCGCGCCGCGACCCCAGCTTTCAGCGCGAACTCAGCGGCCTGCTTGCCGACTTCAGCGGACGCCCCACTCCGCTTTATTTTGCCGAGCGTCTCACCGAATACGCCGGCGGCGCGAAGATTCTTCTCAAGCGCGAAGACCTCGGCCACACCGGCTCGCACAAAATCAACAACGCCCTCGGACAGGTTCTGCTGGCGCGTCGCATGGGCAAGCGCCGCATCATCGCGGAAACCGGCGCGGGCCAGCACGGCGTCGCCACCGCCACGGTCTGCGCCCGCTTCGGACTGGAGTGCATCGTCTACATGGGCGCCGAGGACATGCAGCGCCAGGCGCTCAACGTATTCCGCATGCGCCTGATGGGCGCCGAGGTGCGTGGTGTCGAGGCCGGCTCCAAGACCCTCAAGGACGCCATCAACGAGGCCCTGCGCGACTGGGTCACCAACGTGCGCGACACCTACTACCTGCTCGGCTCAGCCCTCGGCCCGCATCCTTATCCGACGATGGTGCGCGAGTTTCAGCGCGTCATTGGCGACGAGGCGCGCGCCCAGGTGCTCGAGCGTGAGCATCGCCTGCCGGATGCGGTCGTCGCCTGTGTGGGCGGCGGCTCCAACGCCATTGGAGCCTTCACGGCCTTCCTTGGAGATGAAAAAGTCCGCCTCATCGGCGTTGAAGCCGGTGGCCGTGGAGAAACTCTCGGCGAGCACGCGGCGCGCTTCCGTGGCGGATTGCCCGGCGTTTTGCAGGGAACTTACAGCTACGTCCTGCAGGATGACGACGGCCAGATCGCGCCCACGCATTCCGTCAGTGCCGGACTTGATTACGCCAGCGTTGGACCCGAGCACGCCCACCTGCGCGAGCTGGGACGCGCCGAATACACCAGCGCCGATGACCGCGAGGCCTTGCAGGCCTTCGATCTGCTCTCGCAGCGCGAAGGCATTTTGCCCGCTCTTGAAAGCGCGCACGCCATCGCGCACGCCGTAAAGCTTGCCCGCCAGCTTGGCCGTGATGGATTGATCATCGTCAATCTAAGTGGCCGCGGCGACAAGGACGTGGAAACCGTGGCGCGCCTCAAGGCCGCCGAAGGTGGTGCGCGATGAGTACTCGTTTGCAGCAGGCCTTTGCCAATCTTCGCGCCGCAGGGCGCAGGGGCGTGGTGCCTTATCTCACCGCCGGTGATCCCGATCTCGACACAACGTACGAGCTGCTGCTGGCTATGGCTCGCGGCGGAGCCACAGCCATCGAGCTGGGTGTCCCCTTCAGCGATCCCGCGGCCGATGGCCCGGTCATTCAGCGCGCCTGCGAGCGTGCGCTCGCCCGTCATGTCCGCCTCGATGACGTTTTGCAGGTAGCCGCCCGCGCCAGCAAGCAGACGGATGTCCCCATCGTCCTCTTCAGCTATCTCAATCCGCTGCTGCGCCACGGACTGCAGAAGCTGGCAGATGACGCCGCCACGGCAGGCCTAGCGGGTGTGCTGGTCACCGACCTTCCCGCAGAATCCGCCAGTGGCTTCTCGCAGGCCCTGCAACATCGCGGACTCGATCTCGTCTCGCTCGTCGCGCCCACTTCGTCCGTCGAGCGCATCGCGCAGATTGCCACGCACGCCACCGGTTTTCTATACGCCATCAGTGTCACCGGCGTCACCGGCGCGCGCGAGCAGCTCAGCAACGACGCTACCGCGCTGCTCGCCCGCATCCGCCAGGTCACCAAGCTTCCCGTGGCCGTCGGCTTCGGTATCAGCACCCCGCAGCAGGCACGCGAGGCGTGGGCGCAAGGCGCGGACGCCGTCATCGTCGGCTCGGCCATCGTGCGCAAGATTGAAGAAGCGGGCAGCGGGAGTCCCGCGCTGGTGGAGATATTCGTGCGCGAGCTGGTCTCGGCGCAGACATCCTAAGATTCGGCAGTCCAAGATTCGGCAATCAAGGAGTAAGTCATGCTTATATTGATGAAAGTGAATGCAACCGAAGCGGAGATACAGGGTGCCTGTCATCGCGTCGAGGAGCTCGGCTACCGCCCGCATCCCCTCCCCGGAGCCACGCGCTGTGCCATCGGCATCACTGGCAACAAGGGCGCGGTGGAGGCCGATTCCCTCAGCCAGCTTCCCGGCGTCGCCGAAGTCATCGCCGTCAGCAAGCCCTACAAGCTGGTTAGTCGCGACATGAAGCCCGAGGACACTGTCATCCGCTTTGCCAACAGCGCGGCCACCATCGGCGGCTCCGAGCTGGCCATGATGGCCGGTCCCTGCGGCGTCGAGAGTCGTGACCAGCTCTTCCGCACCGCCGAGGCAGTGGCCAAGAGTGGTGCGCGCTTCCTCCGCGGCGGAGCCTTCAAGCCGCGCACCTCGCCCTACGCCTTCCAGGGCATGGGCGAAGAGGGACTGCAACTGCTGGCCCAGGCGCGCGAAGCATTCGGCCTGCTCGTCGTCACCGAGGCCATTGACCACATCTCGCTCGCGCTCATCGAGCAGTACGCCGACCTCATCCAGATTGGCGCGCGCAACATGCAGAACTTCGCGCTGCTCAAACTCGCCGGCCGCTCGCGCCTGCCTGTGGTGCTCAAGCGCGGCATGGCCGCCACCCTCGACGAGCTTCTCATGGCCGCCGAATACATCATGAGCGAGGGCAACTACAACGTCATTCTCTGTGAGCGCGGCATCCGCACCTTTGCCGATCATTCGCGCAACACCCTCGACGTCAGCCTCATTCCGTCGGCCAAGCGACTCACTCACCTGCCCGTCATCGCCGATCCCTCGCACGCCGCCGGACGTCGCGATAACGTCGCACCGCTCGCCCGCGCCGCCGTCGCCGCCGGAGCCGACGGCCTCATCGTCGAGGTGCATTGCGATCCCGACCGTGCCCTCAGCGATGGAGCCCAGTCGCTGACGCCAGCGCAGTATGAGCAGATGGCGCGCAACCTCAGTGGCATCGCCCAGCTCGTCGGCCGCAGCGTCTATCAACCGCAGCCAGCGGAGGTTGCACGATGACCCTTCGCTCGCCCTTTGACGAATTCCGCCGCCTCGCCGCCGGTGGTGGACTGATTGCCGTGACGGAGACCGTTGCCGCCGATCTGCTGACGCCACTCTCGGCCTACCTGCGCATCGCCCAGGGTGCCGAGCGCAGCTTCCTTCTGGAGTCGGTCGAAGGCGGCGAGCAGCTTGCGCGTTACAGCTTTCTCGGCTCGGCCCCAGAGATGGTCGTGCGCAGCCGTCACGGCGTCACCACAATCGAGGATGCCAGCGGCACTCGCCAGGTGCCCGGCACCACCGTAGATGTTCTTCGCCAGGAGTTCGCGCGCGGCTCGCTCTCTGCCGCCGAGGGCACGGCCCCCATGGCCGGAGGCTGCGTCGGCTACCTCGGCTACGCGGCGGCCAAGTGGTTCGATCCCGCCATGCAGGTCGTTGAGGGTGAGGGCGACGACGCCTGCTTCCTCATCTTCCGCACCGTGCTGGCCTTCGATCACGCCCGCCAGCAGATTCAGATTCGCACCCTCGCCGAGGTCGAGCCCAACGCTCCGGAGTCCGCTCTGCGCCAGGCATACGATGCCGCCGCCGAGCGCAACGCCGATATCGTCCGCAAGCTCAGCGCGGCCATGGATCTGCCCTTGCGCCAGGGCGTCGCCGCCGATGCCGCCGAGGTCGAATTCGAATCCAACTTCGAGCGTGCGGAGTTCGAGCGTGCCGTCGCCGAATGCAAGGAGCTCATCTTCGCCGGCGAGTGCTTCCAGATCGTCCTCTCGCAGCGCTTCCGCCGCCGCACCACGGCCGATGCCGTCGCCCTCTATCGCGCCCTGCGCGCCACCAATCCTTCGCCCTACATGTTTCTTTTGGATTTCGGCGCCGCCGCCGGTGGTGGCCGCCGCGCTCTCATCGGCGCCTCGCCGGAGATGCTGGTGCGCTGCCGTCAGCGTGAGCTTACTTATCGTCCCATTGCAGGCACGCGCCCGCGCGGCAGCAACGCCGCCGAAGACGCCGCGTTGGCCACCGAGCTTCTCGCCGACGAGAAGGAGCGCGCCGAACACATGATGCTCGTCGACCTTGGCCGCAACGATCTTGGCCGCGTCGCCCGCTACGGCACGGTCAAAGTGCAAAAGTTGATGATCGTGGAGAAGTATTCGCACGTGCAGCACCTGGTCACCGAACTCACGGCCGAACTCCGCTCCGAGCTCGATCGCTTTGACGCTCTCGGTGCCTGCTTTCCCGCCGGAACTGTCAGCGGCGCGCCCAAGATTCGCGCCATGCAGGCCATTGCCGAGCTCGAACGCGGCGCGCGCCTGGCTTACAGCGGCTGCGTGCTTTACGCCGACTATGCCGGCAACCTCGACTCCTGCATCACCATCCGCACCATGGAGCTCGATGGCTACCAGTTAGCCGTGCAGGCCGGTGCCGGCATCGTCGCCGACTCCGTTCCGGCCACCGAGTGGGAGGAAACGGTCAGCAAATCCCGCGCCCTGCGCCGCGCCGTAGCCCTCGCCGAAGCATCCGCATCCATCGCAAATCAGGCGGAGGAGTAATCATGCTGCTCGTCATTGATAACTACGATTCCTTCACCTACAACCTCGTCCAGTACCTCGGCGAGCTTGGCGCCGAACCCGTCGTCCGCCGCAATGATCAGATCACTGTGGATGAGATCGCCGCCGCCGGTTACCGTGGCTTGGTCATCTCGCCCGGCCCTGGCGAGCCCAAGGGCGCGGGCATCACCCTCGATGCCATTCGCCGACTCGGCGGCCAGCTTCCCATTCTCGGCGTCTGCCTTGGCCACCAGGCCATCGGGGAAGCTTATGGCGGACGCATCGTGCGCGCCCCACGGCCCATCCACGGCAAGGCCAGCCGGGTGCATCACGATGGCCGCGGCCTCTTCGCCAATGTCCCCGCCGAGCTCGACGTGGCGCGCTATCATTCGCTGGTCATTGATCCCGCCACCTGCCCCCCGGAGCTCGAAATCACCGCCCGCACCAGTGATGGCATCATCATGGGCGTGCGCCACCGCACCCTGCCCGTCGAGGGGGTACAATTTCATCCGGAATCGGTGCTCACCTCGAGCGGCATGACGATTCTTGCCAATTTTTTGCGTTGCTGTGGAATGGCGCCAACTTTGGCATGATGGAATACATTCCCACCGGTGGGATGGTGTTCTATCATGGAGCACGATGGAGGGCAGAAGTCAGAGTATGAAAACCAAAATCTTTTGCTTGATCACCTTGGCCTCTCTGCTGGCGATGTCGGTCTTCGTCACCGCCCAGCAGCCGCCCGCTGCTGAGGCCGCTCCGCAAGCGCCCGCTGCCGAGGCCGCTCCCGTTGCCGCCTCGCAGGTCATTCCTGTCTTGCAATGGCACAAGGATAATAATCCGCCCGCCAATGAGCAGGAGCGTCTGATTCGCGCCGTGCATCACGAGCTCATCATGCAGCCTTACTACAACGTCTTCGACTGGATCACCTTCCGCGTCATGGGCGATAAAGTCGAGTTGAAGGGCTACACCCACAGCATCGGCCTCAGCCGAGACGCCGAGCGCAGCGTCAAGCACATCAAGGGCGTCAGCAAGGTCATCAACCATATCGAGGAGCTGCCGCCTTCGCCCAACGACGAGCGCACCCGCCGCGAGATCGCGCGCGTCATCTCCAATACCAGCAACCTGGGCCGCTACTTCTGGCCCACTGACACGCGCATCCACATCATCGTCAACATGGGTCACGTGCGCCTGGAGGGCATGGTGGATAACGACAACGACAAGCAGTTGGCTTACATGCGCGCCAACGGCGTCCCCGGCACCTTCAGTGTGGATAACAACCTGGTTGTGGCGCGTTACTAAGCTTTAACAGCCGCGCCACTGGCTATCCGGCCTCCGTCCTTTGCGCTGCTGGGCGCCTAAAGACGGAGGCCCTGTTATTTTCCGGAATCCCTGCGCGCCGTGCCCAATCTTGTAGTTTGAATGTTGCAGCCAGATGAAAAGCCGCTCGTCGCTGGCTGCAACTCGCGCGCCGCGTGCTAGTCTAAATTTTTCCGCCAAGTGAGCAGCCATGCAGGTAATTCCCATATCGTTTCCCAGGGATTTTCTCTGGGGAGTCTCCACCAGCTCGCACCAGTTCGAGGGTGGCAACACGCTCAACCAGTGGCACGACTGGGAGCGCAGCGGTCATGTGCGCGGTGGCCCCAGCGCTGCGGCCTGTGACTGGTGGACGAACGCCGAGCGCGATCTTGACCTCTGCGCCTCGCTCGGCCTCAACGCCCTGCGCATCTCCCTGGAGTGGAGCCGCATGGAGCCCGCCTTCGCCCACTGGAGCGACACGGCCGTCGTCCGCTACCGCGAGCTGTTGCGCGCCGCCCGCAGCCGTGGCATGAGGGTCTTCGTCACGCTTCATCACTTCACTCATCCGCGCTGGTTTGAGGCCCGTGGCGGCTTTCTCGACGCCCAGGCCCCGGAGCTCTTTCGCCACTATGCCAAGCGCGCCGTGCGCTCCCTCGGAGACCTCGTCACCGACTGGGTCACCTTCAACGAGCCCAACGTCTACGTCGCCTTCGGCTACGTCTTCGCGGAGTTTCCCCCCGGCCGCCTCAACGAACTCAACGCCGCGCTCACCGCCTTCGGCGGAATCATGCGCGCCCACTCCGCCGCCTACGACGTTCTCCACCGCGAGCAGCCCGAGGCCAAGGTCGGCCTCGCCCTGCACTACACGGCCTTCGAGGCCGCCCGCGACAATCCACTCGACCGCCAACTCGCCGAAGCCTACGACAGCCTCTTCAATCGCGGAGCTCTCAGCTACCTCATGGGCGAGCCGCTGCCTTTGCCCTTTGCCATGATGGCCACCTCGGTGCCGGAGGTCGCGGGCAAGGCCGACTTCATCGGCCTCAACCTCTACAATCGCCTGCACGTCCGCGCCCCGTTGGGCGAAAAGTTCGGTCCCGGCGGCCTGCACGTCCCGTACCACGTCCCACAGGGCGACCACGGATCCATCTCTCCCTACGGCGAGGCCTATCCCAAGGTCGTCAGCCAGGCCATCAAAGCCTGGGCGCCGCTCGGAGTTCCCATCTACGTCACGGAAAACGGCGTGCCGGATCGCGACGACCGCCTGCGTCCGTGGCTCATGGTGCAGTCGCTCATCGAGCTGCGCCGCATGTGGCAGCTTGGCTACGACGTTCGCGGATACTTCCATTGGAGCCTGGTGGATAACTACGAGTGGACGGAGGGCTGGCGTCTGCGCTTCGGCCTCTATGCGCTGGACGAGCTGACGCAGCAGCGCACCGCGCGCCCCAGCGCCGAACTCTACCGGCAAATCATCGCCGATGGCGGCATTAACCGTGAAACCGTGGAGAAGTATGAGAAGGAGCCGGAGTCTCCGGCTATACAGTCGTAATTTTCAGCCCACCCCTAGCAGCGCAGGCTCTCAAGCTCCGCGAAGGCCGACATCGGGTCCAGCAGCTCGCCCAGCGGAAGCTGTTTTGGCGCGGGCTCCGCTTCCACCATCGGCTCGGGAGCATACCTTGGCCCGTCGTACTTGCGAATCTCCACGCCTTCTTCGGCCACGGTGATGTAGGTGGGGTTGGCGTCGATCCAGCTTCCGCTGTTGTAGTAATCCACGCCGTGCCTCTCAATGTGTCCGGCTACGTGGGTATGTCCGCAGAAGATGCGTTCCACCCGCGCCGCCCTCGCCCACAGCAATGCCCCTTCGGCCACCCTGCTCTCCATGCGCAGCCAGCGCGAGTTCACCCGGTCAATCCAGCGCGAGACCGGCTTGCTGCCGCCCTCCATCTTCTGGATCTGGTAGAACAGCCGCTCGCCAAAGCGGCTTAGCCATTCGTTCTTCAGGCAGAAGTGGTCGAACTGGTGTCCGTGCACGGCCACATGGCGACGTCCTTCGTACTCCCACACATATCGTTGGTACACCGGCACGCCCACCAGGTGACTCATCATCTGCGACAGTCCCTGGTCGTGGTTGCCTTCCACCCACACCACTTCCACTTTGCGCTTTGGATTGCTCAACTTACGGATGCGCGAGAGGAACTTCCAATGTTCGCTGGTCAGGCGGCGGAAGTTGAGATCGCTGAAGATATCGCCCAGCAGCACCAGGCGGCGGAAGTTGACGTTGCTCAACAGCTCCGTGGCCTCGCGTGCGCGGCTGACCTCGCTGCCAAGGTGTACGTCGCTCAGGATTAGGGTGTCCAGCGCCTGTTCTGCCATAGCGTATCTATCATGGACGAAAGCGGTTACGTGGCCGTCAAGCCCGGATGAATGTTGCGTGAAATACCATGTGGTGCCTTGCTGATCACCTCCTGCAACCTGACGGCTGCGACCTGCCCCCGCCTATTGTGGATAACCGCTCATAAATCAGAACTTTAGCTACTATTCCCGCATTGCATTCCCGTCCGTGCCACGCTACCTTTAAACCGTAAAGCTGGTTTGTACAGGCGCCATGGCTTGTGACGCCGCCCACAGACAGGCGATTCATCGAACTTTTACAGTAGTTTCACCCTGCTGCAAGCGCTTGTAGGCAGGATGTAACCATGATCGCGCGCAGAGCCATGAAGCAAGACTCCAACGCACCATTTGCCAAGCTTGGGAAGCAGATGCCCTGGGTGCGGCCCTTTATTCCCGCCAAACGCCTGGATCGCATCTACGAGGGTGTCCTCAACGATCCTGTCGGCAATGTCTTTGACGCCGTCCTGCGCCAGCTTGCGGTCGAATACACCGTGCCGGACGCCGATCTGGCGCACGTTCCCGCCACCGGCCCCGTGGTGGTCTTCGCAAACCATCCCTTCGGCATGCTGGATGGCATCCTGATGGCCTCGCTGCTGATGCGTGTGCGTCCCGACGTCAAGCTGCTGGCCAACCAGTTGCTCGCCTGCATGGAAGCCGTCAGCGAGCACTGCATCCTGGTGGACAACATGATGGGCGAGGGTCACGAAGCGGCCAACCGCAAGGGCATCCGCGAGGCTCTCGACTGGGTGCGCCAGGGTCATCTGCTTATCGTCTTCCCGGCCGGCGAGGTCGCCAGCTGGAGCCGTCATCATCTGCGCGTCGCCGACCCGCAGTGGAACCGCAACATGGCGCGCATCGCCCGCATGACCAAGGCCACCAGCATTCCGGCCTTCATCAGCGGCTCCAACAGCATGGGCTTCCACCTGGCGGGCATGATCAATCCCAAGCTGCGCACGCTCTTTTTGCCGCACGAGCTGCTCAACAAGCGTGGACGCCGCATGGAAGTTCGTCTCGGCGCGCCTGTCCTCGGAGAAACCCTCAAGGCCATTGAGGACGACGACAAGGCCATCGACCTGCTGCGCTGGAACAGCTCCTTGCTCAGCCTGCGTGACCGCATCGGCTCACCGCGCACTCGTCTCTTTCCGCCGCGCTGGCAGCATCGCCATGCCGTAGCCCCGGCGGAAGACCCCCAGGTTCTGCTGCGTGAGCTGCAATCCCTGCCCGCCGACGCCCTGCTCGAATCGGCCGGCAAGATGCGCGTCTACGCGCTCAGCTCCCGTCAGGCTCCGCACATTGTGCGCGAGGTTGGCCGCCTCCGCGAGATGACCTTCCGCGCCAACGGCGAAGGCACGGGCAAGGCCCGCGACCTCGATCGCTTCGACGCCTACTACACCCACCTCGTCCTCTGGAATGACGAGCGCCAGGAGATCGTCGGCGCCTATCGCGTCTGCGATGTGCAGCACGTCCTGCAGCGCTATGGCATGCGCGGACTCTACACGGCATCGCTCTTCCGTTTTCAGCCGAAATTTTTTGCCAAGGTCGGCCCGGCGCTCGAACTCGGTCGCAGCTTCATTCACCTCGACTACCAGCGCCAGTACGCCCCGCTGCTCGTCCTGTGGAAGGGAATTGGCAGCTACCTGGTGCGTCATCCCCACACCCCGGTGCTCTTTGGCGCCGTCAGCATCAGCGCGGATTACTCCATGGCATCGCGTGAGGTGTTGAAGAGTTTTCTTGGCGCGCACACCGTCAGTGCCGAGTTGCTCAGCCTGCTGCGCCCCAAGCATCCGCCCCGCGAAGGCCACGACACGGTGCAGGAGAACGAGGTCTTTGCCCGCGTCTTCAGTGTCGATGACATCAGCGAATGGGTCAGCATATTTGAAAGTGATGGCAAGGGCGTACCTGTCCTCGTCCGTCACTACATGAAGCTCGGCGGCAAGTTCCTCGGCTTCAACGTGGACGCCAAGTTCAGCAACGTCCTCGACGGCCTGCTGCTGGTTGATCTCCGCGAGGCTCGACCCGATCTGCTGGCTCGTTACCTGGGCAAACAGGGCTCGGTCGAATTTCTTGCCCGCCACGGCGTCACTGTCTCTGCCCGCGAAGCCAGCTCCACGGCCGCCAAGTAGAGTTTTTCCGCGGTTGCGGGCTGTGGTCGCGGTGGCGTATCGTTGCGCCGTGAGGCAGCCAATTCCATCTTCCGCAACTGCCATGGCGTCCCCAGTGATGGCTTCCCCTCAGGTCGCAACCCTCCCAGCCGATGACATCTGTCAGCGGTTGCTGGGGCTCGTGCGCAACCTGCCGCGCCGCGCCGGAGTCGATGTGATCCACCGCCTGCGCACCAGCGTGCGACGCTTGGAGGCGCAGTTGGAGATGCCGCACGCCGCCGATGATGCCGAGCCTTTCCGCTGCCCGCCCAAGGTGGCACGCGCCCTACGCACGCTGCGCAAAAAAGCCGGCCGCGTTCGCGATATCGATGTGCACATTGCGCTGCTGTCCGATCCGCTCTTTCTCACTCCCGGTGCCCGCCGCCTGCGCGCGCCGTTGCTTCGCCGTCTGCGCGCCGATCGTGCCCTTTATCTGCGGACGTTGCGCCAGCGTGCGCTAAAGGTGCAGCCCCGGCTGGAGAGGCGTTTGCCGGAGCTTGTCCGCCAGGCCAAAGTTTCTTCTGACCTCGCCGTCGCCGTCCGTCTTTCCACGCAGGTGCGCCACCGCTTTTTGCAGTTGAGCCATCCTATTCCGGAAGATGGCGCGCTCCTGCATCATCTGCGCATTGATGCCAAGCATCTGCGCTACGGGCTGGAGCCGCATGCTGAGTTTGCCGAGGTGGAGCGACTTCTGGCCCAGCTGCGCAAGGTGCAGCAAGCCATCGGCGATTGGCATGACTGGGCGACCTTGCATGAGCTGGCTCTGCGCACGCTCACCCAGCCCGGTGCCGAAGACTTTTGTGCGCTGCTCAAGCAGCGCACCACGCGTGAATTCACCCATGCCCGGCGGGCGGTGCACAAGGCGCGCCTCCGCATGATGGCCCTGGAGGACGACGGCCCCGGCCAGCCGCTCCAGGCTGTGCAACAGACTCTGACCAAGGCAGGATAGCAATATGGCAACTCTGGCGGCTGTAGACATCGGTGCAAACTCGGTTCGGCTCAAGATCGCCCGCGTGGTGCGCAAGCGCCTGCAGGTGCTGCATGAGGATCGCGAGGTCGTGCGCCTGGGCGAGGCCGTCTTCCGCACCGGCTCGCTCGATCCCGCGGCCATGGAGCACACCGTGCGCGTGCTGCGTCGTTTTCACAAGGCGGCGCAGGCTCACCAGGTCACCAACGTCCGCGTCGTCGCCACCAGCGCCCTGCGTGACGCCAACAACTCCGCAGCGTTTTTGCAGTGGGTGCAGGCCGCCGTGGGCTGGCGCGTGGAAGTCGTCAGCGGCGTGGAAGAGGGCCGCCTCATCCATCTCGGCGTCATGGCCAACACCCGCATCTCCGCCGGACGCGTCCTGCTCATCGATCTTGGCGGCGGCAGCTGCGAGTTGACGCTCTCTTACAAGGGTCAGATTGAGCGCATCTACTCCTTGCCTCTGGGCGCCGTGCGCCTCACCCGCGAATTTCTCAAGCATGATCCTCCCACCCCCACCGAGCTCGACCAGATGCGCAGTTACATCCGCGAGGAAGTCGGACGACTGCGCCGCAAGCTTACCGAACACAAGATCAACATCACGGTTGCCACCAGCGGCACCCCGGCCGCGCTCAGCGACCTCTGGGCCGCCACCGAGGGTCGCGGCAGCGCTGCCCATGCCAACA
>Ga0371490_1000399_pt1 | contig 30857 bp, 25 predicted proteins | sample MB2SIPfraction_FD_207959 | JGI IMG/M metagenome (GOLD analysis project Ga0371490, IMG submission 207959) | Lab enriched peat soil microbial communities from McLean, Ithaca, NY, United States - MB28FN SIP fraction | ecosystem: Environmental > Terrestrial > Soil > Wetlands > Peat | place: USA... | reverse complement strand
CGTCCGGCCCGGCGGCGGCGTTCTTGCATGGCGTCGAAGTCACGACGCGGCGCAATGGATCCTGTCATGCCTGATAGCTTACTGCTATATGACCTAGGTTGTCACTATATTATGCGATGTTCAGTAGGTAAGGATTTGACGCACGTGGACAAAGACCAGTGCAGACAGGCGATCCAAAACGCGGAAGACCGCATGAGGCGGGCGCTATGAAAGCGCTCCTCGGTACAGAAAGAAAACCGGTATGCAGGCCAAAGAGGAAAAGGCCAAGGTGAATCTGAGTGTCCATTAGCGATTTCTTAATCAACAAATATGGTCCTCTCATGACCTTGGATGAGCTGGCTCAAGTGCTGAAGCGCTCAGAGGATGGCCTGCGCGTCTGCCTGGTCAAAAAGAACAAGTTTTACAGTGCGATTGCTGGTGCACGCGTGCATCTTGGCCGGCGTCTCCACTTCTCGACCACCGCCGTCGGTTCGATTCTCGAAAACGGGAAAGGCATGGAGCAATAAGCGGCCTCGACTAACCGGCTTCAGGCACGGCGACGCTTCTTCTGAGGCCGCTTCGCGGCATCAAGTCGCTCAACCAAGTCTTCGCTGCGCAAGTGCGTATAACGCTTCAACATCTGCATTGACCGATGGCCGCTGATCGATGCCACCTCTTGGTCGGAGAAGCCAGATTCAACCAGTCTGCTGATGGCCTCGTGGCGCAAATCGTGAAACCGAACATCCGGGATACCGGCTGCTATCTTGATGTTCCGCCAAATAGAGAGAAACTGATATGGCCGCCTCTTGCCATCCTTCCCTGGCTCTCCAAAGAAGATCAGGTCCGTGTCTGCCGGCCGCTTTGGATGATTCAACGCCTTGCGGAAGAGCTCAGTGGCCCGCTTGTTGAGTGGAACAGTACGGGGATCTTTGTTCTTGGTCTTACCCAGCGAAACGATTCGCCGGTCCACGTCTACTTGGAAGGTTCGAAGCTTCGCCACCTCGCCCTCTCGCATCGTCGTCTCCAGCGCTATGCCTGCGATCCACCCGAGCATGGGATTGCCGTGCTGCGCGATCAAGCCAAACAGCTTTTCCTCTTCTTCAGGTGCCAGTCGGCGATCTCTGCCGGGGTGAGGTTTGGGGCGACGGATACTGTTCACGGGATTATAGACAAGCCCGATCTTCCATTCCATGATGGCAATTGTGAAAATGTGACCGAGCAGCGCGAGTTCCAAACGAACGGTGTCATTCGCGCGCGGCTTGGGCTTTCCATCTTTGTCTTTCCGGTCGATCCCTGCCAGCCTTTGGTCCCGGAAGCGCGCGACGACGTCGGGAGTCAAGGCGGCCATGGAATATTTGCCCAAGCATTTCTTGAGAGTCGCGGCTCTGCGAATCTCCGCTTCCTGCGTTGAGTCCTCTTTGGTCGGCGTCACTTCTCTTAAATAGCGATCGACCGCGTCAGCCAGCGTGGTTCGGTCAGCGGTCGCGCGTCTGATGTAGACACCACGCACCATCTCATCTTCGGTCGTACGAGCCCAGTCTTCTGCGTCGCGTTTGAGCCGAAAGGTCTTGATGTCGGTCGGCCAGCCGGTTTTGCGGATGACGGCCTTCCATGTCCCTGACCGGGTTTGAACAATCGTAGCCATAGTGTTCATGGACCGCGTTTGCGTCTGGAGGCTATACCGGAACTGTACCGTAAGAAGCAAAATTAGGCAAGAACACAGCGGGCGTTTAGATGTGAAGATCTTTTATGTGTATGCATTTAATTAAGTTATTGGTTATGATTTTGGTGGGCCCGGAGGGATTTGAACCCCCAACCAAGGGATTATGAGTCCCCTGCTCTAACCGTTGAGCTACAGGCCCTTACTCTCTGTATCTTATGCTGTGCGCGCCGGTTCCGGCAGAAGAACCGGCGCAGCGGAAGCCGAGCCTACACCCACTCGCCCTTGCGCATCAGGGGTTCCACCACGCCTGTGGCCGTAATACCGTCCACGTCCAGTTCGCCGGAGCCGATCATCCAGTCTACGTGGATCAGGCTGTCGTTGGCGCCCTTGGCGGCCAGTTCCTCGGGGGTCATATGCTCGCCCTCCTTGACGCAAGTGGAGTAGGCCTGGCCCAGTGCGATGTGGGAGGCAGCATTCTCGTCAAACAGCGTATTCAGGAAGGTCACACCCGAGGCCGAGATCGGCGAGGAGTGCGGCACCAATGCCACCTCGCCCAACCGCCGCGATCCCTCATCGGTGTCGAGCATCTTCTGCAAGACTTCCTGGCCGCGCGTGGCTTTGGCCTCCACAATCCGGCCGGCCTCAAAGCGCACCTGGATGCCTTCGATCATGGTGCCCATGTGGCTGAGCGGCTTGGTCGCGGTCACCACACCCTCGGCACGCTCCTTGTGCGGGGTAGTGAAGATCTCTTCGGTGGGCATGTTCGGGATGCAGTAGAAGCCGTTGCCGGCCGTCGTTCCGCCGCCCATCCACAGATGGTCGTCTGCCAGGCCTAGCTTGAAGTCCGTACCCGGCCCCTTGTACTGGAGATACGAGTAGCGCTTGTCGTTCAGGATGGCCGCCCGCCGCTGCAGTCCCGCGTCGTGCTCGCGCCAGGCTGCCACCGGGTCGGGACCGTTGATGCGGCTGGTGGCAAAGATCGCCTCCCACAGCTTTGCCAGCGCCACTGCGGGCTCGTCCTCCGGGAACATGGCCCGGGCCCACGCCGGAGTGGCACTGGCCACAATCGTCCAGTTGATGGCGTGCTTGGTGATGTATTCCAGTGCCGGCCGGTAGGCCTTGGACATGGCTCGGTTGGCGCGTCCCACCTTGTCCGGGTCTTCGTTGGCCAGCAGCGACGGGTTGGCGCCGGCAATGCCCAGCCGCGCCGTGCCTGCCTTGAAGGCCGCACCCATGCCGTCGTAGAGCCATTTGGCCGCGTGGTCAAAACTCTCGTCCGGCGCATACCGATAGCGGGCCAGAGTGGATTCGTCGTCGGTCAACAAGGTGGTCACCAGCGAAGCGCCTGCCCGGTAGGCGTGCTCCGTGATCCGTCGCGCCAGATCCAGCGAGTCGAGCGAGGCCGTCATCAGCAGCTCCTGACCCGGTTGCAGTCCCAGACCCACCTTCACGGCCACTTCGGCCAGCAGGTCCAGCTTCTCGGCAAAACTGCGCGTCACATTGGCTTCGCTCATCGTCGTTTTCACTCTCCGCGGGGATGGCAGGCTCCGGCCTGCATGCCTCCATTATCGCGCGGCACCTGCGGTGCGGCCAATCCGCTTCGCGCTTGAGGATGCCTCTGCTGCTGGCAAAGGGAAGAGGCCGCCTTGTGGGCGGCCTCTTCCCTTGCGTAACAGAAAATGCTTCCTCACTTACAACTTAATCTCGTAGGGATGCCGCTGATGGCGCTGGAGTAAACCGGCGGCAATGTCGTCGCCCACAATTTGCTCCTTTGCCGGGTCCCAGAAGATCGGATGCTGCACCTTCATTGCAATCCAGTGCAGCAGGCAGGTGGAGCAAGCGCGGTGGCCGATCTCCGCTGGCGCTACCGGCTGCTTGCGGCTCACGATGCAATCCAGCCAGTTGCCATGTTGATCGTCGGAGGTATACGCATGCCACTCGTTCGTCCCAATCGCCGACTCCAGAATCTTCGCGTCGCTCGCGCGCAAAGGAATCACCGGCTTCTCCGGCGCTCCGCTTGAGGTGGGCGAGGTCATGCCGTCGCGGCAGACAAAGATCCATCCCTTGTCGCCGATCCACCGGATGCCGTTCTCGAACTCGCCGGAGATGGTCATCTGCACGCCATTCGCATAGCGGCCATAGGTTTTGAACGGCCCGTGCACGTTCCACAGCCCGGTGGTGGGGAACTCTGCCCGGCCCCAGATCTCCACCGGCCCGGTCAGCTCGGCGTCCATGCCCCAGTGCGCGGTATCCACGTGGTGCGCGCCCCAGCCGGTGATCATGCCCGCTCCAAACTGCTCCATGCGCAGCCATCCCGGACGGTCGAATCCCTTCAACGGCATCACCCGGTCCACGGTGTAGGGAACCTCGGGCGTGGAGCCCAGCCAGGCGTCGTAGTTGAAGCCCGCAGGCACCGGCATGGGATCGGCCTTGCCCCCGGCCGGATCGCCGGGCAGGCCAATCTCCACACGCTGCACCGTTCCGATGCGCCCATTGCGCACCAACTCCACCGCGCGCGCAAACTGCTTCCAGGAGCGCTGCTGCGAACCCACCTGCAGAATCCTGTCGCTCTTCTTTACGCAGTCGGCCATTACCCGGCCTTCGGCAATGGTGAGCGAGGCCGGCTTCTGCAGGTACACGTCCTTGCCAGCCTTTACTGCGGCTACTGCGAGCCGCGCATGCTGGTGGTCGGGTGTGGAGACAAGCACCGCATCGATCTCCTTGTCGGCCAACAGCTCGCGGTAGTCCGCATAGCCCCTGGTACCTGTATACGGTTTGCCCAGCCGTTTGCTGTACTGCGCATCGACATATTGCTTGCCCAGTTCCAGCCGCTCCGCGCTCAGATCGCAGACCGCCACAATGCGGTTATCGCGCCTGGCCACGCCCGTGTACTGCAACACGCCCGGCATGTCGTGTCCGCGCGAGATGCGGCCCACTCCGATGGCCCCAATGTTGATCCGGTTCGACGGCGCGGTGGCGCCAAAGACCGAGCGCGGAACAATGGTAGGAAAGCCAAGCGCTGTGGCTGTTGCCGCCGCACCCTGCAAGAATCTGCGCCGTGTCGTCATTGTTGACCTCGCTTGCGAACGGCCTACCCGCCCGCCAGTGCAAAGAACCAAGGAAACCTGAGAAGAAAGGTACGGGCTTCTGCCTGCAGGAACCAGCGCGCAGCGCGTTTGGCCGCACCGCAGGTGCCTAACCGTGGAAGCCGTCTAGCGCCCGGTCTGCCGCCAGATCGCCGCCGCTCCACACCTGCTTGGCCGTCCACGGCGTCTCCGGATCGCTCCAGAATGGATCTTCCGGCTTCAAACCCAGCGGCAGAAAAGCCTCAAGACATAAATACAGACTGCCAGTAGAGATGTAGAACTCGCCCAGCGACGGCTGATGCCCGGCCAGCCCGATCGTCAGCCAGCCATTGGCGTCATATGTGCCCGGCGCTCCCATTGACCGCTCAATGGCCGCGGTCAGCGCGCCGCGCACCTGCGCCGGCTTCAGGTTTTCCGGCAACTGCTGGCGCCAGGCCATGTCGGCCAAGTGGTGAAAGGCTCCGCACCGGTAGGTAATCGACCGGCCCAGCACCGGCCAACTGCCATCGTGGTTAATCATGCGCTCCTGAATCGCCGCAAAGCGTTTGGCACGATCCAGCTCCGCCTTTTTCAACTCCGGCCCCACGCCCACGCTGCCGGCAGGACCGTGCAGCACGCTCATCATGAAGGGGTGAATCACAAAGCTGTCGTAGTAATCGGCATGGTAGGTGGGACCGTCGCTGTAGACGCCATCCCCCACATACCAGCCCTGGTGCTTGGCCAGCGCATGCTCCACCGGACCGCGTTCCCAATCGGAGCCAAGCACAGCCAGTGTGGCCTCCACCACCGCGGAAAACAGCAGCCAGTTGGTCTCCGGAGGGGTAATCGCGCGCGTTTTCTTCAGCCCTTCGATCAACGCCTGCCGCGTCTTGGCCGGCAGCTTGGCGTTCAGCTGCTGCGGCGCGCGCAAGATGCCCACTCCCAGAAACGCCGCGTCAACCAGCGTCTGCGCAATGGAGCCGAAGTTCATGTAATCAGGCGACGCCGGATCAAAGCCGGCCAGCAGTGCTTCCTGCGCCAGCTGGCGATAGTGGTCCTGGTCCGGCCCCGCCGCGCCGCTTTCCAGCCAGGGTGCAATGCCGCACAACGTCCGGCCCAGCGCCTCCAGATAGGTGCACTTGTGCCGGCTCTCTTCCTGGTCCGGCTGGCACTCCACAGGAAATACCTGCTTCAAGCGCCGCTGGCTCAATGCCGTCAGCACCGGTCCAGCCGTCTTCTTCAAATATCCAAGCCAACGATCTGCAGTTTCCAGCTGAACCTTCCCTTCTGCCTCACCGGTCAAGGCCAACGCGGCGGCTGCAACTCCAGCTCCCTGAAGAAATCCACGACGATTCACAATCTGCTCTCCCCGGTCGGGCGCAACGCTGAGCTCTTACGGCGCATCGCATTGCAGGTTTAATTTCGCGAGTCGAATATACGCCTTCGATCCGGCCTCTGTCGACTCCTTTAACGATTTACTCGCCGCTTTCATCACTACGTACGCGTTTCTCAAATCTTGAAGATGAAGGCCAGGAATCGGTGCGGAATCTGCCTCCGTCACTACCCGTTCGGCCGCTCCGGCCAGGCATGGCGGGGATAGCGCCGCATCAGCTCCCGCCGCACCGGCGGGTAAAGCCGCTCCCAGAATCCGGCCAGGTCCTGCGTCATCTGCACGGGCCGCCGGTTGGGAGCCAGCAGGTGGAGCACCAGCGGCACGCGATCCGGCCCGATCCGCGGCGTCTCCGTCATGCCGAAAAAGTCCTGCAGAAACGACGCCACCCACGGCGTTTTGCCCCGCTCGTAGCGGATGCGCGCCCGCCGTCCCGAAGGCAGCTTGATCCCATCCGGAGCATCTTCCCGCAGCCGCGTTGCGCCCAGCCGTTGCTCCAGCCACGTCAGGAACCCTTCGCCCGCCGTGCGCAGCTCGTTGAAGCTCCGCATCCCGGTGCAGAACTCTGTAAACAGCTCTGGAAGCTTCGGCGCGGTCTTGCCTGCAAACTCCAGCCGCGCCAGCCACTCCTCCAATTGCTCGCCGTCCACAAACCGCTCGATGCCGGCTTCCAGCGCCTTCTCCGCCAGCAGCGCCGCGGCGCGCTCCGCATCGGGCTGCGCGTGCTTCGACTCCTCCAGCACCAGCCCGTCGTACAGCAACCGGCTCACCGCGTCCACACGCTCCGCCTGCCGGTTCCACTCCAGCACGCTCTCCTCGCGGATCCGCTCCGGAAAGTGATCCAACAGCCACTCCGGCTCAATCCGCGCCGCCAGCCGCACCACCGGCAGCGATTTCTCGGTGCGGTCCTCCACATCCAGCGCAATGAACCACGTGCCCACCTGCGCGTCACTGGCCAGCTCCACGGCCACGCCGTTCGCCAGCATCGCCTGCGTGCCCGCGCGCCGCTTGGCCACGCGATCCGGAAAGCCCAGCAGAATGGCCGTGCACAGCGCCGCATCGTCGTCCTTGCGTTCCGGGCCGGGCCGGGCCACGCGGACAAACGCCCGCAGTTGCTGTTTGGTCCGCTCATCCAACGGCTCGTCCAGCGCCTCCAGAAGATCGCAGTACGTGCGCCGCGCACCGCTTTCCAAGAGTGCCGCGGTCATGCAGGCCGCCAGCCCCACGCCCCGCTTCGTGGCTTCCTCAATGGTGCGCGCCAGCCGCGGATGCACTGGCAGGCGCATCAATCGCTCCGCGCCCTTGCCCTGCGCACCCAGGCTCGTGAGCAGCGCCTCCGCCTGCTCCACGGCGGCATCCGGCGGCGCGTCCAACCAATTGAGCTCGCGCGGATCGCGTATACCCATCGCTCGCAGCAGCAAACACATCTGCGCCAGATCGCCGCGCAGGATCTCCGGCGTCTCCTGCGCCGCCCGCTGGTTGAAGTCCATCTGAGAATAGAGCCGCAGCACGCGTCCTGGCGCGGTTCGTCCCGCGCGCCCGGCTCTCTGCGTGGCCGAAGCCTGGCTCACCCGGCCCACCGTCAGCGTCGGCAGCCCTGTCCAGCGCGACCACGAGGCCTGCCGCGCCAGCCCGCTATCCACCACCGCTGTCACGCCGTCGATCGTCACCGAGCTCTCGGCCACGTTCGTCGCCAGAATCATCTTGGCCTGCTGGCTCGGCGCCACGGCGCGATCCTGCTCAGCAGGTGGCAGATCGCCATAAAGCGGCAACAGAAGCCGGCCCGCACGCCGCGCAACAGGTTCGCAAGCGCGCATCGTCCGGCGAATCTCCGCAGCTCCGGGAAGAAACACCAGAATCCCGCCCGTCTCCCCACCCTCTACGAGTCGCTCCACCGCGCCCCGTACCTGTTCTTCGAGCGGCAGAGGGGAGTAAGGAAGATGCTCCACAGTGAGCGGAAACGCGCGCCCCTTGCTGTAGATCACCGGACAGTTGCCCAGGAACGCAGCCACGGGCTCGGCCTCGAGCGTGGCGCTCATCACGATCAGCTTGAGCTCAGGCCTGCGCGCCTGCAAGCGCCGGAGCAGCGCCAGCGCCAAATCGCTCTCCAGGTGCCGCTCGTGGAATTCGTCCAGCACCACCGCATCCACGCCTTTGAGCTCCGGATCGGTCAGCAGCCGCCGCGTCAGCACGCCCTCGGTCAAAAAGTGTAGCCGCGTTGCTGGTCCTGCCACGCGATCAAAACGCACCTGATAGCCAACCGTAGCGCCCGGCTCCTCCTCGAACTCCCACGCCACGCGCCGCGCCGCCATGCGCGCCGCCAGCCGTCGTGGCTCCAGCACCAGCACGTGGCCCGCAACCGCATCCAGCAGCGCCGCGGGTACGCGGGTTGTCTTGCCGGCGCCGGGTTCGGCCACCACCAGCAGATTCGGCGTACGGCTGAGCGACGCGGCAATTTCACCGAGCAGCGAGTCAATCGGAAGCGAAGGCAAACCAGAGCGGCGCATGATCCTCCTTCCATCCAACGGGATCGTTGCACACTGCGTCAAATGAGTCTCTCGGTCTTGGTCTATTTCTTGCCCTCCGCCTTCACGTCCGGCACCTCGCTGAGCGGCACGCGCACAAACTTGATTGTTCGCCGCCGCCAGCTGTAGGTCATCAGCAGATCGCCATTGGCTGCCTGGATGATCGCCGGATACGAATACTGATTGGGCCCGTCCTCCAGCGTCTTGAAGATCTGGAAGTGCTCGCCATCGCGGCTCACGGCCAGGTTCAGCGGCGTGCGCGCATTCGCCGAATGGTTGTAGATCAGCACCATCCGCCCGTCCTTGAGCCGTACCGCATCGATGCCCGAATTCGGATTCGGCAGCGGGATAAACCGCGCCTGGGTCCACGTCTTGCCCTCGTCGAACGAGTCGGCAACCGCGATCCGCGCCGAGCGCGAGTGGCTGCGCGCAAAGAAGCGCAGATGCTGGCCCTCCATCTGCACAACCGTCGGCTGAATAATGCCCACGGTTTCCTTGGCCGGCGTGTAGAGTTTGGTTTTCACCTCCACATCCGGTCCATCCGGCTGCCGCGAGTTGGCCGCCAGAAACGCGGCGTCGGGTACATCTTCGCTTTCAGGAACAGTAATGGGACCTGCCTTGGTCCACGTCTTGCCGCCATCGGTGGAGCGCTCCACCCACGCATCCCACTTGCCGTGCTCCATGCTTGAGCCACTCACAATAGTGCCATCGGAGAGCACCAGCGGCTTGTCCTTGATGGGCCCCAGCACCCCTTCCGGCAAGGGCTCCGCCGCGCTCCACGTCAGCCCCTCGTCGGTGCTCACCTTGCGCAACCCGGTCCACGTGCTCGGACGAGTTCCCGTCTTGTAATAGAGCCACAGCTTGCCGTCGTTGGTGTGGAAGAGCACTGGATTCCAGCACGCGACACCTTCGGTGCGCGCCAGCTCAAAGGGCTCCGACCACACCCCCGCATGCAGCCGCGCGGCAAAGATCTTTACATCCTTGTCGCCTTCCCATTGGCCCGTGAAGTACGCCACCAGCACGTCGCTGTTTTTTAATTCGACGAGGGTGGACGCGTGACTGTCCGGCTGCACGTTCGCATAGGCATGCGCATCGCCGCGAGGCGGAAAGATGAATCCGTTCTGCGCTGCTGCGGTCGCTGCCGCCATGGTCATAACAATTGAGCAGATCAATAATTTCAAAAACATCATTCCCTCACAAATTCGTAGCGTCCAGCTTTGTCGATCTTCACTTCGATGCGCGTCGTGTCGGCGCTCGGCGCACCCTTCACGGCAACCCCCGCATGCTTCCACGCGCCCGCGGGCAACAGCACTTCAGCTTTCATCCCCTCCGGAATCTCTACTGCGATGCGATGCGCAGCAGCTTCCACATGTACTACGCCGAGCGGCGTGGGCACGGCGCCCTGCAACTGCGCGAGCCCCGCCAGCTCCGGCCGGATGCGCGTCACCTTGAAGCCCGGTTCCACAGCCTGCACGCCGGCCAGCTCTTCCAGAGCCCAGGCCGCGGGTCCCGAGGCCCATCCGTGCGCCAAGCTGGTGTAGTAGCCCACTTTGTCGTCCGCTTCCAGCTTCGCATGCGGGTCCGTACCCTCCCACGCCGGGTCCCACGCCTCCCAGAAGCTGGTTGCGCCTGCATCCAGCATTCCACCCCAGTAGGCCTTCATCCACTCCAGCGCTTCTTCGCGATGCCCCAGTTCGGCCATCGCCATCAGCAGATAGAGTCCGTAGTACGGCGTGATGTGGTCCGTCGGCTTGCGGCCCGTGACCGTGCGCGCCAGCACCTTCCACACCGCGGCACGTTCGGCGTCGGTTGTCACCACGCCTGCCAGCACCGCAATGGCATTCGTCTGCCAGCGGTCACCGTAGCTCAGGTCGCTTTCACGCAAATACTGTTTGGCCGCCGCCGCCATCGCATCGGCGCGCGCGGCGGCCTTCGCGGCACCGGGCTTGTCGCCCGCCTGCTCCAGCAGCCAGGCCGCGCGGCGGAAGGCTAGCAGATACTCAAAGTGCGTGGCCCGTCTTGCTTCCGGTGAGTCCCCGCTCAACCCCGGAGCCCAATCTACAAACGGCTTGCCGCCGCCCGCAGCCTCGTAAATGCCGCGTGCATCCAGTTCGCGCTCCATCACCGCCAGCAGTTCCACCAGCCGCGGCCGCATCTGGCGCAGTTGATTCAGGTCGCCCCAGCGCCGCACGTACTCGCTCTCCGCCACCACCCACCACGCCGAGTAGCTGGGCAGGCCATTCACGTGTTCGCGCACCGGCTCCGGTCCAATCGAGTCTTCCAGTCCCTTCTTTACTAGCCGCGCATCGCCATACACGTCGGCCACCACGCGATGAATCGCCTCGCTGTCGCCAATCCACAGCCCGCGGTCGCGTTTGATGCCATCCAGAATTGCATCCTGCATGCACAGGTGCGCCGTGTACGCCGCCGACTCCCAGATGCGGTTCACGCGTTCATCGTTGGTCGCGAAGCTGCCCAGTTCATGCGCCGGATACACAATGCCTTCCACTGCAATCTGCGCACCCTTGCTCGGGCCTTCGAAGTTCACCAGAGCGTAGCGGAAGCCCGACTTGGGTCCGCGCTCTTCACCGCCTGCCGGCACATGCAGCGGCGCATCGCCCAGAAAGCCGCCCTTTTGCAGCTCGCCCAGCGACTCGGCATACCGCAGGCGCGCCGTCAGCGGCTGCGCACCTGCCTGGAGCACCACGCGCCCATTCAGCTCGCGACCAAAGTCCACCACCAGCCCATCGGCTGTCCCTGTCGTCTTCGCCGGAGCCATCCGGTAGTTGGCCATGTAGGGCGCTTCGCCCAGGTACCCCGGCCACGCGTACATCCCCGCGTCCGCCTGCCACTGGAAGAAGTCCGCATCGCTCTCCACGCCGCGATGCACCACCGGCTTCCAGGCGGCATCGTCAAAGCCCGGCTGCTGCCAGCCCTGCGCGGAGTGCACCGAACTGCGCCAGGCGCCATCGCTCACCACCAGCGGCTTCTGGTCCACGCCCTCGGCCGCCGGAACAATCTTCACCGCCAGCACCTCGCCGGAGTTCAGCCACTTGGTCATCGCAGAATTGGTGTGGTGGCTCGAACCGTAGCCGCGCACCGCCTCAATGGCCAGCGTGTTCTCACCCGTGTGCAGGTAGCGCGCCACCTCCGCCGTCATGGTGCGGAAGCCCATGTGCCCCTGCGGCTGATAGACGAACTCCGCCGCCAGCTGCCCGTTGATCCACACCTGCGCCTGCCTGGGCCCGGCCACGTAGAGCGTTGCTGTCCGCGGCGCGGCGTTCAGATGGAAGCTGCGCCGGAAGCAGTGCGGTTCCACCTTCCAGTCATCGCGCTTCACCCGGCTCAGTTCCGGCATGTGCTCCAGCACGGCTGCGTCGCCCGCCGTCCAGATGTACTCCTCGGCGAGCGGCTGGTGGAAGCTGGCCACCGCAGGCATGGTAGGCAAATCGCGCACCGGGTCCAGCGGTCCGCCCGGCGGAACCTGCACGTAGCTCACCCCAGCCTGCGCCACAGACAGCCCGGCGCCTGCCAGCCCCAGCGCTCCCACTGCCCATATACGCATCCTGAGCGATGTTGGCACCTTTAGCCAGTTGCTTCCCCAGCGCATTCCGCTCCCCCTTTTTCCGGCTCCGCTCCCCAGCGCCAGCCGGCAGCCAGTGTAGCGCAACCCGCGCCCGGCTCGGAAAGCCGATTTCGCCCTCCGTTCTGCTTCCATTGCCTTCCCCGGGGCACAACTTCCTATCTTGAAGTGAAAACGAAACTTAGCCGAATTCCGCGATCTGAAACCTGTTCCCTGTGGAAAAAAACTGACGATTTTGCCTTTCGACTCTGGCGCATCGTGCGTTGAATGTGGAAGTATATTCCGTTGTGAAATGAATTCCGGTTTGAAGCGTCCTACGCCAACTCCCTTTCGCAAAGGTTCTTGCGCCGCTCCCAAACCAGAGTTCATTCTTCGTTTCGTCCCGCTTCCGGCTTCGCCGGAGCCCGTGCCGAGGCGGCCAATCAGGTCGAGCGACCTCTGGTGAGATTGTCCCCTGGACTCTCCGCTCCAGATCGCTCTGTTCGGTTCGTCTATCGGTCGCGTAGTCTTTCATAGCCTCCGGCCCCGTGCCGAGAGTTCGAGGGAGAGTCACCATGAGTGCCAGCGAGCGTCAGATTCAAGAAGCCTACAAAATTGCCCAGGATCGCTATGCCGAGCTTGGGATTAACACCGAGAGCGTTCTGAAGGCGCTCGACGAGATTCCCATCTCCATCCAGTGCTGGCAGGGCGACGACGTCCTCGGCTTTGAGAACAAGGGCGGCTCGCTCTCCGGCGGCATTGCCACCACCGGCAACTACCCTGGCCGCGCCACCACTCCCGACCAGCTGCGCGGCGACCTGGAAGTGGCGCTCAAGCTCATCCCCGGCGCCAAGCGCGTCAACGTGCATGCCATCTATCTGGAGTCGCCCACCTACATCGAGCGCGACCAGATTGAGGCCAAGCACTTCCAGGGCTGGATCGACTGGGCCAAGCAGCACCAGCTCGGCCTCGACTTCAACCCCACCTGCTTCTCCCATCCGCTGGCTGCCCAGGGCCTGACCCTCTCGCACCCCGACGCGGCAGTCCGCAAGTTCTGGGTGGACCACACCGTGGCCTGCGCCCGCATCTCCGAGGAGATGGGCAAGCAGCTCTCCAACCCCTGCGTGATGAACATCTGGATTCCCGACGGCTTCAAGGACAATCCGGCCGACCGCGCCACGCCGCGCGTCCGCCTGACCGAAGCCCTGGACGAGATCCTCAAGCAGGACAAGACCCACGCTCATCACAAGAACGCTGTCGAAGGCAAACTCTTCGGTATTGGCGCCGAGAGCTATACGGTCGGCTCCAACGACTACTACCTGGGCTACGCCTCAACCCGCAAGACCCTGCTCACCCTGGACGCCGGCCACTTCCACCCCACCGAGAACGTGGGCGACAAGATCTCCACCGCGCTGCAGTTCGTGTCCGAGATTCTGCTCCACGTTTCGCGCCCGGTCCGTTGGGACTCCGACCACGTGGTCATCCTCGACGACGCCCTGCAGGGCATCGCCAGCGAGATCATTCGTTCCAAGCAGGTGGAAAAGATCCACATCGGCTTGGACTTCTTCGATGCCTCCATCAACCGCATCGCGGCCTGGACCATCGGTACCCGCAACACCCGCAAGGCTCTGCTGATCGCCATGCTGGAAAGCGCCAAGGAACTGGTTGCCGCCGAGCACAAATTCGACTTCACCAAGCGCCTGGCCCTCAGCGAAGAAGACAAGTCCATGCCCTGGGCCGCGGTGTGGGAGCACTACTGCCTGTCGAAGGGCATCCCTGCCGATCGCGCGTGGTACGACGTGGTGGTCAAGTACGAAAAGGACGTTCTCAGCAAGCGCTAGGTTTTTCTTCTCGAAACTGAAAAACCCGGGTGCCCCACCCTCGCCGCGTTCTTGTTCTTGCGGCTAGGGTGGGCGCCAACAACGCTGAGTTGCAAAAAACTAGAATCCAACCAACCTCAACCGTGCCCTCACCCCTCGGCCTGCGCCCACCAGCGCGGGCCGATGTTTCTAGCGTCAGCAGTCCGAACTCCGGCCCCGCCAGCGCTCTTGCAAACTTCCCCGCAGCACGAGTCCGAATTCAGGGAACGCGAAGCGGGCTGCCGCACCGCAGGTGCCTGCCGCATGCAATGCCCGGCGGTATAATTGGGAGTTGAGGAAAGGTGTCGGTTGCGGGCTCCCTAGCGGAGCCTGTGGACTTCCCCGTGACAGATCCCGGGCAGGCCCTCCAACCCGACTGGACATTGAATGCCGGATCACATCAAGAAGAAGCTGCAAGAGGAAATTCAGGCGCTGGAGTACGAGCTGGCGCATGAGCTGCCCGCCGAGATCAAGAAGGCCGTGGCCATGGGCGACCTCTCGGAAAACGCCGAGTACCACATGGCCAAGCAGCGGCAGGAGATCGTCAACGCGCGACTGGGAATGCTCAAGAAGCGCATGGCCGAGCTCTCGCTGGTCAACCTGGCCAACATTCCTCGCGACAAGGTAGGCTTCGGCTCCAAGATCACCGTCTTTGACACCACCAAGGACGAAGAGATCGTTTACCAGCTGGTCACCAGCGAAGAGTCCGACGTCTCCAAGGGGCTGATCTCCACCACCTCGCCCATTGGCCGCGGCCTGGTGGGCAAGCGCGTGGGCGACGTGGCGACCATCGTCACCCCCAATGGCAAGCGCGAGCTGGAGATCCTGAAGCTCATCACCATTCACGACGAAGCGGGCAACGAAGCCGCCGAGTAGGAAGGGCAAGCGATGAAAACCTGGACCAGTGCCTTCGGAAGCGCTTGCGGCTGGCTGCTCAACCACATCGTGCACGGGTTGGCGCTTACCCGCATCTCGCCCAACGCGCTGACTTTTATCGGGCTGATGATCAACATTGTGGCGGCCTTCCTGTTTGGCCACGCCAACGCCGCCAACTGCGACCGCATGTTCCTGCTGGCCGGCGCGGTGATCTTCGGCGCGGGCCTGTTTGACATGGTCGACGGCCGCGTGGCCCGCCGCACCAACAAGGTCACCGTCTTCGGCTCCTTCTTCGATTCGGTCATCGACCGCTACTCCGATGTGGTGCTCTTCTTCGGCGTGCTGGTTTACTACGGCCGCATCAACCGCTTCCGCTATGTGGTGCTCACCGCCTTTGTGATGGTCACCAGCCTGATGGTCAGCTACACCCGCGCCCGCGCCGAGGCCCTCATCGGCCAGTGCAAGGTCGGCTTCATGGAGCGACCGGAGCGCATTGTGCTCATCATCATCGGTGCGGTCTTCAACCACTGGGGCGCCATGGCGCCGGTGCTCTGGGTCCTGGCGGTGCTCTCCACCATCACGGTGACCCACCGCATCGTCTACACCTACCAGAACACCAAACATCTGGCGCCGCTCTCGTAGACAGCTTTGCTTCAGGGCTACGGCGGAGGGGTGAACCCCTTCCGCCGTTTTGTTTTGGGCAGAATGCGGTAAAGTGATAGCGTTATTGGAGATTCATCCTCCCTTCGCCCGTGGGAGCCCAAGGAGCAGCCGTGGCCCAGCACCCGTTCCTCAAGTCGATTCAGCCGGTCAACCTGCTCTCGTTCGGACCGGATACCCCGGAGATCGAGCTGCGCCCGCTGAACATCCTGATCGGGCCCAACGGATCGGGGAAGTCAAATCTAATTGAGGTTCTTGGGTTGCTGAGCAAACTCCCTGACAAAGACCCTTGGTCCAATGTGATTCAGACGGGTGGAGCGGCGGAGTGGGCTTGGAAGGGAACGCGGCAAGACACGTCTACTCGTTCGCCTTCAATCACTTTGGTCTGCGGAGTCCGAGAGAGCGGTTTGGCCTCTCTGTACGGGACGGGTGGGGAATCGCGATTCGTCTATTACTCGATTTCGCTGACGAGTGGGCAAGGGGGATTTTTTGTCGATTCGGAGCGATTTGTAAAGTTTGAGAAGGGCGAAGACCCAACACTCGCTAATCCCGAAGCGTTCGTCCGGGATAGTGACAACGGAGCAAGGAACGTCCGAGGCTCCCTGTTGCATACCCGAATCAACTCGAAGACTCCATTGCCGGATTTTCCTGTTTCGCGATCCGCTCTTTCGATGACCAGGAGCGAACCATACTTTGCATTCAATCACACAGGTATGCGCGAACTATCCGATGGATTAGAGCAATTCGCGTTCTATCGCGATTGGACATTTGGCAGAACATCACCAACACGCCAGGTCCAGCCAGTGGGATTGGATAGCTATCGGTTAGCATCGGACGCGATTAATCTTGCTCAGGTGTTGAAGGCAATGCGGGACCGAGGCGATTCGGCCATCTTTGATCGTCTTCTCAAGCTACTGAAAGACTTCTATGAGCCTGTGAAAGATGTGGATACCGAGCTAGTCGGCACCCATCTGCGCATCATGCTCAAGGAAGAAGGCCTCAACTCGCGCACTCCGGCCGAGAGGCTCTCCGACGGCACTCTGCGCTGGCTGATGCTGCTGATCATCCTTCTCGATCCAACGCCGCCTCCCATGATCTGCCTTGAGGAACCGGAGTTGGGTCTTCATCCCGATGCAATCCACACTTTGGCTGACCTTCTTGTGGAGGCGTCTACTAGAACGCAGTTGGTTGTCACAACCCACTCCGACACGCTACTCGATGCTTTTACCGAAACACCGGAAGTTGTTTGTGTGTGCGAAAAGGTCGACGGGGCAACTGTGATCCAGCGGCTTGAAAAGGAGAAGCTGAAATCTTGGCTTGAAAAGTATTCGCTCGGACATCTCTGGATGAGCGGTGAGATCGGGGGAAACCGCTGGTGAGCGTTCGCGTATATGTCGAGGGCGGGGGCGACAACAAAGATACCCTGAAACGCTGCAAAGAAGGGTTCGCACGTTATTGTCAGAAGGTTGTGCCGCCAAGTCACAGTCCGCGCATCGTGGCCTGCGGAGGACGTCAGCAAGCCTTCGACAGATTCCTCACAGCAATCGGAGAGAGCCTACCAGACGAAACATGCGCCTTGCTCGTCGATTCTGAAGGGGCCGTTCGTACCGGCTCTGAAGTGCAGCATCTGCAAGATCGGGATGGCTGGAATTTTCCTGATCTTTACCACCATCGCGTTTTCTTGATGGTACAGGCGATGGAAGCGTGGTTCCTTGCGGACCATTCTGTCCTGACTTCGTTCTACAACGGTGGCTTTCAAGGGAACAGCCTGCCAAGGAACCCGAATATCGAGTCGATTGCGAAAGATCGGCTGGAGCCGGCACTCAAACACGCCACCCGACAGACCCGGACCAAAGGCGAATATCACAAAACCAAACACGGGTTTGCTCTCTTGGAGTTGGTAGATCCGGAGGCAGTCGGCAACGCCTCGCTCCATGCCAAGCGATTCAACGATTTCCTGAAATCCCTTTAGCTATCCTCTGGTTGCGCAGTTGCTATTTCCTTTTTCCGCCCTTCCAATCCTCCAGCTTGATGCGGTTCATCGTAAAGAACGCATCCCGCGTGTGCACATAATTCCCCAGCCCGTTCATGCGCCCGATCGGCAACAGCTCTTCCGCCTTGATGTACGGCCCGGCCGGATCCACAAACCGGTCCTCGGCATACACGCCTACCACCCGGCCCAAGATGATCCTGGAATGCGCACTCACCTCGATCATCGAGTGCAGCCGGCACTCCAGCGCCGCATGGGCCCGCGCAATCCGCGGCACCCGCACCACGGCCGAAGACGCGGTCTCAAGGCCTGCCGCCTCCAGCTCGCTCTCGCCGCGCGGAAAATCGATGGCGCAGATGTTCATCGCCTCAGCCAGATCCTCGGTCACCACATTGATGACAAACTCACCGGTCTCCACGATGTTGGCCGCCGTATCCTTGGGCACGGGTGGCTCGCCGGAATGATATGCCACCCCCACACCCACCATCGGCGGGTCCGTGGCCAGATAGTTATAGGCGCTGAAGGGCGCGGCGTTCAGGCTGCCATCGGCAGCCATGCTCGTAATCAGCGCAATCGGCCGCGGAGCAACCAGCCCCACCAGCAGCTTGTAACCAACTGAAGTGGGCAACTTGGCAAGATCGAAATTCAAGGCAATCTCCCCGATGAGGCAGCAGCCTCTGCCTTCATTATCGAGGAACCAGCTTTCAGCCGGAGCTTCGAACGCGCTCCAAGAGTTAACGTTTACCAGTCGTATCGTCCCAAAACCCGCGTCCCGCGCGGTTGCACCTGTCTGGAACAGGTCGTTATGCTTGACGTTGTCCGCTCTGGGCGCGGCAATCTCTTCTGTTCGTCCGCACCCGCTCGTTGGCGCTGTCGCACCACTTCCACCACCGGAAAGGACGTCACCCTGATCCTCGACTTGTTCAACCTGAAGGGTAAGAATGCGCTGGTCACCGGCTCCTCGCGCGGCATCGGCGAGGGCATTGCCGTTGCGCTGGCTGAAGCTGGCGCCAACGTGGCTGTGCACGGCTCCAGTTCCGCGCCGGAGGAGATTGCCTACCACATTGCCGGCCTCGGCGGCCGCTCGGTTGCGCTCGCCGGCGATGTGAGCCAGCTCGAGGTCTGCCACCGGCTCGTGGACGAGACCGTCGCCCACCTCGGCTCCATCGACATCCTCGTCAACAACGCCGGCATCATCCGCCGCGCTCCGGCCGCTGAGTACTCCGCCGAGGACTGGCAGGCCGTTATCGACGTGAACCTGAACAGCGTCTTCCGGCTCAGCCAGTATGCCGGCCGCAAGATGCTCACCCAGGGCTCCGGAAAGATCATCAACATCGCCTCGCTGCTCACCTTCCAGGGTGGCATCAACGTGCCCGCTTATGCTGCAGCCAAGGGCGGCGTCGGCCAGCTTACCAAGGCCTTTGCCAACGAGTGGGCAAGCCAGGGTGTGCAGGTCAACGCTATTGCTCCCGGTTACTTTGCCACCGACAATACCGAGGCGTTGCAGCAGAATCCGGAACGCGCCAAGGCTATCCTCGAACGCATCCCCGCTGGCCGCTGGGGCGCACCGCAGGATCTGGGTGGCGCTGCCGTGTTCCTCGCATCCGCCGCCGCCGACTACATCAATGGTCACATCCTGCTCGTCGACGGCGGCTGGCTCAACCGCTAGCACCTGCGGTGCGGCAGCCGGCTTCGCCGCTGGAGGAGACCGGAGTACGGTTGATCGAAGGTCCGACTCGGGCTGCGCAGGCCAAAATTCGTTCAACTCACGAAGATTTTTTGAAGTTTCAAGGAGAAAGAACACCCATGAATCAGAATCCGGTCGTTTACGTCGCCACCAACGCTACACCCACCTCCACGCCCGAGCCGGGCATGATCCGCCAGGTGCTGGCCTTCAACTCCAAGCTGATGATCGTCCGCCACAACTTCACCGCCGGCTGGGTGGGCGAGCGCCACAGCCATCCGCACGACCAGATGGTCTACGTCGTCAGCGGCCGCATCCTGTTCAAGGCCGAGGGCAAGAGCTGGGAGATGGGCCCGGGGGACTCGATCGCTGTCGATGGCAGCATCGAGCACGAGGCCAGCGCCCTCGAGGCCAGCGAAGTGCTCGACATCTTTACCCCCTATCGCGAGGACTACGCCAAGTAGCTCCCGATCCGCACCCAGCGCGACTCAGGCGTCAGCCCGGGCCGCGCCTTCTTCTGCCGGCCCACCGTGGCTGAGAAAGCAAGGAACATTGTCATGAAGCTTCGCTGGTTCACTCCCGTTGCGCTCAGCCTGCTGGGCGCTCTTGCGCTCCCGGCACAAACTGCCGCTTTCATCCCTCCCGTCACCGGCATCGCGCATGTGGCCTATCGCGTGGCCGACCTGGACCGCGAAGAGGCCTTCCTGCTGAAGCTGGGATTCCAGCGCTCCTTCGCCCTCACCGACAAGAACGGCAAGATCACCGAGACCTTCGTGAAGCTCAACGACCGCACCTTCCTTGAGGTCTATCCGCAGACTGACCCCAAGCAGGAACTCGGCTGGCTGCACATCTGCTACGAGTCCCCCGACCTGGCCAACTACGCCGCCGCCATCGGCGGCCGCGCCGGCATCAAGCCCCTCTCCGTGCACAAGGCCGGAGCCGGCAACCTGATCACCGCCTTCCCCGATCCCGACGGCCGCAACACCGAGTTCACCCAGTACATGCCCGGCTCCCGGCATATGGACGACGTAGGCCAGCACATTTTGCCCAACCGCATCTCCTCGGTGGTGGAAGGCGTCGAGTTTGCCGTTCCTGACAAGGCCGCTTCCCGCAAGTTCTACGAAGCCATGGGGATGAACGTCACCGAAGCCAACGGGGGCCTGCGCGTGCGCGTCACGGTGACAGCCTCGCCCTGGGTCCAGCTCAGCCCTGTCGGAACCACGCCCAAGCTCTACTTCCGCGTCCCCAGCCTGAAAAAAGCCGAAGCCCAGCTGAAAGCCGTCCAGATCACGGTCAAAAAGGACAAAAAGTCCCTGACCATTACCGATCCAGACGGCAATCTCCTCGTCTTTGTGGAAGGGAAGTAGCGGGCAGGTTCAGCTCACAGAGGCGCCGTGCCAACACACGCTTCAGTCGTGCCGCCACCCGGCAGAGAAGCGCCACTCTGCTACCGAACATTGCCTCTAAAAAACACTGCCGGAGGTTTGGGTTCACCCCGCCTCCGGCCGGTTTTATACCTGCGACTGGTGGGAGACGATCTCTTTCTCCTTCGCCAGCAGGTCGGCCAGCGCCTTCTCCGGACAGATGTGGCGCTTTTCCGCCGCCGCCAGTTCCTGCTCGGTCTCCACACAGGAGGCCACGGTCATAAAGCAGTCCAGGCAGCGCGTGTTATAGCTTCCGTTCTCGTTCTGCGTACGGTTGTACATCGTCCCTCGCGAAAAATTCGGGATTTTCCGAGTCTAGCCACTGTTCCGCAATCTGGTAGTGATATGTGTCACATGGACTTGTGATCGCTTTGCACTCGTCCATTCTCCGCTGTCTCGATTCTGCTTCCCGCCGATCGCCGTCGTAGTATTTTGGGGTACAGGCAGACCGCCCCGGAGATCTCATGCCCTTTGCTTCGAAGCCGAAAAAGCCCCGCCCGCCGCTCGACGAAGCCGGCCTGCTCGATTACGCCGTCAAAGCGCTGGGCCGGCGCATGCGCTCCCAGGCCGAGCTCAGCCGCCTGATGGCCACCCGCGTGGAGCACGACCCCTCTGGCGACGCCCTCATCGCCCGCGTTCTGGTCCGGCTCAAGGAGTACGGTTACCTGAACGACGCTGCCTTTGCAGAAACCTACGCGCGACTCCGACACGAGAACGAAAAATTTGGCCAGCGCCGCGTCCGCCAGGACCTGCACCAAAAGGGCGTGAAGCCGGCCCTGATCGAGGAAACTCTCGAGGCCCGCTACGGCCAGACCGACGAGGCCGCGCTCGCCCGCCAGCACCTGGAGCGCAAGCGCCTTAAAAAGCCTGCCAACGACAAGGAAACCGCCCGCATCGTCCGCCGCCTGATCGGCGCAGGCTTCTCTACCGCAACCATTTACAAGGTTCTCCGGGAGTGGGACGTGCCCGAAGAGACGCTGGAAGGTATCGAATCCGTGGGCGAGGAAACAACGGAAGAATGATTGCTCCGGACCGTTTCCTCGCCATTGACTGGTCCGGCGCCAACTCCCCCGCCGCTCAACGCAAGCACATCGTCGCCGCAGAAGTGGCTACTGCCCACATTCCGACCAGCCCAGATGTGGCCAAGCGCAACATTGCGGGCAACCACGTGGGATTGCCTTCCATGCTGCTCCACTCCGGCCGCACCCGCCAGGAGCTCATCGAGTGGCTCTGCAAAAACCATGCAACTCGTTATAAATCAGCAGTTATAGGCTTCGACTTCTCCTTTTCCCTGCCCGCAAGTTTCCTTCGCCGCCACGGCTGCTGCTCCGTGCAGGAGCTCTGGGAGCTCGTTGCACGGGAAGGAGAACAGTGGCTCCGCCGCACGCCAGTGCCTTTCTGGGGCCGTCCCGGCAAAAAGCGCCCGCCCATGGCCCCCGAAGACGTACTGCGGACGACAGAGCGCGCCATCAACGTCCACGGCATCCAGCCCAAGTCCACCTTCCAGATCGGCGGCGCTGGTGCTGCCGGAACCGGTTCGCTGCGCGGCATGCCACTGTTGTTGCAGCTCCGCCAGGCCGGCTTCTCCATCTGGCCCTTCGATCCGCCGCAGTTGCCGATGGTGGTGGAGATTTACCCCCGCCTGCTCACCGGCCCGGTTCGCAAAAGCAACAGGGAAGAGCGCCTGCGCTACCTCTCCGCTTCTCGCTTCGCACACTTGGCGGAAGACATTCGCAACGAAACTGCAGCCTCCGAAGACGCCTTCGACGCCCTCGTCTCCACCCTCGTGATGGCAGAGCACGCCGCCGCCTTCCCCCACCTCCGCCAAGCTACCGACCCGCACGAGCTGCTGGAAGGGCAAATCTGGAGGCCACGGAATTCTGGGAACGGGAATCCTCCCTAAGCTGCGGAAGAATCGCTTCCTGATGCGGTTTCACCCCCGGCCCCATTACACTGTTAACGTCATGCAATCCCGCTCTGGAAACGAAATTCGCGAGACTTTTCTACGCTTCTTCGAGTCGAAGGGCCACCGGCGCGTTCACTCCTCGTCGCTGGTACCGGCCAACGACCCCACCCTGCTGTTCGCCAATGCTGGCATGAACCAGTTCAAGGATCTTTTTCTTGGAGCGGAGAAGCGGGATTACAGCCGGGCAACGACCTCGCAGAAGTGCGTCCGCGCCGGCGGTAAGCACAACGATCTGGAGAACGTGGGCTTTACCCGCCGCCACCACACCTTCTTTGAGATGCTGGGGAACTTCTCCTTCGGCGACTACTTCAAGCGCGACGCCATCGCCTACGCCTGGGAGCTGATCACCAGCGAAGAGTGGCTGGCCATCCCCAAGGACAAGCTCTACGTGACCATCTTCGAGGGCGCCGATGGCGTGCCCCGCGACGACGAAGCCGAGCTTTTCTGGATCAAGGCGGGCGTGCCCAAGGAGCGCATCTTTCAATATGGATTGAAAGACAACTTCTGGCAGATGGGCGAAACCGGTCCCTGCGGCCCCTGCTCCGAGATCTTCTACGATCTGGGCTTGGAAGCCAGCGAGCATGGCAAGGACCTGCCCTTTGGCCAGGACGATGCCCGCTACGTCGAGATCTGGAACCTGGTCTTCATGCAGTTCGAGCGCTCCGCCATCGTCGAGAACGGCAAGACCGTGGGCTACAACCTGACCCCGCTGCCCAAGCCCTCCATCGACACCGGCATGGGCCTGGAGCGCGTCGCCGCAGTTCTCCAGGGGAAGATCTCGAACTTCGAAACGGATCTGTTCACGCCGCTGATCGTGAAAGCAGCGGAGTTGGCGGGGTTGGCGGAGAAAGCGGAGTTGGCAAAAGCGGGCGACACCGCCGTACTGGCCGAGTTGATCGGCATAGCCAGCCTGCGCATTATCAGCGACCACGCCCGCGCGGCCACCTTCCTCATCAACGACGGCGTTCTGCCCTCCAACGAGGGCCGCGGTTATGTGCTGCGCAAGATTCTCCGCCGCGGCATCCGCCATGGAAGGCTTCTGGGCCAGGAAAAACCCTTTCTCTGCCAGATGGTCTACGCCGTCCGCGATCTGATGGTGGGTGCCTATCCTGAGCTGGCTGATTCGGCTGACCGCGTCGCTAAAGTTGTCGAAGCCGAAGAAAAGCAGTTCGATCGCGTGCTCAAGGTGGGCCTGGCCCGCCTAGACGAAGAGCTTAAGGGCGAGTTCACCGGCGAAAAAGCCTTCCATCTGTACGAAACCTTCGGCTTGCCACTGGACTTCATGGTGGATGCCGCTCGCGACGCCGGGGTCAAGTTTGACGAGACAGGTTTTGAAGCTGCTCGTTCCGAGGAGCAGGCTCGCGCTCGCGCCAGCTGGAAGGGTGGCAGCCAGAAGACCGCCAGCCCCGTCTTCCGCGACCTGCCCAAGACCGAGTTCTTCGGCTACAAACAGCTCGCCGTCTCCGGCGCCAAAGTCTTGGCCATCGTCAAGGACGGCGTCGGCGTTCCCGCTGCTGCGCCGGGCGATGTGGTGGAGGTCGTCCTCGACCACACCAGCTTCTACGCCGATTCCGGCGGCCAGGTGGGCGACACCGGTTTTCTCCTGACTTTGGACGGAAATTCTACGGTTGCCGAAGTGACCGGCTGCGTGGCTCCGGTGCAAGGCGTCCGCGCTCACAAAGCCGTGCTTAAGCAGGGACTTGCAGTCGGCGACTCCGTAAACACCATCGTGGATGCCGACCGCCGCAACGCCATTAAGCGCAACCATACCGGTACCCACCTGCTCCACGCCGCTCTGCGCGAGGTCCTGGGCACGCATGTGAAGCAGGCCGGGTCCTCGGTCCAGCCGGACCGTCTCCGCTTCGACTTCTCCCACTTTACCCAGGTGGCTGACGAGGAGCTGGAGCAGATTGAGACCATCGTCAACCGCGAGGTGCTGGCCAATGCCGCCGTGGACACCATTGAGGACGTGCCCATCGACGTGGCCGTGAACGAGTACCACGCCATGGCGCTCTTCGGCGAGAAGTACGGCGACAAGGTGCGCGTCATCAAGGTGGCCGACGGCTTCTCCACCGAGCTCTGCGGGGGCACCCACACCAGCGCTACGGGTGAGATCGGCCTAATCAAGATCGTGGCCGAGAGCTCGGTCTCCTCCGGCGTTCGCCGCCTGGAGGCGATCAGCGGCCTCGGTTCGCTGGCCACCTTCCGCAATGACTTCGCGCTGTCGAAGTACGTAGGCCAGCTGGTCCCCGCGGGAGACAACCTCCTGGAACAGCTTCAGGGGCGCGTGACCGCGCAGGAAGACGAGCTCAAGAAGCTGCGCCGCGAGCTGGAAGAGGTGCGCATGAAGTCCGCCGCCAGCGGTCTGGATGAGGCGCTTGCGCGCTCTTGCGACGTGAAGGGTGTTCGCCTGGTTACCCTCCGCGCCGACAACCTGGAACGCGGCCAGCTGCGCACGCTGGTCGACAACCTGAAGCAGAAGCTCGGCGAGGGGGTTGTGCTGGTGGCTTCCGCTCAGCCGGAAGGAAAAGTCGCCATCATCGCCGGCGTCACCCCGGGTCTTACCAAACGCATCCAGGCTGGCAAACTGGTGGGCGCGGTAGCCAAGCTGGTGGGCGGCTCCGGCGGCGGCAAGCCGGAGATCGCCGAAGCCGGCGGCAAGGACCAGGCGCAGATCGACGCCGCCATCGCGGCCGCGCCCGGCATCGCCTCCGACCTGATCGCCTGATTGCAACCAACCAAGAGCCCCACTTCTGCCTGCGCAGGAGTGGGGCTTTTTCGTTTATCTTCTCCAGCTCGAATTCAGCCCGCACGAAGAACGCGAAGCGGGCCGCTGCATGCAATGCCCCCACCGCAGGTGGCTAGTTGTTGTTCTCCAGCACCGCGGTCAGCCCGCGCAGGTCCTTCACCACCACCTCGCGCGCATCCACCTCCAGCAGCCCTTCCGCCTGCAGCCGCGTCAGGTTGCGCGAGACCAGCTCGCGCACCGTTCCGAGCTGGTTGGCAATCTCCTGATGGCTGGCCGGCAGCCGGAACTCAATTCCGCGCTCCGTCCTGGTTCCCTCCGTCTGCGCCAGCTTTACCAGCAGCGACGCCAGCCGCTGCCGGATGGTGGTAAACGAGAGCTCCTCGATAATGCCCACCAGCCGCCTGAGCCGCGCGCCCACCACCGCCAGCATCTTCAGCGCCACCTCCGGATGCTCCATGCAGTAGCCGTGCAGATCGCGCCACGAGATAAACGCAATCTCCGTATCCTCTACTGCAATCACCGAGGCCGGATACGCCCCGCCATCGAAGACCGGCAGCTCCGCCACCGTCGCGCCCGGACCTTCGAGGGAGAGCACCTGTTCGCGCCCGCTGGCGGAGGTCTTGAAGATGCGCACCCGTCCCTGGGCCACAATGTAGAGTCCCGAGCAGGCCTCGCCTTCGGAGAAAAGCAACTCCCCGGCAGCATACCGTTTGCGAACCGTACGCGCTGCCAGCAGCTTTAACTGCGGTTCGGAGAGTGAACCCAGCAGCGCCGTGGCGCCAAGAATCGAAGGCATGTCCATGCGTTCCATAGGCAGGCACGATTGTAGCAGCGCAGGACTGCTCCTCCTCTGCGTCCGCCACAAAAAAAGGCAGAGGCCGTCATCGGGCCTCTGCCTTTCCTCATCTTGTATCGGGTTACGCGTGCGCCGGTTTGCGGAAGGCGCTGGGCGCCGTGCGCTGAGCCGTCATACGCAGGCCATCTTGACCGCCGTCGTCGATATTGAACTGACGGATCATGCTGTCCAGGTTGTTTGCCAACTCGGTCAGATTGTGGCTGGCGGAAGCGGTTTCGTCCGCGGCCAGCGCGTTCTCGTCGGCCAGCCTCGAAATCTGTCCCGCCGATTCCGAGATCTCCTGCGAGGCCGCGGTCTGTTCGGTGGCCGCGGTGGCAATCAGGCTGATCATGTGCTCCATGCCCTGCACCAGCTGGATGGTGGACTCCAGTGCCCGCTGCGCATCGGCCGTTTCCGTCATCCCCGACTGTACTTCCATCCGGCTGCCTTCCATCACTTCTGCCGTCTGTTTGGTCTCTTCCTGGATGCTGCGAATGGTGCCCGCAATCTCTTCGGTCGCACTCTTGGTGCGCTCTGCCAGGCGCCGCACTTCGCCGGCCACCACCGCAAAGCCGCGGCCATGCTCGCCGGCGCGCGCCGCTTCGATGGCTGCATTCAGCGCCAGCAGGTTGGTTTGCTCGCTGATGCCCTGAATCACGCTGACCACGTTGCCAATCTCTTCCGAACGCTTGGCCAGCGTGCTCATGCGGTCAGCCACCGACGATGACGTTTCGCCAATCCGCTCCATCGTCGCGTTGGCCCGCTGCATCACCTTGCCGCCCTGTGTTGCCGATTCGGCCGACTGGCGGCTTACCCGCGTAGCCTCCTCGGCGTTGTGGCTGATCTCGCCGATTGTCGCCACCATCTCCTGCGCTGCGGCGGCGATCTGGTTGGTCGAGGAGGACTGCGTCTTGGCGTTGCCACTGGTCTGCGCCGAGCGCACACTCAACTCTTCGGTGGCCGCTGAAAGCGTTTCGGCCGCCAGCGCGATGTTGCTGAGCACCTCGCGCGTAGCCGCCACGCTCTGGTTCAGTGCCTCCGACAAACGCCCCACTTCATCGCTGCTCTGCACCTCCACGGAGACTGTCAGATCCTTCTGCGCCACCCGCTCCAGCGCCTCGGCCGCTGCCACCAGAGGCGGAGCAATCGAGCGCGTCAGGAACATGCCGATCACTACCGATAAACCCAGCGAGACGCTGACCGCAATCCATGCCAGAATGCTGCACGTGCTCACCAGTCGCATCGTCGCATCGCCCGACTCGGCCCCGATGCGCTCATTCAGCTCCTGGTCTTGCGCAATCGCTTGGTTGTAGGCGTCGAAGAGCTTGACCGAGCTCCCACTGGTAAACAGTTCCCGAGCCTCCTGGCTCTTCCCTGCGCTGATCAGGCGGCGAAACTCCTCGCTGCTCTGCAGGTATTGGTCGATGCCGTCGCGGAACTTTACATATAGCTCCCGTTCCTCGGGGGAGCTGATGAGAGGTTCGTAGCTGGTCATTGCGGCCCGGTAGTCGTCGACAAATTTCTGACGGCGTTCAAGAAACAGGTCGGTACACTCCTTGGTTTCGCACAACGCAATGTTGGCGTCGGTGCGGCGGATCGATGTAGCGGTAATGCGAATCTGACTCAGATACTTCACCGAGGGAAGAGCATTGTTCACGATGTTGTCGACACCACCATGAACCTTGTGGAAACTGGTCAGGGCCACAACTCCCAGCAATGCGGTCAACAGACTGACCGCGCCGAAACCAAAGAGAAGTTTGCGAGCAATAGGCAAGTTGCGAAATGCAGACATAGGATAGGCGTTCCTTTCAAATTCAAAACGGAAGATGGCGAATCGATGAACAGGGAAAGATCGAACGGAACGAGGGAAGTGTCGATCAACTAGTCAGATGTCTGTATCGGCGGAAAATTCTGGGAACTCGAATCGATCTTTTCTCGAAAGTAATGAAATTGGCCTTTCGGACTCCATTAATTCCCAATTCCGAAATCCGGCCCGAAACGGTGCTGCTCGGCAACAATATAATATTTTTATTTTCAACATCTTACAAAAAAAGACAAAGGCGATGCTCATGCGTCCATGAGCACTGCCTGAAAACCGTGAACAAGAACACAAAGGATGACGCATCGTTCAGCGTATAGCGATCGGCAACCCCGTCGCGCGCGCATGGTCTAGGTCGTGCAGAACGGTGTTCGTGGCCTTCACCAGTTCCGCGCTTTCCGCCGTCGTATTGCCTGTATTCGGATTGCGATCAAAGCGCGGGAAGTTTGAGCTCGACACCTCCAGCCGGATGCGGTGCCCCTTCCGAAAGACATTCGCCGTCGACCACAGATCGATCCGGTACTCGTACACCTTGCCCGGCTCAATCAGGACAACCTTTGCGGTCGAGATATGGTCACGCGCCCGCGGAATTCCTTCCGTAATGTTGCAGGCCGCTTCGCAGGCGCCACGTAGGGATGCTCGAATCTCTGCTTTTACATTCCGCGCGGAGAACACGAAGCGGGCTGCCGCACCGCAGGTGCCCTGCAAGGGCGCTGTGCCTCTTACATCAATAAATCGCTTCCTGTTCCATATTCTCCACCAGCTTCATGGCTGGAGCTGAGACCAACGCCAGCGGCCGCAGCACAAAGCCCGCCACCAACCGCGGAATACACCGGAAATCATCGGCCAGCGAGCGGCCCTGCCCGGTCAGGAAGACGCCGCGCCGCATCACATGCAGATGGAAGAGTGCGGAGAGCAACGTAAAGACGCACACCGCAAAGGTGGCATGCGTCGGAGCCGTTGCGCCGGTGGCACGGTGCGCCAGATAGTCGAATAGCTGCGCCAATCCCGGCACCAGCACCACGATGGCCAGGTTTCCCTTCACCGGCGAGCGGAGCCCGAGCGCACGCTGTTGCAGCCCGGCCCAGAGTCCCGCGGTCAGCGTCACGTAACCCATCTCCACGGCCACCACCGCCACGCGGCTGTGTCCGCCGCCATGGATCATGGCCAGCAGATACACCACTGAGCGCGCCAGCGCACTCATCAGGGCGCACTTCCAGTTCCAGCAGGCCCAGGCCTGCACCGATAAGGGGAAACACTTGGTCGGCTCCATGGCGCCAGAATGCACCAAACCTGCGACATAGACGTCAATTCAGGATGAATCTCCGGTTGAGATTCTCTGTCCCGTATGCAGAGAGGTTTCCCCACGCCAGTGATTTGGGTCACTTCCCAGTTGTTCCTACTCCGATAGCCTCGTCCTGTGGGGCGTTGTGCCCGTCTGAAACGCCCGGAGAGCATACCAAGGAGTTTTCCCATGGCTTACGTTGTGACCGATGCCTGTAGCAAGGATTTCATTTGCGTCGAGGAGTGCTCCACGGCGGCTATTGCCCCGTCCGCTTCCGATGCCGCTGCTGCCAATGTCTCGCAGGTCTTCATCAACCCCGATGAGTGCATCGATTGCGGCAACTGCGCTGCTGTCTGCCCGTCCGGCGCCATCTTCGTTGCCGACGAGCTGCCCGCCGACAAGGCCGAGTTCGCCGCCAAGAATGCCGCCTACTTCAACTAATCTCTAGCAGGTTTCCTGGAAAGCAAGGCCCGCTCTCAGCGAGTTCAACCTCCTCGCTGGGCGGGCTTTGCTTGTTTTTTTGCCGTATCCCTCAGCCCGTTTAGGGCTGATTTTTGTTTGCGCTGCCCGCTTCCGGCGTGGCCGCGGGCGGGTTTGCATCTCCGGATTTCTGCTGCGCTGCTGTCACCTGCTCGGCGCTCGGAGCAACCGCTGGTGCGGGAGCTGCATCTGGCAGATGGGCGTCGGGTTTTTCGGCTGGCGTCTTGGGCTCGTTGGCAGCCGGCGTCACGGGTAGGGTCAGCGTGGCGGCAGCTGCCGGGTCGTCCCGAAGACGCATATAGAGAACGCCGTTGGCCGGATGCGGCACCGCGATCTGCATCCCGGTAAACTCCGGCGGAACCTCGGCGGGGTTGGCAAAGTCCCTGGTTGCGCTGAAGGCTGTGGCCAGGAACAGGTTGCTGCCGGCGAGCGTGCAGGGCTTTGCCGGGGCGTGCGGGCAGCGCAGCTCCTTGAAGCCGGGCAGCCGCACCAGCGTGCCCAGCGGCAGCCAATCGCCGGCCGTTCCGTTGGCCGCCAGCACCCGCACCTGAATGGGACCGAAGGCCGAGGCTCCGAAGCGCGCCAGCGGCTCCAGGCTGCCCATGGCGGTATGTGCGTCCTCCAGCATCAGGCTGCCGTCGGCCAGCGAGAGCACGGTGCGGAATCCACCATCCACAGCCGCCACTTCCACCCGGGCATCGCGCAGAAAGTTGGCCGGGCCGACGGCTTTGAGAAAGAAGACCAGCCGCCCATCCAGCGGCAGATCGTCGGCACTGCCCATTTCAACGACGGTTGCGCCGGGGCGCTGCATGCCGCGACTGGCCAGGGTTACCTGCGGACGGGGCGGCTCAATCGTCGCCGGAGTGTGCAGCACCCTGCCGTCGTTCAGTGTGACCTGGGCCCGCACCTTGCTGCCCGGTGCCAGCCGGGCCGTCGCGCCCGCGGTCTTCAGGGTAAGCTGGTCGCTATCGCCCACACGGTTCAGGCCGGCCGGCATAAAACTCAATCCTTCCAGCTCGGCTGAGGCTACTTCGTCCAGCCGGGTC